>VFQS010000915.1_pt1 | contig 29236 bp, 26 predicted proteins | sample 3512361 | NCBI WGS metagenome assembly VFQS01 (sample SAMN10412375, study PRJNA504923) | tailings metagenome | isolation source: Relicate 1 Philex TSF3 active mining | place: Philippines
CCTCATCAGGAAGAATGATGGAGAGATTCTCGATGATTGGCTCCATCATCAAAGCCGCAATCGTGTTGCCGTGCTCTTTCAGAAGTTCCTCAAGGCGAGTTAGATCGTTGTAGGAAACTGTGTAAATCTCACCAGCTTCGACTTCAAAAGGAATTTGAGGAACTGGTTTTTCTACACTGCCAACTACTTCCAACTTTGGCTTTACCGAGACCTGAAGAGGGTCATAACCGCCGTGGTAACCACCCTCAATCTTGATGATTCCCTTCTTTCTAGTCACAGCCTTTGCAATGCGAATCGCATACATCGTTGATTCGGTTCCAGAGTTTGTGAAGCGAAGCATGTCTAGACCAAATCGCTTCTGGAAACGCTCTGCTGCTTCGGTTGAAATGACAGCTGGTGTCACAAACAAAGTTCCTGTTTGCTTCAAAGCTTTCTTGACAGCTTTCACAATCTTTGGGTTTAGGTGACCGGCAAGCATCGCACCAAAGCCCATTGAAAGATCGAGCAGCTTGCGACCATCAACGTCGGTGGCGTAAGCGCCTTTTGCTTTGACGATGGTGATCGGGTATGGGTTCCAGTGCTGGAAGCTGGAGGTCACTCCAAGAGGCAACGAGCGCTTAGCCCGGGTGTTGTGTTCACCAGACTTTGGATAGCGAGCCAAGAAGGTCTCCCACTCTTGGGCGAGGAGGTCCTGAATTCTGATTGGATCGAGGGGTAAGTAATTCGCTGGGGCTTTACGCCAGCCAGCTGGGTCGTGGTTCGGTAGGCCTGACACGATCAACTCCTTTGTTGCCTTATTCTCACAAATATTGGGCAAAAGCACCAATCAAGGTGGCAAAAAGTGCGTTAATCGTCGAATAAAGCTAGTTGAACTACTGAATCAGTTGCCTAGTCAAACCATTCAGTTGGTGGGCCAAGGAAGAGCAGGAAGCTAAACAAGGCAGTTACAGCCAACACCAAGACCAAAATCAAAACAATGGGCCTAGCGATAAACCAGCGGAAGAGCTTGTCGATGAAGCCCTTGTCTGCTGGGTGATCGGATGCTTGGGTTCGCCAGCTGCCCTCAAGTTGTCCCTGCTTGAGAAGGCTTCGATCGAAAGGCACCGTTGCAAAAGGCACAATAGCCAAGCTAACGGCGGCCGCAATCTTTCCAAACTTCCAGCGCTGATTAATTCCAACTAGCACAGCAGTAGTGCAGTAGCTAAGGAACATGGCTCCGTGGATGGTTCCTGCAATCGTTACTCCGATTGAAAGTTCTTCGGAAAATGCTCTTATCGCTAAGGCTGAAAGAAGTAGCGCCCAGGTGATTGCCTCGCCAACTGCGAAAAGACGATAGAGGGACTTTGGAGTCATTGCGGCCTTTCTCAAACTACTAACCAATCTATCTCCCCTAGGCTCAATGGGTGCCGCATCGAAGGAAACTCCCAGCCATTCTGGCTGCGGTCATCGGCGGAAGCATGATGGCGGTTCAAGCCAGAGCAAACTCTGGACTTGGGCAAGAAATTGGTAGCGGCATCTTTGCAGCCTTGGTTTCATTCTCCGTAGGGCTTGTGATCATTGGTCTTTTCACCCTGCTAATCAGAAAAAACCGAGAAGCTTTATCAAATTCCATTCAAAAAATCAGCGCCAAGGAAATTCCCTGGTTCTTTGTCTTGGCAGGTAGCATCGGCGGTTTTTTTGTAATCATGCAGGGAGTAGTCGCAGGCGTGGTCGGCATCGCGCTTTTTTCTATTGGCGTGGTCTCTGGCTCAGCAATAGCGGCGTTGGTGCTTGATGGCTACGGAATGTTGGGACTCACAAAAAGAGCGATCGGTCTTCAGCGCATTGCGGGCATTTTGGTTGCTCTTGTCGGTCTGGTTATTGCTAGTGACGTTGGTTCGCATGTTCCCAGTCCCCTAATTGCACTGCCTTTTATTGCCGGCATTGGGATTGGCTTTCAGCAGGCTATGAATGGCAAATTCGGAAAGCTGGCGCAGTCACCTGCGGTGCCAACGTTCTTCAATTTTGTTGCGGGCACAACCTTTATTGCCATTGCCCTTGTAATCGTCGAGGGCTTTGCGTTGCCAACTAGTTGGCCGACAAACCCGCTGTTCTACTTGGGCGGTGTGGTTGGAGCAATCTATATCTTTATGCAGGTTTTGATTCTGCCGCGAATTGGAGCACTCAGCATGGGCATCTCGATGTTGGTGGGGCAGCTAACAGGATCAGTATTGCTGGATCTCTTTGTTCCCATTGCGCCGCACCCAGTCACCATTAGCACACTGCTTGGTATTGCGCTGACGATGCTGGGGGCAGCGTTGGTGGCTAAGCGCTAAAGCTCAATCAATACGTCGGGGTGACGATCGAAGCGATAACCCGTTCCGCGGGCAGTGCGAACGATGTCCTCGTAGCCTGCAATCTTTGAGCGCAGTCTTCTAACGTGCACATCAATGGTTCGGTCATTTGGGGTTGGTTCGCCGCATCTGTCTGAAATAGAAGCAATTTCACTTCTTGAAACATTGCGCCCCTCGTTTTCAATGAGGTAAGCAAGTAGTTCAAATTCTTTGCAGGTTAGTTCGGCATTTCTGCCGTCAACATAAAGACGCCTGCGAGAAAGATCTACTACCACTCCCTTGGCTGGTGTTTCTTCATCGGCCTGTGGTTTAGCTTGAGCGCTTGCCTTTGGTTCGCCCAGAGCCACTCGGGTTAGTTGCAGGTTTCTACCCTGCACGCTCTTTGGTCCAATTGCGAGCGCCGCATAGGTGTCAGCTTCCTTGCCTGGGATTAGCTCAGCGATTTTGTTTTTTAGCTCCTGGGCAATGTCTGATAAAGATAGGCCGGCAGCCTCAGCATCTGATTCGGAGATTCCGATGTAGAGGGCAAAGCCTTTTGCTTCAGTGGTCTTTACGGCTGTTGTTGTCATTTTGAGTCCTTTTGGTGTGTATGCGAATTTTTGGTGCACGAATCACGTGCGTTTGTTGGGGTGCTGGTGCCGTTTTGCTAATCAGTAAGCGAAGTTGATTAGCGGCACATTCGCATGCACATCGAGCAGGAGAACATAGCGCCGTCTAGGGCGCGAATCTCAACTGCTTGTGTACTCATTAGAAGAAATTTTCTAGGTAAAAAGCGAATAAGTCAAATTGTTACGGCGTATTACTAGACCCTGGCCAGAAGCCAACCAAGCACGTCTCGCTCCACCTCTTGGTGGTTTAGGTCATTCAGGAGCTCGTGGTAGCCCCCTGGGTAGATCAGGAGCTTGCGGTCAGGGCTAGCTATCTTTTCGTGCAGGGCCTGGGATTGCAGGTGGCTGGTGGAGGTGTCCTTGTTGCCATGGAAAATCAGGGTTGGAACTTTCCACTCTGACACCTTGCCCCAGACCTCATCTGAGATCTGCAGAACGGTCTTGGCAACCAAGTTCTGGGGCTTTCCCTGGTACATCATCGGGTCAGCTAGGAATCTAGCGAGCATGTCTTTGTCTCTGGTTAGTGCCTCCATGCCTGGTCTGGGCAGTGGCATTGGAGCAGCTGGCGCAATGGCAGCTGAAACCTTCCCCAGCACCCGCTCCCACAGTTTCGAAGGCGGCTGCATTGCAGAGGAACTCAGGATTACCGCCACGGTGTTTGCCCGGTCTCTAGTGATGCTGCCGGCGGTTATTAGTCCACCAAGCGAGTGACCAAACAGGACTGTCGGAATTCCGGTTGGAAGTTTGGCTCTTGCTTGCAGATGAAGTTCAACTGCTTTTGTTAGGTCTACTAATCCCCTGGTGCCTTTGGTGTTGCCGTGTCCTGGTAAATCAATTGCATAAACATCGATCCCGTTTTGATTGAGCTTGGGAATTAGCTGGCTGTAATACTCGACATAACGCTGGGCATATTCGCCATAGCCGTGTTGCAGAAGAACCTGTGCACGTGCGTTATCTACTTTCCAAACGTAACCCGCAACATCGGCTCCGATATCCCAGCTATTCATCTCACTCCTAAATCAGCTTTGCTGCTTGAGTTGCAATTTCGAGTTCTTCATTGGTTGGAACCACTAGCACTGCAACCTTGCCATCTGAAATTTTTCTGATTTCCCTACTCTGCTCCTGATTGCTGGCAGAGGCAAGTGAAATTCCGATTGTCTGCATGTTGCTGCAAATTTTCTCTCTCACGCCAGCATTATTTTCGCCAATGCCGCCGGTAAATATCACAGCGTCAATGCGGCCCAGTCTTGCCAGATAGCCACCCAAATACTGTCTAGCTCTTTCGACAAATACCTCAATTGCCAATTGCGCAGCTTGATCGCCAGATTTTGCTTTGTCATCCAAGTCTCTAAAGTCTGAAACACCAGAGAGTCCAAGCAGACCAGACTTCTTGTTGAGAAGTTCATCGACCTCATCAACCGAGAGCCTTCCCTCGCGAATCAGATAAAAGATGACAGCCGGGTCAATATCTCCGGAGCGCGATCCCATGACTAATCCGGCAAGTGGCGTAAGCCCCATTGAGGTGTCGAAGCTTGCACCCTTCTTCACGGCACAGACCGAAGCTCCATTGCCAAGATGCATGACTACCGCATTGAAGTTAGCCAGTTCAATTCCTAGGTGCTCAGCCGCCTTGCGCGAAACATAAGAGTGAGAGGTGCCATGGAAGCCGTATTTGCGCACACCTAACTTCTTGGCAAGCTCCATGTCTAAGGCATATCTATATGAGCTCTCGGGCATGCTTTGGTGAAAAGCAGTGTCAAAAACTGCAACCTGAGGCAAGTTTGGAAATGCTTTCTCTCCTGCCTGAATGCCAGCTAAGTTGCCTGGATTATGAAGAGGAGCGTGTGGAATCAGCTCTTCGATCGCCTTTTCAACGTCTTTGGTGATAACCGCTGGTTTAGAAAACTTATCTCCACCATGAACTACTCGGTGGGCAAGAGCAACCGGTGTTATTTTGCTTTCTTTGAGCTTTTCCAGCATCTGGGAAAAAGCAGCTTCGTGGCTCTCTACGCGTTCAATTGTGCCGCTGAGTAGAGATTGGTCACTGTCAACATCAATTACTTGATACTTCAGTGAGGATGAGCCTGAATTGATAACAAGAATTGGTTTCACAGCTCTGCCGCCTGAATTGCTGTGATGGCGATTGTGTTGACGATGTCTGGCACCAGCGCACCACGAGAAAGATCGTTGACTGGCTTGCGAAGACCCTGAAGAACCGGACCAATCGCTAATGCACCAGATGTTCTTTGAACGGCTTTGTAAGTGTTATTACCTGTATTCAAATCTGGAAATACAAACACCGTTGCCTGCCCAGCAACCGATGAGCCCGGTAGCTTTGCTTTTGCGACAGCGGCATCAACTGCAGCATCGTATTGAATCGGCCCTTCAACACTCAAGCCAGGAGCGCGCTTTCTCACCAGTTCGGTTGCATTTCTAACCTTGTCGACTTCAGCACCACTTCCTGACTCACCGGTTGAATAAGAAAGCATCGCAACTCTTGGCTCAATGCCAAATGCTTTAGCAGTTTCCGCTGAAGAAATTGCGATGTCTGCTAATTGCTCTTCGGTTGGTTCTGGAATCACAGCGCAGTCGCCGTAAACCACAACTCGATCACGTAGTGCCATCAAAAAGACAGAGGAGACAGAACTTACACCCTCTTTAGTTTTCACAAACTCAAAAGCAGGTCGAATGGTATGGGCGGTGGTATTCATCGCTCCCGAAACCATGCCATCGGCAATCCCCAGCTGCACCAACATCGTTCCAAAGTAAGAGGAGTCCAACATCTTCTCTTTGGCTAGTTCTTCGGTCACGCCTTTGTGGGAGCGGAGTTTCACATATTCGCTAACGCAAGCACTTAGGTGCTTAGAGGTTGCAATCTCCGTAATTTCAGCGCGGGATAGGTCTAGATTCAGCTCCTTAGCCCGTTTTTCAATGGCTTTCGGATCTCCCAAAATAATCAAGTCTGCAATTTGCTTCTGCAGAACCTCACTGGCTGCCTGCAGGATTCGATCGTCTGCTCCCTCGGGTAAAACAATCTTTTTCCGCGCCTTGCTGGCTCTTTCGACTAGATCAAGTTCAAACATCAATGGGGTGACGGTAGCTACTTCAGCGGCGTCGATGGTTCTCGCCACCTGTAGCAAATCAACGCTCTTTGTGAGAAGGCCAGTGGCCCTGGCAAGTTTTACTTTGTCATCCGCAGTTAGCAGGGCTCTGGTCTTAACAACCTGCATGGTTGTGTCAAAAGAGCCAAGATCACAGCTGATTATCGGGATGGAAGCATTCATGCCCTTAATGAGTTTTTGAATTTCGTCTGGAAGGTCAAATCCGCCATTGAGAATGATGCCGGCCAGAGTTGGAAAAGTTTCCGCTTGATCAGCCATAATGAGCGGAACAATGACGTCGGTGCGATCACCAGGTGTGACTACGACTGCTCTTTCTTTGAGTCTTTCCAAAACATGTTCTGCACTCATAGCGGCGACAACAACATCAAGAGTTTCAGTTTCAAGCCGTGCTGGTTCACCAAACAAAAGCTTTCCGCCAACCGCCTCTTGAATTTGTCGAAGTCGTGGTGCAACTAGCAGTTTGTCTTCAGGCAACACCCAAACAGGAATTTCTGGAGCAACGAGAGACTTCACCACATCGTGAATCTTTTGACTTTCGCTTTCTTCTGCGCGATTCACCGCAATTGCTAACAATTTTGCATCTTCATTTGATAACTCCGCTAAGGAAATTTCGGCCATTTGAGCTAACTCGTCAACACTTCGAGCCACAGCTTGACCCAGGTGTTCTGAAGATGAATATGCCTGTCTCCCAGATAGAACCATTACAACAGGCGCTGCGATGTTAGCCGCAACTTTCGCGTTGAAAGAAAATTCAGTTGTTCCAACTACGTCTTTGTAGTCGGAGCCAATAATCACCATGGCATCAAAGTTTCGAGCTTGAGCGCGAAACCTTGAGACTATTTTTGCTAATGCCCGTTCGGGTGATTCATGGACTTCTTTATAAGAAACTCCAATTGAGTCTGCATATGAAATTCCAGGTGCTAATTGACTGAGCAAAAGTTTGAGCACGTGATCATTTTCTGCATCTGGCGTTACCGATCTAAAGACTCCAACATTCAAATTGTTGCCTTTTAGCGCCTGCACCATGCCAAGAGCGAGTACAGATTTAGCTGTGTGGCCTTCTACCGATGCGACGTAAACACTGTTGGCCATGTCTCAAGGTTACCCCCGCCAATTAGGGCCCTTGACAAACTAGTTAGGTAAACCTAACCTATTCAGGCTTTCGCCATTTATTGGAGTATTTACTTGAAAAGACGCCTCTTTGCCGCCCTACTTCCAGTTGTCCTCGCCCTGGGTCTTGCAGGCTGTTCACCTGCTGACGAATCCGCCTTGGTGATCTATGCGGGTAGATCAGAGTCCTTAATCCAGCCTCTGATCGATCGATACATAGAGGAAACCGGGGTTGAGGTGGAGGTGCGTTACGCAGGTAGTGCCGAATTAGCTGCTCAGCTATTGGAAGAAGGGGTCAACTCCCCCGCTGACGTATTTCTTGCCCAAGACGCTGGTGCCTTAGGAGCGGTTTCCAAAGCTGGAATGCTTCAGTTGATTAGTGATGATCTCCTGGCCTTAGTAGAGCCTCAATATCGCGCAGCCGATGGTAGCTGGCTAGGAGTTTCCGCGCGTGTAAGAGTACTTAATTACAATCCGGAAAGAGTTACCGACTTACCTGAAAGTGTTCTTGATTTAGCAAAACCGCAGTACAAAGGCAGAGTTGGCATCGCCCCATCCAACGCTTCCTTCCAAGCATTCGTAACAGCCTTGAGACTAATTGAAGGAGATGTTGTAGCGCTACAGTGGCTCAAGGCCATGAAAAATAATGGTGTAATTTTTGAAAAGAACTCAGCAATCCTTGAAGCCGTGGAAGCCGGTCAAGTTGATATGGGTCTGATCAACCACTACTACTGGTATGCCAGAGCAAAAGAAATTGGTAAGGAAAACATGACTTCAAAGCTGGCTCAGTTTGTCACTAGTGATGTTGGAAACCTAAGGAATGTTGCTGGCGTTGGAGTCGTAAGTAGTGATCCAAAAGCCAAAGAATTCGTCAAATACCTTTTGTCCGCTCAGGCTCAGCAATATTTTGTTGACGAAACATTTGAATATCCTTTGATCAAGAACATTGCGCCTTACGAAGGCCTTACCCCTTTGTCGGATATTCCTGCTCCAGATTTTGACTTAAATGATTTAGATGCCCTTGAGGAAACTTTAGAACTTATCCGTGAGGCAGGGCTGCTATAGGCACAGCAACTTCAAAAACCCCAGCACCATTAATCGTGCTAGGCGTTTTTGCTGCTTTCTTAGCAATCTTGCCCGTGACGTATTTAGTTCTGCGCCTCGCACAAGGTCTGGATGCCGCTCTATTGGAGTTGCTAAGACCTAGAACTTTGGAATTGCTGATCAACACGGTGTTGTTAGTGATGAGTGTTTCGGTAACTGCGTTGGCCATTGGTTTATTCCAAGCCTGGTTTATTGTTCGAACTCAGTTACCTTGGCCTGGCTTGTTTGCCCTGCTAGCCACAGTTCCACTGGCCATACCTAGCTATGTTCTAGCGCTAGGTTATGTGTCGGTTTTCCCCTGGTTTTCAGGATTTTGGGCAAGCTGGTTGGTTCTATCTTTAGCTACTTCACCCTACGTATTCCTATCGGTTGCAGCGGCCTTGATGAGAAGCGATGTTGCAAGTGAAGAGGTTGCAAGAAGCTTGGGGCTCAACTCATGGTCAATTTTCTGGAAAGTTACGTGGCCGCAGTTACGGACAAGCACAACTGCATCATCTTTGCTGGTTTCACTCTATGTTTTGGCAGAATTTGGTGGCATCGCTATTTTGCGTTATGACACCTTTACTCGGGCAATTTATAACGCATACAGATCGTCTTTTGATAGGACAGCTGCAGCCGCGCTTGCTGTGGTGTTGGTTTTAATTACAGTCCTAATTTTGCTAATTGAGAGGCGTTTCCGGACCGACTACCTTTCATTACGAACTAGCAATGCAAAGCGGCTGCGAAAAACAATCAAGGTGATGCCTTTGGTTGTTGCGAGTTTGAGCATTATTGGTCTGTTGGCAGTAATCCTTCCTTTGGGTTCACTAATAAATTGGACCGTAGTCGGAGGAAGGATATTTGACTTCTCTTTGCTCGTTGAAGCGCTGGCCAATTCAGTGCTTGTTTCTTTGGCTGCGAGTGTAATGATTGCAATGTTTGGGATGGCAATGGCTATCTGGCTAGTTCTTCACCGACAAAGACTTGCCACTTTATGCGAGGGAATCATTTGGTCTAATCATGCACTTCCCGCACTAGTGATTGGATTGTCCTTGGTGTTCTTTGGTGCAAATAGTGTTGGGGCTTTGTATCAGAGCATCTGGTTACTCCTAATTGCTTACCTAATCCTATTTTTGCCAAACGCAATGGCGGCCATGGTCACTCCATTAAGCCAAGTGCCTATGGCCATGACAGAGGTATCTCGATCTCTTGGGAAAAACTATGGCAAAACATTGAGGAAAGTTGTCTTGCCGATTGCGCAACCTGGATTAGTTGCCGCAATTGCCCTGGCTATGTTGACGGTAGTAAAAGAATTGCCAGCAACATTGCTACTGCGCCCAACTGGGACTGAAACGCTAGCCACAAGACTCTGGCAAGCAACGGAAGAATTGGCTTACAGCCAGGCCGCTCCATACGCACTGACGCTAGTTATCATTGCCGGATTGCCAGCATTGGCTCTCAACGCCAGTGTTAGAGCCACATACAGGGGGGTGAGCTCACAATGACACTGCTGCGTGTGAAGAACCTGCGGAAAAACTTTGGTAATCAAACAGTGCTCCAGAATGTCTCACTAGAACTCAAAGATAGTGAATTGCTCTCTGTTCTTGGTGCTTCGGGTTCCGGAAAAACAACCTTGCTTCGCCTAATTGCTGGATTTGAATTTGTTAGTGGTGGTGAGATTTTCCTAGAAGAGAAATTGATTGCTAATGCAAACTTTACCCTTGAAGCAGAAAAGAGAAATATAGGTATTGTTCCTCAAGATGGCGCGCTTTTCCCACACCTCAGTGTCTATGACAACATAGGGTTCGGAATTTCAAAAGATAAAAATAAAGATGCCCGAATTCGGCAGCTTCTCGAACTAATTGAATTGGCAGATTATGCCGAAAGAAGGCCGCAAGAGTTATCTGGCGGTCAGGCGCAAAGAGTTGCTTTGGCAAGAGCGCTTGCACCTAGGCCGAAACTGGTTTTATTGGATGAGCCATTCAGCGCTTTGGACGCGGATTTGAGAGCCAGACTCCGAGCTGACGTTAAGAGAGTGATTCGAGAAGAAGGTGTAAGTGCAATTTTGGTTACACACGACCAAGAAGAGGCCCTGTCGCTAGCTGATCGAGTTGCTGTTCTGCGAGATGGTGAGATTGTTCAGGTTGGAACTCCAACCGAAATTTACAATTCACCAGCAGATCTTGGAATAGCAACGTTTCTCGGTGACAGCGTCTTAGTTGATGGCAAAGTCGTAGAAGGAAAGATTGTGACCGACCTTGGCAGGCTGACACCACTAAACCACGTGACCGAGGGTGACACCGGAGTGGTTGCCATTAGAAGCGAGAACTTTTATCTTCAACCCAATCCTGCTGGAGAGTCTGAGGTGGTAGGCCGCGTATTTTTTGGACACGATGCCGTGGTCGAGGTCCAAACCCCGACAGTGCGGATTCGAGCCAGATCGAATGGTCCATTTGCCCCCGAGGTGGGGATGCGAGTAAATCTATGGGTTCGCGGGGCCGTCAATTTCTACCCTTCCAACCAGTAACGGGGATTTGGGCTAACCTAGAGCTAATTCCGCCCGATGATGAGCGCTCAGCTAACCCTCAAGGATTGAAATGTCCGAAAAAGCAAATATTGGCGTAGTCGGTCTGGCCGTCATGGGATCCAATCTGGCCCGAAACCTAGCCTCCAGAGCAGGCAACCGCGTTGCTATCTATAACCGCTCATTTGATAAGACTCAGCTGCTCACTAAAGAGCACCCAGAGGCAAACTTTCTAGCCAGCGAAACAATCGATGACTTTGTTGCAAGTTTGAGCAAGCCACGAACTGCCATCATCATGGTTCAAGCGGGAGCCGGAACAGATGCTGTGATTCAACAGCTTTCTGAAAGATTTGAAGCGGGCGACATCATCGTGGATGGTGGAAATGCGCTCTACACAGATACCATGCGCCGCGAAAAGGAAGTATCTGCCAAGGGAATTCATTTTGTTGGTGCGGGAATTTCTGGTGGTGAAGAAGGAGCCTTGAAAGGGCCTTCCATCATGCCTGGTGGAACAAAAGAGTCTTACAAAACTCTTGGCCCAATTTTGGAATCCATTGCCGCCATTGCGGAGGGTGAGCCCTGTGTAACTCACATCGGATCAGATGGTGCTGGACACTTTGTGAAGATGATCCACAACGGCATTGAATATGCCGACATGCAGCTAATTGCTGAGAGTTATGACCTGCTTAGACAAAGTGGCGGCTTTTCACCAAAAGAAATTGCAGACATCTTTACTGAATGGAACAAGGGTGAGCTAGAAAGCTACCTCATCGAAATCACAGCAGAGGTTCTGAAGCAAACCGATGCCAAGACTGGCAAGCCGTTTGTTGACATCGTGGTTGATGCGGCAGGTAGCAAGGGAACCGGTGTTTGGACCGTTCAAACATCTTTAAATCTAGGTGTGCCAGTTTCTGGAATTGCAGAAGCAGTATTTGCAAGATCTCTTTCTTCTCAAGCTGAGCAGCGCAGTGGCAAACCAGCACTGCCTGCCAACAACCAGACTTGGAATGTCACCGACAAGCAGGCTTTTATTGAGTCGGTTCGGAAGGCGCTCTATGCATCAAAAATCATTGCCTATGCTCAGGGATTCGATGCAATCAGAGCGGGAGCAAAGGAATTCGGTTGGGACATCAACCTCGGAGAGGTTGCAAGAATTTGGCGCGGTGGTTGCATCATTCGTGCCCAGTTCCTAAACCGCATCACTGACGCCTATCGCAAGAGCCCGAACCTTCTTTCACTGCTATTTGATGACTACTTCCTCAAGGCGATTGACTCTTCTCTTGCAGCTTGGCGTGAAGTGGTGGCGATGGCAGCACTGAGTGGAATTCCTGCTCCTGCCTTCTCATCGTCACTGAGCTACTACGACGGTCTTCGCGCTGAAAGATTGCCAGCTGCACTTGTGCAGGGACAGCGCGACTTCTTTGGAGCTCACACCTACAAGAGGGTTGATCAGCCAGGAACCTTCCACACCCGCTGGTCACAGGACCGCAGCGAAATCCAGACCGACTAAGTTTGGTCTGTGCCGAGCTGGGTTTATAAGTTCATCCCGATGGCCCTTATTTGGGGCTCTAGCTTCTTATTCATTGAGCTCTCGCTTGAACTAACAACAGCACTTGGCGTTGCATTCTGGCGAACAGCTCTGGGTGCCGCTGCGATGGCCATCATCATGGCTTTTCTAAGAGTACGGTTTCCGAAAAAACTCAAGCAGTGGCTGCATTTGTGGGTAGCGGGTTTTCTAATGTCAGCATTGCCATTTTCGCTCTATGCGTTTGCCCAGCAAAGCACCACGAGTATCTTGGCCGCAATTATTAATGCAACGACTCCCTTATTTACACTGCTAGCAATCCTGACCCTGTTCCGAGCGCAGCGCCAATCATCAACGGCTGTGATTGGACTCTTGATTGGAATTGTGGGAGTTGGAATAACGCTCGGAGTTTGGCAGGGCTTTGGCGAAAACGATCCGATCGCAATTGCAGCTTTGATTTTGGCGAGTATCTCTTATGGTTTGGGTGGTCCATACATTCGCAAGTTCATTACCCCGATGGGTCTACCGGCAACCTCTGCCGCGACTGTGCAGGTCTTTACAAGTGCACTTACCCTGCTTCCGTTTTATGTTTTTACCGGTCCTCTTTTTGTTGCAGCTCCAACTTTGCAGTCTGCTGGATCACTACTGCTACTTGGTGTCCTGGGAAGCGGCGTTGCCTATTGGCTCTTCCACCAAATAGTTGCCGAGGCTGGCAGCACATTTGCGATGACGGTGACCTATACGAACCCAGTTATAGCAACCATCTGGGGAATCTTGCTTTTGGGAGAACCGCTGCACTGGTATGAGCCGGTTGGTGGAATCTTGGTTTTACTTGGAGCTTTCTTATCGCAGGGAAAGCCGTTATTCAGAATCAGAAAAAGCTAGCCAGACATTCGCCGGTCTAAAGCCTGATTTTTCATAAAGTGCAACTGCACCAGTTTCATTGCCGGTATCAACACCAAGCGCAACATCTTTGAATCCGCGCTCTACTGAATACGCGCATCCCCACTTCAAGAGCAGCTCGCCATAGCCGCGTCCGCGCCAGTTTTTTCGAACTCCAAGCTTGTCGATAAAACCACCTTGGTTTTCAGCGCGGTGGTTGGTGCAGACCAAGAATCCAACCGGTAAGCCATTTTCCTCTAAGAAGAAAACACCATTTTCATCTTGAAGTACTGCTTCTTCTTGCTTGCTCAGCCAATCGTGGAAAGTCTTTTTCTGGAAGCCGTAGTGGTCTGAAAAGGAGTCCATCAGCAAGAAGTGCCAGGTGGCTTTCTCATTCTCAAAGTCCGCTCTTCTTATCTTTACGTTCTCAGGAAGCTTCGGATACTTGCGGTCTGGTTGGTGATTGCGCATGGTCCAGTACTTTCTTACCAAGTGCAAACCAGAGTCCATTAGAGCTTTCTTGAGCTTAAGATCCTTGTCGTTGCAGTGAGATCTAACCTCGTATTCAGGATGGTTCTGTTTAATCCACTCCAAGGCATGATTCATGCTCCGCGCATAGTCATGGCTGGCTGGAAGGCCAAAGACATCAATCTCGACCCTTTTGCGCTTGTGGTCAACCTGGGCAGTAACGAGGTCAGTGATGACGCCGTCTTCTTCATAAACCTCAGCAAAAACTTCGTCATAGAAACCAGTCAGCTCTTGACGGATTTCCTCTTCGCTGGAGTCTTCAAATTCAGGATCAATGGCTGAGTCATGGGCGTTGCAGAGCTTCACGATCTCGGCAACGTCTTTTTCTTGCCAAGCTCTAAACGACATCAGGCTTCCTGAGGTCCGGAATCAACCACGGTCTACTAATCACAACTAACGACACTAGCGACAGACCAAACAGAGTTCCAATAACAAGGCCTAGGTCAGAAGTGTCAGCAGAGCTAATCAGGAAGTAGAAGAAGGAGAGGACAGTCGTAAAGGTGAAGTTGAAAACACCCATCAAGGACGAGGCCGTCCCAGCCTCAGATCCATGGTTATAGAGCGCAATTGTAGGAATGATGGTGATAGCGGCACCAAAGATAAACAGCTCAATAAAAAACATCAGCTGCGTAATCCAGAACTCTCCCCCGGCATTCAAATAAAGACCAATTCCAACACCAACTCCGATGACTGCTGTTATCGCCAGTAGATACTGCCCCTTCACTACACGCGACAAATAAGAACCGACCTGCACGCCAACATAGGACGCAGCCCCATTGAGTGCGAGCCAAAATCCATAGTCAGTCTGAGAGATTCCAAAGGACTGCTGATAAACAAATGGCGTGAAGTTCAAATACAAAAAGAGTGCGCTTAGCTGCATTGCCGCATAGAGCATCAATCCAATCAGCACGCGATCACGCAAGACGTAAATGTATCCGCGAGCAAGTCCTAGCGGAGTACTGGCTCTTCTTTTTGCAACTGGCAAAGTTTCAAACAGTAAGAAATTCAATAGCAGCAGCAAAACCAGTGAGATTAATCCAAATACCAACAGAATTGACTGCCAACCGAATGCTTCGCTAAGTTGCGAGCCAACAATTGGACCAGCAATCGGAGAAATTGATTGAATCAAATATGTTCTCGCCAGCAGTCGCTGCATCGCCTGACCGCGATAGAGATCACGAATGATTGCTCTTCCGATGACATCAGCACCCGCTGAGAAAAATCCCATCAAAAACCTGGCAGCAATAAACAGTTCAATACTTGGAGCTAGGAATGCAAGGCCAATAGCAACGACATAGCCAGCGATGGTCAAGATCATCAGCGGTCTTCGACCAAAAGCGTCCGAGAGCGGACCTAGCACCAACTGCCCAATCGCAAGTCCCAGCGTCACTCCTGTGAAAGATGCCTGGACCACACCGTTGGTTACCCCAAAGAAAGTGCCAATGGCAGGAAAGGCTGGGAGGTAAGGATCGATGGTGAAGGGGATTAGGGACATCGAGAGGGCCAAAAGGACCACATAGGCCAGCAGAAGCCGTTTAGAGAGCTGATCGCCGGAGTCGATGACCGTGCCGCGGGAGGGCAAAGGGGTCGAAAGCGGCACCATTAGAGGATAGTCGCTGCTCTAAAAATCTTTTCCAACCGATACCCCCAACACGCCACCGCCTAAGCGGCAATGTCGGTAGTGGGGAGCATAATTTTCCAACCTAATCATTGGTCCCCAGGCTCTGGAGATAACAATTTGGGTCTTTGCTGGAACTGATTCCGACACGCGGACACAGCCTCCAACCTAAAGTTCAAGTTGTGGGTTAATGTTCGGGAAAACAACTAAATAACAGACTTTTTTCAAGATTCGACACAAGATGTAGTGGTTTGCTGCTATAGTCAGAAATCCGAATTAACGGAAAATTTTCTAAAAATTGGCTCAATTTGGCCTCTTTAGGCCACAGAAATGGGGAGGAACACCAATGGCGGTGACCGTATATACATTGCCTGCTTGTGTGCAGTGCGACAGCACTAAGCGCATGCTTCAGCGCAACCAGATCGACTATGAAGAGGTCGACATGAGCCAGGATCCAGTTGCCCTAGAAATGGTGAAGACCATGGGTTACACCGCAGCCCCAGTAGTAGTTGCCGGCGAGGAGCACTGGTCAGGCTTCCGCATGGACAAGATTCAAGCTCTCTCGGCATAGCTGAGGTGTGAGATGTTCGATGTTGTTTACTTCTCGAGCGTCTCTGAAAACACCAAGCGCTTTGTAGACAAGCTTGGCGTCAAGACGGTTCGCATTCCGCTCAAGACCGAAGAAGCAGCAGAGTTTGTCCACGATCAGGATTCAGTTCTAGTTGTTCCCACTTATGGTGGGGGCAACGAGGGTGGAACAGTTCCAAAACAGGTAATCAAGTTTTTGAACAACCCGGAAAACCGGAAACACATAAAAGCGGTAATAGCCGGAGGGAACACCAATTTTGGTGAACACTTCTGCCGAGCAGGCGACGTAGTCGCACAAAAGCTCGGGGTGCCAGTGCTGTATCGCTTTGAAATAACTGGCACACCAGAAGATGTAAATGAAGTCAAGGAAAGGCTGGCAAGGCTGTGGCAAACTCAGTTGTAGAACTAACAGACGATAAGGGGAACCTGATCGGCGCTCGCGGAGTTGAATCCGCACTTAGCTATCAAGACCTCAACGCAATGATCAACCTGTGGGGTCAGGATCAAAAGCTACAACTTGAGAAAGACAAGCTTGCGGTTAGAAAGTACTTCCTTGACCACGTAAACCAGAACACCGTCTTCTTCCACAGCCTGCAAGAGAGACTGGACTACCTGGTTGAGAACGAGTACTACGAGAAAGAAATCCTGGACCAGTACTCCTTTGAGTTCATCACCAAGCTAAACGACCTTGCCTACTCCAAGAAGTTCCGCTTCGAAGCATTCATGGGTGCCTACAAGTTCTACACCGGCTATGCCCTAAAGACCTTTGATGGCGCTCGCTACCTAGAGCGCTTTGAGGACCGCGTTGTAATGGTTGCCCTAACCCTTGCCGAGGGCAACGAAGACCACGCCATCCACCTGGTTGAAGAGATCATCTCCGGTCGCTTCCAGCCCGCCACCCCAACCTTTTTGAACTGCGGAAAGAAGCAGCGCGGTGAGTTCGTCTCCTGCTTCCTGCTTCGCATCGAAGACAACATGGAGTCAATCGCTCGTGGTATCAACTCAGCGCTGCAGCTTTCCAAGCGCGGTGGCGGTGTAGCACTATCTCTAACCAACATCCGTGAATACGGCGCTCCAATCAAGAAGATTGAGGGCCAGTCATCCGGCATCATCCCAGTGATGAAGCTTTTGGAAGACAGCTTCTCCTATGCCAACCAGCTGGGTGCTCGTCAGGGTGCCGGTGCTGTTTACCTAAACGCCCACCACCCAGACATCATGCGCTTTTTGGACACCAAGCGTGAAAACGCTGACGAGAAGATTCGAATCAAGACTCTCTCGATTGGTGTAGTAGTTCCAGATATCACCATGCACCTTGCTAAAGACAATGAGGACATGTATCTGTTCTCGCCATACGATGTCGAGCGCGTCTACGGCATTCCTTTCAGCGACATCTCGGTAACCGAGAAGTATCACGAGATGGTAGATGACCCACGCATTCGCAAGAGCAAGATCAAAGCACGTGAGCTGTTTGAGAAGATTGCGGAACTTCAGTTTGAGTCTGGCTACCCATACGTAATGTATGAGGACACCGTCAACCGCGAAAACCCAATCCAGGGCCGCATCAACATGTCGAACCTCTGCTCGGAGATTCTGCAGGTGAACACCCCAACCACCTACAACATGGATCTTTCCTACAACCACATCGGTAAGGACATCTCCTGCAACCTAGGTTCTCTAAACATTGCAGCTGCCATGGACGGACCTGACTTTGGAATGACCATCGAGACCTCGATCCGTGCACTAACCGCGGTGAGCGATCAGTCCAACATCGAAAGCGTTCGCAGCATCTCTGATGGAAACCACAAGTCACACGCCATTGGCCTCGGACAAATGAACCTGCACGGCTTCCTAGCTCGCGAGAAAATACACTACGGCTCAGAAGAAGGCCTGGACTTCACCAACATCTACTTCTACACCGTGAACTACCACGCAATTGCAGCTTCGAACAAGATTGCAATTGAGAGAAAGCAGACCTTCGACAACTTTGAGAACTCAAAGTATGCAAGTGGTGAATACTTCGACAAGTACGTAAACCAGACTTGGGTTCCAGCAACTCCAAAGGTGAAGGAGCTGTTTGACCGCTCCGGCATCCACATCCCAACCCAGGAAGACTGGAAGCGTCTAAAAGAGTCTGTGATGAAGCACGGTATCTACAACCAGAACCTGCAGGCTGTTCCACCAACCGGATCCATCAGCTACATCAACAACTCCACCTCTTCTATCCACCCAATCGCATCTCGCATTGAGGTTAGAAAAGAAGGAAAGCTTGGCCGCGTTTACTACCCAGCTCCATTCCTAAGCGAAGAGACCTGGGAGTACTACGAGGACGCTTACGAAATTGGTCCTGAGAAGATCATCGACACCTACGCCGCTGCCACCCAGCACGTTGACCAGGGTCTATCGCTGACCCTGTTCTTCAAGGACACCGCCACCACCCGTGATGTCAACCGCGCCCAGATCTACGCTTGGCGCAAGGGCATCAAGACCATTTATTACATCCGTATTCGACAGGCGGCGCTTGAGGGCACCGAGGTCGAAAACTGCGTAAGCTGCATGCTCTAAAGAGGAAATCATGGAAAAGACAAAGCTAATTACCCGTCCCATCAACTGGAACAAGATTGAAGACCCAGTAGATCTGGACGTTTGGAACCGTCTAACCCAGAACTTCTGGCTGCCTGAGAAGGTGCCACTATCCAACGACGTTCAGTCTTGGGGCACCCTGCGTCCACACGAGCAGAAGCTCACCATGCACGTCTTTACTGGTCTCACGATGCTCGACACCATCCAGGGAACGGTTGGTGCAGCCAGCTTGATTCCGGATGCCAGAACTCAGCACGAAGAGGCAGTGATCACCAACATTGCTTTCATGGAGTCTGTTCACGCCAAGAGCTACTCTTCCGTTTTCTCAACTCTTTGCTCTAGCAGCGACATTGAAGAGGCATTCCGCTGGTCAGAGGACAACCCATATCTTCAGAAGAAGGCAGAGATTGTTCTTGGCTACTACCACGGTGATGATCCACTGAAGAGAAAGGTTGCCTCAACCCTGCTTGAGTCCTTCCTGTTCTACTCAGGCTTCTACCTGCCGATGTACTGGTCCTCTCGAGCCAAGCTGACCAACACTGCAGATCTAATTCGCTTGATTATTCGCGATGAGGCCATCCACGGCTACTACATCGGATACAAGTTCCAGCTCGGTTACAACGAAGCATCAACCGAGCGCAAGGCAGATCTCAAGGGCTACACCTACGACCTGCTGCTAGAGCTGTATGAGAACGAAGTGAAGTACACCGCCGACCTCTATGACGAGATTGGTCTTACTCACGACGTCAAGCAGTTCTTGCACTACAACGGAAACAAGGCACTGATGAACCTAGGCTTTGACCCGCTGTTCCCGAAGGATGACTGCGATGTATCACCAGCCATTCTTTCGGCCCTTAGCCCTGCCAGCGATGAGAACCACGACTTCTTCTCCGGCAGCGGATCTTCATACGTTATTGGTAAGCACGAGTCCACCAAGGACGAGGACTGGGACTTCTAAGGAGGAAAAATGGACTGCAACTGCGGCAAAGATTCATGTAACTGCGGCAAGCACTAGTTACAAAAAAGACCGGGTGAGAAATCACCCGGTTTTGCTTTAACCGCTTAGGTTCGCCCCGCACTGGTAGAAGCGATAAACCAGGTTGTCCATGGCATTTCTTTGCTTGAGGGATGCTCTCGGGCTCAAGTTATAAATAGAGAAAATCAGCTCTGTGCCATCGCGTGCAGTCAAGAAGCCAGCGAGAGAGTAGCCAGTTGAGATGTAGCCGGTCTTGGCAGCAACCAAGCCCTTGGCAGCCTTGAGATTGCCTGTCGCAAATCGCGTGCGAAGCGATCCTTTCTGGCCCGATACTGGCATGCCAGCTTCAATCACTTCATAGTCGCCAACACCTTGATTCACCAGCGTCAAAACATCATTGACCAGCGCGACTGGCACCGCGTTATCTTTGGACAGACCAGACGCATCGACAATCTTTATCTGAGATACAGCCAGGCCACGTTTCCCAAGAACTCTCTTGTATAGCGGCGTCAGCGACTGCATGCTGCCATCAAAGCCTTCTTTCAACGAAGAAAGTCTTCCCAGAGCTTCAGCTAGAGAGTTGTCGGAAACTCTAAGCATATTGGTCACCCACTCGCTCATCGGTCTTGACTGAACGGAAGCAATCACAGTGGCTCCCGCTGGTGCTTTGCCCTCCGATGCCACAAGATCAACAGCAATTCCCGCTTTGTTGAGTGATGCAACAAAAAGCTCAGCGGCTTGGACCACCGGTGAATTGGTTCTGCGGGCTAACCAAACCAGATTGTTACTGCTGGAGGTAAGGCGGGCTGCATCAATCTGAAGAGCAGAGACAGGAGCCATGTAGCCATCTGTTAGACCGCGCTTACTCCAGGTTGGATGCCACTCATTGTCTCCGCCATAAAGCGAGCTATCAACAAATACTTCGGTAACGGTTGTGCCAGTTCTTTGGCTCCAGTCAGCTATCTGTCTAGTTAGGGTGTCGAGCTTGGGGGCTTTGGCGTAGTAAGAGGTGATGTTGCCAGGCATGCGAGAAAGCGTTACATCGCCAGCTCCCACCAAGTAAATTCTGCCTGGATTGCTTGGGTCACTCACAACGGTTGTAGTCACTTGATAATTTGGTCCCAAGACATCCAGTGCAACGGCAGCAGTGAGAACTTTCATCACTGATGCTGATCGCTCAGCCACTGTTTCATTTTTTGCAAAGAGAGTTTGTCCCGTTGCGGCATTTAGTACCTCAACATGCAGCTGAGCGATGTGGCTAGAAGCCAGCTGCTTGGTTGGCTGACAGCTGGTGGCGTGGGCTGCCGTTGGAAAGGCCGTTGCGACCAGCAGGGCGGACGTGAGAAGAATAGCTTTGGATTTCAAAAACATCGTCCTGCCATCCTAAATTGCAAGCCTGAAAACACGGCTTTCTAGAAGGTGATTTGAGGTAACCTAAGGGAAATTACTGCCCTTGAGGCAGTTTCTATTGGTGAAGGACTCTCATGGACAGCGCGCTTTTATTAGCCTTCGCTGTCACTTTGGGAGCCGGCCTTGCAACCGGTATTGGCTCCACCATTGCCTTTTTTGCCAAGACCACCAACAAGGGATTCTTTGCTCTTTCCATGGGTTTCTCAGCTGGAGTGATGATTTATCTCAGCTTCGTCGAAATCCTTCCAAAAGCCACCGGCTACATCTCTGAGTACTTCCCTGAGGTCCAAGCTGCTGCGCTAGCAGCAGCTGCCTTAGTGGGAGGCTTGGTGCTAATGGCGCTGATTGATGCGGTTGTGCCGTCGGGTGCCAACCCGCATGAAAACACCCAGGTTGAGCTCATGAACGACTCATCTGCCGATGTTGAAAGACAAAACAAGGCGCTATTGCGCATGGGGCTTTTTGTTGCCCTGGCTATTGCCATTCACAACTTCCCAGAGGGTCTAGCCACATTTCTTTTGGTCTTAGATGATCCAGAAATTGGAATTGCCCTGGCTATTGCAGTTGCGATGCACAACATCCCAGAGGGCATCGCAGTTTCAGTTCCCGTCTACTACGCAACCAAGAGCAAGCTAAAGGCTTTTAGGCTCAGCTTCCTATCAGGTCTAGCGGAACCAGCCGGTGCCTTGATTGGTTACCTGATTTTGGCTCAGTTCCTAAACCACCTGTTGCTAGGGGTTATCTTTGCCATGGTCGCAGGAGTCATGATCTTCCTGGCTATCGATACGCTTCTGCCAACAGCTAGAAACTCAGCTAGGGGTCACCTGACTGTCTACGGCTTTATTGCTGGCATGGCGGTCATGGCTGCAAGTCTTATTCTTCTTAGGCTATGAAAAAGCCCCGCCAAAACTAGCGGGGCAATTTCACGAAGATTTTGTTACTTCAGGGTCACCTTGCCACCAGCGGCCTCAATCTTGGCCTTGGCGTCGTTAGCAACATCCTTCTTTGCACCCTCTAGCAGGGTTGAAGGAGCACCATCAACGAGAGCCTTTGCTTCACCTAGTCCTAGACCGGTTACAGCGCGAACCTCCTTGATGACCTGGATCTTCTGGTCACCTGCGGACTCTAGAACGATGTCAAATGAGTCCTTCTCTTCTGCAGCTTCTGCAGCGGCTCCGCCGCCAGCAGCTACTGCAACTGCAGCAACTGGTGCTGCTGCTGTTACATCAAACTCTTCCTCGAACTTCTTAACGAAGTCAGAAAGCTCAATCAGGGTCAGCTCCTTGAATGCATCAATTAGCTGGTCGGCAGTCATCTTTGCCATTTTGTTCTCCTATTTTGTATTACGTCTTTATTAGTTGGACTCTTGCTTTTGACGCAGCGCGTCGACAACGCGAACTGCCTTGGAAGGTAGTGCGTTGAAGGTGTAGGCAGCCTTGAATAGCGAAGCCTTGATGGCACCAGCGGTCTTCGCCAGTAGCACCTCACGGGTTTCGAGATCTGCGAGCTTCTTTACATCCGCATCGGTAATTGCAGCGCCGTCCATGTAGCCGGCCTTCATTACCAGTAGCGGTTGTGCCTTTGCGAAATCCTTCAGAGCCTTGGCCGCGTTGACGATGTCGCCGTGCACGAACGTCACAGCGGTTGGACCGCTCAGTGAGTCATCGAGCCCTGCAACGCCAGCTTCTTTAGCGGCAATTTTCAAAAGGGTGTTTTTTGCAACGACATAAGTTGCGTCATTAGCCATTGAGCGACGAAGGCTCTTCAGCTCCGTCACGGTGAGTCCGCGGTATTCAGTCAGATAGATTGCGTTTGAGCCAGCAAATAGCTGCTTCAGCTCGGCAACCGTCTCTTTCTTCTCTGCCATGGCACTCCTTTTATTGATGCCGGCTAGGAGAAACAAAAATGCCCCAGCGCAAGTAGGCACTGGAGCAAAAGGCTCTAATACTCACCTGCGCGGGCCATCACTTGCGTGATCCTTAGTAGTTCGCAGCAAAACCAAGTAATTTCTTGGATTTACCTTGACCTAAACCGGCGGTCTTTGGCTCCCTGTAGCTTATTTGGTCGGCCCTTGCCTCGCAAGTCCGACTTTGGCTTGCCCGCGCGCTTGGCTGGGCCATCAAAGCGGCTGTCGCCGAAGTCCAATTGATCTAGTACTGGCGGTGGGGCAATCGGTCCGGCTAGCTCTGCTAGCAGCGGGTCGTCCCCAACTACCTCAGAGTAAATAGCCTTGCGCTCACTGCGCTCCAGGATGCCTTCGATCTTTCTGGTCTTGCCAGAAGGAACAATCGACACCACGATTCCCTTACGGCCAGCTCTGCCCGTTCGGCCAGCGCGGTGAAGGTAGGTTTTGTAGTCCTCTGGCAGATCCACCTGGATTACCAGCTTCACATCGTCAACGTGAATACCGCGAGCGGCAACATCTGTTGCAATCAAGACTCTGGTAAAGCCTTCACTGAAGCGAGCTAGGTTTCTGGTTCGCTGGGACTGGTTTAGATCTCCGTGCAGACGAGCAGTTGGAATACCAGCATCATTCAAGCTCTGAGCTAGTGCTTCTGCGGTCTGCTTGGTTCTGACGAAAACAATTGACTTACCCGATCCTTGGACAAGACGGTGGAAAACTCTTGAGCGGTAGCGAGGCTCAGTAATAAGAACGCGGTGCTCAATGTCTAGGTTTTGCTCGGTCTCCCCTGGCACCTCATAGACAAATGGATCAGTGAGGAACTTTTTCACCAGTGAGGCAACCTGCTTGTCCAGGGTTGCTGAGAACAAAAGCTTCTGTGATTCACCGGTAGCGGTAAGGATTCTGGTTACCGGCTCAATGAAGCCAAGTTCTGCCATGTGGTCGGCTTCGTCAATTACGACTCGCTCGACCTCAGATAGATCAACGACACCCTGCTCCATGAGGTCTTCTAGTCGACCCGGAGTGGCAATTGCAATATCAACACCACGGTTCAGGATTCGTTCCTGCTTTGACTGTGGAACACCGCCATAGATGGTGGTGGTATAGAAACCAACACTCTTGGCGATTGGAGCAAGCGCTTTGTCAATCTGCTCAGCAAGTTCGCGAGTTGGTGCCAGTACAAGTGCTCTTGGCTTGTTTGGAATTCTTGGTTGGTTTCCTTGGCGAGCCATGAAGGTAATCAGTGGAACACCAAAGGCAATGGTTTTACCAGATCCAGTTTTTCCTCTTCCCAGCACATCTCTTCCGGAGAGTGCCGCTGGAATGGTTGCTGCCTGAATTGGGAAAGGTGTTGTAATTCCGCCCTTGGCAAGTTCCATTACCAGTCGCTCTGGCAAATCCATTTCCTGGAAAGTTTGGATTCCCTGGGCTGCTTCAGAAACAAACTTTTCTAGCTTGCGATCTGGTTCGCGTCTTTTCTGAGTTGGTACTGCACTCTCGTAACGCTTGGCAGGCTTCTCAGATTCAAATCTTCTAGCTGGCTTCTCGGATGAGTAGCGCTTGGCAGGACGTTCTGAGTCATACTTTCTAGCTGGCTTTTCGTTGTCGTATTTGCGAGCAGGCTTTTCTGAGTCGTATTTTCTTGCTGGCCTTTCATCGCCATACTTTCGGGCAGGACGCTCGCTGGCGAAGCGTTCACTTCGCTTGGCTGAACGTTCGCTTCTTTTGGCGGATGGGTTTTTGTTCTTGGAGCTTGAGTAGCTGCGCTCATCACGGCCTGAGCTCTTGCGGTCGTCTGACTTGCGGGAGCTGGTCTTCTTGGCGCTATGACGGGGCTTGCGACTTGGATCAAAATCTTTGGAGCGCGATGAGCGCGGTTTTACTGGCATTATTTCGGGATTCCTTTTGGTGATTCGGCTTGCCCGACTTCACAGAAATACCAGCCTAGGGCGGATGGACCTAAAAAGATAGGGATTAGTCGACTAGCCCGCGGACCTTCAGCTCGGCATGCAATACAGCATCGCTTGGCTCAACTAGGTGGGTGCCGTCCTTGAAGCGAATCACTGGGATGTTGGTTCTACCAGAGATGGACTGGGCCTTCTCGGCATTGTCCTTACTTTCCTCGACATCGAACATGTCGTATTCAACGCCCAGGGTGTTCAGCAGGGACTTTGACCTGCGGCAATCGCCACACCAGTCAGCACCATAGAACTCAATCTCAGCCATTTCTACCTCATTCTGTATTCGCTATTTATTGTCAATAGCTTGCCATCAAAGCTAATTCCCGCAAGATTCCGAATAACCAAATCAGCCTCAGAATCCATGGCTGACTCCCCCACTCCAACCACTAACCCAGCTCCAGAGCGCTTACCGGAGAGAATGCCGTTGGGGGCGTCTTCAAAAACCACGCATTCCTTTATATCTGTATTTAGTTTTCTGGCACCAACCAAATATGGCTCCGGATCTGGCTTTCCTTTGCTGACATCGCTACTGGTAACCAGCTCATTGGGAATTGGGATGCCCGCTTTGTTTAGTCTGGCATGGGCTAGTTCCGGCAGAGCCGAGGTGACAATGGTCCAAACACCAGCTGGCAAGGAGGTTGTTAGCTCGACCGCTCCAGGCATTGGTTTAGTTAGATAGGTCATTGCTATTTCTAATTCAATGATTTTCTTCAATGCCTCGTCATAAAGTTCTGCACTGACATGTCTGGCAACAAGTTCTTCGGCTCTGATGCCGTGGTGTTCATAGGTGAGAGCGAATCCCGGGGCATAAGTTTTTGCCCACTCGCCCCAAGATGCGTCAACACTCTCAATTGAATCTGATAGCACGCCGTCATTATCAAACAGCAGCGCTTTAGCTGGATGTTGCATTAGTTCGATTTTGCCTCTTGGTTTCTAATCAAGATGGTTCGGTAGATTCCAAACTCTGCCAAGAGAAGTAGAACAAAAGCGGGCAGAAGTTTCTGAACGAACCAACCAAAGGTTAGATCGGAAATCTTTGCAACGTACTCAGATTGGGGCATTCCCTCTCGCCACTCTGGCCAATAAACGAGGGAATCAACGGCAGCTGAACCAAGTGCAAATGCCATGATGATCACAACCACGCCAAAAATAATTGAAAGAACAAAGTTCAAGCTAACAGCGGCAACGCCGACTCGGCGCTCTCTTGGTGGAAGAGGTCTGGCCTGCCTGGCACTCGCTGCAAATCGGGTTCCCAAAATAATTGAAGTAGCAATAATCACCTGAATAACAACCCAGATCCAGGTGTCAAGATCGGTCTTGGTTATGTCATAAACAATCAGACCAAAGATGATTGCGATTGCGGTTCCGATGATTGGAGATGCATAGGCAAGTCCAATTGCTCGTTGCAGCTTCGCACGATCAACATCTTTTTCAACATCTGGAATATCTGGGGCATCTTTTCTGAAAACAAATGCCTGAAGTAGGACGAACACCACTAAGCCAGTGGCCAAGATGATGGGCAGGTAAACGTTTAGGAATCTAATCAGGACTGGGTCGTTTATTGAGTTGTACTGATTCCAAGCACCCAGGAAATTACCGATCGCGAAAATGGCCCCGGCCAGCAAACTGAGAATAACTCCAAGATTGTTGAAGCGGTGAGCCGCTTTGGCAAGGGAGCTGTCGTTTTTAGATCTGATTGCCAAAGCCTGCAATAGCGATCTCAGAGCAACCAGTGAGAAGACTGCGATTCCGAGTAAAAAGACATAGGTCTGCATTCCGACATAAGGCTCGGGCTCAATAGGCTGACCCTGGTTGTCGTAGGTGATCTGTGGGTTTCGAATCCCTATATAAATAGCAACCATGAAGGAGGCCCAGGTAAAGATCAGTGCCAGTAAAGGAAAGCGAATGGTGTTTTTCAGCTTCTGAGTTTCCATATCTATAAGCCTAGACTTACCCCATGATTGTGGTGATTGGTGAGGCTCTAATAGACCTGATTAGCAAAGAGCCAGGCAAATACGAGGCCGTCGTAGGTGGGGCTAATGCCAATGTGGCTCTAGCCCTTGCGGTAAGAGGTGAAAAGCAAGCCTTTCTAGGAAGAATCTCGTCCGATAGCTTTGGGCAACAAATCAGAAATCATCTTTCCTCCCACGGAGTAAATCTCCAGTATTCGATTTCAGCCAAAGAACAATCAACACTTGCCGTTGCAACGATCGACTCAAATGGTGTTGCCTCATACAGCTTTTACACAAAAGACACAGCCGATTGGGGTTGGATTCCCAAGGAGCTGCCTTCCCTCACAAAGCTCAAAGAGCTTGGCGTCCAGGCAATTCAATATGGCTGCCTTGGAATGGCGATTGGGCCTGGTAATAAAGTCATTGAGAATTGGCTCCAAGAAGTTCACAAAACCAACGCAATTACTCTCTCGCACGACCTGAACATTCGGCCTGCTCTTGGCTTTGATCGGCAAATGGAGCTTGAGCGAGTCGAGCAGCTGAATCTGATAAGCCACATCATCAAAGCATCGGATGCTGATATTGAATGGCTCTATGATCTGCCTGCTGGTAGCGACCTGGATGAAATCGCAGCCAGGTGGTCGGAAAACAAACTTGTCATAATTACTCGCGGCAGCGCTGGAGTTAGTCTCTACCAGAATAAAAAAAGAATTGATGTTCCAGGTTTTTCCATCAGGCTGGTTGACACAGTAGGCGCGGGTGACACTTTCATTGCAACGTTCCTCGCAGAACTGGATCGAGTAAAGGCACTTGGAGATGGCCCGATTGACAAGTTGTTGAAGCTCTTGCCCCAACAACTAATCGAATCTGCAGTCTTCGCAAATGCTGCCGCTGCCATTGTTTGTGAAAGAACGGGCTGCCAGCCCCCTACTCAAAGCGACATTAAAGAAAAAGTGAGCCACCAATAGCTCGAAGTGAGCCGATGCCAATAATTTAGGTTTTCCGTGCCAAGGTTTAGGTGTGAAACGCAAAGGTCCCTCATTTAGCTTTGATTCTCGCGACCTTATGCGCTCAAAGTGTGAGCACTGCACCCGGCTGGCTGTGGCCAGGGAGCTCGGCATCCAAGACCTCGCTGAACTGCTGGCACAGTTTTATGAAAGACCAGACAACCTAGCTATCCGATACGGACTTCGCTTTGAAGAGCAACTTGAAAAAGACCTCATAAGAAACCTTGGCGATCAGATTGCTCAACCATCAGAGCGAACCATGGAAGCAACCCTCGAACTGATGACGGCTGGCACTCCGGTTATTTATCAAGGAGTTCTGCGAGGTGGTTCTGGGGCACTTGAATTCTCTGGAAGACCGGACTTTCTACTTCGCAGCGATTGGCGCTTTGAGTTCACCGATAAAGGTTTCACTGCCAAGCAAGTTGATGGTTGGTCTGGTGGCTATACCGCATGGGATGCCAAGCTTTCTTCAACTGCCAAACCTGAATATCAAATGCAAGTTGGCTTATACGTAGATGTTCTAAAGCAACTTGAATTAGCGGCAGATCACAATCACGGTCTGATCCTCGGCTCTTCCGAACTTGCCAGCTTTGATGCTGATGTTGTGATAGCTCAAATGATTGAAACTAGAAACTCCTTTATCAAATCTGTTTTCCAAATAGTTGATGAAGCACCACAGCGCATTGAAGACATTGGTGCTCTGATCTGCGATGCGTCAAGTTATTGCGATATTTGCGAATACCCCAAGCTCTGCCAGCACATGAGAAATGAAACCAACCATCTTCAATTAGTTGCAGGGATAACTAGAGCAAACATCGAGTCACTCAACCGCTCTGGCATCAAGACCGTAAAGGAACTAGCAGGTTTTGATTCGGCAACTGACAAACTTTCCAAGAATCAAGTAGAGAAACTTTCTCTGCAAGCAAGACTGCAGCAACACATGTATGAAACCGGGGTGAGCGTTTTTGAAATTACTCATCCTGAAGAGCTTGCCAAGCTTCCCCCTGGCAGCGATGGCGACATCTTCTTTGATTTAGAGGGCTTTACTTTTTATGAAGAGCCGGGTGGATTGGAATACCTATTTGGCTTTACATCAATTAGCGAAGGTGAGCAGTTTCACTTCAGCTGGGCCGATAACCGAAAAGAGGAAAAAGCTTCCTTTGATAAGTTCATGCACGATCTGCTCAACCGCATCCAGCGATTCCCAGATGCAAAGATCTATCACTATGCCGCCTACGAACAAATAGCCCTCAAGCGACTAGCTGAGCGCCATCAGATTTATCAGACTGCTGTAGAGGAACTAATTGAAGGTGAGTACTTCGTAGACCTATATAAGGTTGTGAAGAACTCCCTCATGGTCTCCCAAGAGAGCTACAGCATCAAGGCCCTGGAGAACTACTACAGCATCAAGCGAGTATCTGAAGTCAAAGAGGCCAAGGGTTCCATGGACTACTACGACCAATACCTGACTGCTTTGAAAGAAGATCCGGCGAGCGCCGAAAAGCTAAAGCGCCAGGTGATTGCTT
>VFQS010000918.1_pt1 | contig 29192 bp, 26 predicted proteins | sample 3512361 | NCBI WGS metagenome assembly VFQS01 (sample SAMN10412375, study PRJNA504923) | tailings metagenome | isolation source: Relicate 1 Philex TSF3 active mining | place: Philippines
CACCGACCCCAATGGGTGTATCGCCACCGATTCCCTGAAAATACTGGTCCAGAAAAACCGCCCGCTCTTTATCCCCAATACCTTCTCCCCCAATGCCGATGGCTCGAACGATTATTTTACCATCTTTGGCGGCCCCAGCGCACGAAGTATCCGCCTGCTGCGCGTCTTCGACCGCTGGGGTGAACTCTTATTTGAGGGAAAAGACCTCCCTATCGGCTCCGAACCGCTGGGGTGGGACGGCAACTACAAGGGAGAGGCTCTCCCCTCCGCAACCTATATCTATTATGCCGAAGTGGAATTTATTGACGGGGCCATCATCCAGGTAAAGGGAGATGTCAATTTATTGCGTTAATGCCCTAATTGAACGAACGATCATGCGCTATCTCTTTGCTGTAAGCCCCAGCCTGCCTCTCGTCCTGATTACCCTGCTTTTTTCAGCATGTCAACAGGATGTACCGGACAAAAACCCCGGCCTGGATCTAAACCAACTCAACGTCGAACAGATTGAACAAGTGGAAATCATCTATAGTGACTCCGCCATCGTACGGGTGCGCATCAGCGGACCTCTCATGCTGAATCACCTCAACGCCAGCGATCCCTTCCAGGAATTCCCCCAAGGGCTGAAGGTCGAATTTTTTAACCCTTTCGGATTGGTATCCAGTGTAATGACCGCGAACTATGCCGTGCGGTATCCCAATACAGGGCTCACCTACATCCGCAATGAGGTCGTGTGGCGCAGCGCCGAGCACAAAACCCTGGAGACCCCCGAACTCACGTGGGATGAACGGGAAAAAAAGGTCTTTACCCAAAAATTTGCCGTCGTCACTACCCTTGTAGATACCGTCTATAGCCACGGCTTTCAAGCCGGACAAGACTTCCGCGACATCAAACTCAATGCGATTGACGGCAGCATGAACGTACAGGAAGGACAGCAGCCAGGGACGGGCAAGTAAATCGGTTCGGGAGTCACCTCCCCAGGACCGGATCCGGTATCCCATCGGGGTCGCCGGTTGCAGTGCCGATTATCTTCAGGTTTTGGGGAGCGCCCTTCAAGAGCAGCAAGCCTGCCAGGTGGGGAGCTGCGGCCGAGGTACCGCTTAGCGCGGCGTAGCGGCCGTCGCGATAGGTGGATAAAATCTCTACCCCTGGTTCTGAAAAGTCCACATCGGTACCGTAATTGCTGAAATCGGCCATGCGCAGCAATGCGTCCAGCGCCGATACGGTATATATGCCTTCCCCATTGGTCCGGGAAGGGGAAAAATCCGCTGCATCGCTGCTGTAATTCCCTGCTGCGATGACGACCCGAATCCCTTTTTGAGCCAGTGCTCCTACTGCAGTATCAAAAACATCGGACGCTTTTCCGGAAAAACTGATGTTGGCGACATCTCCCGGTTGGGCCTCGGCAAATACGTACTCAAGGCCCTGTAGGATACTGGACAGCACCCCTACCCCGCGCCTGCTCAGTACTTTTACCGCCACGAGGGAGGTGCCGGGAGCTACGCCCACCACACCTAGCCCATTATCCAGGGCACCGATGATTCCCGCAACGTGCGTACCGTGCCCGCCCAGATCATCGGCATCCGGTTCGAAGTACTGCCAGGGCAAAAAGCTACGGCTTTGCGCTTTGTCCACCCGCAAATCAGGATGATCCAGGTCTATTCCGGTATCGAGTATCCATGCCTGTTTGCCGGAAGGTATGCCAGGGGCGCGCAGCAAAGCTATGCCCCAGGGTATTTCCTGAGTACCCGAATCGGGTAGGATGCTGTCCCGGTTCACGGTACTGGTCTGGCTTATAGAGTATTTTTCATTAGCTTCCACCCGCAGCACTTCTCTTTGACGTCGCAGCACTGCCGCGTCTGCCGCGGTCAGATAGGCGGAAAACCCCACACACACATTGGCGTAAATATGCACCAGACTGCTCTCCGGGCTAAGTTGGGTAAAAAGGGCTTTAGCCCGCACAAGCACCTCGGTCGCCGTCCCCCTTCGCCCCCTAAGAGTCAGCTCATCCGGATTCAGTTGCACGATGTAGTTGGGAACCACCTCTGTATAATCCGACGGGAACACATTGCTCAGGGGTGCGACCTCTTCCTGCCCGCAGCCAAGTATCGGCAGAAGAGCCAACCATATAAACAGCCTCTTTATCATACTAAAATTGGAGTTTAGTATGATACCCTGCAAAAACAATGCCGTTAATGCGCCTCCAACCAATTTTTTCCTATACCTGTCTCTACCAGAATCGGCACCTTCAGGTTGGGCAAGGCATGCTGCATGTGTGTAACCACGACCGGTTTCAAGAGTTCTGCTTCTTCTAGGGGCACATCGAACACCAATTCGTCGTGAACCTGCAGGATAAGGCGGCTTTTCCAACCCTGGGAGAGGATTTCCTCATGGATGCGCACCATGGCCGCCTTGATCATATCGGCCGCAGAGCCTTGCACGGGCGTGTTGACGGCCATGCGCTCTGCGTTGCTGCGCTCCAGGGAACTCCTGGAATGGATGTCCCTCAAGTAACGCCTTCTCCCCATCAAAGTAGTGACGTATCCTTTGCTGCGGGCCTCTTCCACAATGCGTTCCATATATCCTTTCAGCCCTTGATATTCCCGGAAATACGCTTCGATCAACTCTTTAGCCTCCTGGCGTTTGATGCCGAGCTGCCGGGAAAGGTTAGTGGCACCGGCGCCGTATACAATGCTGAAATTGACGGTCTTGGCGCGATAGCGCTGTTCTTTGTTCACCGCGTCGAATGGGACGCCGAATACCCGGGCCGCCGTAGCCCGATGTATGTCCTGCCCCAGGCGAAATGCCTCCAGCATGGCTTCGTCACCGCTGATTTCCGCGATGAGGCGCAGCTCGATCTGGGAGTAGTCTGCCGATAGCAGCACATGGCTATCATCCCTGGGGACGAATGCTTTGCGCACTTTAGCCCCGTCTTCCGTACGGATGGGGATATTCTGCAAATTGGGGTTGTTGGAACTCAAGCGTCCGGTAGCAGCCAATGCTTGATTGAACGACGAGTGGACGCGACCGGTGCGGGGGTTCACCATGCGGGGCAGTGCACCTACGTAGGTGGACTTGAGCTTTGTCAGCGCCCGGTGCCGCAGGATATCGGCGGCAAGGGGGGCCTCGGAGGCCAACTCGGCCAGTTTATCCTCATTGGTCGCGTACTGCCCAGTCTTTGTTTTGGCCCCGCTGTACGGGATTTTCATCCGCTCGAACAATACTTCGCCTACCTGCTTGGGCGAAGCGATATTGAACCGTATCCCCGCTTTGGCATACACCTCCTGTTCGACCGCCTGGATATCCTTGTCCAGTTCTTTGGAATACTCCCGTAGGTAATCGCTGTCTATGCGAATTCCTTCATATTCCATATCTGCCAGCACTTTGATGAGCGGTGCCTCTAATTCCTGGTAAAGGGGACTCAGGCCTTCCTTTTCCAATTTTGGCGCCAGCAGGTGCTTGAGCTGCCAGGTAACATCCGCATCCTCCGCAGCATACTCTTTTATGTCTTCCAGGGGGACCTCGCGCATAGTGCGCTGCCCGGGCCCTTTTTTGCCAATCAGCGTTTCAATAGATACAGGGGCGTATTTGAGGTAGGTTTCCGCCAGGTAGTCCATGTTATGCCGCAGTTCGGGCTCTATTAGATAATGGGCTACCATCGTATCGAAGCAGGCCCCTGCGAGCGATACGCCGTACCATTTGAGTACAATGGCATCGTATTTGATATTTTGCCCGATTTTCAAGATGCCGGGATGTGCAAACAGAGGGCGGAACACGTCCACTACAGCCTGGGCTTGTGCCCGGTCTTCAGGAACCGGCACGTACCAGGCTTCACCAGCCTGCACTGCAAACGAAAACCCGACCAAATCGGCCCGATTGGGGTCTATATCGGTCGTTTCCGTATCCAAGCAGACCTCTTTTTCTCCCAGCAACCGTTTGAGGAGGGACTGCATGGCAGGCATATCTTCTACCAAATGGTAGCGGTGGGGCGTATTCCCGATATGGCGGTCGGCGATAGCATGGGGTACGGGAGGTGCTTCTGACTTGGCGACCGGAGTTGGAGCGTCAAATAAATTTCCCTGCTGGCCCGGCTGGAGCGGCGACGCAGGACTAGCTTCGGCTTCTTCGCCCAGGATCTGCCGGGCCAGGGAGCGGAACTCCAGTTCCCGGAATATTTCAGAAAGCGCTTCTGAATCAATGGGGTCCAGTTGCAGAGCCCGTTCATCAAACTCTATGGGCAGGTCCACGTGGATGGTGGCCAGATGCTTGGAAAGCAATGCCTGCTCGGCATATTGCTCAATGCGTTCCCGGTTTTTTCCTTTGATGGAGGCAGCATTTGCGATAATCCCTTCTACCGTATCGAATTCCTGAAGCAACTGAGCAGCCGTTTTAGGACCTATACCGGGTACCCCGGGAATATTATCCACACTGTCGCCCTGCAATCCCAGCAGGTCTCTGACCTGGTCCACCTGTTTGATTTGCCAGGTGTCGAGGATTTCCTTTTCGCCCAGTATTTCCACGCCGTTGCCCTGGCGGGAAGGTTTGTAGATGTAGATATTGGGGGACACCAGTTGCCCGTAGTCTTTATCCGGCGTAACCATATAGACTGTGTAGCCTTCGCGCTCTGCTTTTTTGGCCAAAGTGCCGATTACATCGTCCGCTTCATATCCGTTCAGCATAACGACGGGGATGTGGAAGGCCTTGACGATTTTTTCAATCCAGGGTAGCGCGATGGCAATATCTTCGGGTTGTTCCTCTCGGTTGGCTTTGTAGGCTTCATAGATTTCGTGCCGGAAAGTCGGTGTGGGGGGGTCAAAAGCCACGGCGATATGCGTGGGCTGTTCCGTGCGGAGCAGATCCCACAAAGTACGGGTAAACCCGGTGATGGCAGATGTATTCACCCCTTTCGAGTTGATCAGCGGACGGGCGATGAAGGCGAAGTGCGCCCGATACACCAGCGCATGGCCATCTAACAGGAAAAGTTTTTTCTGGGCCATAATCTCTCTATATGTGATTTTGGACGCAAGGTAGGGAAAAGCACAGCAGGATGTACGGGATTTGAGGGATGGTATCCGGCGGACTTAAAAATTGATCGCGTACTTCATCAGGAACTGTTGGGTGACGCTGACCCGTTTGCCCACCCCCTGCACCCCTCCCTGGGCCTCGAAGTCCGTTATTTGGACGAGTACGTCGTCGTCGTAAAAAACATTCATGTTCAGCGACAAGCGCAGTGGTTTGGAAATGGTATAGACCAACTCGTTGGTCCAATCTACATCAACATTTTGCGGGTTACGCAAGTAGTTGGAATAGAGAATCATCTGGGATACGAGCCGCAGTTTGCCCTCTATAAATTTATTGGTATAGTGGATTTTCAACAGGGATCCGACCTGGGGATCCACATTCTTATACGACAACACCGCGCCTTGCGCATTTTTGACTACCGGGTTCCCATGCAGTGCCTGCTTTGCGATGGAATCGTTGGTCACCACGATAAATTTACCGCCAAACAGGGAATAATAAAACGAGAGTTTATCGTTTGGCTTGAAATCGAGTCCTGTGGAAACCGTCAGGGTTGCCGGTGAGAAAAAGCGTGCGATGGGGTTTGCGTCCAGACCGGACACATCCGACAGGAAGTTTCCCGGGTATTGTTTGGTGCCGCGATACGTAGGGGTGACCTGGCTGCGCAGGTTAAAATCAGCGGCATAAAAAAAAGAAGACGTATCCGAAGCCCGGTAGCCCGTTTTAGAGCTGATTCTGAATTCATCTATTACTTTCTGGAATGGCAGCTTACCCCCATTGGCCAGGGGCCCCGATCCCAGGCGCTGCACCCCGAACTGCCAGGAGGCCGTATTATCGAAGGCAGTCCGGCCTTTTTTGCGTTTGGCGAATACCGTCAGGGCGGTACCGGCCCCGATGCGGTTCTGTCCTGCCCCCTGTCGGGGGTTGATTTGGAGAAGTTGGGAAAAATCCAGCCCTATGCCGGCCCCGGTCTGCCAGTCGGTAGGCGCTTTTTTTTTCTGCGTCGAAGTATCGCGTGGCTGGGTACGAGCTGGACAGGCAAAAAATAGGATGAGCCCCACAAGCAGGGCGAAGAAGCGAAACATGGGCTTTCTTTTTTACCCAAAATCAGCGGCTATGAGTATCTTCTATACCCGGCGCTCCGGGTCGGGGCAAGGATGGACGGCCCGCCACAGGGTACTGGTCGGGAGGTCCCTGTTCGGTAGTTCCTCCCTCCTGCTCGGAAGAGCGGCCAAAAACCACATCGGCAATGCGGGTAAAGTAGCGATCTGCCGCATCGCTGACCGTATCTATAAAGCCTTCCGCTCCCCATACATTGTGGAGTATCCGCTCCAGGGCCGATTCGGGCATTTGTTTTTCGTTTTCCTCCAGGAGTTGTTTAAAGTTGTTCATACGCCTGTCTTATTGTTCCGGCACTTCCACCTGTAGGCGGAGTGCCCCTTTTTATTCACTTTGCATTCCCTGCTCTTCCCGCAGTTTTTTGGCTTTTTCCTTGGCCCGCAGGATTTGCATTTTCACTGCACTTTCGCTTTTCGAAGTCAGGGCTGCTATTTCTTTAATTTGCATATCGTCCTGGTACTTCATCAGCAGTATGATGCGGTCGCCCACGGGGAGGGCTTCCAGCACTTTTCGGAGTGCGCGCACTTCCATCTGGAGCAGTTCTTCATCTGGCACATCGTCCGGCATATCCGGGGCATGTTCGAGGTCATCGCTGAAGAGTTCCCCGTGCTTTTTGTTGCGCCGGATAAAGTCAATGCAGTAGTTGTAGGTGATGGAATAGACCCAGGTCGAAAACTGGGCTTTTTCTCCAAACCGGGGTAGGTTCAGGAATATTTTGGTAAAAACTTCCTGTGTCGCATCTTGTGCCTGTGCATCTTCCCGCAAAATAGCCAGGCACTTGCCATATACCTTGGCCGCATAGCGGTTGTACAGCAAGGTGAAACACGAGTTTGACCGGGTTTCCAGGTAAACCCGGACCACTTCCAGGTCGGGCATTGATTGATCGCAGATGACGTCCAAGAGAACAGGTGGTTGGTGTCCTGCGAAGATATACCAGAATTTAGTGATTTAGATACCCTACACCGCGAAGGCCGAGTTTTTTTTACCCCCGGTGAGCATACTGTTTGCTCCTTTGACGCAGGCAGGGGCGAAAAGTTACATCCAGCTGGTAGCCAGGGGGGCTTTTGTCGGCATTTCCCCTCCTATTTCAAGAGTTTGCCAAGTGTTTCCTGAATCAACGCGCTTTCGTAGCCTTTTCGCAAAGCCCACTGAAACAGCGCCTGCCCATGCAAATACGGTTCCTCTTCCCCGCTACCCGCTTCGATTTTCGTCTCGAGCAACTGCTCCAGGCGAGCCTTGTAGCGGTTTTCATCAATTTCCTCCATCGCTTTTCGCCGGCAGTAGTCCGAAATTTGCCGCGCCTTCAGTTCCTGAGCAATCCGGATGCGCCCCCAGCCCTTTATTTCGAATTTGCCGCGCGCGAAGGAACGGGCGAAGCGCTCTTCGTTCAAAAAATTTTCTTCGATTAGTTCGGCAAGGATCTCCTCCAGTACATCGCCATATACCCCCAAATCGAGCAGTTTGCGCCGGGCCTCGAAGTGGCAGCGGTCCTGATAAGCGCAGTAGCGCTGCATGCGCTGCAACGCCGCGTCCCGGCTGATGTATTTTTTTTCCATGCGTTGCCTCCGCCTTTCCCGCAAAGATACACCCGTCCCTTCGTACTGAATCCGATTTTTTTTAAATCCCCCCTTTCCCCTACCATAAAAAACCCGTATATTTGCGGAAATTTTTTCCGGGCCTTTAACTCAGACGGTTAGAGTGCCGCACTCATAATGCGAGAGTCGGGGGTTCAAGTCCCTCAAGGCCCACTTTTCAAATGAAAACCCGTTGCAAATCGCCAGATTGCAGCGGGTTTTTTTTATATTTCCGAAAAAATCTCACGTTATGCCGCATAGAAAGGCCTGGTTTTTCATTTGGGGAATGCTTCTTCACATTTCCCTATGGGCACAAGAAAAACCGATAGAGAAGCCGCTCCCGTCCGCTGAAGTATTCACGTCCACTCAGACCGTACGGATCAACGGCGCCGTACATACTCTAAAAACGCGCGCCGGCACGATGCAACTGCGCGATGAGCAAAACGAACCTATCGCTCTACATGGCTTTACAGCCTACTTTAACACCACGCTTTTATGAATCGAAGAACCTTCCTTATGCAATCCCTCATCGGAGCTGGCGCAATGGCGCTGGAATCATCAGCCCCGGGCCTCGACCGCAAACCTGCCCTTCAGCTCTCCCTGGCCCAGTGGTCGCTGCACAAAGCCCTGCAAGGCGGACAATTGAACCACCTCGATTTTCCGCTCAAAGCAAAAGATTTCGGGTTCAACGCCGTCGAATACGTCAGCAGCTTCTTCGGGATGGGTCGCATGACTGCCAAAGAGGCCGCCAAAAACACGGCCTACCTCGGGGAACTCCTCCAGCGCAGCCGCGACGCCGGCGTCGTCAACCACCTGATCATGGTAGACGAAGAAGGCTTCCTGGCCCTACCCGACGACAATGAACGCCTCCAGGCAGTAGGCAACCACAAAAAATGGATCGAAGCAGCCAAATTTTTAGGCTGCCGCACCGTGCGCGTCAACTTGCACGGCACAGGCGAGACAAACGCCAAAAAAACAGCCTCTATTGATTCCCTGTCGCGGCTCGGCGAGTTCGCCGCCCCCCTGGGGATAAATGTCGTAGTGGAAAACCATGGCAGCGACTCTTCCAAAGGCGATTGGATGGCATCCGTCATGCAGCAGGTAAACCGGGAAAACGTCGGTACCCTGCCCGATTTCGGAAACTTCTGTATGTCTCATCCCTGGGGCACCACCCACGAGCCTTGTGCTGATGAGTACGACCGCTACAAAGGAGTAGAGGAAATGTTGCCTTTTGCCAAAGCGGTCAGCGCCAAGGCCTACGATTTTGACAGCAAAGGGGAACAACCCCTTATCAACTACAAAAAAATGCTGGGAATCGTAAAAAAATCTGGTTTTACAGGCTACATAGGCGTGGAATACGAAGGAAACCTGCAATCAGAAGAAGAGGGTATCCGCCTTACGAAAGCGCTCATTGAGCGGTACTGGTAAATACGGCTCACTCCTTTTTTTCATATATCTCTATGTCGCACGACAGCGCATTGCGATCGTCGGCGGGAAGATGGGTATGCGACACCCGCGTCCATTCCCCCCATTCAGGTTCCGGAAAGAAGGCATCTCCTTTGAGTTCGGTATGTACCCGGGTCAGGTAGAGCCTGTCCCAGTAGAGCATGCTATGGGCATACACTTGTGCTCCTCCGATGATGAACGCCTCTGTTTCGCCGTTTTCAAGGGCTGTTCCGAGTGCTTCCCCTATGGAATGGGCTACCAGGATGCCCTCCGCCAGGAAAAAAGGATTGCGCGTCACGACGATATTCGTGCGGCCCGGCAAAGCGCGGCCGATGGACAAGAACGTATTGCGCCCCATAATCACATGGTGGCCGTTCGTCGTTTTTTTAAAAAACTTTAGGTCTGCCGGTAGGTACCAGGGGACTTGGTTATCCTCTCCTATCACCCAATTATCTGAAACGGCTGCAATCGCGGAAACGGTCATGGTATTTATTTTTGAGGATCCGGGCTTTCGGCAGCATCCACGCCGGAGGGCAGCACCGCCCTTTCTCTTCCTGCGTAGCGGCCAAGGCGCTTGCGCAATGCCGCGACCGACTGCCGGACATGCAGCCTCGTCGCTTCCGGTACGGGGAGCGGGAAAGGAGCTGCCCCTTCTTCCAGGGCGCGCGCCGGGATGACGTAATACTGGCTCTTCCCCATCGAATCCCGGTGGATGTATCGGAATACCGGAGTGTACGCGTGGTCGGCGATACGAGTCGTTTGGTCGGCGAGGCGCTTTTCAAGGGTAGCTTCAAAAACCAGTCCCATATCGGTGTGTACCTGCTTTTGGGCAGAGATGAAGTTTCCTAGGGAAAAAGCGACCAGGCCCATAGTAGAATCCTGCCCCGGGCGTTTATATCTTATTTCTTTGACCGGTTGGATGACATGTGGGTGGGCCCCCACTATCAAATCCGCACCCCACTCGAAGAGTTTTTTTGCCAGGTCCATTTGTTGCGAACTTTCTGCCAACTGATATTCATTACCCCAATGCACGACCACGATGATAAAGTCAGGTTGCATTTTTCGGGCTATCAGCAGGTCTTCCTGCATGGTTTTCTCATCTATCAAGTTGACTATGGCGGGTTTGGGGGTCGGAATGCCGTTGGTTCCGTAGGTATAGTTGAGAAAAGCGAGTTTGAATGAGTCTTTATAGACGACGAGCGGGTACAGGGCCTGACGGTTCAAGGTATCTACAAACGTGCCGGTTTGGTAAAAGCCATAGCGTTGCACCGTTTGAATGGTTTTGAGCAAGCCGTTCAGTCCGGAATCGTTGGAATGGTTATTGGCGGTCACCAGCAGGTCAAAGCCGGCGAGGCGCAGGGCCTGGGCCAATTCGTCGGGACTTCGGAAAGTGGGGTACCCCGTGTAGGGGGGCTTGCCGGGCAGGGTCAGTTCCAGGTTTCCGACGGCCAGATCGGCTTCTTGCAGGAGTGGGGCGATGTATTGAAAGCAGGGAGTATAGTCAAAGCGCTTATCTTTTTCAAGGGTTGCTGCGGAAATTTGGGGGCCATGGCCCATGATATCCCCGGCAAAGAGGAGTTTGAGGCGCACGGTGCTGTCTGCGCTCTGTGCATAGAGCGCAAAGACGCCCGATACACAGGCGAAGGTCGAAAGGAGGAGTAGCTTTGGCAGGTGCATGAATCAGGGTTTTTGCCCGATGAGGTCTGCCTCGAGCATGCGTTTTTCCAATAGCTTTCTGGGTTCGGTACGAATTTCGCCATTGAGGTACTTTTCGATCATCAAACCGGCGATGGGAGTGGCATAGGTACCGCCAAATCCTGCATTTTCGATATAGACCGCCATAGCTATTTTGGGATTTTCCATAGGTGCGAAGCAGAAAAAGATAGAGTGGTCTTCGCCTTGCGGGTTTTCCGCCGTACCCGTTTTTCCGCATACCTGGATTCCGGGGATGGTTGCATTACGGGCCGTACCTACATTTACCGCACCCGCCATCCCTTTGATAACCGGGTCGAAGTGAGCCGGGTCAATACCCGAGTATTTTTTTTCGCGGTACTTGCTCTCTACTGGCGTATTTTTGTTTTTGTAGCCCTGTACAAAATGGGGGGTGATGTACCAGCCTTTATTAGCGATGATAGCGGCCGCGTTGGCCAACTGGATATTTGTAGCAAGTGCTTCCCCTTGTCCGATGCCCAGAGAACGTATCCAGACCGAATTCCAACGGTCTTCTTTGTACCAGTTGTCAAAAAAGGTGGAAGCCGGAAAATTCCCCGCCTTTTCACCCGGAAAATCAACCCCCAGTTTTTGGCCCAATCCGAAACGCTGGAGATAGCCCCGCAGCGTATCCAGTCCCCGCTGGGGCTTATAGAACCCGTATTTATCTACTACGTCTCTGAAAACGGTTACGAAATACGCATTGCAGGAATACTGGATAGCCGCAGCCACATTGGTACAGGTGGGGTGCCCGTGGCAACCCGTAAGGCGCTGGCCGCTGGAAAAATACGCCCCGTTGCAGGATATGGTGCGTTCCGGGTCCAGAACCCCCATCTGCATGGCAATCAGCGACAAGATAGGCTTGAAGAGCGAACCGGGCGGGTATTGCGCCATGATGGCACGGTTGAACAACGGTTTATTTTTATCCGATTGGAGGAGTTGGTATGACTTTCCCCGGTTGTTATTTGTGATGGTCAACTCGTTTGGATCGTAGGTAGGGGTACTAATCATAGCCAGGATACCCCCTGTAGCCGGATCAATCGCCACGACGGCCCCTCGCTTATTTTGCATCAACTGTTCCCCGTATTCCTGCAAACTGAGATCGATAGAGGTAGCCAGGTCGGCACCCGAAACGGAATGGTCATCCTGTTTTCCTTCTTTATAGGAGCCTACGACCCGCCCCAGATTATCTTTGAGGATAATCTGGAAGCCTTTTACGCCCCGCAAATCCGTTTCGTATGCGTATTCCAGGCCGCTGGCACCAATATAATCGCCGGGGGCATACAACTCGGGCTCGGCGTCCACCTCCTTCTGATTCACTTCGCGGATATATCCCAACAGGTGTGCGGCCACGGGTCGCGGATACTCCCGCGCATTGCGCAGTTGCACTTCGAAGCCCGGAAACCGATGGAGGTGTTCCTGAAAAGCCCCGAATGTTTTCACCGAAATTTTACTTAAAAACACGAAGGGGACCGATTTGGAAAAACGCCTGCTCGCCCAGTCTTTATCCAGAGTTTCCTCAAAGTACTTCCTCTCTATACCCAGAAGGCGGCAAAACAGCGCTGTGTCCATATCCCGAGACACCTGGTTGTAGGTTACCAGCAAGTCGTACATGGGGTTGTTGTGTACCAAGAGTTCCCCATTGCGATCATAAATCATCCCTCGAGAAGGGTATTTCACATATTTTTCGATGGCCACCGCTTCTGCCTCCCGGCGGAAAGATTGATTCAGCAATTGCAGGTCCAAGGCTTTGAACGTCAAAACCAGTGCTGCCAGAATAAACAGCGCACGGATATAGAGCAAGCGGGCGCCTTTTTTTTCCATATTCCTAGTCTAATGGATTGAATATCAAGGTTAATAAAAAAACAAAAAACAAAGAAACCACAAATCCCAGAACGGTTTTTACCAGAATCTGCAAAAGGTAAACCGGGGTAAAAACCTGCATGGAAAAATAAAATATCAGGAACAATGCGAACGAAATCGACATGTAGCGCAAGAACCAGGCAATCTTGTAGCGCTGCAGCGTTAAGCCGTGGGTGACGGTATATCCTCCTTTGGGTTCAATACTGCGCAAAATACCCGGGCGTACGAACGCGAGAAAAACCGATGCACTCGCGTGTACCCCCCAAGAATCATAGAACATATCCATTGTCAATCCAAGGGCAAAACCTATTAAAAGAAGGATTTCCCGGGAAGTTTGCACCGGTAGCAGCAGTAGGAACAAGGGATAGACTATGGGTTCTGCATGAAAAGACCCGATGGGGCCAAAAGGAATCTGTTTGAGCACCAGTACCTGCAGCAGCGTCAGAAAAACAACCCGCAGGCTATGTACCAATATCGGGTTGCTATTCATTGGACCGTTCGCGTTCTAATTCTTCAAACTCTGACTGGAACAAATTCTGGACGACGTACACCCTTCTGAGCCTGCCCATATCCACTTTCAGCTTCACTTTAATCTCATAATTGCTCTCTCCAGCAGGAACGACGCAGGATTCCACTCTGCCAATGAGGATACCCCTCGGCAAAATCGAAGAGTACCCGCTCGTCTCGACGGTATCTCCCGGGTAAACCAGGTTGTGCTTGGGCACATCGCGCAGAAACATGTATCGGGAGTCGCTCCCCTGCCAGCCCAAAGATCCGAAATAGCCTTTACTCCGTATAGAGGCACTGATATGTACTTGTTTGTGCAGCACCGACATAACCGATGCAAAATGTTCCGTAACATGGCGTACCACGCCTACCACCCCATCGGTGGTAATCACGCCCATACCTTCCCGAACCCCATGCTTCCTGCCCCGGTTGATGGTCAGCATATTTTTTTCACCCGAGATAGAATTATTGAATACTTCTGCGGCGATATACGCGTACATCGGCCTTAGACTGTTGGAATCTACCAGGGCGGTTGCCGTGTCCCTATCCGAGTGGTCGTAGTAATAGGAGCGCCAACTCTCCCCTTCCAGCTCCGCAATGCGTTCGTTGAGTTGCCCTATCTGCCGCCGAAGCCCGAAGTATGCTGCTGCGTTTCCATATATCGACAATACCCGACCAGAGAGAAGATTGGCTGAACTGGCATATATACGACCCTGATTCTCATTGAAACGGACGATTAGGTACATACAAATACCCTCCAGAAGCAAGAACAGGAAAAATCCGCCGAACTGCGCCAGAAAACGCTGCAATCCATACATAGGATGAGGTATCTAAAGCCGCTAAACGCTTTTCCGGTCAATGAGGAAGGAGAACCGGTCTGTGTTTTTCAAAGCAATCCCGGTACCGCGCACTACTGCGCGCAATGGATCTTCCGCAACATGTACGTTCAACTTAGTTTTGGTGGCGAGGCGCTTGTCAAGGCCCCGCAACAACGCCCCACCTCCTGTCAGGTAAAGGCCGGTGCGGTAAATGTCCGACGCCAGCTCCGGAGGGGTCGCCTCCAATGCTTTGATTACCGCTTCTTCGATTTTAGCGACCGATTTATCCAGGGCATGCGCCATTTCGCGGTAGGAGACCTTGATTTGTTTGGGTATCCCGGTCATGAGGTCACGGCCATTGACTGCGAAGTCTTCCGGTGGATTTTCCAGTTCGTGCAGAGCGGAGCCGACCTCAATTTTGAGCTGTTCCGCTGTGCGCTCTCCAATCAGGATATTGTGTTGCCGCTTCATATAGCTGACTACATCGCTCGTGAACTCATCGCCCGCGATGCGCAGCGATTGGTCGCAAACGATACCAGAAAGGGCGATGACCGCGATTTCCGTGGTGCCACCGCCTATGTCAATGACCATATTACCTTCGGGCTCTTCCACGTCCAGGCCGATGCCCAATGCTGCCGCCATGGGTTCGTGGATGAGATACGTCTCTTTGGAGTCCACATGATCTGCAGAATCGAATACGGCTCGCTTTTCCACTTCGGTAATTCCGGAGGGAATGCAGATGACCATTTTCATATGGGAGAAAAAGCGGCGCCGTGCCCCAATCATAGCGATTAAGCCCTCAATCATACTTTCGGCTGCCTGAAAATCAGCGATAACCCCGTCTTTTAGGGGGCGGATGGTCTTGATGTCCTCGTGTGTTTTTTCATGCATCATCATAGCCCGGCGCCCTACGGCTATCGTTTGGCCGGAGCGGCGGTCTATGGCTACAATAGAGGGTTCGTCCACCACGATTTTGCCATCTTGTATAATCAGCGTATTAGCTGTACCGAGGTCAATCGCCAGTTCTTGCCTGAAGAAGTTGAATAGTTTCATCCAGTATGTTGCATTTATAATATACTTACAAAATTAGTTCCTTTTTCTGATATCTTTAGGATAGACTTGCTTTGACAAGTCCAGGCTTGTGGACTAAGGCCCTACCAGGACCTCCCACATTTCATCCCTGCCTAAATAACGCTGTGCCAGCTCTCGTATTTCCTCCGGAGTGATTTCCTGTACGACGCGGATAGCGTCCTGAAAAAAAGACAGCGTCAGGCCATCCCCTGCCAGGGAGCGGACGAGGTCCATCGTGTTGAAAGGGCCGTCCATCTGGCTCAACAGAGTACCCATCAAGTAATTCCGGGCTAATTCCAGCTCTTTTTTTCCGACCAGCTTGTTTTGAAGAACCTCTATTTCCGTAAAGATCTGTTTCACCGCATCTGCCGCCACTTCATTTCCCGTCTCGGTAGAAACGTAAAAGTACCCGTCAAAACGCATGGTCTCTATGGCAGAGTAGATATTGTACGTGTACCCTTTTTTTTCCCGTACGTTAGACATGAGGCGGGACCCAAAATATCCCCCCAGCAGTGTATTTACCACGAACATGCCCTGGTAGTCGGGATGACTGCGGGTAAACAACTTCCGTCCGATGCGGATGGCCGTCTGATGGGAATTCGCTTTTTTAAGGTACTCCTGCCGGGGGGAGTAGGCACTCGGCGGGATGCTTGCCGGCACGGCTTCTCCCGCCTGGATAGCCTGACCAAGCGAGGCATTGATTTGACGGATAGCGACTTCATCTACCATTCCGGATGCAAAGACCTGGCAGTTAGCGGCATTGAACGCACGGGAAAAATGTGCATGCAGGTCTTGGGCCCGCAGGGCAGCATACATCTCTGGCGTGCTGTTATACCCGTATGGATGGTGCGGTCCAAAAATCATCTCCGTAATCTGCCGGTAGGCGACGACGTCGTTCTGGCTCAGGTCCACCAATAATTTCTGGCGGTTGCGCTCGATAAAATTTTCGAGTTCCGCTTCCGGATAAGCGGGTGCCTGTAGTACTTCCGAAAAGACTGGTAGCACCTCCCCCAGATATTTATTCAGCGCAACTATGGAAAGATTGGCCGTATCCAGGTGGAAGGGGTTACTGAACTCGCTTCCGTAAAAATCGAAATGTTCTGCTATTTCTGCTGAGCTGTACCGTGCGGTCCCTTCGCGTATCTGGGATGCCGCTGCGCGCGCAACGAGCGGTTTGGTCTCGTAGGGGCGTCCGGCATTGAAAACCACCTCTACCCGCACTACTTCCTGGCTTCCAGAATGGACTATAAAAAGTGGCGCGCCATTGTCTAGCACGACTTTTTCTATCGTCGGCTGGTCAATATACCGAATGGGAGATACGCGAGGCGCCCTGGCTCTGTTCAACATCATTTCCTTTGAATTACCCCTGATTAGACTTGTTGCGGGTCAAGTCAAGTAAACCCCGTCTTTTTCCAGGCGGACTTGCCGGTTTTTATAGAGTAGCCCTACTGCTTTCTTAAACGATTTTTTGCTCATCCCTAGCTGTAGGCTTATCTCATCCGGCGAGGAATGGTCCGTCAAGGCCAGGAACCCATTTTGTGTTTTTAGCTTTTCCAACAAAAATTCCGCCTCGGCCCCGATAGCTGCATACCCTGGTTTTTTTAGGGAAATATCCAATTTCCCATCTTCCCGTACTTTATATACAAAGCCCGGGCGCGTTTCTCCTATGGGAAAGTCCCCGAAGATAGCACTTTGAAATACAAGTCCCGGATAGCGCTGGTTCACGATTACCTTCATGCCTAAAGGCGAAGCCTCCCAAGCCATCACGGATACTTCGTCGCCAGGCCGAATACCCGCCCCGACAGGTTCCAGGTAGCGGCGCACATTTGCAGAGGCCACCAAGCGACCACTCGATTCGTCTTGATACAGGTACACGACGTACGATTTGCCTTCCTCCATAGGCGTTGGTTGCTCGCGGAAGGGCACAAACAAATCTTTTTCCAGGCCCCAGTCCAGAAAAGCCCCAAAGTTGGAGACACTGTTTACCCGCAGACAAGCAAAATGGTGCAGCAGGATTTTGGGCTCCCGCGTAGTAGCTACCAGGCGCTCTTCCCCATCCCGATATACAAACACAGAGAGAGCTTCCCCCACCTCCGTGCCCTCCGGCATGTATTTGAGTGGCAAGAGTACTTCATTGCCCTCCCGATCTCCCAAGTAGCCCCCTACCCGCGTCAGCCGCAGGACTCGAAGGATGTGGTGTTTCCCTATTTCCAACATGAACTCTTCCTTAAATCCACTTTATTGGACTTGTTGCGAGGGGGATCATCAAAGGGGAACAAAAAGACTCTTTCTTGCCCACATTGTGCCTTTTTTCGGTCATATAGCCCGCTTAGACTGCCTCAAAAAGCCTTCGTACAAACAAAAAAACTCTTTTTTCCCTCCTCACTGAACCCGCTCAACAAGTCTATTTTTGAACTCGTGTATTTGCCTTTTTTACTATCTTTGCACGTTGTTTGGCAACGCCGTCGCCTCACAAGAATGCCTTGCAAGCACACAAGTACCAATTTTCCCGCTAAAATAGATAAAATACCATGAAATTCAGCGTATCCTCCTCCGAACTGCTCAAACAACTACAGGTAGTTGCAGGAGCCATAGGGTCCAATCCGGTCATGCCTATCCTGGAAGACTTCCTGTTCTCCATCCAGGACAATGTGCTTACCATAGCGACTTCTGACATGGAAACGACTATGGTCACCTCACTCGATGTGATGTCCGATGGCGATGGCCTCATCGCAGTTCCGGCAAAAATCCTGCTGGATACGCTAAAAGCACTGCCTTCCCAGCCTATCACCTTCGCAGTGGACGAACGCAGTTTCAGCGTTGAAATCACCTCTGCATACGGCAAATACCGCCTGGCCGGGGAAGACGGGCAGGACTTTCCCAACCTTCCCAGCCCCGACGGCGTGGACGAGATAGAAATACCTGCTTCCGCACTGGCCCAGGGTATCGCCAAAACGCTTTTTGCCACCAGCAGCGACGAACTGCGCCCCGCCATGATGGGAGTCTTTTTCCAGTTGGACTTCAACAAACTAACTCTGGTAGCCACCGATGCCCACAAACTGGTGCGGTTCACGTACAAGGAAATGAGCAGCCCGGTAAGCTCCAGTTTTATCGTGCCCAAAAAAGCACTCAACCTGCTCAAAAATTTCTTGCCGGGAACAGGGGGTGTCACCCTGTCCTTCAATAAATCGCATGCGTTCTTTACCACGGGCAGTACGCGCCTGGTTTGCCGCCTCATAGATGCCCGCTACCCCGACTACAACGCGGTCATCCCTATAGATAACCCCAATATCCTGACCATCTCGCGTACTGACCTCCTCAATTCCCTGCGCCGCATTGCCATTTATGCCAATAAAACAACCAACCAGGTCATCCTAAACATCACCGGGGGCAGCCTTACCGTATCTGCACAAGACCTGGACTTCTCCAACGAAGCTACCGAACAACTGGCCTGCACGTACCAGGGCACCCCGCTCAACATCGGGTTCAACGCCAAATTCCTGGTAGAAATGCTCAATGTACTGGAATCCGATGAGGTGCATATAGAAATGTCTTCCCCTACCCGGGCAGGCATCCTGCTCCCTGTGGACGAACTTCCAAATGAGGATATCCTGATGCTCGTCATGCCCGTCATGCTGAGCAACTAACCGGTAAACCATACATGGCCTTGAACTTTTGGACATCCTCCGTACTCCTGCTCACCTGCCTTTGTGCCTTGTGCTCCTGTGCGCAGCCAGACAAGCCCTCGGGGCAAGAGGCAGAGCAGATACCAAAAACCCCGGAAGAAGTCGTGCGCCGGTACCAGGCTTTCCTCGACCAGAACGATTTCAAGCGGGCCAAAATGCTCAGCACATCCCGCGAAGCGGAAAGACTGGATGAAGTGTCCCGCATCGTAGCCGCAGAAGGGCAGGACTCCACGCGCACCTATTCTACCTTCCTTAAACTCAACTGCGTAGTCCTGGCTGATTCGGCCCGTTGTACCTGTACTATCCGCGACCAGTATGAAACGTACGATACCGAGTTTGTCCTCATCCGGTACCAACGCCGCTGGCTAATGGACAGCGCCCCGCAAGAGGAAATTTTATTTGACGAGGAAGAAATCGAAGAGGCCCTCAACGGTATGCTAAAGCAAATTCGATAAGGGCCTTGCTATCCAACCGGCTTTCATACGGATTGACTATGGCAGACATGTTGACCGGGCTTTTTTTTGGTTCTTTTAACCCTATCCATGTGGGGCATCTGATTATTGCCAATTACATGGCCACCCAAACCGACCTGCGCGAGGTCTGGCTCGTCGTTTCCCCCCACAATCCTCTTAAAGATAAAAAAAGCCTGGCTAAAGACTATGACCGGCTACACCTGGTCCACCTGGCAGTACAGGACAATCCCGCCCTCCGGCCCTGCGACATCGAGTTTTCTTTGCCAAAGCCTTCGTTCACCATTGATACGCTCGCGTACCTCAAGGAGAAATACCCGGAAAGGCGCTTCTGCCTCATCATGGGGAGCGATAACCTGGCCACCCTGCACAAGTGGAAAAATCACGAACTGCTCCTACGGGACTACCCGCTCTATGTCTATCACCGACCAGAGTATCCCCCGGGTTCCCTGGCGGCGCATCCCCGTGTGCACCTTTTTGAGGATGTTCCCCTTATGATGCTGTCTTCGAGCTATATCCGACAGTGCATACAAGCCGGAAAATCCGTGCGCTACCTGGTCAGCGACCCTGTTTTTGAATACCTGGCGTCCAGCGGCATGTACCGCTAAACGAAAAGAAATCGAAACCAGACTGTTCTTTTTGGTAAAAAAACGACTATGCACCTGCTCCGCCCTTTCCTCCTCGCAGCCACGATTGGCATGAGCTGCAATGGCCTGTTCGGTCAGGATACCTCCTCCCTGGCAATCGGCCAGTGGCGGAGCATGCTGCCCTATCGGTCAGGCCCCTCTGTGGCCCAGAGCGCAGATAAGGTATTCTATGCCACCGAACTGGCCGTTCTGGCATTGGACAAAACGGATTTTTCCGTGGATTTCATAGCCAAAGAGAACGGCCTTAGTCAGGCAGGAATACGCCTTATCCGCTTCAGCCCTTCCAACAAACGCCTTGTCATCGTCTATAACAATAGCGTCCTGGATATCCTGCAAGAATCTGGCGAAGTTTTGACACTCAATCAAATACGAAATTTTCGGAACTTTACGGGAGACAAGTATATCTACGACCTCCTCGTAGCGGACGACTCTACCCTTTTCATCGCAGCAAATTATGGAATATCCCGTCTGAACCCCGTAAAAGGGGAATTCGGGTTTACTACTTTTACCGGCCTCGATGTGTTTTCCGTGGCCGTGTTTGAAGGCTTTATCTATGCCGCTACAGAAGCCGGTCTGTTTCGCATCGCCCGCACAGCCGACAACCCGCAAAATTTCGGCAACTGGCAGTTCATGGGCTCCGCACAGGGCTTCCCGGCCTCCTACCGGGCAGGCTCTCTTTGCGTATATAAAGGGTTTCTATACCTGGATATCAACAACAGCCTGTATCGCCTGGAATCCGGACGCCCCGTGTTGATACACCGACAGGAAGGCTTCAACCTCCAGTACCTGAGCGCAGAAGGGGCACATTTATTAGCAGGCTACCGATGTGCCGGATCCGGCTGCGCCCTCGGCAAAGTCCTCTATTTCACCTCGGCCGGATTAGCCGGCACAGTGGATCCCAGTTGTTGCGGGCAACCGACCTATGCCGTCGAAGATGCCCGGGGACGAATATGGTTCGGAGACAACTACCGGGACTTCCGCTATCTGGACCGCGCGGGTACGGCACGCTGTAATTTGCTCAGTTTCAACTCGCCCTACTCCTCCAACAACCGAGAACTGACCGTATCCAATGGCCAGCTATGGGTAGCTTCAGGAGGGGTTAACCAAACCTTCAGCTACCTCTTTCTCGATCATGGATTCTCTTCCTTCATAGAGGGCCAATGGACGATTTACAACCGGAACAACCGCGTCGAACTAAGGGGAGAAAACCCCAATACTCCCGATGACGATCTGTTCGATATCATGACCATTGCCGTACATCCTGACAACAAAAAGGTCTATGCCGGATCTTTTTTCGAGGGGCTTTTGGAAAAAGATGGCGATACATTCCGCCTTTTTAACGAAAAGAACTCCACGCTGAACAACGCCGTCGGGGACTCCCGGCGCACCCGTGTCAGTGGCCTGGCGTTTGATAAAAACAAAAGGCTCTGGGTGGCCAACCATTTAGCCGACCAACCTATATCCGTTTTATTGGAAAACGGCACCTGGAAATCCTTCCGGCCCAGCTGCAACGAAACCCAAATCCACCAAATCGGCATTGATGCAAACGGGTTCAAATGGTTCGCAAGCAATGCCTCCGGTACCGGATTGCTCGTTTTTGACGAAGGAGATATCAATAATCCCAGCGACGACCGATGCCGCCTCATCAACCAAACCAACAGCAACCTGCCTACCAACAACGTAAACTGCCTCAGCGTTGACCTCGAGGGAGATGTATGGGTGGGCACTTCCCAAGGCATTGTCATCTTTGAATGCGGAAGCAGCGTATTCAATGCCGAGCGCTGCCGCGGCGTACTGCGCCCCGTCGAACAAGACGGATTCTACGAGTACCTCCTCAATACAGAAGAAGTATTGACCCTGGCCGTGGACGGCGCCAACCGGAAATGGGCCGGAACGCGCAACGGGGTTTTTGTACTCTCCCCAAGCGGCGAAAAGCAAATCGCCCACTTCACCACAGAGAACTCTCCCCTGCTGAGCAACAGCATCAACGATATTGCCATTGACCAACAGAGTGGCGTAGTCTATATCGGAACGGAAAACGGCATCACCTCCTACCAGGGAGAAGCATTAGCTGGTGAACGCTACCACCTCGCCAACGCAGAGGTCTTCCCCAACCCCGTTTATAATGGGTACGAAGGCCCTATAGCCATCCGCGGACTTTCCAGGGATGCCACCGTGAAAATAACCGATATCAACGGCCGACTGGTCTATGAAACGCGGGCATTGGGTGGCCAGGCCATATGGGATGGAAGGGATTACCAGGGACGCAAAGTACACAGTGGTGTGTATTTGGTATTCAGTGCCACCAACCCGCGGGAGTCGGGGTTTGCAGCTCCTACTTCCGCCGTAGCGCGTATTATCGTCCAACACTAACAGACTTGTTGCAAGGGGTCGGCGAGGAGGGAAAAAGAGCCTTTTCATCCCGCGATGATTCCCCTTGCAACAAGTCTAAAACACAGCCGAGCGAAGGATTTCCTCGTAGTAGCGCTCGTACTGAGGAAGGATGTTCCCGATATCAAAGCGCTTGGCCTGCGCCAAGGCGTTAGCCCGAAATTGAGCCAAGACCTCTTCGTGGCTGAGGATATCAATAGCAAAACGGGCCATCTCCTCCACATTCCCCACATCGCTCATGAAGCCCGTTTTGCCATGGATGTTCACCTCCGGCAGCCCCCCTGCATTGGACGAAATGACAGGTACCTCGCAGGCCATTGCCTCTAAAGCGGCCAAGCCAAAGCTTTCATTGCTGGAGGGCAGTAAAAATAAGTCTGCAACGGCCATCAGCTCTTCAATCGCATCTTGCTTGCCCAAAAATCGGATATCGTTCCACAAGTGTAACTCCCGGCAGAGTTCTTCTGCGTTGCGCCGCTCCGGCCCATCGCCAATCAACAACAATTTACACGGCAGCTCCTGGCGTACCTTTTGAAAAATAAGCACCGAGTCTTCGACGCGTTTTACCTTCCTAAAGTTGGACACATGGATTAGGATGCGCTCCCCGTCGGGGGCAATGGCCTTTTTGAAGTGGTCTTTATCAATTTTTTGAAAGCGGTCAAAGTCTATGAAGTTATAGATGACCTCAATTTCTTTATGTATGTTAAAATAATCATACGTCTGCTGTCTCAAGCTTTGTGAAACGGCCGTCACCCCGTCGGATTTATTGATGGAGAACTCCACCACAGGTGCGAAAGTGCGGTCCTTGCCTACCAGTGTAATATCTGTGCCGTGCAGCGTAGTGATAACCGGCACGTAGCGCCCCTGGGTCAAAAGAATTTTTTTGGCCATATAGGCCACTGCAGCATGGGGTATGGCATAGTGCACGTGCAGCAAGTCGAGGTTCTCATACGTCACTACATCCACCAGTTTACTGGCCAGCGCGGTATCATAGGGCGTGTACTCAAACAGAGGATAATCATCGGTATCCACCTCATGGTAAAACACGTTCTCCTGGAACGTAGTGAGCCGTGCTGGCCGCTTGTACGTAATGAAATGGACCTCATGCCCCCTTTTCGCCAGGCCGAGACCCAATTCAGTAGCTACGACGCCACTTCCCCCGTAGGTAGGATAGCAAACAATACCAATTTTCATGTGCCAAGACCTGTTTAGCGATCCAGGTTCCGAATCAGCACCAGCTTTTCCGTTCTCGACTTACCACCGGCCATAATCCGCACTAAATAAAGCCCGTCGGGCTGGTTTTGGAGCTGAATATCGGCTGCGACCTGTGTAGTGCGGTTGAAGCGAGCCTCTTGGAGCACCTGTCCAAACAAAGAAACAACCTGAACCACGACATCGGTTGATTCGGGGAGTTCCATTTGTAAGTAGCTGCTCCCCGCGCTGGGATTCGGTGCCAGGGAGAAGCGTTCCAGCACCAGCGCTTCCCGGGTAGGGGTCAGCACGGTGGAGACCCGGTCTTTGCAGCCCAGCTTATCGGTTACCGTGACAGCATACGTACCTGCCGTCCGGGCGGGAATACTGGAACCTGTTTCGCCGGTACTCCATTGGTAAGTGAACGGCCCGCTTTGGGTGAGGCTTTTGACAGAGACTGTCCTTGTGGCTGCGCCCGGTTCGGAAACCGAAATCAGCAAATCCAGCGAAGGCGGACAGCGAAGCACCTGGACATTGTCTATATCGAGATAGTAATCTCCTCTGCCCCACGTAGCGAGGAAGCGAACCCGGATATGCTGCCCGACAAACGTATCCAGTTTTACCGAAACGTTGCGCATCTGGGCCGACACCGGATGGTTTAAGGCATTGATGGCCGAAACTGTTCGATACGTTGCGCCGCAGTCCGTGGAAACCTGTACCTCCAGTTTATCTGCTGAACCAAGGGTAGCTCCCATAGTACCCGCAGCATCGGCATAGCGATAGTCGAAAGTCAGGCTATCCCCCTTCGCGATTGGGCCGAAAGCCGGGGTCGCCGCCTGCATGGTCCGATCCTCGGAAAAGAGGTTGTCGGACAACACGAACGAGCTGTTCTTCCGGTTTTTCACTACGATCAGGTCGGAATCTACCGTCCAGTCTTTGGGCATGGCACCCCGTTCAAAGTTCTCTACGTATGGCAGGGAACGGCCGTTGTTGAACTGGTAGAAAATCGTATCGTTCAGCGCAACCGCGTCGGTACTGGATATCCAGGCCTTGATGGCGTAAGTACCGGGAGCGGCGGAATTAAAGCCTATATTGAATGTAAAATCGAGCTTTTGGCCCGGGTTGATGGTTTGGCTGCCCAGGCTTTCCCGAACGATGGCTCCGTTATTCACCTGGTAGGCAAGCTGAGCACCCGAAATCGGCGAGTTGCCAAGGTTGCCGATGGTCATCACGACCTGGTCATTGCTTGCTCCGCAAGCCTGGCCTGCGCTATTTTTTACTCCAAGGGCAGCCATGTCCCTTTCCGCTACTGCGATGCGGATGTTATCTACGGCAATCCCTTCAAAGTTGCGGGCATAATCGGAGCGGAATACCAGCCGCAACTGTACGTCGGGCATTCCGGCCGCACCGGTGATGGGGTGAGCGGCCACGAACCAGCCCGGCGCACCGCCATTGCCAGTCCATACCTGCCGCTGGGCCTGGTTATACCAATTGAAACCTGTATTGCTGCGCCCCAGCACCGACCATGATTTACCTGCATCCATGCTGACTTCTACCCAAGCGCCGTCACAGCACTCTTCTGCATCTATGCGCAGCGCGAAAGACAACGTGGGGTCACTGCGCAGGCTGCTGAAATCCAGACAAGGAGAAAGAAGATAAGACCATTCTTTCGTCGCATACGTCCCAGACAGGTTCGTCGTCCAGGCGCGTTGCCCGCTGAAAGCTCCTTTTAGAGCGGTGCCATTGGGCGTGCCCAATTTCCAACTGGGAGACGTACTTTTTTCGTCCACATACCACCCGGTGAAGCCCTGGTCGAGGTTACTGAAGTAAGGAAAGGTACGAATAGTAGGTGCGCTGACGATGGTCACCGTCACGCTGTCGTTTGTTTTGACGCTGTCGGATTTGAGTTCCGTCCATGCTTTCAGCACGTATTCGCCGGGTACGCTGAAATCGTATAGCGCGTCGAAAGCAGCCTTCTCTGTACTGTCTTTACCTACTATCCCCGTATAAAGACCATCCTTGGGCATGCTGATAGACGCCTTTTTACCGTTCACCGAGTAAAGGAATGGAATCAGAGACTGAGGGTCACCTCCATAGTTTTTAATCCCCACGATGACCGAGTCGGCCCCTAATTCGCAACCACTGAGGGGCGAAAAGATTTTTGTAACCCCTACATCGTTAGCCCATAAGGTCTTGAAGCTGAAAGGGCCTGCCACTTTGCTCGTATCACCGGGCGCACAAATGACCGATAGGTAGAACCCGTATTGCGTATTTTGCTTTAGCCCGCTGAGCCGTACATTGCCGGCTCCGGCAACGGGAATGATCCGACCCCGGCCCTTTGTAAACCCTACCGTATCGTATTCTACCAAGTATATCCCATTGGGTGCTGATGGTATCCAGTTGACCACAGCGGAATATGCCCGTACGTCCTCCAGATAAACCCCGAGAACAGAAGGGGACGGACAGGAAGGACAGCCCATGACCTGCCTAAAAACTTCACCCGGTAGGTCGGGCAATGCAAGACTCTGATAGATGGCGTTTCCCTCAGGGGTGTACAACTTGAAGGCTACCCCCTCATTGGAACCACTGGAAGGCACAAAGTTCAGCACCAGGGTATCCCCGGAAAATACCTGAAAGAAAATGCGTTGCTGCTGCTTCGAAGGATCCAGTGCATACGTAGCCCGCGTATTCCTGATTTTCAATTCCACAGACGCATTACCCCAGCCCTGCCCCGTAGCGTCGCTCAGTTCCAGGGTATATACACAGGCCGCCTTCTGGGCAACTACGGCCAAGGGGAAGAAGGACAGCCAAAGAAATACGGTAAACACGTAGCGCAACGCCATAAAATTTATGTTTTATTAGCTTGATAATCAGAGCCTGCCTCGCAGGCATCCCAAAACATGCAAATGTATCCCTAACTAACGCTAAATTCCTGTAATTCGCCCTATAAAAATAGCAAAAAAACGATATCCGAGCCAAATCCGTAGGTTGCCCATCCTCATCTGAACCTTTTGCAAAAGATGGTGTTTTATTGCGTGGTCAACTTTTAAGGAAGCTTTACTAAACTTTCGGGCAGTGGCAATCTATTCCATAAAAGATTTGGAAAAGTTATCTGGAATCAAAGCGCATACCATTCGGATATGGGAGCAGCGCTATGGCCTCATTGCCCCTAAGCGTACCTCCTCCAATATCCGCTACTACGAGGACGAAGACCTCAAGCTCATCCTGAATATCGCGCTGCTCAATAAAAATGGATATAAAATATCCCGCATCGCCAATATGAGCCCAGAAGAGATTTCAGGTAAAATATCGGAAATCTCCCCGCTCAATATCGAGCCCGGGGCCCAGCTCGATGCGCTTACCCTCTCCATGATCGAGATGGACGAAAGCAAGTTTGACCGCGTAGTCTCTGCCAATATTTCTCAAATTGGCTTTGAGCGCACCATGATGGAAATCATCTACCCCTTCCTGGAAAAATTAAGCCTACTTTGGCTCACCGGCTCGATATACCCCGTACAGGAAAGCTTCATGAGCTGCCTTATCCGGCAGAAATTGATGGTAGCTATCGAACAACTCCCTTTTCCGAGCGGTAAAAACCTGCGCAAGTTCATCCTCTATCTGCCGGAAGGGGAACGACAGGAACTCAGCGTCTTATTCATGCACTACTTACTGAAATCGCGCAATATCCAGGTAATTTATCTCGGCCAGGATATCTCCATCAACGACCTGAGGGACGCCTGTAAGTTCCATCAGCCGCACTACCTCTTTACGATGATTACCGAGGCTTTCGCCCGGGAATCAGTTCAAAGTTATATCGACAAACTCTCTGAAAATTTTCCAGACGCACAAATTTTATTGTCTGGTTATCAGGTTATCGCACAACCCGTACAGGCTCCTCACAACGTGCGTATCCTGAACAGCCTCGACCAGACACTCGCAATGGTGAGCTGATTCCCACCCTGTCAATAAACTCTCTGCCCGGAATACTCCCTGTTTAGGGAAAAACTGTACTTTTATCCGGATCGGCCTTCTTTCGCAGGGTCGGCACACGACGACTGCCTACTCATCCAAATTCTATCACCATGCGGCGTTCCTTTTTTATAATCCCCCTTTTTATACTCGCCACCCAATCGCTGGCCCAGCCTTCCTTTCCCGTCCCCAACAAGGATTCCCTTGGAAGGGAAAGCCTCTTCGATGCTATGTCGGCCCACCCCGACTCCATCCTCCACCTACGTCTTACTACTGACCTCGGCGGACTCATCCGTACCCGCACCAAAGAAACCTACCAGGACGCCTCCATTACCTACACCAACCGCGATGGGAATACCATTAGCCGAAACATAGAAGTGAAAGCCAGGGGCAATATCCGAAAGGAAATATGCAGCCACCCGCCCATAAAAATGAAATGGAAACGGAAAACACTGGATTCCCTAGGTTACTCCCGGCACAACGAGATGAAAGTCGTATGGCAATGCAGAGAAGGCAAACACTACGAACAAGTACTGCTCCGCGAATTCATGGCCTATCGGCTATACAACCTCATTTCCCCCTACAGCTTCCGTGTACAATTGGCTAAAATGGAGGTCTATGATGCCGCGCACCCACAAAGGCATTACAGCAAGTATGCCTTTTTTATAGAAGATGAAAGCCAATTTGAAGAACGCACACAAGGCAAGTTCCGCGATACACTGCTGAAAAGCCAGCGAGAACTGCTGCGGGACGATCTACTCAAGCTATACGTTTTTCAATATATGATCGGCAATACCGACTGGAGCCTGGGCAACCTGCATAACGTGCGCATCCTGCATTTTTCCAATATAGACAAGTCGGTGGTCGTACCCTACGACTTTGATTACGCCGGAATGGTGGGCGCAAACTACGCTGTGCCACACGAATCCCTGCCGATAAAGGACATACGGGAACGATACTATAAAGGAGGGGAATGCTCCGAACAGGAAATCCAGCGGCTAACCCGGTTTTTTCTGGAAAACAAAGAGCCCGTTCTTTCCTATTGCGAACAATTCCCCCATCTCGACGGGCTTACCAAAAAAGACCTGGTTGCCTACATAGAGAGTTTTTTCCTCATATTGGAAGACAAAAGAGGACTTCACCAGGTGATTCGCACCAAATCCGATTAGAAGGCCTGCGGTGAGGGCAAGGCAGGGGATTACCGCCCGGCAACAAGTCGTTAGAGGACCTCCGGAACGCCCGAGAAATTGCGCTGGTACAAGTAGATGAGGAGGAAAACAAACAGAAGGATGCCAACAATGAGGGAGAGCATGCAATACCCTTTTTTGCCTACATTTTGAATTTCAGACATTTTGCGCAATTTTATCTAGATTCACAAACCTTGAGATGTTTTTCAGCGGGCAGCAATTATTTTTTCACTGCCCGCTGAAAAATTATTAGACGGGTTGCGAGGCGGATTGTGGAAGGGGTCAAAAAGACTTTTTTACCACACTGGCCCTTGCAACAGTCTGTTTTAGAAGAACTTCGAACGATAGTCCTTAATTTTTGCATTGTTCCGGATGCTCTCCATCAACGTGCCCCCTACCTGGCCACGGGCCATTGCCATTGCCATCTTGCGGGCTTCGATGAGGTTGGCAGCAGGAGGAACGGAGTTCTTTTTGGAAACCTGTGCCACATAGACACCACCCGTTCCGACAATCGGTTTGGATACCTTACC
>VFQS010000919.1_pt1 | contig 29187 bp, 51 predicted proteins | sample 3512361 | NCBI WGS metagenome assembly VFQS01 (sample SAMN10412375, study PRJNA504923) | tailings metagenome | isolation source: Relicate 1 Philex TSF3 active mining | place: Philippines
TGCTGGAGATTCTCATACAGCAGCAATCAAGACTGATGGAACCTTATGGACTTGGGGTTATGGACTTAATGGAAGACTTGGAAATAATGCTACAACTAATAGATCAACTCCAGTAACCACATTTGCTGGAGGAACTGATTGGAAACAAGTTAGTGCTGGAGGATCTTATACAGCAGCAATAAAAACTGATGGAACCTTATGGACTTGGGGTAATGGGAGATATGGACAACTTGGATCATTTCTTAACGAAGAAATTCCATATATAATTGATGATTTTGGAAAATATTGGAAATATGTAACATGTGGTGGTAATTACTACACTCTAACACTAAAAACTGATGGGACTTTATGGGGGTTTGGTAATAATACCTTAGGAGATGTTGTAACAAGTGGATTTAATATATCTCAAATAGGATCTTCAACTTTTTGGAAATCGATATCAGCTGGTTCTGATCATGCAGTAGGAACCCAATATACCAATCCAAATACTATATAATTCACAATAAGAAAATATTAAAAATTTTGAATTTGACAAAACTATGAAGTCTGATTTATTGGTAATATTACAAACTCACTCAAAAACAAATAGAAATAAAAATTTAGTTCGTTATTGTGGAGAACCAAAATATGAAATATCCTCTAGATGTTTATTTTCTTTGGTAGATAGTTTAAATCACTTAATAAAAGATAACCCCAATATTGAAGTTAATCTGCAAATTTTTGATGACCATTCAGATGATGATTTTTTAAAAAATCTAAGTAAAGTGATTTCTATCGCTAAATTTAAAACTAATATTGAACATTTGGAAAGTTATGGTATAATGCCATCTATACTTCGTTGCTATGAGCATGGAAGAGATTTTGGTAAAGAATGGGTATACTTTATTCAAGATGATTTTCTATTTCAAAAAAAATCTATTGATTTAATTTATTATGCAGCGAATCAGTTTAGTAAGAATTTAAACTCTCCAGTAAGCATTCATGCATTCAATGATCCCTTTGAGTATACTGAGCCAGAAAACACACAGTTAAAATCTCATATTGTAGTTTCAAAGGATAGATATTGGAGGACAAATATTCATGCAACGTTTTCGATGTTTACTCATCATTCAATAATAAAAGAAAACTGGGATTTATTTTATAAGATGGGAACTAGTGAAATTTCAGAAACAATGGAACTGTATAGTATATCAAAGTTATTTTGGGAACGTGGATATTTTCAATTTACTCCAATCCCATCATTAACGTTACATATGCAAGGAGAAAGAGAAAAAGATTTCTTTATCGATTGGAAATCTTGGTGGAATGAATACAATTTGGAGAAATTAAATGAAAAAGATTAATGTTTATTTAAGACACTGCTATTATTCTAAAATTCAAGAAAGTCCTGGAAAACAAAGACCATTTTGGTGGGATAAAGAAAAAGTATTTAATAACTTTAAAAGTACCATCAATCCAGAAACTACAACTTACACTATAATTTATGATGAATATTATGGAAAAATAGAAAACACTTTTTTACGTGATGAAACTAATGTTCATATTATCAATAGTGGCGGAGAGGCAAAAAGTTTCTTAAAGACATTAGAATACATCCAAACTCAAAATCATTCCCAAGATGACATTATATATTTTTTGGAAGATGATTACATACACTTACCAAACTGGGACAAAATAATCCTTGAGGGATTCACGCTTCCAATATCTTATTTGACATTATATGATCATAGAGACAAATATGGTGAATACTACAGAGACTTTAGGACAAAAGTTTTATTTACCGATTCTTGTCATTGGATGGCTACTCCGTCTACTACAAATACATTTGCAGTTAAGTTTTCTACTCTAATAAAGGACTTAGAAATTCATACTAAATATTCAACAGGAGTAGAACCTACGGCAGATCACTATAAATTTTTAGAGTTATCTCAAAATGGAAGAGTTTTAATATCATCTCTTCCTGGATATTCTACCCACTGCCAACAGAATTTACTATCACCTTGTATTAATTGGGATCAATACTTATGAATGTCACTTTATATTCTATATGTAAAAATGAAGAAAAAAATGTTGAGAAATTTATTAAATCCATTGAAAAATTTTCTAATGTAGTAGTTGTTGATACTGGAAGTACTGACAACACAGTTCAACTTCTTAGAAATGCTGGTATTGAAGTTTATGAACATCCTCAAAATAGAGAAGAATTTGATTTTTCAATAGCAAAAAATAAAGCCTTATCTTATGTAAAAACAGATTGGGCATTTTATTTGGACTTTAGTGAAGAAGTTGGAGAGTTTTTTCCAGATGGATTCGATGTCATTGCTGGTGATTTTACATCATTTTTACACGAACAATATATTAAAACTGAAGACCAAGACCCTATTCTATCAAATACCAAAAATATTCGTTTCCATAGAACAAAAAATTACTTTTGGGATGGATCTGTATATGAGTCATTATCTTTTATTCCAACTGAATCTCATTTGAATGAATCTTTTGTTGACACTAGTATTAAAGTAACAAAAGATTTACATGTGACAGTAGATAAAAAGCTATTCTACCTTAGTATATGTGAAAGAGAGTATAAAAACAATCCAGAGAACATTCGGTATCTGTGGTACATATTCCAACATTATGTTGATGTAAAAAATATAGAAAAATCTTTGAGTTTGGGTCAAGAATATCTTAACCTATCTAAACCTTATTTTGACCCTATTAGAATTGATGTTTTTATTGCATGTAGTGCTTTGTATTATAAACTACAAAATATTAAGAGTGCCGCAAATTATTCTTTTCATGCAGTAAGTGAGGCTATGAATATTGGTGGAGATATTTTGGGTAAGGCATTTGTAAATTTAATGCAGCTTGGTAAAGTTACACAGAATCCAAATATTTTGGTATTTGCATCTGCATTTTCTCCAGAAACTTTAAGGCTCAAGGAAAGAACTGACGCTATTGATAAGTTATTTCTTAATAATATAGATGACACCCCAGCCACAGCTTGGTCTGGACACAGAGAGTTTGCAGAAAAACTGGTTAGATTTATGAATCCCAAAGTTATTGTAGACTTAGGAGTAGATTGGGGTTATTCTACATTCACATTTGCTATGCAAAGAATAGGACATACATATGGCATTGATAACTTTGTAGGGGATGACTTTGTAGGAACTGATGAAGATCGGTTAAAGTATAAATTTGTTAACATGAAGCGAGAGAAACTTCACTTAAAAGATAATCTAACAATAATTGAAAGTGATTTTAATGAGGCAGCAAAAACTTGGACAGAAACTATTGATATTCTTCACATAGATGGAAGTCATAAGTATGAAGATGTGAAAAAAGATTTTGATACTTGGAGTAAGTTTGTGGGAGAAAATGGAGTAATTCTATTGCACGATACTTGCATTGAAAATTTATATGGCAACGAATATGGTGTGAAAAAGTTCTTTGATGAAATTGATATGCCTAAATTTACATTTACTCACTGTTATGGTCTTGGAGTTATAACTAAGAATGAAATGCTATTAAATCATATAAAGACAAACTTTCTATGAAAATTATGATCCCAACATCAGTAGGTGAGCTTATTGATAAAATAACTATTTTGGAAATAAAATCACTATTTACTGATAATGTATATGTACAAAAAGAGTTAGAGGATTTAAATAAAATAAAATCTACTTTGACTCAATATGTTTTGGAAGACGAAACTAAACTTAAAAACGTAAATCAAAGTTTATGGAATATTGAAGATAAACTAAGAAAGAAAGAAACCCTACAAGAGTTTGATGATGAGTTTATTGATTTAGCAAGAAGTGTTTATAAATTAAATGATGAAAGAGCAAAAATTAAAAAAACAATCAATGAACTGTATAAATCTGAGTTTAAGGAGGTTAAAATTTATTAACCTAGGTACACTTGACAAACTGGACCATCTGGTGTAGGATAGATGGGTCCACTCATGATATTAAATTTATGAAAATTGAGCGTGAAATCCTAGATTCTCTCACTGGACTACAAGAAGATGTGGCTTCAGCTTTTACTGATGAGAATATGATTAGTGGAGAAACTTATTGGACTGTAGTTGAAAGTTTAGCAACAGCTAAACTAGCAGAACTTCGAGGTGAAATTGTCCCAGATTTTGTTTAATTGAGAAAGACCCATTAAGGGTCTTTTTTTATGTCCGTCTCCAATAATAATGATACTAAATAGAACATAAGTAGACTAGCATTTTATAATAAATGGCTCTTTCCAGACTGCAGAATATAGGAGCAAATCCTACAGGAGTTGTAATTTATGTAGATAGTGGAAATTTCGATGCTACAGATAGCATCGAAAATAGAGGTATAAGTCCTTTAAGACCATTCTTTTCAATACAACGTGCATTAATAGAGAGTGCAAGATATTCTTATCAAATAGGAAGAAATAATGATAGGAATAATAGGACAACCATTATGGTTGCTCCTGGAACACATTACATTGACAATAGACCAGGATATAGTATAGAGAATTTGAATGGTTCTGCAGTATTTAAAAAGAGAACTGGAAAAAATACTTGGTCTACAACAACATTATCTCCATTTGGAGAAGATTCTAATTTTGATATATTTGATCCTAATAATGACTTATATAAGTATAACTCAGTTAATGGTGGAGTTATTCTACCAAGAGGAACCTCAATTGTAGGTCAGGATTTAAGAAAAACTAAAATCAAACCTTTATATGTACCAGATCCATTAGATGAAGATGTAGAAAGATCTAGTATTTTAAATGTAACTGGTGGATGCTATTTCACATCATTTACATTTTTTGATGCAGATACTACCAAGTTTTCATATAAAAATTATAGCGATAGTAAACATGTTCCAAAATATTCTCACCATAAATTAACAACATTTACTTATGCAGATGGTGTTAACCCTGTAAAATTAGGATCAAACCAAACATATCTAACTGATTTAGATATGTATTATTATAAAATTACTAGAGCATATGACAGTCTATCTGGAAGAGGTCTAGAAGATTATCCAATTAGTCTTGATTTTGAACCTAGTATAGATGAATTTAGAATTGTTGGCGCTCTACAGGAAAATCCATTAGGTATTTCTAGTATTCGTGCTGGAAATGGAGATGGAACTGGTGACAACAGCATAATAACTGTAACTACTGCTAATTTACAAACAAAAATTGAAGAGCCTCATAATTTTGCTGTAGATACTCCTATCATTATTCAAGGTGTTACAGATTCTCCTACTGCATATAATGGATCATTTACAGTAAGAGAAGTCGTTGGTGTTAACACTTTTACATTTATAACCCCAGTAATACCTAGTGAAGTTTTACCAGATAGTTCTACTTTTGACATTGCTACAGTTTCAGTAGAAAGTGATACAGTAACTTCTGCGTCTCCATATATCTTCAACTGTTCATTGCGTTCAGTTTATGGATTGTGTGGTATGTGGGCAGATGGTTCAAAAGCAACTGGATTCAAATCCATGGTTGTAGCCCAATTCACTGGAGTATCATTACAGAAGGATGATGATGCGTATGTAATTTACGACGATGGATTATATTATGACAATATAACTCTCCCAGCTTCAAGTGAATTAAGACCATTACATCAAAATTCAAGAGCAATATATAAACCACAATTTGAAAATTTCCACGTAAGAGCATCTAATGATGCATTTATTCAAGCGGTATCGGTGTTTGCCATCGGTTATGCTAAACATTTTCTAACTGAAAGTGGTGCTGACATGAGCATCACTAACTCCAACTCTAACTTTGGTGCAAACTCATTAAGTAGTATTGGATTTAGAAATATTTCTTTCAATAGAGATGATACAGGATATATTACTCATATCATCCCACCAAAAGAACTTATTATTGAAGATAGAGATGTAACTTGGCTATCCTTAGATGTAGCAAAGATACAATCTGTAGCCAATCCTAAAAAGTTATTCATATATTCATATGACAGTAAAGATATTCCTCCAGCTTCACAAGTTGATGGGTATAGAGTAGGAGCCAGAGCTAATGATAAATTATATCTTACTTTAACTGGAAATAATACTCAAACAACCTATACTTCTCCAATCTATATGGATGCCCCAGGAGGGTTTGAGGGGTTAATATCCAAAAAAGAATACTTTGTTTCAAGGGTTGGAAGTCTCAATAACATTACTTCTACAACTTTAACACTCACTGAAACTCATAAACTATTTACAGGTGAAAAAGTAAGAATATTCAGTGACAATGCTAAAGCTCCAGATGGTCTAGATATAGACAAAATTTATTATGCTATAACGAACCAAGTAGAAGGATCACTTGGAGGCAATCAAATTAGATTAGCTTCTACTTTAAATGACGCGATATCAAATTTACCAATCAGTGGTATTAATAATAATGGTGGAATCATAAAAGTATTAAGTACAGTAAGCGATAAAGTACCTGGAGATTATGGTCACCCAATACAATGGGATTCAGTTAATAATAATTGGTACATAGTTTCATCACAATTTGCTATAAATGAAATTTATTCTACTATATCTACATTAAATGTATCTACATTTGGAAGTGAAACTCCATCTACATTTATAAAAAGAGTTCAAGAAAATCGTTCTGCAGAGGAAAGATTATATAAAGTTCGTTATGTAATACCAAAAGAATATATAAATGCCAAAGCACCTCAAACTGGTTATATTATACAAGAAAGTAAAAATGTAGCCATAAGTTCAGTTACTGTAGATGAAGGAACTTCTCTATTAAATTCAACTGAATTAAGAAATGATAAGGTAATTGTTGATGCTTCTGTAGGAGCAGTAGTCAATGGAAGTCAAATTGTAACTGTTACTACTGAGATTCCACACAACTTTATTCCTGGGGACGTTTTAAAAATTCAAGGAATCAGGAGTAGTAATAATCCAAATGGTACTGGAATTGTAAGTACTTATAATGGAGAATATGAAGTAATCTCCATTCCATCATCAAGAAAGTTTACCTATTCCATAGATGGAGTTAATATAAATCCAGGGACATTTACAAATAATGTAAACTCAAGAACAACTAGACAGCAAAGAGATGCTCTTCCTTTAGTTTCTAGACAAAAATATAAAAATAATTTTTATATTTATAAAGTTAATACCATTAGAGATCATACTCCAGGAGTAGATGGACAGGATGGTATTTACCATTTAACAGTATTGTCTTCTTCTGTTGGATTAGAATCTAATGTTGGATATGGTTTATCTCAAAAATATTTCCGTCAAGATATAAAAAATCTTTATCCACAAATAGATAGAGATAATCCAGAGTCAAATCCAAATTCTACAATTAGTTACGCAGACTTAAAAATCGTAGGTAAAGTCATTACCGATGATAGAAAGAAGTCGATTACATTAGAAGCCCTAAATGAATTTAACAAAAATACTAGAATTGGATTTGGTATTACTGGAATAACAATTAGTGGTACAGGAAATACTACATTAACAATTTATACTGATATAGAACACAAACTAAATTCTATAAAAAATGTAAGTTTTGTATCTAATGGTTCTGGATATACTCCAAATACTACAATTTATTCTGCACCACTTTTAGATTCATCTCTCAATGAAGAAGATTCATCTTGTAAATATTCTACTACCGTTTCTGGAACTGTAGATTCTAACAATTTTAGAATACTTGATAGTGGTGCAGCTCATGTAATAGGAGAGCAGCTTAACGTTTCTGGTGGCGCTATAAATGCTGTAGTTCAAGTAAGTGAAATTAATAATAACATTGGAGATGGATTAGAACTAGCTGGATTCCATTCAACAAATCTCAATGGAGTTTATGAGATTGTAGGAGTTCCAAATAAAAAAGCCGTAACCATTCATGTTCCAGGAGGACTTTCACAGTATACTGCTAATACCAACAGTTCTCTACCAATTGGTTACATTGCATCAAAAGGAGTTGGTGTAAGTTCCATCGTACTTTCTGATTTGAATGTTGGAATTGCGACAGTAACTACATCATATCCTCACGGATTAAGTTCTGGAAATAAATTTAAATTTGTAAATTCTAATTTAAATTTCTACAACAAAGATTTTACAGTTTCTAGTGTTATTGGAATCTCAACATTTACATTTAATGTAGGAGTTGCTACTACAACTACAACCCCATCTTCAGGAAAAATTTTAAAATATGGAATTTCATCTAATGGATTGAATCTAGGAAGAGGTGAAGAAAACTTAGCATCTAGAGCTTGCTACATATATGATGGCTTAACAGCTAGAACAAGTGTTCCAATTACTTTAAGTAGTAGTACTCTTACTCTTGATTCTGCAAATGGGCTGAAGAGGGGAGATTTCATATATGTAAATAATGAGATTTTAAGGATTGCTTCATTCCCAGTATCCAATACATTTAATGTGTTGAGAGGACAACTTGGAACTGTTAGAACAACTGCAGTATCTGGAGCTATAGTTAGAAAAATAAAGGTATTCCCAGTAGAAACTAGAAGACCTTCATTTATGAGAGCTTCTGGTCACACATTTGAATATCTAGGATATGGTCCAGGAAACTACTCAACAGCTTTACCTCAAAGACAAGATAGAATACTAGACGCTGATGAAGTGTTAGTATCTCAAGCCAAGAGAGAGCAAGGTGGATCTATTGTATACACAGGTATGAATGACTTGGGTGAATTTTATACTGGAAGTACCAAGGTTTCTGCTACAACTGGAGAAGAAACTGTAGTTGATGCTCCAATACTATCTTATACTGGAGATGATGCTGAAGGAGAGGGTAGAGATAGACAAAGTGGTGTCTTTGATGAGCTTTTAGTAAGAGATAGAATTACAGTAGAGGGTGGTGACAATAACAATCAAAGTTCACAATTCTATGGTCCAGTAAGCTTCAATAAGAAGATAACAAATCTTTCTGATGAAGGAATACTGACAAAAAATCTTTACATTAGAGGTAATGTCTCACAGGAAAAATTACTAACTGTTGGAATATCTACACCAACATCATTGACAGTTCCAAATCCAACTATTGGTGACATCTCATTTTTATCTAATCCAAATGATAGAAATAATATTGGTTACGTTTATAAAAATAATGAGTGGAGAGAATGGGGATTAATTACTAATAAGCCAGGAGAGTTAAGTTTTACTGTAAATAAACTTGGAGTTGGAGTAGCACCAAATGATAGTTATCAGCTCAATGTAGCTGGGGTTGCTCAAATTGAAAACCTAAGAGTTACTGCTGGAGTTATATTTACTCAGCCATTTAATTTAGGTGACGTAAGATTTGAAGATATCGATGTATATGGAACTGTAACTTTCTTAGGATATAATCCAGAAACTGGAATCTCTACTTCTTATACTCAAATACATGAACAAGGAACATCAAAGTTAAACCAACTTGAAGTTGTTGGAATTGCATCATTCACTAAAGATGTTTACATCAACAGACCAGATCAGTTTGGTGTAATTCCAACTTTATATGCAGATAGATTAGATCTATCTAACATTAGAGTAGGAATAGCTAATAGCAATACTATTGATACAAAGTATGGAGACTTAATATTAGATTCAAATAGTGGAACTGCTATTATAAATTCAAATCTTTTAGTTCAAGATGGTAATGTTGCTATTACAACTTCTAGAAATATTGGTTTACCTAATCTTGGAGTTGTCACTGCATATATTACAGAATCTAGATTAGTAAAACTTGGAGTTGGAAATACCAATCAAGCTTCATACATAGAATTCAATAATGACATTAGAGTTTTTCCAGATTATGGATTAAGACTTGAAAGAAGTTCTGGTATTGGCAGTGTAAGTTCTTCATTGATTCATAGAGGCACATCCCCCCTGTTCATTAATTCATTTGATAACTCAAATGTAAGTATTCTTACAAATAATACCGAAAGAATTAGAGTTGGTTCTTCTGGAACTATTACAATTTATCAAAATAATGCCGAAAATAATCTAAAAGGAACGCATTTAAGATTAACTCAAGCTGGAAGTGGCGACGTTGCAATTTCTTGGGATATTACAAATAATAATGCAAATAGAAGATGGTATGCAGGTATTGACGTTAGTGATGGATATTCTTGGAAATTGTCCTGCCCAACAGTTGTAACAGCTTATGGAGCAGAAAATTTTGATAATGATATCAAACTAAAATTAGATACTTCTGGAAACTTAACTATTAATTCAGGATCTGGAATTTTAAATATTGATGGAACTCAATTCACTTCCACTGCGAATGGTACATTTAATTTATTAAACACAAATATACTTCAAGTCAATGCATTTGGAAATGCAGATACCGTAAATCTAGCAAAGTCTAGCATAATTTCTAAAGTTAATATATTAGGAACTACTGATGCATCTTCTACTAGTACTGGAGCGTTAGTTGTAAATGGTGGTGTTGGAATCGCTAAGAAACTATGGGTCGGTGACAACACTAATATTAATGGTGATTTATATGTAGAGAAGGATCTAACTGTAAATGGGGCTGCTACTATTGATTTTGCTACTATAACAGAAGGTAGTATAAACAATACAATTATTGGAAATACTACAAGAGCTGCTGCATCATTTACAAGTATAAACGCAAATGCTAATAGCACTTTTGGTGGAGCAGTTGTAGACAGTTTAATTCTCAAAAAATATGGGGAAGTAGTTTCTAATTTAGGTTTCGTTTCTGGAAATAGAGAGATTAATCTCAATGATGGAAATGTATTCACTGCTACATTGAGTGGAACTACAACATTTAGCATTACAAATCCACTATCCTCTACAAATGCTGGAACTAGTTTTACCCTAATATTAAGAAATGGTTCTGGTGGACCTTTCGGTATAAATTGGCCTGGTTCTGTGAAGTTTCCAAACAACACACCACCACTAAGAACTACTGAAGCTGGAAAAACTGATATTTGGATTTTTATTACCCCAGATCAAGGTACAACTTGGTATGCAAACGTTGCTCTATATAATTTCTCATAATAAATAAAAATAAATTATATTATACTTTTAATATGCAATCAGTCCATAATGACTTTATAGGAATGTATACTAATGTATATGAAGATGGATTCTGTCATCATATGATAGATGAATTTGAGAGATTTAGGGAAGGTGGATATTGTGGAAATAGACAAACTAGTGAAGGTACGACAAAAACTAAAAAACAGGATGAGTTTTTATTTTTGAATCTTAAAAATCATTATCCATCACCTTTCAATCAAAGATCTTGTTTAGACATATTTTTTGATGGATTGCAACAATGCTTCGATTCTTATGTGAATGAATATGATTCGTTAGATGGTTTAAATATAAAATGTACTTCAGTAAAAGTACAAAAAACTGTTCCTGGGGCAGGATATCATGTTTGGCATGGAGAACAAGGAGACGGAGATAGTGCAAATAGAGTTTTAACTTATATTCTATATTTAAATACCTTAGATGATGACTCTGCAGGTGAAACTGAGTTCTTATATCAAAAACTTAGAATACCACCACAAGAAAATACTTTGGTCATTTGGCCTGCAGCATTTACACACACTCATAGAGGAAATGTAGTCCACGGAAAAAAATCGAAATATATAGTTACAGGATGGTTTTATCTAGACTAACAAATGGCATTTGGAATCAGTAGGAGAGTTGCAAAAGGAGCCATGACTCCTCCAGGCTCCATAACTTTTTATGCCCCTGCTACTTGGAGCCCACCATCAGTTAGAATTAAAGCTGTGAATCTAGAAGGTATAGGTGGTCCTGGTGCAACAGGAAACCCAGGAGAAGGTGGCGCAGGTGGCGATGCTGGAAATAGGGGAGAAGATGGAATCATTGGATTAGGTGGTGCAGGTGGAGATGCAGGAAATGCAGGACCTGGAGGTGCTGGTGGAGATGCGGGAAATGTAGGATCTGGTGGCAGAGGTGGAGATGGTGGAAATGGATCTGCAAATTCAGGTGGAAGTGGTGCAAATGGAGGTGGAGGTGGCGGTGGCGGTGGAGCCTGGGGACCAGGATATAGAAGTGGAAGTGGAGGATCTGGAGCTGCTGGAAATGCTGCTGGTAATGCTGCTGGAGGAAATGGGGGTGGTGGTGGAGCTGGAGGCTGGCAAGGAATTTCAAGATTTGGAACTGGTTCTGATGGAGCAAATGGTGGCAATGGAGCAAATGGTGCTAATGGAAACGCAAGTAATTCTAATGGAAGATCTGGAGAATCTGGAACTAGTGGGAGTTTAAATTCTAATAGTCCAGGGAGAGCTGGAAATCCAGGCACATTAAATTCAAATAGTCCCGGAAAGCCTGGTACTTCTGGAACTAGAGGTAGAGATGGCAATTTAAATGCCAATAGTCCAGGAAGAGCTGGAATTTTTGGAACCCAAGGAGATGTTGGGAGATCATCTACAATATTTGGACGTGTTTTTCCAGGTGGGTTAGGTGGTGAAAGAGGAGCTGGAAATCCTGGAGAATCTGGAAATTTTGGATTGGCTGGAGATTCTGGAAATCCTGGAGAATCTGGAAATTCTGGAAATGTTGGTGGAATAGGAAGGTCTGGAGAATCTGGAACTGCTGGAAGAGGTAATGATGGCAGTCCTGGAAATCCATCTAATTGGTTAGGTGGTTCTGGTGGTTCTGGTGGTGAAGGTGGAACTGCTGGAGCCTGTGGTGGATCACAATCTCCTGGACCTGGAAAGGGTGGTCCAGGTGGAACTGTAGGAGTTTTTGGGAACCCAGGAGGTGTTGCAGGTAATCCAGGTAATTCTTCCAATGATGGAACTGGAGGAAGTGGCGGAAATTCTGGAACTGGAAATGGAGGAGGTGGTAATTCAGGACCGAGAGAAAGTAATGGTAGAGGAAATCCAGGTGGAGATGCTAATGGGGCTGGAAGTGGTGGTGGTGGAGGCGGACAAGGAAAAGGCTCAAAGAATCAAACTATTGCAGAAGGGTTAGGTCTTAATGATGTTAATGGTGGCGGTGGAGGTGGAGGTGCATCTAGTGGTCGTGGAGGTTTAAATGCATCTGGAAGTAATGGATCTAGAGGTAGAGATGGAAATTCAGTTTCTGGATCTAGAGGAAGAGATGGATCACGAGGAGATCCTGGAAGCGCGGGATCCAGAGGTAGAGATGGATTTTTAAATGCCAATAGCTATGGAAAACCAGGTGCTGCAGGTGCTCCTGGAGGTAAAAATCCTGGGCTACCTGGAAAAGTGGCAAATTTAACCACATTCAATGAAGTTATTATAAACCCATTAACTAGATATGATGTTACTGTCCCAGAAGGAGGATATATAACAGTAAGATGGAGATCACAATAAAAAACTATGACACATAAAAAAAGTGCTTCGAAAATTAGAAATAAAATTAATCAAATTTATGAAGAAAATGAATTAGCAAATTTAGAATCTCAAAAAAATAGAGCTAGATCATTTACAGTTGGAACTGCTTTGGGTGGTTCTGTTGAAATATCCATGAGAGGGGACTATGGAAGTATGTGGGTAACCCTACAACCAGTAGAAGCTGTAGAGATTATAGAGCAATTAGCATCTAGTATTGGACTACAAATTGCAATGAGACCTAGGCAAGATTTTGCATCTTGGAGAGGTTGGAATGTAGAAGCATCTGATCGTTTTTGGGCTGGAGCTGGTCAGTGGCAAATCGAACAGGCAGAATTTTCTCATAGAAAGATGCTACGTGAAATGGAAACGGAAGAAGAAAATCAAATTCAAAAATTACTACCCTCTTCAAATAAGACTACAAAAAAGAGAAGGACACTAACTAAGGAAGAGAAGGATAAGATGAGAATTGAGAAAGATTTAAAAAATCAAGAAAGATGTAGAAATAGAGCTGCTAGACCTGGATTAAAAAATTTAAAAAAACTGAGAGATCAACTAATGAAAGATCACAATGAATATCTACAAACTATGAATCCAGATGATGAGCCTGGAAATGACGATGCAATAGAAGTAAATGAGTGATCTATATTTTGAAATAAATCCAACAAAAATTGAAATTATTGATGGACCAAAAGAATTAGAAATTAACTGGAGAAATATATCGGGAATTTATTATTTAAATCCTGAAGAATTATATGATTTATCTTGGGCAGGTTATAAAGATGTTGGATTTATAAAAATCAGCAAAGAAAATATTGATATTTTAAGTAAATACTCAATAAAGCCTGATCTTCTAACAGTAATAAAATCTAGATTTAAACAAATTGTATCTACAAATAAACAGAATTTCGAATTTCAGCCATTAAATATTAATAATGAATATAGCATACAATTAACTGAAAAGTATAAACTATTATTAATGATGAAATATCTAGAATGCTGTAATAATTCAAATCATAAATTTCAACTACTTACATTATCTGGACCTGTTAAGTTTGAATCCAAATCATATATAAATTTTTATAATAAAATACAAAACTATATTCAAAGATTAATTGATGTAGAAATATTTTTACATAAAAAAATTGAAAACTCTTCCAATATAAAAGAAATTCTAAATGCAAAATTAGATATTAATTACAAAACCTTGATTAAATTATGATCTCAAAATATTTAATTTCTAAAGGAATTATTGATCAAATAGTTCCTACTGTAAATGATGAAGAGTTATTGAATAATTATCATCAATTTTACAATTTAAACCTAACTAACTTTGGGACAATTTCATATTATTGTAGAAATATATTTACAAGTTTTGAACTTGAAAAACTTGTAGGTATATGTAAAAAATTACCTAAAGAAAGAGGGTTGGTATCAAATACTTCTGAACTTGAAAAATATAGAAGATCATCTATATCCTGGGTAAATATAAATTCACAAACTGAGTGGATATATCAAAAACTTACTGATTGTATTACTGAAGTAAATTCAATACATTATGAATATGATTTAACAAGGATAGAAAAATTACAATTTACTCATTATGATGGAAAAAGTAAAGAATTTTACGATAAACATAATGATTCTGTAGAAGGAATAATGGTAGATACTAGAAAACTTACATTTGTGTTACAATTATCTTCTCCAGAAGATTATACTGGAGGAGAATTATTATTGCATACTTCAAAAACTCCAGAAATAGTTCCAAAAGAAAAAGGTTTAATAACATTTTTCCCCTCTCATACATTACATGAATGTACTCCTGTGACTTCTGGAGATAGATATACTTTAGTTGGATGGATACATGGACCTAAATTTAAATGATGAATTAGATTTTGTAAAAAATAAGTACAAAGTTATTCATAATTTTATAGAAAAAGATTTTGTTTATTTTATACAAGATTATTATTCATTAAAAATTAATTCAAATTCCAATGACATTGATTCAAGTAAATTTTCTTATGGATATAAGTTTTATTCTGATCACTTGATGGAAACAGTTCTTCAAAATTCTTGTGATACCATATCTGAGATTATCAAAGAAAATTTATTTCCTACTTGTAGTCTAACTAATTTTTATATGAAAGGTGATAGTTTCATTAATGTTAAAAAACCTTCTTATGAAATTTCTGCAATATTATCTTTAGGAAATTCTAATGATTTTAAATCATCTTCTATCTTTTTAAGTAAAAATAAAAATAGTTCAAATTTAATAGAAATTAATTTAAATCCTGGAGATCTATTAATTTATAAAAATTTAGATCTTTTATGTTGGAGAGAACCCATTCAACATAAATGGGTTCTTGAATCTATTCTTAACTTTGTGATAAGTGATGGTCCAAATAAAACTAATATATATGATGAACGTCCTTACTTAGGATTCAATAAACAAACTGAACATACTATTGGAGAAAATTAAATGGAAAAAAACTCAATGATTGAAACTCTTACAGAAAAAGCTACATCAATTAGAGATGAACTTTTATCCTTAGAACAACAATTTAATCTCAAAAAGGAAGAATTTTTAAAAATACAAGGAGCATTAGAAGCCTTAAGTGAATTGGAGAATTGATCTTTAATTAAATCCCTTCGGGATTGTGCTTCGCACAAGTCTTTATTAAGTACTTTAAGTATTAAGTCCCAAATCATCATCAACAGATTTATTGTTTCAGGATTTATTATTTTTGTCAAGTAATATGTTATGAAATTAATATATTTCTTTACAGTTGACAATTAAAATATCATCTTGTATAATTTATAAGTCTTGAAAAGTCCTTCGTAGAATTGAGGTCTTAAAGATTTCTTTTGTGTTTGAGAAAAAAGCAAAAGAATAAATGGAGAAGAACCAAAGGAGGGAGTGATGACCCTCCTTTTTTTATAACTTGACAAATGAGAGGTTTCTAGGTAAGCTTGCTAAGTGATAAATAAATCTATCCCACCACCCACATACTTCTTTATGTTTTACGAATCTTACTTAGAACAAGAACCAGATTTAGTTTATGAATCCTCCGAAGATTTAGAAGATCTTTTTGATGATGAATATCGTCAGGATAGAAATGAAGAATTAGCAAATAGGTTTGGTGGATACTGAAATGAATAAAGAATTGGAAAAATCTTCTGAAAATAAACTAAAAGAAAATTATCACTACAATGAGTTTTTAATTAGGCTTGGCATTGACCCTAAAGATTTTGAGGATGAATATGAAATCGAAATGGATGATTATTCAAAATAATGCCAAAAACTAAGTCTTTAATTGAATTTGTAGTTGAACCTGAACCTGAAACAGAAACCAAAACAGAAAATGGTTATATTTCACCATGTGAAATGTATGCAGCCGTCCCTTATGGAAACCAATTTGTCATTATTCACAATGGTTACCAAATAAGAACTTGTAGAAATTTAACTACAGCTAAAAATTTTATTGCTCAGGAGAGGAAAAAAGTTAAATGATTTATGTAAATTTAATTGAATCTGTACGTCAAGTAAAAAATCAAGTTGAAATTATTGCAACTGTAGAAAATGAAGATGGGGATGTGTTTCTAGGTATTACAGATTTCTTTTTACAATCACATGAAACTCTTATTGAAGATGAAGATGAGTTATCATACTTTTTAGAAGATATGAATCTTTCTTGGGATCTTTATGTTCCATATTATGAAGAAGAATTACTAGCAGCTTAATATGGACCCTATCCAATCATCGATACTAATCTTTTTCTCAATAATAATTTATATAATTATTGTCGATAAAAATGTAGAGGATTTTTTAATATTATTATTAAAAATTGGTAAAGTTAATTTAGAACGATTAGTATGGATGATTAGGTTTCACCCCAGAAATCCAATTACAAATTTTATTCAAGCTAGAAAATATGAAAAGCTAGCTAAAGATCTACATAATGAAATGGTCAAAACTGATGATTAACGAATATTTAGAGGAATATCCAGTATCTTATAAGTGTCCCAGGATTACGATCAAGAAAGACCGATGTGACGGTTTACCTTGTGTCCGTAACACTGAAATTTTAGCTAAAACCATTGCTACACTAGCTCATAACGGTATGACTCAGGACAAAGTTCTTGAGAAATATCCTGAACTTACAATGGAGGATTTGAGAGATGTTTATCTCTATTATCAAGGTCCATTTCGTTTATTCTATCATTTAGAGCTAGAGTACGAACCAGAAACTGAAAAGGTCTTCTTATAATGTATATTACTGAAATACTAGAAATTTCAAAAGTGGATGACGAAACTGCTTACATTAAGGCAGTAGCTGAAGATTTTACATTAATTTACTCACAAACTTTATATGATCCAGCAGAGTATGGACCTGCCATTGTAGATGCTCATATAAATTTATCAGATATTTCTGATTATGAAGATCCAGATACTAAATTGAAAATACCGACTGAATATTTTCAAGATAGTATTAAAGAATATCTAAAAGCAATTGATTATGAATTAGACTGGAGAGAAATTGATGAGTATTGATGCTATTTCACATAAAGATTTAATGCATTATAGACTTCAAGCTATTCTGAAGAATAATACTTTCCCAAATTTTTCTTACGTGGGGGTCCACGACGGAGAGCACATGTATAATATTGCTGGACATATTGTTCCAGTAACTCAAATTGAAGAATTTGATGAAGTATGATTAATACAGTAAAAAATAAAATAAAATCATTTTTGAATTTAAAACTAAAATTACCCACTCATAAGAAGTGGAACTCAAGAGAACTGTCACAAAAAAGAATTTGTGAAAATTGGTCTGTAATTATGCTTGCTGAATATTATAATGTAAACGAGTATTATATGAGAGAAATTTTAGACTTCTATAATATTAAATAATGGCACCCAGAAAACGAGGTAAACCAAAGAAAATATCTCCACCTAAGGTTTCAAAGCAAGATATACTTGAAGTTTTACCATTTCATATTATGTTTCCAATTACTCTAGTACATAAAGAAGGAAATATAAGCAAAACTTGCTATTTTCAGCACGAAAGTCATTTAAAAAAATATATTCAAAAAAATAAATTGAAACCTAACCAATGCAAGATAAGTAATACAGAACCCAGAAATAGAAATGACGAAGTTTAGAGTTTTAGAAAAAGCAGACTTCTCAGGGGAAATATGTTTTATTCCTCAATATAAAAGATTTTGGTTTTGGTTTAATTTTTATGAATTTGAAATGTTTCCAAAACTTATAAAATTCCATTCTTTAGAGTGTGCAATGAATTTTATGAAGGTTCAAATAAATTTACCAAAAATAAAAATACATTATTTTCAATGATGACAGATTATAATATCATAAATTTATTCCCAGTAAAGATAATTAAATTCAAATTTAATTATCATGATAATTATTGGTTTAATGATATAGAAAAATCTGTAAATTTACCTGAAGGTTGGGTAATACCATTGAATACGTCTTTTCCTTGGATAGACGATGATGATACTTTAGTTCCTAGTAGAGTTAGAGATCATTTAATGTGTGATATTAAAGATGATATATCTAAAGTCTTTTCCAATTTGGGAATCGCTAGTAACATTAAATACAAAGATTTTTGGTACAATGTTTATCATAAAGGGCAGGGACAAGAATCTCATGATCATTTAAGTAAAGTTGGAAATTTGGTTTCATATTGGTCTGGAATATACTATAATAAAAATTCATCACCTACTAAATTTTTTAGACCAGATAAAATCTATAGGACTCAAATGTTTCCTGGAGTTGAAACATGTGAGTTAAGAGATGCATACTATGATAATTATTCTATAGATGTTGAAGATGGAGATATAATATTATTTCCTCCATATCTAGAGCATTGTATAGAACCTATATCTTTGGAAGAGCCAGATATGAGGCTAACCTTTTCTTTTAATTTAACGTTATCTTGAGGTTTATGAGTTTTTCAAAGACTATCTCTGTTTTTGCTGCACTTGCTAGTATTTTTGGTGCTGGTATCACTGGTTGGAAACTTGCTGAAGAAAGTAAAAATCCACCACCAGTAGAAGCACCAAGTATTAATGTATTTGAAGAAAAGATTAGTGAACTTGAAAAGCAAATTGAAGAAACAAAAAAACCAGTTGAGCAAGTGACACAACCTCAGGCTCAAGCAATCCAACAACCTGTTATACTACCTCCTGTAGCACCTCCCCCTTCCCCACCTGCACCACCAGAGACACAAGAATGAAGACTTACACTCTCACTATCACAGAAGAACAGGCACGGACACTCCAATATGCTACTGATCTCCTTCAAAGAGTTCAGTTGGGACAGTGGGAGGAGATTGTAGACTGGTTACCTCTCAAAAGACCAACTGATTATACCAAACTTCATGAAGATCGCCTTACTATTGGTAAGATCCTTTCTGAACATATGGTAGATCAGATTGATGGTTATGGAAGTTCTTTGGGTATTGGACATCCAGACCTTCCCAAGAACAACGGAGTTCTTTATGACCTTCATTGTGTGATTCGTAAGAAACTCTCTTGGGAGTATGCAGTAGAAACAGGCATCATAGAAAGTGAGGATTCGCCAAGAAAGTGGCCTGAAATGATGCAGGTGTGCTATGACGATCCTATGAAATGGGGAGACCAACCACTTGCTAAAATGGAACGAGTAAAAGAAGTATCTGATTGGCAGGAAACTGGAGACGGAGTATGAAACTCTTTGATTATGAAACTTACGAGGACTATGGAAAGGAATGGTTTTTCCAAGTCCTTAGATTTCAAAAGTTTGCTCTACTTGATATTACAGTCCAGTGGGATGATTATGGTCCTGATACTATCCTCCCAGAATTTTCTTTGTGCATCAGTTCGGGGTTTTTGCTTGGATTTTTCATTCGATATAAACGATTTCAATTTGATTTGAGTGTAATTGCTGCTCGCCCTAGGGATTTGCAATGGTACAGGAGAAACTCTGATGACAACTAGAGCACTACAAATCTTGGAATGCACGATGGAACTCTATATGAGACCCAAAAGTAAAGATAGGCAGAAGTTGATTGCTCGTGTAATCAACGAAGTTGCTGATAGGTTATGTACGGATTGTGGAGAACTTGAAGACCCCGTATCTGTGTTGCGTGAAATTGCTGATGAAGTGGAGGCACTATGAGTACAAAAAACAGAGCACAACAAGTAATGAATGAGTATTATAGTAAGTTGGGTCCAGGTCCATATTATTATGATAATTCTGCCGTTTCTGCTGCTCTCCGTGAAGCAGTGGAAGGTCTCAATATTGAACCAGACCCTGACCGAGAGTTGAGTATGGAAAAACATTACTTCATCAAGGGACAAAACTGGGTAAAGGATGCTATACTGCGTCTTGCTAATGAATTGGAGGACGATGAACTATGATTGACCTTGATGATCTTTTAAAACCAGAAAACAAGTTTATTGTTCCAGTAACAGTTGAACTTTCAAGTTATGACCAAGTAAAACTGCGAAAGTTCATCAACCTCCATTATCTTGGTGATGAGGACGCTAATAAACTTGTAGATGGTCTTTTTGTTCCAAAATATCCAGAGAAAGAAACGCAAGAGTTCAAAAATGCTTCTTGGAGGATTTCAGGTGGTTATACAGTAAATCTTTCTGTAGAGTTTGATGAGAAAGGTGTCCCTACATTTGAGGTTGTGAAGAATGAATGACCCAGAAAAACCAGAATGGCCACTACCAATAGGATATGTTCTTATTATGATTATTGCTCTTATTCTTTGTTTATCAGGAAATCTACCAGACGGAGTTTAATTATGGTTGAGAAAATTAAGTTTGTATCAGTCACAAGAACTATTGACCCAAAATCTGGTATTCATTATTTGGATGCTGTGGATTCTAGTGGTTTCCATTGGATGGCACAAATGGTTCATAATATTAAAAGTGATGAACCATATTTATTGTATAAAAAGGTGTGGTATAAAGACCCTCAAATGCCATATGATATTTAACTAAATACTAATGTCTGTTGGTACTGCAATTCTCTACAGACAAGATTAGGTGCTCTTTGGAGCACCTTTTCTATTATAAAGTTTATAAATAATAATGCAGTACCAATAGAATAGAAATGGTAAATCCTAACAGATTTTACACTTACGCCTATTTGCGTGAAGATAGAAGTCCTTATTACATAGGTAAAGGGACTGGGAAAAGATTATACCAAAAAAATAAAGATGAAATAAAACCACCGAAAGACAAATCAAGAATAATTTTCCTAAAGGAAAATTTAACAGAAGAAGAAGCATTCAAGCACGAAAAGTATATGATTGCTGTTTTTGGTAGAAAAAATAATGGAACTGGAATATTGAGAAATCTTACTGATGGTGGAGAAGGTGCTTCTGGTGCCGTAGTAAGTGAAGAAACTAGAAAAAAGTTAAGTGAAAAAACAAAAGGAAAAAATAATCCCAATTATGGTAAGAAACACTCCGAAGAAACCAAAAGAAAACAAAGTGAAGTAAAAAAAGGAAAGAATAATCCTAATTATGGTAAAACGGGTAAAGATTCTCCCAATTATGGAAAACCTCGCTCAGAAGAAACCAGAAGAAAACAAAGTGAAGCAATAAAAGGTGAAAATCATCCTAACTATGGCAAACCTCGTTCAGAAGAAACTAAAAGAAGAATAAGTAAAAAAAGACAAGGAAAGTGTATGGGAGAAAAAAATCCTTGTTATGGCAAAAAAGGAGAAAACCATCCTCACTATGGTAAAAAACACACCGAAGAGTATAAAATAAGAATGAGTGAAGAAAGAATGGGGGAAAGAAATCCTTTCTATGGTAGAAAACATTCTGAAGAAGCAAGAAAAAAAATGAGTGTGGCGAGAACAGGAGAAAATAATCCAACTGCTAAAACTTTTTCGGTAATAAGTCCTAATGGAGAGATAATCCATTCTAAAAATCGCAGCAAATTTTGTAGAGATAATAATCTAAGCAATTCTAGATTTTCTCTACTTTTAAATGGTAAAATAGAATCTTATAAAGGATTTCTTCTTTATCACAAGGAAGACACTTCTCAAACGACACAGGACACCTGACCAACTGGCACAGGGAGACCCCACAAGGTCTCCTTTCGTCGTATAATAGTCTCATACACAAAGATACCTGATGTCAAACTCATTTTTGCTTCTTATTACTTCTATTTTGCTTCTAACAAATATAGCAAAAATTGATGTACACAAAGAACAAATCAAACAAGAACGAAATGATGCTATTGTTTTTTGCGTAGAAAATCCAACTGATTGTAAAGCAGAATACTTGAAACTAAAATGACAATGACTGAAACCATTGATGAATGTATTAACCGATTTGAAAAGGACATTAAATGTTGCAAAATGGTATTAGAAAATGAAAAATTCTTTGCCAAAGCATATGGGGGAACAGAAGATAAGTTTAATGACGCAACAATCCAAGAACTAAATGATGATGTTTTAAGATACCAAAAACATCTTAGTAATCTCAACAAAATTAGGGAGAAACTACGATAATGTCATAAAGGGAGTAAACACTAAATTTATGTGTCTCGAAACGGGACACATAACTAATGCGGGAGCACTGACGAACTATCAAAGAGCAAGAGGGATAGATATTTCTAAAAGAGTAAGAATAGAATAAGGACACTTGAGAAACTGGCACACAGAGGGTTCCACCACCCTCTGTTTTGTCGTATAATGACTTCATACACAAAGGAACTCCAAATGACCGAACAAGAACTTATTGAACTCTGGGGAGATGGAACCCAGTTTGGAATGACTGAACTTGGTGCTGGTGTAATGACTGGTGCTCTCAATAATGCTTTCCGTGAGGTTGCTATAAAGTTTGCTCTTGTAGTTGCTGATAAAGCATATGATGCGGGTTTTGATGATGGTAGGTATCAGGAAAGTTATAATAATGCTATGAGTTATTTTGGAGATTGATGATGCCTGACGACCATTATCAATCAGAAAAACTGATTATCAAATCACTTCTATCCCATAAAGGTCTCATTCCATCAATCAATTTCAACGAGGATGAATACTCTCTGTATCTCCAATATGCTTCTTCTGTTGAGTTGGAGAAAGATATTGTGAGTGAGAAAACTTATCGTATGATTATCGCTAACGACAACTGGGACAACTAATGAGGACTGACAAATGAAATTTAATGATGAAGCACTGATTGCTCTGTGTATTATGTTTGGTTTTACCATCATTATTGGTTTAGTTTATGGGTATTTCTATACTGAAATGGAGAAGCAAAGTCTGTATAAACAAACTTATGTCAAATCTATGGAATGTAGAATTGCTTTCAAAGGTAGAAGCCCATCAGAAGTAAATGGGTATTGTGGTGAAATTCCGAAACTTGGAGATTTTGCGAAATGAAGCAACTAAATGAAATTCAACCAGAAGCGCTAATCGCTCTGGGTCTTATGTCCGTGTTTACAGTTATGATTAGTGCAATGTTTTGGAGTTTTTCCAATGAAGCACAAAAACAAAGTTTGTATAAGCAAACTTATGCCAAATCTATGGAGTGTAGAATTGCTTTCAAAGGTAGAATTTTCAACGAAATGGATAAGTTTTGTGGTGAAATTCCGAAACTTGGAGATTTTGTAAAATGAAACTAACAGCACACGAACTCGCAGTTATTACTGATACACTCACTCATTCTCTAGCAGTATCAAACTGGAGTGGTTATTATACTGCCAAGTCAAGGGAAAATGTAAGGGATTTGATTGCTGTGATTATGGATAGTATGAGTGTAGAAGTCATCACAGACAAGGCAAACTTTACAATTGATGCTGATGCAGGTATTTGAAAATGAACCCAATACTTAAATCTATTATTAGTTTTTTACTCAAATTGCCACTCTATTCTGTGTTGGCATTTGGTGTTGTTTTACTCACTCAGTCAGCTGCTTGGTGGTGTGTTCTTATTTGTGGTTTCATTTTGTTGTCTTATGATGCTGGTGAAAATCTTAGGAGAGGTGATTGGAAATGACGATGGTTGAAACAATTATGACTAATGCTGGTTACAAAATTGAAAAAGTTGTTGAACCAGAAACTATGAGGGAATATTTCCTTGTTTATTGTATGAGACCAACTCCAAGTATTATTGGTCCTCAGTTTGATACTCTTAAAGAAGCAGAAGAATGTGTTAGACTATGTATGAGAGATGTTTATTTTTAATGGTGACTAAATATTAATGTCTATAAGAACCGCAATTCTCTACGGACAAGATTAGGTGCTCTTCGGGGCACCTTTTCTACTATAAACTCTTATAAATACTATTGCGGTTCATATAGAATAAAAATGACTTCACAAAGTCCAAGAATATACACATATAAAATTACCTTTGAAGAAGTTCCATATTATTACTATGGAGTTCATAAGGAAAAAGTATTCGGTGAAGAATACTGGGGTTCTCCCTATACTCATAGGTGGTGTTGGGAACTTTATACTCCAAAGAAACAAATACTTCAACTTTTTGACTTTACGGATGAGGGGTGGTTGGAGGCAAATTTAGTTGAAGATAGATTAATAAAACCATTTTATCAAACCGATAAATGGTGCTTGAATGAAAGTTGTGGTAGTAGAATTTCTTTGGAAATAAAAAGGAATACTGGTAGAAAAGTTGGACTACAACATAAAGAAAATAAAACTGCTATATTTGCTCTAACACCAGAAGAAAGAATTGAAAATGGAAAAATTTATGGAAAAATATCTGGAAAAATATCATATGAAATGAAAGTTGGAGTTCATAATTTAACACAAGAACAAAGAACTATAAATGGTAAAAAAGGTGGAGCAATATCTGGAAAAAACAATAGAGACAATAGAATTGGTATATTTTCATATACAAAGGAAGAAAGAAGTGAAATAACAAAAGGAACTTTTTGGTGGAATGATGGTAAGATTGAAAAAAGAAGTAAAGAATGTCCTGGAAAAGATTGGGTTCCTGGTATGCTGAAAAACAAATGGTTTTGGTGGAATGATGGAACAAATCAAAAAAGATGTAAAGAATGTCCTGGAAATGATTGGATTCCTGGTAGATTGAAAAGATAAAGGACACTTGACGAACTGGAACAAGGGCACTTGAAAACAGGTGCCCTTTCTGGTATGATACTTTCATACACAAAAACTTCAAATGACTGAACTTCGTTTATGTAAGGATTGTAAGTGGTATAAGAAAGATTGGTTTGAACATCTTACTGGTGGTGGAGACCGATTTGATATTTGCCATAATCCAGTATTGAGTGGAAATTTGGTGACCGGAAAAGTCAAAGGTGGTCATTTTTGTGATATAATGAGACGAAATTATGCTGGATGTGGTGAAGAAGGTAAGTATTGGGAGGCACGGAAATAATGAAAGTTTATGATTACCGAATTGTAGAAGACCTCAATTTGAAAACTTTGAAACCTTATTTTTACATTCAATCTTATAATATCAAGGACCAAAAGTATTTCCTTTACTCAGATGCTACATTCCAAACACTTGAAGAAGCACAAGAAGCAATACGACTACTGAGAAAATACAATGAACCTTTATATCATTATGTGGAGTGATTGAAAATGATTGAAGTCCAGAAGCAGTATAAACTCACCCTCACAGAGCAACAAGCAAAAGAACTCTATGAGTTTCTACGAGGGGCAAAAGATGTTGGTCATTTGTCTGTTGATAGGGATTTGATTTTGGTGTATAATGAATTAAAAAAACTCTTTGATACTGGAATCCGATGAAAGAATGGAAACCTGAAAAGAATATCTCGTCTCCGTGGGATGTTGAGGTGCGTGAGATAAATGTAGGACAACCAGTAAAACCTTCTGGGAATAATCTACCATATCCTTATACAAGTTCTTATATTCATAATCCAGAAGTGATTTGTGAGTGTGACTTGTTCGGGCAAAAACAAGTGGTAATCTCATTTCATAAAAGTGATAGTTTTTCAGTTCCAAACCGATGGATTAGATTTTGGACTAAAGTATTCTTCAATAGCAAATGGGATTTTAAGAAATGACTGAACCAACAGGATACAAACTAAATCCAGAGAAATTAGCATCAGCACGGAGAGAACTTCTCCCGTATTTGTTTCGTAATTTTTATTATACTGAAGAGTTTGAGTATTTTGATTTAGTCAAACCATACTTGGATATTCCAGAGCCTCCTAAAACTCTGGAACAAATATCACAAGAACTTGATGAGAAGATTGATGCTCTTATAAAGACAACAAAAGAAAAGTTTGAGTGTTCTAACTATTTTGCTGAAAAAAGATATAACACAAAGTTTGATAGGATTATTCAGGACTTTGAGTATGCGAAGGAGCACGGAAGTTTTATGCCCAAACTAACACTTGGTTCTGGAATTGGATTGAGTGTTGGTTCTTATGCTGAAACCTCTTTTGTAATCAAACAGGGAAACAAACACGATGGTTATTATACGATTGGTAATCAACGATATTTGAGGTATTATATGCCCGATAAACCCAATTTTGTAAGTAGATTTTGTATGGATAAACTTTTGGGGTTCAAATGGGTTGATGATAAATAATAGTGCTCTAATGTGTTCGCATCCATAAGAGTGGAAAAGGTGTCTTCGGGCACCTTTTCTTGTATAAATAGTATTGCGAACACAATTTAGAAGCAGAACTATGGAAACTCCAAAGGAGTATTACTATACCTATTATTCCTATGAGGAATATGGTAGAGGATACATCGGGTCAAGAAAATGTAAATGTCTTCCCGAAGAAGATGTAAAATATTTTGGTTCATTTTATGATAAAACTTTTAGACCAACTAAAAAAATAATATTGAAAAATGATTATGCTACAAGGGAAGAAGCATATGCAGATGAGATTATTTTACACGACTATTATAATGTAGCAAATAATCCTCATTTTGCTAATCAGTCAAAACAAACTTGTATTAAATTTTCAATATTTGGCACATCACATTCCAAAGAAACCAGAAGAAAAATAGGTGAAGGAAATAAAGGTAAAACTCATTCCAAAGAAACCAGAGAAAAAATAAGACAAGCAAACAAAGGTGAAAATAATCCAAATTATGGAAAATCACTTTCTTATGAGATTAGAAAAAAAATTAGTGAAGCACATAAAGGTAAAGTTTTGTCTATTGAAAGTAGAAAGAAGATAAGTGAAGCATTCAAAGGTAAATTTATGGGAGAAAGTAATCCATCTTATGGTAAAAAATGGTGGAACGATGGTGAAAAAAATATCAAAATGTCTGTGGAATGTCCTGGTGAAGGTTGGGTTCCTGGTAGAGGAAATTGGTGGAATGACGGGTGCGGTAATTCCAAAAGGGCAATAAAATGTCCTGGTGAAGGTTGGGTTTTGGGAATGGGGAAAGAGATTAGAAAAAAACAAAGTGAGGTAAAGAAAGGTAAAGGTAATTCTAATCTTGGTAGAAAATGGTGGAATGATGGTTGCGGAAATAACAAAAGGTCTGTAGAATGTCCTGGTGATGGATGGTTTCCTGGACTGATGAGAAAAATCAAATGACTAAAACTCTAATCAAAATTCTCAAATTCTTATTCTCAAAAGAAATAGAAGTTGCTCCTGGTGTTTTCTGGTTGGGTGGAACATTATATGAGAACCGAAACAAACCAACAACACCACCACCTCTCAAATGGAAGAAAAGGGACACTTGAAGAACTGGCACACAGAGGGTTCCACCACCCTCTGTTTCGTCGTATAATAACCTTGTAAGCAACCAAACCGATGGACTACGAAACTGAAATCATAGACGGACGCAGAGCAGTTGTCCGTCATTTCTTCAAGGCACACGAAATCCAAGTTGGTTCTCGTTGGATTGGTTCTTCTGGTGGTATTGTAACTGTTGAAGGTTTCAATACTTATGGAAGCACAAATCCTTGGATTGAAGTTGTGTATTCTTGGGACGAAAATGGGGTAAAGAGAACCAACGATAAAGATGTGTTTTCTTTCCAGTGCCGTTATTGCTTGATTGTGGAGGACTGATGACTGACGCACAAATTCTAAAACTTGCTAAAACCTGTGAGATTGAAAATTGGACTTGTGATAAAGGTGAATGTTGGGAATGTGGTGAATACCAACTCTTGAAGTTTGCCCAAGAAATTCGTAAGCAAACGATTGATGAAATCCTCACTACATTAGAAGAAGTTCCTAATCCAGAAGCAAACCGAACAGCAATCAATCGTATTAGGGGTATTTGATGATGACTGACGAACAAAAACTCACACTTCTTCTCAAAGTTCTCAAAGACTACGCAGAGATGAAGCACTGCTATAATAAGTATGGGGATGATTTCGATCCAAATGATTATACTAGTGGTGATGTTGCCTTTGATACTGGTGCTGAATGGGGTGAGATTACCTTTGCCCGCACACTTTTAGAATGTATTGAAGTAGATTATCATTATCCTTGGCATGATGGAAATGACTGACAAAATTACACTAACACTCACACTGAACGAACTCAAACTGATTGATAAGTATGTTGAGTTGAATGATGAGACCGAGAGTGTCTTTGATAAAATCAAATATGCTTATCCACAACCAAAGATGACCCTTGAAAATGAGGGTGAGTATGCCGTAGTTTCTTATAATGATACGACATACTATCGTTTTATGAATGAAACTACCTTTGCATGGTATATCAAAAAGGGTGTGAGTGTTACTCATCCTGTTCCTACTCTTGTGATGGTTACTGATGCCGAAACTGAACGATTGTTGGATGGTATTTACTACAATGATATTGTGGTGAAGAAAGAAACCGCACAAGAACGAGGAGAACGAGTTCATAATGAAATGGAAGAACTTGTCCGTGAGA
>VFQS010000920.1_pt1 | contig 29171 bp, 27 predicted proteins | sample 3512361 | NCBI WGS metagenome assembly VFQS01 (sample SAMN10412375, study PRJNA504923) | tailings metagenome | isolation source: Relicate 1 Philex TSF3 active mining | place: Philippines
TGTAAATCATTTGTAAGCCCCTTCCCGCGCGGGGAAAGGGTGTGTTTACCCGATGATTTGGGGCTCGGGCATACCGCATGGGCATAAGCCGTGGGGGTGTGCCCATGACTTGTTTTTGTCATGGCGGTGTCATGACCTTTTCATGGTCGATTTTTAAGCTGGGACATCCTGATTGATCCTACGGAGATGACCTTGAACACCACTTTATCCCCACGTTTGAACACCGTCGTGACGACCCTTGTGCTCGTCACTGCCGCCGCCTGGGCGGTTCCGACTGTCGCGCAAACCGCTTTTCCAGCGACCCTGGCAGGCCATGCGATCCTGCCGGCTTTGAGTTTGATCCCTGCTCCCAAGGACGCTCCGGCCGACTTGCAGGTCAGCGGCAAATTCACCACCGGCCAGCGTGTCGAGAAAATCGGCAGCGTTGAAGGGCTGTCGGCGGGCCGACCCACCGGGGTGTCTTTGCCTTTCAGGGGCCAGCCCGTGCAGGGCCATTCGGGCATCAAGCGCATGGCCGATGGCAGTTATTGGCTGCTGACGGACAACGGCGCGGGCTCCAAAGCCAACTCGCCCGATTTCATGCTGCACCTGAACCAATACAAAGTCGATTTCAAGTCCGGTGAATTCAAACGCCTGCGCACCGTGTTCTTGCACGACCCAGACAAAAAAGTGCCGTTTCGCATCGTCCATGAGGGCACGAAACAGCGCTACCTGACCGGCTCGGACCTGGACACCGAAAGCTTCCAGTTCGCCGGTGGCGCGCTGTGGATCGGGGACGAGTTTGGCCCCTTCCTGGTCAAGGCCGACCTGAACGGCAAAGTGCTGGCCGTGTTTGAAACGCAAGTGGATGGCAAAGTCGTGCGTTCACCCGATCACCCGGCTGTCACCACGCCGGGTGCGCCCGATCAGGCGGTGAAATTCCAGGTGCGCCGCTCCAAAGGCTACGAAGGCATGGCCGCTTCCAAGGATGGTAACAAGCTCTACGCCTTGCTCGAAGGTGCCCTGTGGGACGAAGCCGCTAAAGCCTCCGAGACACTGGATGGCAAACAATATTTGCGGGTGCTCGAGTTTGATGTGAAAGCCGAAAAGTGGACCGGCCGCCACTGGAAATACGTGATGGAAGCGAACCACCACGCGATTGGTGACTTCAACATGATCGACGAGACCACCGGCCTGATCATCGAGCGCGACAACGCCGAAGGCACGCCTGACAAGGCCTGCCCCGCAGGCGTCAAACGCAGCGACTGTTTCCATGACCTGCCCCAGTTCAAGCGCGTCTACAAAGTCGAGCTGAGCGAAGCCAATGTGGGCGGCCCGCTGCGCAAGATCGGTTACGTCGATTTGCTGAACATGGCTGACCCTCAAAAGCTGGCGCGCAAGCCGCTGGTCAACGAGGTTTTGAGCTTCCCCTTCTTCACCATCGAAAACGTGGAGGTGGTGGATGCTACCCACATCGTGGTGGGCAATGACAACAACCTGCCGTTTTCCAGCAGCCGCGATCCCAACAAAGCCGATGACAACGAGCTTGTCTTGCTGGAAGTGGGTGAGTTCCTGAAAGCCCGCTGATCCGGGTCAGCAACAGGCAGGCCCGGTCCGGGCTCAACGCCTTCGCGGCCGATGAAGCTGGCATACTTCATCGGCCCTTTTGACGTGTTGACCCTATGCCCCGCCCGATACAAGCCACCATCCACACCGCTGCGCTGCGCCACAACCTGGACGTGGCCCGTCAGGCCGCGCCCGACGCCCAGGCCTGGGCCGTGGTCAAGGCCAATGCCTACGGGCATGGCATCGAGCGGGTGTTTGACGGTTTGCGCGGGGCCGATGGTTTTGCGCTCTTGGACCTGGCTGAGGCCGAACGGGTGCGGGCTTTGGGCTGGCGCGGCCCGATTTTGCTGCTCGAAGGTGCTTTCGAGGCGCGAGACCTGGAGCTGTGCTCTCGCCTGCACCTGTGGCACACGGTGCATTGCGACGAGCAGATCGACATGCTGGCGCTGCACAAGACCCACGAACCGCACCGGGTCTTTCTCAAAATGAATTCGGGCATGAACCGGTTGGGCTTTGCGCCGCAGCGCTTTCGCTCGGCCTGGACACGGCTGAACGCCTTGCCTCAGGTGGACGAAATCTCGCTCATGACCCATTTCAGCGATGCCGATGGCCCCAAGGGCATTGCCGAGCAAATGGCCCGCTTCGAAGAGGCCACCCGCGACCTGCCGGGCGAGCGCAGTGTGAGCAACAGCGCCGCCACCTTGCGCCATGCGCAAGATGCCGCTGTCAAGGCCGACTGGATTCGCCCGGGCATCGCGGTGTATGGCAGCGCGCCGGATTTCCCGGAACACAGCGCCCCGCATTGGGGTTTGCGGCCCGCCATGAGTCTGAATGCCCGCATCATCGCCGTGCAGGATTTGCAAGCGGGCGACAGTGTGGGTTACGGCTCCAGCTTTGTGGCCGATGGCCCCATGCGCATCGGCGTGGTGGCCTGCGGTTATGCCGATGGTTACCCGCGCGTCTGCCCCACGGGTACACCTGTGCTGGTGGACGGCGCACGCGGCCGTACCGTGGGCCGCGTGAGCATGGACATGCTGACGGTGGACCTGAGCAGTTTCCCCCAAGCCGGGGTGGGCAGCACCGTCACGCTGTGGGGGCAGTCGGCCCAGGGCGCGGTGCTCGGTATCGACGAGGTGGCCCAAGCAGCCGGCACGGTGGGTTATGAGTTGATGTGCGCCCTGGCGCCGCGCGTGCCGGTGGTGCTGGAGGATTGACAGCTTGGCGGTCTGCCAGAGGTGCGGCGGCAGCTTGCTGCCAGCGTGACAAGCCGGGCTGACCGTTGGGCCCACAATCGCGGCATGCCCCATCGCACCCCTGTCCACCGACACGACCAACGCGCCTTGCTCGTGGCCTTGGTGCTGATCGTCATCTGGGGCGGTAATTTCACACTCCAGAAATACCTGTTTGGGCTGATTTCTCCGGGTGGTTTCCTGTGGGCGCGTTACCTGATCATGCCGCTGTGTGCCCTGGTCCTGATGCGCTGGCGTTTTGGGGTCTGGTTGCCGCCTTTGCCCCGCAAGGACTGGCAACACATGGCCTGGCTGGGCTTCATTGGGCACTCCATGCATGTGGGTCTGGTGACCTACGGCATCCACTGGTCCACGGCCTTTTCCAGCTCGGTCATTCTGGCCTGTGGGCCGATTTTCACCCTGTTGATCCTGCACATGCAGGGCCTGGAGCGCTTGAGCCTGCCCCAGATGGCCGGGGTGTCCTTGGCTTTTGGCGGGGTCTTGATGTTCCTGTCCGACAAACTGTTGGGTGGCAACTGGCGCGCTGGAGGGGGTGATCTGGTGCTGCTGGTGGCCGCGGGCCTCTTTTCTTATTACACCGTGGCGGTCAAGCCCGTGATGCAACGCCACGGCCCGGTGCTGACCATGGGTTACGCCACCTTGCTCGGCGGTCTGCCGGTGATGCTGCTGTCGGTTCCGGCAGGCGTGGATGCGCCTTGGTCTGTGCTGGATTTTTGGGCTTGGGTCGGCCTGCTCTGGTCGATCATGGTGTCGGCCTTTGCCGGTTGGCTGGCCTGGGGCTGGATCAACAATGTGCGCGGCGTGGCGCGCACGGCCCCTCTGATGTACCTGATGCCCCCGATGGCGGGCCTGTTTGCCTGGGCGTTGTCGGGTGAGCATTACACCTGGGTCAAGATCGCCGGGGCGGGCGTGACCTTGCTGGGTGTGGCACTGGCGCAGTACGCCGGACAGATCAAGTGGCGATTGCGCTGACGCCGTCGATTCAGGCTTTGAGCCAGGTGTCGTAGGCGGTTTTGCAGATCAGGGCCAGCACCACAAAAATGAACACATGGCGCACAAAGCCCGCGCCGTGCTTGAGGGCCAGCCGGGTGCCAATGAGGCTGCCCACAATGTTGGCCGCACCCATGGCCAGAGCCAGATGCCACCACACATGGCCTTTGAGGGTGAACAGTGTGAGTGCCGACAAATTGGTCGCCACGTTGATCATCTTGGCTGCAGCCGAGGCGTTCAGAAAATCGTAGCCCAGCACCCGCACATAGGCAAACACCAGAAAGCTGCCAGTGCCCGGCCCAAAAAAACCGTCATAAAACCCGATCACCAGACCAATGCCTGCTGCGATCCAGGCCTCTTGTGCCCCAGCAAAGCGTGGCGCATGGCTGCGGCCCAGGTCTTTCTTGACCAGGGTGTACAGCAACAGCGCCGCCAGCAGCACGGGCAATATTTTGCGAAACAGGCTCGGGTCCACCTGGGTGACCACCCAGGCCCCGGCCAAAGAGCCCAGCAGACCCGCACCCGCAGCAGGCAGCAGGGACCGCCAGGGCATGACCACCTTGCGGCTGTATTGCACGGTGGCAAAGGCAGTGCCCCAAATGGAGGCGCTTTTGTTGGTGCCAAACAAGGTGGCGGGCGCTGCCCCGGGGAAGGTGGCAAACAGGGCGGGCAGCAAGATCAGCCCGCCGCCGCCCACAATGGCGTCGACCAGGCCAGCCAGCAGCGAGGCCAGCGAAACAATCAGTAATTCCATGGCCTTGATTGTGGCATTGCGTTGCCAGTGGGCAGTGTCAGGCTAGGTGGGGTGTTTTGTTGTGGGCCTCCCACAAAGGAGAAGATGACCAGCCCAACGAACAGGCAAAAAAAAGCGCCGCTTGCGCGACGCTTGGAAAGTACACCTCGTTGGGATGTTGGTTCATGTTCGAGTTCTTGGGCTTGTTTGTCTCCTCGGCCCTCGGGATGCAAGTACTGCTTTGCATCGAGTGGGTGAAATGTAAGTGACCCGGAGCGCCTCTGAACTCAGGGATTTCCCCATTTTGGGGAAATCCCTGCCCGGAACTGACCTTGAACTGACGAAAAAGAGTCGTTTGGCATGCTTTTCAGGCTCAGGCAATGGCCTGGCGGGCGGCGTCTTCGGCGATCCATTGCGCCGCTTTTTCGGCAATCATGAGCGTCGGGCTGTTGGTGTTGCCGCTGGTGATGGTGGGCATCACGCCCGCATCGACCACGCGCAGACCCGCCACGCCGCGCACTTGCAGGCGTGGGTTGACCACCGCCATCGGGTCGTCTTCGCGGCCCATGCGTGTGGTGCCCACCGGGTGGAAGATGGTGCTGGCGATGTCCCCGGCCAGCTTGGCCAGTTCTTCGTCGGTTTGGTATTGCACGCCGGGTTTGAACTCTTCGGGTGCGAAAGGTGCCATGGCGGGCTGGGCCATGATGCGCCGCGTCACCCGCAGGCTGTCGGCGGCCACCTTCCGGTCCTCCTCGGTGGCCAGGTAATTGGGGGCGATGGCGGGTGCGTCGTCAAATTGGTTGGTCTTGATTCGCACCGAGCCACGGCTGGTCGGGTTAAGGTTGCACACGCTGGCGGTGATGGCCGGGAAGCTGTGCAGGGGCTCGCCAAACGCGTCCAGACTCAGCGGCTGCACGTGGTACTGGATGTTGGCGTGCGGCTGCGACGGGTCGCTTTTGGTGAACGCGCCCAGCTGGCTGGGTGCCATGCTCATGGGGCCGGTGCGTTTGAAGGCGTATTCCAGCCCGATCATGGCCTTGCCCACCAGGCTGTTGGCCAGGGTGTTGAGGGTTTTGGCGTTCTTAACCTTGTACACCGAGCGGATCTGCAAATGGTCTTGCAGGTTGGCGCCCACGCCGGGCAGCTCGTGCTTGACTTCGACGCCTTTGTCCTGCAGCAAAGCGCCAGGGCCGATGCCCGACAGCTGCAGGATCTGCGCCGAGCCGATGCTGCCCGCGCTCAGGATCACCTCGCGGGTGGCTTTGACTTCGACCATCTCCACACCCGACCACACTTGCACCCCGGTGCAACGCTGGCTGCCGTCGGGCTGGGTTTCCAGGATCAGCTTGGCCACTTGGGCCTTGTTCCACAACTCGAAGTTAGAACGTGCATAGCAAGTGGGGCGCAGAAAAGCCTTGGCCGTGTTCCAGCGCCAGCCGGATTTCTGGTTCACCTCGAAATAGCTCACGCCCTCGTTGTTGCCCCGGTTGAAGTCGTCCGTGGCGGGAATGCCCGCTTGCTGGGCAGCTTGCGCGAACGCGTCCAGCACATCCCAGCGCAGGCGCTGCTTTTCAATGCGCCATTCGCCGCCCGTGTTGCGTCCGCGCAGGGTGTGCAGGTAACTGCCCTTGGGCAAATCGGCAGGGGCCAGCAACTCGGACTTGGCCCCTTTGGCCCCGTGAAATTCGTTGGCCCCGTTGTAGTGGTCTTCGTGCAGCTTGAAGTAGGGCAGGGTCTGGTCCCAGCGCCACGCGTCATTGCCGGTGATCTGCGCCCATTGGTCGTAATCACGCGACTGGCCGCGCATGTAGATCATGCCGTTGATGCTCGAGCACCCGCCCAGCACCTTGCCACGCGGGTAACGCAAGCTGCGACCATTGAGACCCTGAGCCGGCTCGGTCTGGTACAGCCAGTCGGTGCGGGGGTTGCCGATGCAATACAGGTAGCCGACCGGGATGTGAATCCAGTGGTAATCGTCTTTCTTGCCCGCCTCGATCAGCAGCACGCGCTTGCTGGCGTCGGCGCTCAAGCGGTTGGCCAGCAGGCAGCCTGCCGTGCCGCCGCCCACGATGATGTAGTCGAAGGTGTTGTCGTTCATGTTGTACCTGGTCTCCTCAGCAGGCGATTGTGCCTTTGCCATGGCCGTTTTTCCCGATCGGACGTAGCGTCCGAGACTCGGGCTGGGGCGCATGCCGCCCATCCATCATCAGCCTTGCGCCGGTTTTTCGACAAAAGAGCAGGCACATCAGGGTGTAAAAACGGCGTAAAACAGGTCTTTACGACACTTCATGTGTCGCATAAAATGGTTTGCGACACTTATTTGTCGCTAAGCATCTGCCACTTCAAAGCCCACCGCATGTCACGCCTGACTCCCACCCACGAGCTGGACAGCTTGGTCGAACTCATTGGCACCTCACCTGACGGCGTGGGCATTGACACCATCGCGCAGCAATGGGGCGCTCCGATCCACCGCCGCACTCTGCAACGGCGCCTGGCCTTGCTGGTGGCGCAGCAACGCATCGAGATGCTGGGCGATCGCCGCACGGCGCGCTACCGCCGCATGCCATCCGCCGCCATCCGCGCACAAGAGCCCGAAGCCGCTTGGCGCACAGCCCCGCCGCCCGATGACATGCCTGTGTCCGCGGCTGGGGTAGAGGTTCGCGCCTACGTCACCCAGCCGCGCCACCAGCGCCGCCCAGTGGCTTACCAGCCATCGTTCGTGGAGCAATACCAGCCTAACCACACGGCGTACCTTCCGCAGGACTTGCGCGAGCAGCTGCACACCATGGGCCGCTCGCCCGCCGCGCAAACCCCCGCCGGCACCTTTGCGCGGGACATGCTCAACCGCTTGTTGATCGACCTGTCTTGGGCCTCGTCGCAACTGGAGGGCAACACCTACAGCCGATTGGACACCGAGCGGCTGATCGCCTTTGGCCAGGCCGCCGAAGGCAAGGACGCGCTGGAAACGCAGATGATCCTGAACCACAAACAGGCCATCGAATACCTGGTGCTCAGCCCCGACAACGCGCTTGTGCAGACCGACACCGTGATCGCGCTGCACGCTTTTTTGTCGGACGGCCTGATGGCCGACCCCACCGCCGTGGGCCGCGTGCGCCGCCGCCCGGTGGAGATCGGCGGCAGCGTTTACCTGCCGCTGGCGCTGCCCCAGCGGCTGGAAGAGTTGCTGGGCATCGTGGTGCAAATGGCGGCCGAGATTGCCGACCCGTTTGAGCAGGCTTTCTTTTTGATGGTGCACCTGCCTTACCTGCAGCCATTTGAAGACGTGAACAAACGCGTCTCGCGCCTGGCCGCCAACATCCCGTTCATCCGCCACAACCTCTGCCCGTTGTCCTTCATCGACGTGCCGCAGCAAGCCTATGTGAACGCGATGCTGGGCGTGTACGAACTCAACCGCGTGGAGCTGTTGCGCGACGTGTTTGTGTGGGCCTATGAACGCTCATGCCAGCAATACGTGGCGATCCAGCAGACCCTGGTGCCGCCGGACACCTTTCGGCTGCGCCACCGGCAAGCCCTGGCCGAAGTGGTCGCGGCCATCGTGCGCCAAGGCGAAGCCGCCACCGAGCAGGCGGTGAAAAGCAAGATGCCCGAATCGGTGCCGCCGGACGAGCACGCGCATTTCACCGCGCTGGTACTGGCCGAGTTTGCGGCGCTGCATGCGGGCAATGCGGTGCGGTTTGGGATTCGGCCGCTGGAGTATTCAGCTTGGGTAGGCCGGTAAGTAGGTGCTCGTGGCGCTGCGCTCATTCAACTTCGAGGTGCCCTTTTCGGCCAAGTCCAGTCATTGGTGCATGACTACTTTGGCGAAATCAATCTTGCTCCCTGATAGCCACCCAAATTCCCCCACCCTGGCCACAGGCTCCTGTTGCAGTGTCCACGAGCATGTGCGAGGTACACCGCGATTTCATCCAAACTCAGTTACTCTTGCCCCGTAACGCAACTGCTATCTACCAAGACTTGGTCGATGCCCACGGCTTTACAGCCGCCTACAACAGCGTCAGACGCTTTGTGCGTGCCTTGCGCAAGAAGACAGCTTTGACCGGCTTTGGGTGATTTCTTTTTCTTCGCACCAGTCGGGTCCGCAGGCATTTCTTGCATCAATGCTGACCGCAAGCGGTCACGAGCGCTGCCGCTGTTTGCGTGGGTGAACCCGGTAAAGGGAGGCTGATGATGTCAAGGCATCGTGGTCATGCAAACCGCCAAGTCCAAGTTGCCAGTTGTACAAGCAACTCACACACGACTACAGGCGACGGCTGCGCGAGAAGCTGTTAAAGATCCCCGGCATTAGCTGTAGCAATTACAGCTTTGCGCTACGCAGCCTTAAGGAAACCACGTCCCTGCTTTATGAGCCGACATGGGCAGGCATTTTTGCGGAGGTGCTCGCCAAGGGGGCGGCCAAGGGTCGGAAGATGTGTGAAGACCGAGGTGGAAGGGCCCGGGGTTTGTCAAGGGTACTTAGCGTGAGCTCGTCCAGGTAATCGGCCAGTGCGTGGGTCGCGCGCTCAGCTGCGACAGGATCTCCGTCGGCCATCGCAACAGCGATGTCTGCATGCAGTTGCGCAGACCTGCCGATGTCCATCGAGTGTGCGTAGAAAAAGCGCCGTGCCAGTGAGTCCAGGGGAGCCATAGCCATGGCCGCGTAGTTGTTGTGCGCGCAGGTCGCGAAGAGCTCGTGAAATTCCTTGTCCGCCTCGTTTATGCGGGGACCGTCCGCACTTGCAGCAGCTTCCAGGAAAGCCTTGGCCACCCTTCGCAGCGCATCCCGTTCCGAAGCATCCGCGCGTGTTGCGCCCAGCCGGGCGATGAAGTTGGCGATATCGCGGCGGAATTCCAGAACGCGCATCTGCCCGGTCAGGCTGATGTCCGTGACCACGATGCCGCGTCTGGGCAGGACATTGACCAGCCCTTCCCGCGCCAGGCGTTGCAGAGCCTCGCCCACCGGTGTGCGGCTGACGCCGAATTCCCGCGCAATCGTCACCTCTGACAGCATCGCGCCGGGCGGTAACTCGAGCGAAACGATCCGGTCTTCGAGTTCATCGTAGATGCGCTCGACGAGGCTGGCTACCGGCGCGCCGGCAGCCGTTGTCTCCAGTGTTGCAATGGCCGGCAGCTTTCGGCCGGCCGTCTTCCTGGCTACGGGCTTGTCTTTCTTTGCAGTCATCCGTTTATGTCCCTTGTTTCACAAATGGCGAGCATACCAACCATCACTGTACCAAGGGCGATCACGACGGCGGGCGGTCGCCTCCATGCGGCTACTTGTTGAGGTTCAACTAGAAAAGGTGGCAGTGATTGCTTCGTAACATATGAAGCCTGCTTGCATACATCTGGGATTCCAGTATCATGCTGAACATGGCGGATGCGAAAAGCAATCCGCCAGGCCCATAGATCAACCTTGAGCAAAGCAATGAGCAAACAGCAGAAGATCACCCACCCCGACGAGGTCGAAACCATCGTCACGGACTGGACCACCGCAAAGGTGATGTGCGGACCCGACGTTAACGGTTCGGAGCAGATGGGCGCGGTCTCCCTCTGCCTTGAACCAGGCCACGGGCATTCGCGCCACGTCCATCACGACGCAGACCAGATCATCTACGTGATTTCCGGCCGTGGTGAGCACATCGCCGAAAAAGCCGATAACACGTCAGTGACGGAGCAGGTAGCCGCTGGAAGCCTCATATATATACCCAAGGGACACTACCACTCCACCTTCAACACAGGCTGGGAGCCCCTGCGCGTGCTGGCGGTGTTTTCGCCGCCGGGGCCGGTCCAGGCTCTGCGCGCAGTTGGCGATTCGGGTGGGGTCGGAACGGCCGAGATGCGCATCTTCCCGGCCGGAGTGACTCCCTCGAGAAAATAATTCGCAATACAAAGGAGACAGCGATGGTATTTCGTAAGAAGTTGTTGTGCAGCGCGTTACTGCTCGCGCTTTCCACCGTGGCTGCCGCTCAGCAGCAGGGCAAGGTGTCTGGTGATGTGGTGCGCATCGGCGTGCTGACCGACATGAACGGTTTCCTCTCGGACGTGACGGGCACGGGTGCAGTCACGGCGGTAAAGATGGCCGTCGAAGACTTCGGCGGCAAGGTGCTCGGTAAGCCTATCGAAGTGCTGTCGGCCGACAACCAGAACAAGCCGGACCTGGCGTCGTCCATCGCGCGCTCCTGGTTCGACACCCAGCAGGTCGACATGATCATCGACCTGGGCAACTCAGCTACTGGGCTGTCGGCGGCAGCGGTGGCCGCTGACAAGAAACGCATCGCGATCGCCACCTCGCCGGGCACGACGCGTCTGACTAACGAGAACTGCAGTGCGACCACAGTTCACTATGCGTACGACACCTATGCGCTGGCCGCCGGCACCGTGAGCACGCTTGTGAAGCAAGGCCTGGATGCCTGGTACTTCTTGACCATCGACTTCGCGGGAGGGCACTCGATTGAGAAAGACGCCTCTGATTTCGTGAAAGCCGGTGGGGGCAAGGTCATCGGCGCTATCCGCCACCCGACCGACACAACGGACTTCTCCTCCTTCGTACTCCAGGCCAGCGCCGCCAAGCCCAAGGTTGTCGGCTTCGCTACGGCGGGTCAATCGGCCATCAATGCCATCCGGACAGCTGGCGAATTCGGGCTGGGTAAGGACGTTGCCCTGGCAGGGCTGTATGTCTTCATTAGTGACGTGCACGCGCTGGGCCTGAAGACGGCCCAGGGAATGTACGTGACGACCGGTTTTTATTGGGACCGCGATGAGGCCTCGCGCCAGTGGTCGCGCCGCTACTTCGAGAAGACCAAGCGCATGCCAACGATGATCCAGGCGGCCGACTATTCCGCCACCATGCACTACCTGAAGGCAATACAGGCCGCCGGCACGGACGAGTCAGGTGAGGTCATGAAGAAGATGAGGGAGAGACCGATCAACGATTTCTTCGCCAAGAATGGGAAGATACGCGCCGACGGTCGCATGGTTCACGACATGTTCTTAGCACAAGTGAAGTCGCCGGCTGAGTCGAAGTACCCCTGGGACTACTACACCATCAAAGCCGTAATTCCGGGGGAGCAGGCCTTCCAAGAAATGTCCAGGGGTAAGTGCGCGATGGCGACCAAGTAGGGGCCGAGACCTGCGGGCCTTAGGCCGAGTGACCAAGCGAGCCGCTAAAAGGCGCGTGAAGCGTGTGCGCTGTAGTCCCAGAGTCTTACCCATTTACTCTGAGGACCGCTTTGACTCGAAACGAGTCCCTCGAGCAGCTCACCACCGCAACAGCTCGGCACGCACGCTCACTTTCGTGAGCGCTGAACACTTCTCTAGACCCGCTAGGCAAGAAGCCAAAGAAATGGCCTCGCCACGCAGAAGCGCAACGAGGCCATTCACACTTGCAAGAGGTGATGATTACTTGGCAGTAGGCATCACAAATTCCGCACCCTTGCCAATCGACTCAGGCCAGCGCTGCATGATGGACTTTTGCTTGGTGTAAAAACGCACACCCTCTTCGCCATAAGCGTGCATGTCGCCAAACAGCGAACGCTTCCAGCCGCCAAAGCCGTGCCAGGCCATGGGCACCGGGATTGGCACGTTGATGCCGACCATGCCCACCTGGATGCGACGCGAAAACTCGCGGGCCACGTTGCCGTCGCGGGTGAAGCAGCTCACGCCGTTGCCGAACTCGTGGTCGTTGATGATTTGCACGGCGGTGGCGAAGTCGGGCACGCGCACGCAGCTCAAGACCGGGCCAAAAATCTCTTCCTTGTAGATCTTCATGTCGGTGGTGACGTGGTCAAACAGCGTACCGCCGAGCCAGAAGCCCTTGTCGCAACCGGCACCCGCCTTCGCGCCGTCAAATTCGCGGCCGTCGACCAAGAGCTTGGCGCCTTCGGCCACGCCCGCGTCGATGTAACCTTTGATGCGCTGACGGGCTGCGTCGGTCACGATGGGGCCCATTTCGGCGGCCAGGTTTTCGCCGTTGAGCACTTGCAGGGCCTTGGTGCGCTCGACCAGCTTGGGGATGATCTTGTCGGCCACATCGCCCACCAGCACGGCCACCGAGATCGCCATGCAGCGCTCGCCCGCCGAGCCGTAGCCCGCACCAATCAAAGCGTCCACGGTCTGGTCGATGTCGGCGTCGGGCATGACGACCAAGTGGTTTTTCGCGCCGCCCAGGGCCTGCACGCGCTTGCCGTGGCGGGCGCCGGTCTCGTAGATGTAGTTGGCGATCGGGGTGGAGCCAACGAAGCTGATGGCTTTCACGTCGGGGTGCTCCAGCAGCGCGTCCACGGCTTCCTTGTCGCCTTGCACCACGTTGAACACGCCGTCGGGCAGACCGGCTTTTTTCAGCAAGTCGGCGATGAACAGCGAAGGCGTTGGGTCGGTGGGGCTGGGTTTGAGGATGAAGGTGTTGCCCGCCGCAATCGCGACCGGGAACATCCACATGGGCACCATGACGGGGAAGTTGAAGGGCGTGATGCCCGCGACCACGCCCAGGGGCTGGCGCATCGTCCAGTTGTCGATGCCGGTCGAGACTTGCTCGGTGTAGTCACCCTTGAGCAGCTGCGGAATGCCAGTGGCGAATTCGACGATGTCGATGCCGCGACTCACTTCGCCTTGGGCGTCGGTGAACACCTTGCCGTGCTCGGCGGTGATCATGTGGGCCAACTCGTCTTTGTGGGTGTTCAGCAGTTCGAGGAACTTGAACATCACGCGGGCGCGGCGCAGGGGCGGCGTGTCGGCCCAGGCCGGGAAAGCGGCTTGTGCTGCGGCCACCGCCTTGGCGACTTCAGCGCTGTTGGCCAAGGCCACGTTGCCGGTCACGGCACCTGTGGCGGGGTTGGTCACAGGTTGGCTGCGGCCCGAAGTGCCTGCGGCGACCTGACCGTTGATGTAATGGCCGATGGGGGAAATGCTCATGTGGGGCTTTCGTGTGGGATGTGGGAGCGCACCTGGGTGCGAGTGATTGCCTGCAACGGACTCAGTTTAGGCACCCCCGCCACCCGCCGCAATGCCTGAAAGTTGAATTGATTGTTCAAAATAGTGAACAATACAACGATGGAAGACCAAAAAATCACCACCCTCTGGACGCACTTGCACTGGCTGAGCGTGCTGGCCCAGCAAGGCAGTTATACCGCCGCTGCGGCTCGGTTGGGGGTCAGCAAGGCGGCCATGAGCCAGCGCATCGCCGAATTGGAGCGCGCCGCCAAAGTCACCCTGGTGCAGCGCACCACCCGCAGCTTGCGCCTGACCGAGGCGGGCCAAAGGCTGGTGGATGACACCCGCGCCGCGTTCGAGCAGATCGAGCAAAGCTTTGCCCAGGTGCGTGACCTGGCCGAGCAGCCTGGCGGCCTGGTTCGGGTCACCGCCCCCGTGGCGCTGGCGCGCCAACAGCTGGTGCCGCTGCTGGCCGAATTTCTGAAAGACTTCCCGGATGTGCGGATCGAGCTGGACCTGTCCGACCGCCTGAGCACCTTGGCCACCGAAGGCTACGACCTGGCCATCCGCCACACCGCCCGCCCGCCCGACACCCATGTGGCCTGGGCGCTGTGCGCCACCGAATCGGTGCTGGTGGCCACCCGCGCCTACTTGCGCAAACACGGCGAGCCGCAGACTCCTGCCGAGCTGCAGGCCCACAACTGCCTGCACTACCCCCGCTCGCAAGACACCCCGGCCTGGACGTTTGAGCCACGCCAGCCGTCCATCGCTGGCGAGCGCATCACCGTGCCCGTGTCGGGCAACTTCGCCGCCAACAACAGCGAAGCCCTGCGCGAAGCCGCCCTGACCGGCGCAGGCATCGCCCTCATGCCCGATTTCAGCGCGCAGACTGCCCTGCGCCTGGGCAAGCTGGTGCGGGTGCTGGCCGACTGGAAACCCGTGGGGGCCTTTGCTGAAACCATTTACGCCATCCGACCCTATGCACCACATGTACCTCGGGCGGTGGCGGCGCTGGTGGCGCATTTGCGCCAAGGGCTGGCGCAGGGCTTTGCAGAGGTTTGACATGCCATCGCTGAAAAACACCTTGTCTGCTGTCCGGACCTGGGCACGCCGCATCCAGCGCGATGGCCTGATGTTGTGGTTTGCCTGCCGTGACCCGCGCACGCCGTGGTGGCTCAAAGGTCTGGCTTTTTTCGTGGTGGCTTATGCGCTCAGCCCGATTGATCTGGTGCCCGATTTCATTCCGGTGCTGGGCTATCTGGACGATGTGATTTTGTTGCCCGTGTTGATCTGGCTGGTGGTGCGGTATTTGCCGGAGCACATCGCGCTGGACTGTCGCCAGCAGGCCGACGGCTGGATGGCCGAGCGCCAAGCCAAGCCCGTCAGCTGGGCAGGCATGGTGCTGGTCTTGTCGGTGTGGTCCGCGGTGGCTTGGGCTGTGTGGCGCTATGTCACCGCGCCTTGACCGGTCAAAGGCCGCGTGCCAGCACCGGAAACAGCTTGTGCAGCCCGTCGGCCATCACCTCGACCGCCAGCGCGGCCAGGATCAGACCCATGAGGCGGGTCATGACGTTGATGCCGGTTTTGCCCAGGATGCGGGCAATCGGGGTGGCCAGCGAAAAGCACAGCGCCGTGGCCAGAGCAATGACCACGCCATAGCCGACCAGGGTGCCCAGCTGGGCGAAGTTTTTGGCTTTTTCGGCATAAATCACCACGGTGGACATGGTGGCCGGGCCCGTCAGCAGCGGGATGGTCAGGGGCACCACGGCAATGCTGGCGCCCACGGCGGCTTTGGCTTCGGCGTCGTGCACTTCGTCGGCATTGGCGCGCGATTCGGCCGGTTGCGCGTTCAGCATCGACAAGGCCGCCGTGAGCAGCAACATGCCACCACCGACCTGGAAGCTGGCCAGCGAAATGCCGAAGAACTCCAAAATCTGCAGACCCAGCAAAGCGCTGGCTGCGATCACCACAAAGGCAGAAAAGGACGACACCCAAATCGTTCTTTTGCGTTGGGCGCGGCTGAAGCCCTGGGTGTAGTGGATGAAAAACGGGACGATGGCCAAGGGGTTGACGATGGCCAGCAGGGTGATGAGCGGTTTGAAATCCATCGCCCCATTGTGCCTTGGCGCAACTGGCTAAACCATGGAGGTTGCGGTGGCACGTTTTTGTGGGAGGTCGCCCCTGCGGCCGAATGCGCGTCGTGCCATTCCACACATTCGCGAGCAGGGGCTCGCTCCCACAGGGGTCGTGACCGCTTCAGTCGGCAGCAGCTGGCGAGCGGCGGCGGAACATGCCCCAGCCTTCCATGTGCAGCACTTTGTCGCCGTTCTGGTTGAACATTTCCCAGAGGTTGCGCGTCATGCCCACGTCCGGGCGTTTGCCCATGGGCTTGGTCTCCAGCACGGTGCTTTGCAGGCGCAGGGTGTCGCCCGGGTAGACCGGTTTGAGCCACTTGATGCCTTCGAGACCTGGCGAGCCGAGGCTGGAGGTTTCGTGCAAAAAGTTGGTCACCATGAGCCGCATGGCCATGGCGCAGGTGTGCCAGCCGCTGGCCGACAGGGCACCAAACACCGAGGCCTTGGCCGCTTCGTCGTTCAGGTGAAAGGGCTGCGGGTCAAACTGGGTGGCGAAGGCGATGATCTCTTCGCGGGTGGGCGTGATGGTGCCCAGATCGCGCACCTGGCCCACAGCCATGTCTTCCCAGAAGTATTTGATCTCGGCCATCAACGGCCTCCCGAGATGTCCATAAAGCTCATGGTGGTGTAACTGGCCTTGTCCGACAGCAGCCAGACAATGCCTTCGGCCACTTCTTCGGCAGTGCCGCCGCGCTGGGCGGGCACCAGGTGCTGCAGGTCTTTCACGCGGTTGGGCAGACCGCCCGAGGCGTGGATCTCGGTTTCGATCAGGCCTGGGCGCACCGCGTTGACGCGGATGCCCTCGGCGGCCACTTCTTTGGACAGCCCGATGGTGAAAGCGTCGATCGCACCTTTGGCGGCGGCGTAGTCCACGTACTGGCCGGGCGCGCCCAGGCGGGCGGCGGCGCTCGACACGTTGACGATGCTGCCGCCTTCGCCGCCGTGCTTGGTGCTCATGCGGCGCACGGCTTCGCGGGCGCAGATCAGGCTGCCGATCACGTTGATGTCGAACATGCGCTTCCAACGGGCCACGCTCATCTGGTCCACACGGGCGGCCACATCGACCACACCTGCGTTGTTGACCAGGCCGTGCAGGCGGCCGAGTTTGGCGTCAATGTGCTCGAACATGCGCAGCACTTGCGCTTCGTCGGCCACGTCGGCCTGTACCGCCATGGCTTGCCCCCCCGAGGCGCGGATTTGGCGCACCACTTCGTCCGCCGCCAGCGAGTTGGCGGTGTAGTTCACAGCCACCGACCAGCCGTTTTGGGCCGCCAAAAGGGCCGTGGCCGCCCCGATACCCCGGCTGCCGCCCGTCACCAACAAGACCTTGTTCATCGCGTATCTCCTGCAAAAATTCATGGATGCGGTTAAAACCGCTGCTTCGCTTGACGATTACACAACACACAAGGAGACCACATGGGTCGCACAGTGGACTATTACTTCGCCCCGCAAAGCCCCTGGGCTTATTTGGGCCACCAGCGCCTGGCCGACATCGTGCAGCGCACCGGGGCCTCCGTGCGGGTGATGCCGATCGACCTGGGCGGCAAGGTTTTCCCGATCTCGGGCGGTTTGCCGCTGGGCCAGCGTGCGCCACAGCGGCAGGCTTACCGCCTGGTGGAGTTGCAGCGTTTCAGCCAGCACCTGAATGTGCCTCTCAATCTGAAGCCCCGGTATTTCCCGGTCGGTGGGGACGATGCTGCGCGCCTGATCATTGCGGCCGATTTGGCTCAAGGTCCGCAAGCCGCCATGAAGATCGCGGGCGCGATTTTGGCCGCTTGCTGGGCGCAGGAGCGCAACATGGCCGACGACAAGGTGCTGGCCGAGCTGCTGGCTGAGCAGGGCTTGCCAGGCCAGCTGATGGACGCCTCCCGCAGCCAGGCGGTGCAGGAGCGCTACGAAAGCTACACCCAGGCGGCCATCGATGCGGGAGTGTTTGGTGCGCCCAGTTATGTGGTGGATGGCGAGATTTTCTGGGGCCAGGACCGGCTCGATTTTGTCGAGCGTGCGCTGGCCCGTTGAACTGACCTCTGTCTTGAAAGGAAAACACATGGGATCGATGATCGAACTGAAGTCGGCTGACGGCAAAGCCGTGCCCGCTTATGAGGCCCGCCCTGCAGGCGCACCCCAGGGTGCCGTGGTGGTGATTCAGGAAATTTTTGGCGTCAACAGCCACATCCGCGCTGTGGCCGATGGCTATGCCGCCGAGGGTTATCTGGCGGTGGCTCCGGCGGCCTTTCAGCGCGTCAAGCCGGGGGTGGAATTGGGTTACACCGAAGCCGATATGGGCGAAGGCTTTGGCTACAAAACGGCGGCCGAGGCCTTGCCTGCGCCCGGCGTGATGCAGGACATCCAGGCGGCCATCGACCATGCCGCGCAGGCGTCGGGTGGCAAGGTGGGCATCGTGGGTTACTGCTGGGGCGGCTTGTTGACCTGGCGTGCGGCCTGCACCTTGAAAGGCCTGAGCGCAGCGGTGCCTTATTACGGCGGTGGCGTGACCACTGAAGCCGAAACCGCCCGTCAGCCCCGGGTGCCGGTGCTGGCGCACTTTGCCGAAGAAGACCACTGGATTCCGATGGACACCGTGGCAGCTTTCCGCAACGCGCACCCCGAAGTGACGGTCCACACCTATGCAGCCCACCACGGCTTCAACTGCGACCAGCGCGCTTCCTGGCATGCCCCTTCGGCCCAATTGGCCCGGGAACGCACGCTGGCCTTTTTCAAGCAGCATCTGAGCTGATGGGTTGTGGGCGGTCACACCCGCGCACGCGGGTATCCAGGGTAGGCGAAGTCATGGACCCCCGATCAAGTCGGGGGTGACGAACTCGGGCTGTTATACCCGCGCACGCGGGTATCCAGGGGAGCGAAGGCATAGATCCCCGATCAAGTCGGGGGTGACGAACTCGGGTTGTCATACCCGCGAATGCGGGTATCCAGAGTGGGCGAAGGCATGGACTCCCGATCAAGTCGAGGGTGACGAGAAGGGCTGGTGGTGTTTGGCGCTTACTCGCCCGTGCGCGCCAGATACCGTTTGCGCCAGAACACCAAGCCCATGGTGGTGGCAATCGCCCCCATGCCGCCCAGCGTCCACCAAAAAGCGCTGGCGGTGTGCAGCCAGGGCATGAACTCGAAGTTCATGCCGAACACCGCTGCGATCAGGTTCAGTGGCAAGAAGATCGCGGTCAGTGCCGTCAAGGTCCGCATGATGTCGTTGGTGCGGTTGCCTTGGGCATTGAAGTGCATTTGCACCGCGGTTTCGGTGTTGTGCTCCAGGCGGCGCACATGGTGGACCACCCGGTCAATGTGCTCCAGCACATCCCGGCAGCGCACCTTCAGCAATTCGTGTTCGCGCAGGGCGGCCGGGTCTTCGTTGACCACCCAGTCGTCCAGGGTTTCGTTCCAATTGAGCATGGCCGTGTGCTGGTCATCGCACAGGTCTTCGAGCTGGTGCAACGCCAGTCGTGCTTGCAGCAAGGCGTCCCAGCGGCGAAAGCGTGCACCGGGGTGGAGCAGTTCGGCCTGCCAGTGGTCCAGCTGGCGGCTCAGTTCCCGTCTTAAATCCAGGTACGCGTCCACCATCTGGCTGACGATGCGCAGCATCATGTCGGCTGGGCTCATTGGGATGCCTCGAGCGCCTGCAGACCGGGGGTCGTGCGCCAGGGCCTTGTCGCCTGTCGCATTCAAAAGACGGCTGGCGTAGGCTTCTCGCACGGCGCAGTCGTCGGGGTGCACGCTCAGCAGCACCTTGTCGAACACCGCAAAGCCCACTGGGCTGGTGTCGATGCGCTGCAGGATGGGTGGACCGGGCCGCTTGCCTGGTGAATGTTTGGCCTGGGCTTCGCTGTGCCGGGGCGCGGTGCCCGATTGCTGTGCCAGTCGGCGAAACACCAGCAGGTCGTAATGCGAAGTGAAGTCGTAGCGCGAGGGCAGTTGGCCGTTGAGCAAGTCCGAGACGTGAAGGTCTACCAGGCTTTGCCCCGTCAGCTGCTGCAGGCAGGCCTGGATGGCGGGCACATGGCGCTCGAAGTGTTCGCGGGAAAAGGCCAGCCAGAGAAAGCCTTGTTCGGGCAAAGCCTCGGGCAGCGGGGTGTCAGGGCTGTGCGAAGGCCAGGCCTGCACCCGATTGCCCGCGATGCTGAACACCCGCAAACCGGGTGCGCCAGCGTGGAGGGGGGTCTCTTTCAATGGGCGGCGATCCAGCGTGCGGCGTCGCGGGCAAAGTAGGTCAGCACGCCGTCCGCGCCCGCGCGTTTGAAGGCCAGCAGGCTTTCCATCATGACCAGGTCGTGGTCCAGCCAGCCGTTTTGCGCAGCGGCCTTGAGCATGGCGTATTCACCCGACACCTGGTAGGCGAAGGTGGGTACCTTGAATTCGTCTTTGACGCGGCGCACGATGTCCAGGTACGGCATGCCGGGCTTGACCATCACCATGTCCGCGCCTTCGGCCAGGTCCATGGCGACTTCGCGCAGGGCTTCGTCGGTGTTGCCGGGGTCCATCTGGTAGACCTTTTTGTTGCTTTTGCCCAGGTTGCCGGCCGAACCCACCGCGTCGCGGAAGGGGCCATAGAAGGCGCTGGCGTATTTGGCGCTGTAGGCCATGATGCGGGTGTGGATCAGGCCGCGGGCTTCGAGCGCCTGGCGGATCGCGCCGATGCGTCCGTCCATCATGTCGCTGGGCGCGACCATGTCCACGCCCGCTTCGGCTTGCGTCAGGGCCTGTTGCACCAGCACCGCTGTGGTTTCGTCGTTCAGGATGTAGCCGGTCTCATCGAGCAAGCCGTCCTGGCCATGGCTGGTGAAAGGGTCCAGCGCCACATCGGTCATCACGCCCAGCTCGGGGAAGCGTTTTTTGAGTTCGCGCACCACGCGGGGCACCAGACCGTCTGGATTCTTGGCTTCGCTGCCCGTGGGGTCCTTCAGGCTGGCGTCGATGACCGGGAACAGCGCCATGACCGGGATGCCGAGCTTGACGCAGTCTTCGGCCACGGGCAGCAGCAGGTCGAGCGACAAGCGCTCAACGCCGGGCATGGAGCCCACGGCCTGGCGCTGGTTTTGGCCGTCCAGCACAAACACCGGGTAGATCAGGTCGTGCGCTGTGACCCGGTGCTCACGCACCAGATTGCGGGTGAATTCATCACGGCGCAAGCGGCGTGGGCGGTTGGCGGGGAAGGGAGCGACAGGGTTCATGTTGAAAATTGTGCCTGAAGTCGCGCTCAAGCCAAAGCGGCCTTGGCCACCAGGGGTCTGGTCATGGCGCGCAGGCGACAACCAGCAAAATCAACATAAAAACCGAAATTCAACTTGTTAATGGTTTTGTTATTTGATAAATTCGCCTTGGGCAGCTTGCTGCCTCCCGCTTTTCCTCCCTGAGCGGGGCCCTGACGCGGTAACGCCAAAGGGCTTCCCACCCTCGGCCCCTGGCCGGGGGTTTTTTTTGCCTGCGCGAGCCCCCAGGTCGTGATGGGCCATCACTGACTACACTTGAGCCATGCTCTGGATCAAAGCCCTTCACATCGTTTTCATCGCCAGCTGGTTTGCCGGCCTGTTCTACCTGCCGAGGATTTTTGTCAATCTGGCCATGGTGGAGCCAGGCTCCGTGGCAGAGCGCGCGCGTTTGCTGTTGATGTCGCGCAAGCTCTACAGCTTCATGACCATTTTGGCCATCCCCGCCTTGGCGCTGGGCTTGTGGCTTTGGCTGTATTACGGCATTGGCATGGGTTCGGGGCAGGGCTGGATGCATGCCAAGCTGCTGATCGTGTTGGCCTTGCTCGGTTACCACCACAGTTGCGGTGTCTTGCTGCGCAAGTTCGAGAGCGGCCAGATGCAGCGCAGCCATGTCTGGTTTCGCTGGTTCAATGAGGCGCCAGTTCTGATGATGCTGGCGGCCGTCATTTTGGTGGTGGTCAAGCCGTTTTAAGAGCCGGGCATGCGCACCACGCCTTCGCGCAGAACGGCCGCCTGGCCCCTGGTCTGGATCTATGCGGTCCTGATCGTTTATGCCAGTCTTTATCCTTTTGACGGCTGGCGCATCCAGGGCATCGCCCCCTGGGCCTTTTTGACGGCCCCTTTGCCGCGCTATTGGACAGGCTTTGATGTCTTGTCCAATGTGGCCGGCTATGCGCCTTTCGGGTTTTTGATGGCGCTGGCGGTGCACCGGACCCGCGACCGCTGGCCCGCCATTGCCATGAGCACGCTCGCGGCAGCGCTGCTGTCCTTGACGATGGAGTCCATGCAGATGTTTTTGCCTGTGCGGGTCCCGTCCAATGTGGACGCTGCCTTGAACATCTCCGGTGCATTTCTGGGGGCCGCCATGGCCAGTGCTTTGGAGCGGGTGGGCTTGCTGGACCGCTGGAGCCGCTTTCGTGACCGTTGGTTTGTCTCCGACGCCAGTGGTGCCATGGCTTTGTTGGCCGTGTGGCCTGTGGCCTTGTTATTCCCGGCACCTGTGACCTTTGGTTTGGGGCAGGTGCTTGAGCGTGTGGAGACCGCACTGGCCCATGTGCTGCAAGACACCCCTTGGCTGGAGTGGCTGCCCCTGCGCGAGGTGGAGCTGCAGCCCTTGTTGCCCGTGAGCGAAATCCTGTGTGTGGCGATTGGCTTGCTGCTGCCCTGCCTGTTGGCTTTCGGGGTGTTGCGCCTGTGGGGGCAGCGCATGGTGGTGGCAGCGTTGTTGGTGGGTGTGGGCTTTGGGGCCAGTGCTTTGTCAGCGGCGCTCACCTATGGCCCTGCCCACGCGTGGGGCTGGGTCAGCACCGAGGTGCTGGCAGGCCTGGTGCTGGCGATTGTTGCCATGGCGGCGCTGTCGTTTTGTGCGGTACGGGTGTGTTGGGTGCTGGCGCTGGCGGCCTTGGTGTGGCAGTTGAGCCTGCTCAACAACGCCTCGGCCGACGCCTACTTTGCCTTGACCTTACAAACCTGGGAGCAGGGCCAGTTCATCCGTTTTCATGGCCTGAGCCAGTGGCTGGGTTGGTTGTGGCCTTATGCCCTGCTGGCGTACCTGATTCAGCGCTTGTCGTCGCCCGGCCTTACGAGAGATACGTGATCAGGTCCGGACCTAGAATTCGGACATGACCATTGAAAATTCCAGTCCTTATTTCAAGCGCCACATCTTTTTTTGCCTCAACGAGCGCAAAAACAACGAGGCCTCCTGTGCCCAGCAGGGCGCGCAGGCCGCCTTTGACCATTGCAAACAACGCGTCAAGGCGCTGGGCTTGGCGGGGCCCGGGCAGGTGCGGGTCAACAAGGCCGGTTGCATGGACCGCTGCGCTGGCGGCCCGGTCGCTGTGGTCTATCCCGAAGGCGTCTGGTACACCTATGTGGACCAGGCCGACATCGACGAAATCGTCGAGTCGCATCTGCAGAACGGCCAGGTCGTGACGCGGTTGGTCACGCCTGAGCACCTGGGGCGCTGATGAATTCGGCCACCCAATCCCTGACGCTGCAAGGGCCTGCCGGCGCCATCGAGGCTTTGCGTGACGCCCCTGCGCCAGACGCGATCCGGGGGACTGCCGTCATCGCACACCCGCACCCCTTGTTTGGCGGCACCATGCAAAACAAGGTGGTGCAGACGCTGGCCCGTGCGTTTGTGCAGTGTGGCTGGCAGGCGGTGCGCTTCAACTTCCGGGGGGTGGGGGCCAGTGCGGGCACGTACGACGAGGGGCGCGGCGAAGCCGCAGACATGCTCGCGGTGATCGAACAGGTGGCACCCTCGGGGCCTTTGGCGCTGGCGGGTTTTTCCTTTGGGGCCTTTGTGACCAGCCATGTGGCCCGGACACTGAGCCCCGAACGCACCCCGGACAAGCTGGTGCTGGTGGGCACAGCCGCTTCGCGCTTTGAGGTGGCACCGGTCGCGCCCGAGCTGCACGAGGCGACCCTGTTGCTCCATGGGGAACAAGACGATACGGTGCCTCTGGCCAGTGTGATGGACTGGGCCAGGCCGCAGTCCTTGCCGGTCACGGTCATTCCCGGGGTGGCGCATTTCTTTCACGGACAGCTGCCCCTGCTCAAAAATTTGGTGGCCAGGCACCTTCGCGCCTGATGCCCGGTGCACCGCAACAGGGTGCGCCCAGACGATCAAGATCCGCATGACAACTTCATTGAAAACCCTGGCCCTGGCTTTCCTGGCAGCCTTGACTTGGAGCGTTCAGGCGCAAATGCCCCAGCCTCCCGAGGTGGCGGCCAAAGCTTATTTGTTGATCGATGTCACCGCCAACCAGGTGCTGGCGGCCAAAGACCCGGACATGGCGGTGGAGCCCGCCTCGCTGACCAAATTGATGACGGCTTACCTGGTGTTCGATGCCCTGAAGTCACGCAAGATCGACCTCAAGCAAACCCTGCCCGTGTCGGAGCGGGCCTGGAAGATGCCGGGTTCGCGCATGTTCATTGACCCCAAGATGCGGGTGCCCGTCGAAGACCTGATCAAGGGCATGGTGGTCCAGTCGGGCAACGATGCCACCGTGGCCCTGGCCGAAGGGGTGGGCGGCAGCGTGGAGCGCTTTGTGCAGCTGATGAACGACCAGGCCAAAGTCCTGGGGATGAAGAACACCAGTTACCGCAACCCGGAGGGGCTGACGGAGGCGGGCCACACCACCACGGCGCGTGACTTGGGCCTTCTGGCCAGCCGCTTGATGCGGGATTTTCCCGAATTCGTGCCCTATTACGCCATCAAGAAGTACCGCTACGAAGGCACCCCCGCAGCCAACGACAGCAACCGTAATTTGCTGCTGTTCCGTGACCCCACCGTGGACGGCCTGAAAACAGGGCACACCAACGCAGCCGGTTATGGCTTGGTGGCCACGGCCAAGCGGGAGTTCGCCAACATTGGCCAACGGCGCCTGTTGTCGGTCGTTTTGGGGGCTGACAGTGAGAACGCACGGGCCAACGAAAGCCAGAAGCTCCTCAACTGGGGTTACACCGCCTTCGATGCGGTCAAACTGTTTGAGGCCGGTCAGGCCATCGTGAGCCCGACTTTGTGGAAAGGCAAGTCGCCGGTCTTGAAACTGGGGTCTCTCCAGCCGCTGGTGGTGGCCGTGCCCGCAGGTTCTGCCGCCCAGATCAAAACCCAGGTGTCCCGCCCGGACCCGCTGGTGGCGCCTTTCAGCAAGGGCCAGACCGTGGGCGCGTTGAGGGTGTTGCGCGGGGACCAGGCCTTATTCGAGGTTCCCTTGGTGGCGCTGGAGGCGGTCGAGGAAGCCGGCGTTCTGGGTCGCGCCTGGGACGCGGTGCGTCTGTGGATCAAGTGAACGCAGACCGTCTATTTGGGTCAAATTGTGGATAACTTGCCACCCGAGCGCCAGGCGGTTATACTGGCGGGCTTTTCTGCTTTTGGGGCGGAGAAGTTTCTTTTGTCCAATTCCAACGTTTAGGGACGTTACAAACAATGCCAACCATCAATCAATTGGTGCGTCAGGGGCGCGAGGTCGAAACGATCAAGTCCAAAAGCCCTGCGATGCAAAACTCTCCACAGCGTCGTGGTGTCTGCACCCGTGTGTACACCACAACGCCTAAAAAGCCTAACTCCGCTCTGCGTAAAGTGGCCAAAGTGCGCTTGACCAACGGTTTTGAGGTCATCTCCTACATCGGCGGTGAAGGCCACAACCTGCAAGAACACAGCGTCGTGCTGGTTCGCGGCGGTCGTGTCAAGGACTTGCCCGGTGTGCGTTACCACATCGTCCGCGGTTCGCTGGACCTGCAAGGCGTGAAAGACCGCAAGCAGTCGCGCTCCAAGTACGGTGCGAAGAAGCCAAAGGCCAAGTAAGCCCTTTGGGGTTGAAATTTTTCGGTGCTGTTTCCCGCGTGGCGCGGTGATCCAGCGAAGTGACCCGAAGCCCGGAATCGTCCAGGTGGGTCGAGTAAGTGAGCTGTTTTGAATAACGCTCGCGGTGTCTGAAAAGATGCCAACTGAAGCAATATGAGGTGAAATATGCCACGTCGTCGCGAAGTCCCTAAACGTGAAATCCTGCCGGATCCCAAGTTCGGCAATGTCGAGCTCTCCAAGTTCATGAACGTGATCATGGAAGGCGGCAAAAAAGCGGTTGCCGAGCGCATCATTTACGGTGCTCTGGAAACCATGGAACAGAAAACCGGCAAAGATCCGCTGGAGCTGTTCACCATCGCCATCAACAACGTCAAGCCCATGGTGGAAGTGAAATCCCGCCGCGTGGGTGGTGCGAACTACCAGGTGCCTGTTGAAGTGCGCCCTGTTCGTCGCCTGGCCCTGTCGATGCGCTGGATCAAGGAAGCCGCTCGCAAGCGCGGTGAAAAGTCGATGGCCCTGCGTTTGGCCAACGAATTGCTCGAGGCCAACGAAGGCCGTGGTGGCGCCATGAAAAAGCGTGACGAAGTTCACCGCATGGCCGAAGCCAACAAGGCGTTCTCGCACTTCCGCTTCTGATGCACAAGGGCTTCACACAGAAGCCCGACACGTTCAGAAGCCAGCCCGCTGGCCCCATTTGGGGTGGCGGGCTTTGGTACTTAATCTTTGGAGAAATAAATGGCTCGCACTACCCCCATCGAGCGCTATCGCAACATTGGTATCTCGGCTCACATTGACGCCGGCAAGACCACGACGACTGAGCGTATCCTTTTTTATACCGGCGTGAACCACAAGATTGGTGAAGTGCACGACGGCGCTGCCACCATGGACTGGATGGAGCAAGAGCAAGAGCGTGGCATCACGATCACCTCGGCGGCCACTACCTGCTTCTGGAAGGGCATGGACAGCTCTTTCGACGAGCACCGCTTCAACATCATCGACACCCCCGGCCACGTGGACTTCACCATTGAAGTCGAGCGTTCCATGCGCGTGCTGGACGGCGCTTGCATGGTGTACTGCGCAGTGGGCGGCGTGCAGCCCCAGTCCGAAACCGTGTGGCGTCAGGCCAACAAGTACAAGGTGCCACGTCTGGCCTTTGTGAACAAGATGGACCGCACCGGTGCCAACTTCTTCAAAGTTGTCGAACAGATGAAGCTGCGCCTCAAAGCCAGCCCTGTGCCGATCGTGATCCCGATTGGTGCGGAAGACAACTTCACCGGCGTGGTCGACCTGATCAAGATGAAGGCCATCATCTGGGACGAAGCTTCCCAGGGCATGAAGTTCACCTTCGAAGACATCCCTGCCAACTTGCTCGAGACCGCCAAAGAGTGGCGCGAGAAAATGGTCGAAGCTGCGGCTGAGGCTTCCGAGGACATGATGAACAAGTACCTGGAAGAAGGTGACTTGACGGAAGAAGAAATCAAGCGCGGCATCCGTATCCGCACTTTGGCTTCCGAAATCCAGCCCATGTTCTGCGGCACCGCTTTCAAGAACAAAGGCGTGCAGCGCATGCTGGACGGCGTGATCGACTTCCTGCCATCGCCTCTGGACGTGAAAGCCATCAAGGGTTTTGACGAAGAAGAAAAAGAAGTCACCCGCAAGGCCGACGACGAAGAGAAGTTCTCTGCGTTGGCGTTCAAGCTGATGACCGACCCGTTTGTGGGTCAGCTGACTTTCGTGCGTGTGTATTCCGGCGTCCTGAAAAAGGGCGACACCGTGTACAACGCGGTGCGCGGCAAGAAAGAGCGTATCGGCCGTATCGTGCAAATGCACGCCAACAACCGTGAAGAAGTCGACGAGATCCGTGCGGGCGACATCGCCGCTTGCGTGGGTTTGAAAGACGTCACCACCGGCGAAACCTTGTGCGATCCCAACTCTGTGATCACGCTCGAGCGCATGGTGTTCCCTGACTCCGTGATCCGCCAGGCGGTGGAGCCCAAGTCCAAAGCCGACCAGGAAAAGATGGGCATCGCCCTGTCGCGTCTGGCCGCTGAAGATCCATCTTTCCGCGTGCAAACCGACGAAGAATCCGGCCAGACCATCATTGGTGGTCAGGGCGAATTGCACCTGGAAATCATCGTGGACCGCATGAAGCGCGAATTCGGTGTGGAAGCCAACGTGGGCAAGCCGCAAGTGGCTTACCGCGAAACCATCCGCAAGACCGTCGAAGAAGCCGAAGGCAAGTTCGTGCGTCAGTCCGGTGGTAAGGGCCAATATGGCCACGTGGTTCTGAAGGTCGAACCTCAGGAGCCAGGCAAGGGCTTTGAGTTCGTTGACGCCATCAAGGGCGGTGTGGTTCCTCGCGAATACATCCCTGCGGTGGAAAAAGGCGTGATCGAAGCTTTGGGTCAAGGCGTTTTGGCCGGCTACCCTGTGGTGGACGTCAAGGTCACCCTGCACTTCGGTTCGTACCACGACGTGGACTCGAACGAAATGGCCTTCAAGATGGCCGCCATCTTTGGTTTCAAAGAAGGTTGCCGCAAAGCCAACCCCGTGATTCTGGAGCCCATGATGGCTGTGGAAGTCGAGACCCCAGAAGACTACGCCGGTAACGTGATGGGCGACTTGTCCTCACGCCGTGGCATGGTCCAGGGCATGGACGACATGGTCGGTGGCGGCAAGGCCATCAAGGCCGAGGTGCCACTGTCCGAGATGTTCGGTTACTCGACCACCCTGCGCTCCATGTCGCAAGGTCGCGCCACCTACACGATGGAATTCAAGCACTACGCTGAAGCACCACGCAACGTGGCGGAAGCCATTGTTGCCGCTCGCGCAAAATAATGACAAGTGTGCCGGACCAAATTCGCCCGGCGAATTTGCTCGGGCACCTCTGATCAGAAATGGTCAGCTCTGAAAGTTCAGAAACTGTCTGCGATCAAGTGCCACTCTGTGCCCGTGCGGAGTGATCCAGCAACCTGATGCAAACATTAAACCAACACACGGGCATTGCTCTTTTTAAGGATTGAAAAATGGCTAAGGAAAAATTCGAACGGACCAAACCCCACGTGAACGTGGGCACCATCGGTCACGTTGACCATGGCAAAACCACACTGACTGCCGCCATCACCACCGTGCTGGCTGCCAAGTTCGGCGGTGCTGCCAAAGCGTACGACCAGATCGACGCGGCTCCCGAAGAAAAAGCCCGTGGTATCACGATCAACACCGCTCACGTCGAGTACGAGACCGAGAACCGTCACTACGCGCACGTGGACTGCCCCGGCCACGCTGACTATGTGAAGAACATGATCACCGGTGCTGCCCAGATGGACGGCGCTATTTTGGTTTGCTCCGCTGCTGACGGCCCCATGCCCCAGACCCGCGAGCACATCCTGTTGGCCCGCCAGGTGGGCGTGCCTTACATCATCGTGTTCCTGAACAAGTGCGACATGGTCGACGACGCCGAGCTGTTGGAGCTGGTCGAGATGGAAGTTCGCGAACTCCTGTCCAAGTACGACTTCCCAGGCGACGACACACCGATCGTTCAAGGTTCCGCCAAGCTGGCGCTGGAAGGCGACAAGGGCCCGCTGGGCGAGCAGGCCATCATGAAGCTGGCCGAGGCTCTGGACACTTACATCCCGACACCTGACCGTGCCGTAGACGGCGCATTCCTGATGCCCGTGGAAGACGTGTTCTCCATCTCCGGTCGCGGCACCGTGGTGACTGGCCGTATCGAGCGCGGCATCATCAAGGTCGGCGAGGAAATCGAAATCGTCGGTATCAAGGACACCGTCAAGACCACTTGCACAGGCGTGGAGATGTTCCGCAAGCTGCTGGACCAAGGTC
>VFQS010000921.1_pt1 | contig 29141 bp, 33 predicted proteins | sample 3512361 | NCBI WGS metagenome assembly VFQS01 (sample SAMN10412375, study PRJNA504923) | tailings metagenome | isolation source: Relicate 1 Philex TSF3 active mining | place: Philippines
GGTCCCGTTCTCCCTGGTAGGGAGCAGCGACCAGGACACGCCCAAGTCCATGCCCCTCTCGTCTTGTCATTCCGTTCAGAGCGGCCGGATTCCCTGGCTCACGCTTGCTGCCTCCAGCCAACGGTTGATCGCTGCGGGCAGCGGGCAGCGGCTGCGGTTGGCGCTGCGGATCGCCAGATGGCGGGTGAGCCCGCTGGCCACATCCCGCTCGCCGCTGCGGAAGCTGTAGCGCACCTCAAAGCAGCCTGGATCGAGTCGTCGTGGTTCCAGCTGAATCGCCAGCGGATCGCCGCACACCAGCGGGGCCAGGAAATCGGCACTGCAGTGAATGATCGGCAGCGCCACCTCCGGCATGGCCGCTGGCGTGGGAAACACATCCCCCGCAGCCACGCCGAAGCGCTCCAGGCTTTCCTCGTAGGCCTCGTGGCACCAGCGCAGCAGCTGGTGGAAATGCATCACCCCGGCCGCATCGGTGTCGCCGAAGCGCACCGTGCGGCAGAGCAGCAGCCAGTTGTTGGGGTTGGGGGCGGGCGTCATGGCGGGGTGATAAGCGCGACAGCTCGGGGGTTGTGGCCGAGCCGTCTCCCCGCCAGCATGCGCCCAATCCGATTCCCGCCCATGGCCTCTGCGAGTGCCACCGAGCCGCCCACCATCAACCGGGCCTGGGAGGCCTTCCTGGCCCATGTGCCCACGATCCTGCTGATCTGGCTCGCCACAGCGGTGCTGGCCGCTCTCGGAGCAGTGGTGACCTGGTTGATTCTGTTGGTGGGCTTCGGGGTGTCCGGTTCCAGCGGCTGGGATTCGGCCTTCTCGATCGCCACGTTTCTCGGGCAGCTGGGGCAGTTGCCATTCGCGATTCTCTCCAGTCTGGTAGGGGTGCTGTTCGTGGCCGTGCCGGCCATGCACTACGCCAGCGGCGAGGTGATCACCGTGGAAGCGGCTTTCCGCGAACTGCTCCGCCGGCCAGGCCGTTACCTGCTGGCCGGGCTGCTGTTCTCCCTGGTGGCTGCCCTGGGTTTCGTGCTCTGCATCGTGCCGGGAATTCTGGTGGCCCTGGTGATGCCGATCTATGTGAACCGTATCTTCCTGACGGATCAGCCGATCACCGATGCCTTTGCCGCCTCCTTCCAGGCGGTGTATCGCTCACCGAACGGCGGTAGCTTCGTCGTAATCGAGATCCTCGCCTGGTTGCTGGTGGCGCTGGTGTCGGTCTGCAGCTGTGGCCTCGGGGCGCTGCTGGCGGTGCCGGTGAGCACCTTCTATCTGCAGAACGCTGCGTATCACATGGGTCTGATCTCCTGAGCGGCTGAGGGCCTGCGGAGCCCGCTGACCTCCCTCCGGGCCTGCCCCTTCAGCCGCTCGGAAAGGCCGGAAACCCCACGAACCCCAGCTTGTAGCGAAGCCACAGCCGCAGCAACCAGTAGGCCAGCAGCCCCAGGCCGGTCACAGCCAGCGGCGAGGCCGGTAGATCTCTTGGCAGCAAACGTTGCTGGCGGATCGCTGTGACTGACCACCAAACCAGCGCGGCCGCGGCCACGGGGCCGAAGGCATGCAGCTGCAGTGATCCAGCCAGGTTGCCCGTGAGAGCGGCGGCCGTGGCGCGAGAGAGGAAGCAGGTGGGGCAGGGGATGCCGGTGAGCGCCCGCAGGGGACATGGCATACCTGGCAACGGGGGATGCTTCCCCTTGAGCCAGAGATAACCCGTCAGGGCAGCAGGCAGCAGGACGCCTGCGTGCTGGATCCGGCTCAGGAAGCGGGGCAACCGTCAGCGATCAACGGAGCCCATGATCACGTCGATCGAGCCGAGGATCGCCATGATGTCGGCCACCTTGGCCCCCTTGAGGATGTGGGGCAGGATCTGCAGGTTGTTGAAGTCCGCGGCGCGGATCTTGAAGCGCCAAGGGGTGACGTCGTCGTTGCCCTGGATGAATACGCCGATCTCGCCCTTGCCGGATTCGAGGCGGGTGTAGAGCTCGCCGCCGGGGATCTTGAAGGTGGGAGCCACCTTCTTGGCCACGATCTGATAATCGAAGCCGGCGAATTCGCTGGTTTTGCCCTCAGCCATGCGGCGGGCTTCCAGGTGTTCCGTGGGGCCGCCGGGGATCATGGCGCAGGCCTGGCGCAGGATCTTCAGCGACTGGCGCATCTCCTCGATCCGCACGCGGTAGCGGGCGAAGCAGTCGCCTTCCTTCTCCCAGGCCACATCCCAGTCGAAGTCGTCGTAGCACTCGTAGTGATCCACCTTGCGCAGATCCCAGGGCACGCCTGAGGCGCGCAGCATCGGGCCGGAGAGGCTCCAGTTGATCGCCTGCTCACGGGTGATCACGCCCAGCCCTTCAATCCGCTTGCGGAAGATCGGGTTGTTGGTGATCAGCTTCTCGTATTCGTCGATCTTGGGGCCGAACCAGTCGCAGAAGTCGAGACACTTCTCCAGCCAGCCGTAGGGAAGATCAGCGGCAACACCGCCGATGCGGAAGTAGTTGTTGTTGATCAGGCGCTGACCGGTGGCCGCTTCCCACAGGTCGTAGATCATCTCCCGCTCGCGGAAGATGTAGAAGAACGGCGTCTGGGCGCCCACGTCGGCCAGGAAGGGGCCGAGCCAGAGCAGGTGGTTGGCGACGCGGTTCAGCTCCAGCATCAGCACGCGGATGTAGCTGGCGCGCTTCGGCACCGGCACATCGGCCAGCCGTTCCGGAGCGTTCACCACGATCGCCTCGTAGAACATGCCGGCCGCATAGTCCATGCGGCTCACGTAGGGCACGAACATCACGTTCGTGCGGTTCTCGGCGATCTTCTCCATGCCGCGGTGCAGGTAGCCGATCACCGGCTCGCAGTCCACCACGTCCTCGCCGTCGAGGGTCACCACCAGCCGCAGCACCCCGTGCATTGAGGGGTGATGGGGGCCGAAGTTCACCACCATCGGCTCCGTGCGCGTCTCCAGCTGCGTCATGGGGCCGAGGTGAACGAGTGGCCTGTCCATTCTAGGAAAGCAGTGGTCGTCTCCCGCCACCTGGTCCCGATTCCCCGGTGGCCGCGAGGAAACGTTGGCGCTTCAGTCGGCAAAGCACTCCCACGAAGCGGATCACGACGGCGCTGAGCAGGGCCAAGGCCGGAGGCTGCTCCGGGCGGATCACGTCCAGAAGCAGGGCGATGCGATCGGAGTCTGTGCGGTTGCAAACTTCATGCACATAGGTGTCATCCCAGAGCAGAGCTTCGCCTTCTTGGTAAGGAATCCAGCGATCATCCACCCGCAATCTGCAGTCGTTGGCAGGATCCCCGTTGGCGCAGTGGAGGGTGAGGTGGTAACGCATCACTCCACGGAAGGGGCCGCGGTGAGGCCGAATGTGCTTGCCACTCTCCAGGCAGGACACCATGGCTGAGGTCACCTCTGGGTGGGCCTCAAGAAAGGGTGTCAGTGCCGGAAGCCAGTGATGGTTCTCCTTGAGATCAGTGCCGTAGATCCGCAGCGGCAGAACCGACCAGCGTCGACCGTCTCGGTAGGAGAAGGGACCCTGGGTGGAGCTGAGCTCGTGGAAGCGAGGCAGGGCCTCCAGGTGCGGCATCAAGGCCTTGCTCTGATGTCTCAAGAGAGGCGTGAGCCTGGTCAGTTCGGCATGGGCGGGGAAAAACCTTTCGATCGGCAGCACCGGTCCGGTGTGGATGTGCCGGTCATAGAGAGCCTGAAGGAGTTGCTTGCCGCTGCGGTAGAGCCACGAGCCTTTGATAACCCTGGGAGCCCGGTTGGGGTTGTGGACTGGGCGGGTGGCACGTGGCGAGGTGGAAATTGGGCGCGGGAGTGCGACATTAGGTGCAGCTTAGGCCGCCAAGCCCGGCTGAATCCCTGAGGTTGAGCTGACCCAGTTCAGAATGGCGGTATGGAAGCTGGGTCCCCCCAAGACGACACTGATTGCTAACTCTTTCGACCATGTGCCCGTGCTGGCGGAGCCGTTGCTGGCGGGCTTCGCCGAGCTGGAGACGCTGCTGGCGGCTCAGCCCGGTGGCGGCGGCGCGCTGATCGACTGCACCCTCGGCGGCGGCGGCCATAGCGCCCTGCTGCTGCAGGCCCACCCGACCCTGCGCCTGGTGGGCTTGGACCAGGACCCCACGGCCCGCACCGCCGCCGCCGAGCGTCTGGCCCCGTTCGGCGATCGGGTGCGGATCGTGGCCACCAACTTCGCCGACTACACCCCTGCCGAGCCGGCCGTGGCGGTGCTGGCCGATCTGGGGGTGAGCAGCCCGCAGCTGGATGTGGCGGCGCGGGGCTTCAGCTTCCGCGCCGAGGGTCCCCTCGACATGCGCATGAACACGGAAGCGGGGGAAACGGCTGGCGCCCTGATCGATCGGCTCGATGACACCGCGCTGGCGGATCTGATCTATGGCTATGGCGAAGAGCGCCTCTCCCGCCGCATCGCCCGCAGGATCAAGGAGCAGGGGCCCTGGGCTGATCCGGCCCGTCCCCGCACCACCAGTGAACTGGCCTATCTGGTGGCGGGTTGTTATCCCCCCGCTGCCCGGCGCGGCCGCATTCATCCGGCCACGCGCACCTTCCAGGCCCTGCGCATCGCGGTGAACGACGAGCTGGGGGCGCTGGATCGCCTGCTGGAGCAGGCCCCCGATTGGCTGCTGCCGGGTGGGCTGTTCGGGGTGATCAGCTTTCACTCCCTGGAAGACCGGCGCGTGAAGACCGCCTTCCTGAGCGATGGGAGGCTGCAGCGGATCACCGGCAAGCCCCTGGTGGCCAGCGCGGCAGAAGCGGAAACCAACCCCCGCAGCCGCAGCGCCAAGCTGCGGCTGGCTCAGCGCCGCAGCACCTGAACGGCCTCGCGCACCGCATCGATCGCCTCGGCGATCTCGGCCGCGGTGGTGTGGCGCCCCAGCCCGAAGCGGATCGAGGCCGCCGCCTCCTGCCGGCTGCGCCCGATGGCCTTGAGCACGTGGGAGGGGGAGCCCTGGCTGCAGGCTGAGCCGCTGCTCACGGCGATCCGCCGCCGCAGCTGTTGATGCAGGGCCGTGCCATCCACCCCGCCGATGGTGATGTTCAGGTTGTGCGGCAGCCGCGCTGCCATCGCGCCGTTGCAGTGCACATCGCCGAGGTTGGCCAGTGCGCTCCAGAGCTGATCGCGCAGGTCGCCCAGCCGCAGAGCCCGGCTGTCGCGGTCGCGGCAGGCCAGCTCCAGGGCGTGGGCCAGTCCCACGATCAGCGGCACCGCCAGGGTGCCGGCCCGCAGCCCCTCCTCCTGGCCGCCCCCCAGCTGTTGCGGCGCCACGGGCACCCCGGGCTGCACCAGCAGGGCGCCGCAGCCCACCGGCCCGTAGAGCTTGTGGCCGCTGAGGCTGAGCAGCTGCACCCCCAGGGCGTCCAGTGCCAGGGGGATGTGCCCGGCGGCCTGGGCGGCGTCGCAGTGCAGCAGGGCGCCGTGCCGCCGGCAGAGCGCGGCGATCGCGCTGATCGGCTGGAGCACGCCGATCTCGTTGTTGGCGGCCATCACGCTCACCAGCAACACATCGGGCCCCAGGACCTGCTCCAGGGCGGCTGGATCCAGCAGGCCATCGGGCCGCACCGGCAGCAGGGTGAGCGGGAAGCCGTGGCGTTCCAGATAGCGCAGCGGATCGAGCACCGCCCGGTGCTCGGTGGCCACGCTCACCAGCCGCCGGCGCTGGCTTCCCACCGCCAGGGCCGCTTCCGCCACGCCTTTGAGTGCCAGGTTGTTGGCTTCGGTGGCCCCGCTGGTGAACACCACCTGCGCCGCGGGTGCCCCCAGCAGGGTTCGCAGCACCTGGCGGGCATGCTCCACCGCGGCGTTGGCCTCCAGTGCCGGCCGGTACAGGCGGCTGGCCGGATTGGCCCAGCGCTCGCTCCACCAGGGGGCCATCGCCGCCACCACCGCCGGCTCGCAGGGCGTTGTGGCGTGGTGGTCGAGGTAGGCCAGCATGGCCCCATGCTCCCACCGTTCCCCCGCCGGGTTCTGCTGGCCGCAGCGCCCCTGCTGCTCACACTGCAGGCTGCCGCTGGCCTGCCGGCCCTGGCCCAGGCGGAGAGGCCCGCCCCGGAGGACGCCCGGCCCCGGGGCATGGTGCTGCTGATGGAACGGGTGGTGCCGGGCGGCAAGCAGGCGATCGGGGTGTACGGCATCAGCGCCGACCCCCAGCAGCCCGGGCTCCACCGGGTGAAGGTGTGGGACGAAACCCCCAACAACGTGCTGGTGCGCAACGAAACCATCCGCTGCAGCCCAACGGAACCGCTGCGCGTCACCAGCGACGGCAAGCGCCTGTTCGTGCGCAGCCTCAACCCCGGTGGTCCGATCACCCCGGCCAACCGCATCGACCATCTGATCTGGTGGGCCACCTGCTTCCCCCAGCAGGCCGGTAAGGACCCGGCCACGCTCAAAGCTGTTGCCCGCCAGCTGGGCTACAGCGGCGGCCTGCTGGAGAGCGAACAGATCCTGCCGGGCGGCACCACCGGCGATCGCTGAGGCGGATCGGGCCGCCCTGCCTACAGTCGGCCCATGAGCAGTGACACTCCCGAAACCCAGGCCCAGCCTTCCGTTGAGGCCGCCGCCGCCGACAACCCCCCGGTGCGCCTGTTGCTGGTGGATGACGAGCCCGGCCTGCGCACGGCGGTGAGTGCCTATCTGGACGACGAGGGCTTCCAGGTGACCACGGCCAACGACGGCGAAGAGGGCTGGCAGAAGGCCCAGGACCTGCTGCCCGACGTGGTGATCACCGACGTGATGATGCCCCGCTGCGATGGCTACGGCCTGCTGCAGCGCCTGCGCGGCGACGAGCGCCTGGGCGGCACCCCGGTGATCTTTCTCACCGCCAAGGGCATGACCGCCGATCGCATCGCCGGCTTCCAGGCGGGCTGCGACGACTACATCCCCAAGCCCTTCGATCCCGACGAGCTGGTGGCCCGCGTGCGGAACGTGGTGCGCCGCCAGGAGCGTCTGCTGGCCGAGGCCGCCCGCTTCGCCGATGCCGACATCGGCCAGATGGCCAGGCAGATCACCGAGATCCGCTCGCTGCTCTCCACCGCAGGCCAGAAGAAGGCTCCGGTGCCGGCTGAGCACAGCTTCACGCCGCGGGAAGCGTCGGTGTTGCAGCTGGTGGCCGAGGGCATGATGAACAAGGAGATTGCCCGGCGCCTGGACACCTCCATCCGCAACGTGGAGAAGTACGTGAGCCGGCTGTTCATCAAGACCGGTACCGCCAGCCGCACCGAGCTCGTGCGCTACGCCCTCGAGCACGGCCTCGTTGAGTGACGCGTTGAGTGAACTGAGAGCCGGCTGGTTGCCGGCCGCGTCCAATCACGGCCACGCCTATCGCGATCGGGTGAGCTCGGCGGATCTGGTCGCCGGCAGCGTGAGCGGTTTCTATACCAGCCGCTACGGCCACTCCAGCGCGCAGGTGTGGCGGCAGCGGCTGACCGCCGGTGAGATCTGCAGGAACGGCCGGCAGCTCCGGGCCGATGCGCCGCTTTCGGCTGGAGATCGGCTGGTGTGGCATCGGCCCCCTTGGCAGGAAGCCGCCGTGCCGGTGTTGCCCAGCCCCCTGTTCGACGACGGCGACCTGGTGGTGTTCAACAAGCCCAGGGGCCTGCCGGTGCTGCCGGCCGGGGGCTTTCTGGAGCACACCCTGCTGCGCCAGATCGAGCGGCAGGTGGCCGCCGGTGCGCTTGATGGCCGCGGCGGTATGCCCAGGCCGGTGCACCGGCTGGGTCGCTTCACCTCCGGCCTGTTGCTGTGTGCCCGCCGTGCCGCCAGCCGCGCCTGGCTGAGTGCCCTGCTGCGCGAGAGCACAGCGGCAGATGGCCTGGGTCAAAGCGCCACAACAGTGGCGTCATCGCAGAGGCATTGCCGCAAGACCTACCGGGCCCTCCTGCAGGCCCCCATGCCGGGCTCGCCGCTCTGCGATCTGGCCCCCGGTGACAGCCTCGAGATCACCACGGTGATCGGGCGCCGCTCGCATCCGCGCCTGGGGGCGCTCTGGTGTGCGGCTGCCGGGGATCCCGAGGCGCTGCCAGCCAGCAGCCGGCTCACCCTGCTGGAGCCCATCGCCCAGGCCGCGCTGGTGGAGGTGGTGATCGCCACGGGCCGCCCGCACCAGATCCGCATCCACGCCGCCGCCCTCGGCGCGCCCCTGCTGGGCGATCCGCTGTTCGGGCCGGGCGGGGTGGCCAAGGGCGATGCCCTGCCCGGCGATGGCGGCTATCTGCTGCATGCCCATCGGTTCAGGCTGCCCCTGGTGGATGGCCGCTGGCTCAGCCTTGAGGCCCCACTGCCACCGGAGCTGGTGGGTTCGCTGGATCCGGCTCAGGCCTTCTCGAAGGCGATCAGCCTCGAGAAGTAGAAGGGGGCCTTGTTGAGGCTGCGCTGCACGGGCTTGAAGCCAGCCGCCGCCGCTGCCGTCACGATGCCCTCTTCCTTGAGGGTGTAGGCGCGGGTGGTCTTGCTGGGGCCGGGGAACAGCTGGCCGATGCCCTTGAGGATCGCCAGCAGCGGGGTGTACGGGGCGAAGCTCACGATCAGGTGCTGATCGGCCATCGAGGCCAGGTGGCGCACCATGTCCTCGGCGGCAGCCTGGGGGTAGTGGATGAACACATCCAGGCAGATCACCGTGTCGTAGCGACCGCTGAGGCTCTCCAGGTCGGAGGCGGTGAAGCTCAGCTGGCTGGTGGGGATGCCGGCCTCAGCCGCGCGGCGGGCGGCCTCGGCGGTCATGGCCTCCGAGAGATCGCTGGCGGCGATGCTGCCGGCCCCCAGCTGGGCCAGGGGAAGGCTGAGGCTGCCCACGCCGCAGCCGGCATCGCAGAACGAGCGGCCCGCCAGGTTGCCCTGCTCCTGCAGCCAGGCCAGCACGTTGTCGACGGTTTTCTGATGGCCGATGCGAATGTTGCGCTGCACCTTGTTCACATCGTCGGAATCGCTGTAGATGCGGTTCCAGCGCTCGAAGCCTGTGGTTTCGAAGTAGCCCTTCACCTCGGCCTTCTCGACCGCTTTCTCGGCATCATTGCCGCCGGCCTTCCCGTCAGCTCCCAGGGTGGGATCCAGCAGCTGCTCCGGGCTCATCGGCAAGGCGAAAGGGTGGCGCGGATCCTAGGCAGGGCGCTGCCACTGCAGTTCCGCCGGCTGCCGGTTGGCCCGGGTGTCACTCCAGCGCAGGGTTTCGCCCAGGGGTGTGCCCACCAGCATCTGCTCCACGCTGCGCCCATCGCCCAGCACCCGGCGGGGCAGCACCGTTGCCGCGGCGATCGCCCGCTCCGGCAAGGCCCCCCAGCGCGCCAGCCGCTTCACCCCCTCCAGCAGGGGCAGCGTCACTCCGGCCAGGGTGCCGTCCTCCAGGCGGCAGCTGCCGTCGTCCACCAGCAGCACCCGCTCATCCCAGCGGTGGCGCCCTTCTCCCAGGCCGTAGGGAGCCAGGGCATCGCTCACCAGCACCACCTGCTCGGGCGCCAGCCGCTGCAGCAGCACCGCCAGGGTGGGCGCCACGTGCACCCCGTCGGCGATCAGCCCCAGGGCCACATCACCCCGCAGGCAGGCGGCTCCCACCGGACCGGGGGCGCGGTGCAGCAGGCCGGCCATGGCATTGAACGTGTGGGTGAGCATCCCCACCCCGGCCTGGAAGGCCGCATGGGCCTGCTCTTCGCTGGCGGCGCTGTGGCCCAGGCTCACCACGATGCCGCTCTCCTTGAGCCGGGCGATCACCGGCCCCGCGCCCTCCAGTTCCGGTGCCAGGGTCACCAGGTCGATCTGATCTTCGCAGCCGCCGATGCGCTCCTCCAGGGCCTCAAGGCTGGGAGCGCACAGGTGCTGTTCGGGATGGGCGCCGCGGCGCTCCGGCGCCAGGAACGGCCCCTCCAGATGGGCCCCCAGCAGCATGCAGCGCCCAGGCTGATGCTGTTGGCGCGCCTGCTCGAGCACCGCCAGCGCCTGGCGCAGCGGCTCCACGCCGCAGGTGACCAGGGTGGGACAGATCGCTTCCACCCCATCCCGCCAGAGCAGCTCCAGCAGCTCCAGCAGCCGCGACAGATCCTCGGGGGCGAGCTCCGGAAAGGCCAGGCCCAGGCCGCCGTTGATCTGCAGATCCACCCCGGCGGGGCTCAGCCAGTCGCCCTGCCAGTTGTCACCGCCTGCCGTGCTGCCGGCCGCGATCGGTTCCAGGGCGGCGATGGTGCCGTCGTTGTCGATGGCCACCCGCCAGCGCTGTTCACTGGCGTGGCTGCAGCGGCGGGCGCGGGGCAGACGAACGTTGCTGATCCAGCGCATGGCCCGCAATCGGAGGGACAATGCCCCCATCTTCTTGCCGGTGAGCCCGTTGAGCGCCAGCGTCCCATCGGCGTTATCCGCCGCTCAGCCCCGCGTGGCCGTGGTGATGGGCAGCGACTCCGACCTGCCCACCATGCAGCCGGCGGTGGCGATGCTGGAGCGCTTCGGTGTGGCCTGTGAGGTGCGGGTGCTTTCGGCCCACCGCACGCCCCTGGAGATGGTGGACTTCGCCCAGCAGGCCGCTGGCCGCGGCATCCAGGTGATCATCGCCGGCGCCGGCGGGGCGGCCCATCTGCCCGGGATGGTGGCCTCGCTCACCACCCTGCCGGTGATCGGCGTGCCGGTGCAGACCCGTGCGCTCTCGGGTGTGGATTCGCTGCACTCGATCGTGCAGATGCCGGCGGGCATTCCGGTGGCCACGGTGGCTATCGGTGGCGGGCTTAACGCCGGCCTGTTGGCGGCGCGCATCCTCGCCACGTCGGATGCCGATCTGGCCGCATGCCTGGCGGCTTATGCCAGCGACCTGCACGACCAGGTGGTGGCCAAGGACCAGAGGCTGGTGCGGCTGGGGGCGGCGGAGTATCTGGCCGCCACCTGAACCTCAGCCTGCCAACCTGATGCCCGTTCGTGCTTCTGGTCATGGGCGTTAGATCCCCTCCCGGTGGGTGATGCGCCCATTCATCATCGTTAGCTGGACCTTGATGGCACTGATCTGCTCAGGATCCAACTTGTAGAGATCCTTCTCCAGTACCACCAAGTCAGCGAGTTTGCCCGGCCTCAGCGAGCCGATGCGATCTTCCAACCCCAGGGAATAGGCAGCGTCGAGAGTATTGGCCCGCAGCGCCTGCGACAGGCTGATTCGCTCATCCACAGGTGGCAGAATCGGGAATACCTGCAACTTGCCGTACTGCGGTAGGATCTTCCGGGTCAGAGCTACTTCAATTGCATCTAGAGGGCGATAGGTGGAGACATAATTCGCGGCCGGCCAGTCGGTGCCGAAAGCAACCCGTCCCCCGGCCTTGAGGACAGAATTGATCCGCCCATACTCCTTGAAGACGACATCCCTGCCGATCGTTTTGATGGAGATGTTGATGGAGGGGTCAGGGGTATTCCACTGGGCTGAGGCCTGGTAAGTCACCTTCAGCTTGGCCAGACGCCTGATCTCGTCATCCGTCATGTAGACCGCATGGGCGGCCGTGTGGCGTGAGGGGCTGTTGGGATGGACGCTCCTGGCTGTTTCCACGGCATCGAGATAGGTACGCACAGCACCATCGCCGAGGGCATGGGCGTGAGTGTAAAGACCATTGGCTTGGGCCTTGATCACTGCCCGCCGGATCTGATCCGGGCCAATGAGGTAGGTACCATGGTATCCGGGCTGGTCGGCATAGGCATCGATCATCGCCGTGGTGCGCTGAAAGTCGCCCCCGTCCACGTTGATTTTCAGCGTTTTGACCTGCACGAGTTCGGATTGAAACTTGTTGCGCAGATCGAGGACATTGGCGACTGGGTCTGTAATCTTTGGGTCATTCCAGTAGTAGCTACCAAGGATCCGGATTGGCAGCTGTCCCTGCTGTTCGAGTTTCAGGTAGCCGGCATAGCCCGCATCCTCGGGAATCACCGCCATGCCCGCGTCGAAGGCAGCAGTGATTCCGACGGCCGCAAATTTTCTGAGCTGCTCGGCAACGCTCGCCAGCAGGGCATCGGGGGACAGTTGGAGGAGTTTGCTGGTCAGAGCCAGTTCGGCGGGGCCTTCCACGATCCAGCCCGTGGGCTCCTTGGTTCTGGGATCGCGCTGGTAATAGCTGAAGCCAGGCACTGGATCCGGAGTTCCGGCATGGATGCCGGCGAGTTCAAGCGCCTTGCTGTTGACCCAGAGACTGTGTCCGTCGATGGCAACCAGCACCACAGGTCGATCCGGGAACAGCCGATCCAGCGGTGCTTTGTCAGGTCCTGTTGCTGGAAAAGCATTATAACGCCAACCAAAGCCCTGAATCAGTTTTGCGTTCGGATTGGCTTTGCCCCAGGCCTCGAGTACAGCCAGAGTCTCATCAGCGGAGTCGAACTGAAGATCGGCTCCTGCAGTCATGACAGTGCCAAGCACTGGGTGTAGATGGCCTTCCACAAACCCCGGCAGCAGCATGCGACCCTTTAGGTCGATCACCTTGGTCTTCGTCCCGATCAGACTCCTGCAGTCCTTGTTATCACCCACGCAGACGATCTGCTTGCCACGGATTGCAACCGCTTGGGCTTTTGGTCGCTCGCTGTCCATTGTGTAAACCGCGCCATCGGTGAAGATTATTTCTGCCGGTTCGGCAGCGCGGACACTCGTCAGTGCTGGTCCGGCTACAGCGGCGACTCCGGCCAGGATGGCGTGGCTAAGTTTGAGACGGGGCATCAAATTTAGGCAAGGCGTGACTGGCGGAGCTTCTCAGTCGTGAGCCGACCCCGCCTGAGTCCCTGAGTGTGGTCTTCAAGGGGCAAAGGAGCAAGTGTTTTGTCATATGTTCGTTTTGTTCAGTGTTGCTGATTGACGACTGGGGGCGAGCTCCCTGATTCAGGCGACCTGAACAGGGCCGACTCCGGTTGGCTGTCGCGTCGACTAGTTGACCCGGCTGATTGCCAGGACTGGAGAGTGTTTGCTTCGCTCGCTCCCCCTACATTCAGCTCATGCCTTCCCCTCCGCCCGTCTCCATGCTGGAGCGTCTGGTGCTGCCGACCTGGCTGCGGGTGAGCCTGGCGCTCCCCCTGCTGGTGCTCAACCTCTGGGTGCTGCGGCAGCTGCTCCTGCCCCTGGCGCCCTTCCCTGCCCTGTTCGTGGGGGCGGCTCTGATTGCCTTTCTGCTCGACATCCCCATCCGTTGGCTGGCGGGCCGGGGGCTGCCGCGGCTGCTGGCCCTGCTGCTGGTGGTGGGGCTCAGCCTCGGGCTGATCGTGCTGGCGGCGTTGTGGCTGGTGCCGCGGCTGATCGAGCAGCTCGGCGAGCTGATCACGGCCCTGCCCGGCTGGCTGGTTCAGGGGGAGCTGCTGCTCAATGGCGTGCAGGCGTGGGCGGCCGAACGCGGTTTGCCCACCGATTTCGGCGACCTCAGCAGTGAACTGCTCACCCGCACCAGCCAGCTCGCCAGCCAGCTCAGCCAGCGGTTGTTGAGCCTGGTGAGCGCCACGGTGGGCATCACTGTGAACACCGTCATCGTGCTGGTGCTGGCGGTGTTCCTGCTGCTGGGCGGCGACCAGATCGCCGCAGGGCTGGCCCGCTGGCTGCCCGATCGCTGGCGTTCGCTGGTGGTGGGCACCCTGGATCGCACCTTCCGCGGCTACTTCGCCGGTCAGGTGGTGCTGGCCCTGATCCTCAGCGGCCTGCAGATCGTGGTGTTCACCCTGCTGGGCATTCCCTACGGCGTGCTGTTCGCCGTGGCGATCGGTTTCACCACCCTGATTCCCTATGCCAGCGCGCTCACGATCGTGCTGGTGAGCCTGCTGCTGGCCCTGCAGGAGCCGCGCACGGGGCTGGAGGTGCTGGCGGCGGCGATCTCGGTGGGCCAGGTGGTGGATCAGGTGATCCAGCCCCGGCTGATGGGCAGCATCGTGGGCCTGCAGCCCGCCTGGCTGCTGATCAGCCTGCCGATCGGCGCCCGGCTGGGAAGCCTGCTGGGGCTGGGCGATCTGCTGGGTTTGCTGCTGGCGGTGCCGGTGGCCAGTTGCGCCAAAACCTTTCTCGATGCCTGGCGCGACTGGCGCACTCTGGCGCTCAGCTCGCCTGGGGAATGATCCCCTGGCTCTCCAGGTAGGCGAGCACCTGGGCCACGCAGGCATCCAGGTCCTGGCTGCCGGTGTCGATGCTCAGCTCAGGATTCTCAGGGGCTTCATAGGGGCTGGAGATGCCGGTGAAGTCCTTGATCTCACCGGCGCGGGCCTTGGCATAGAGGCCCTTGGTGTCGCGCTGCTCGCACACGCCCAGCTCGGCGGCGCAATAGATCTCGATGAAATCGCCCGGTTCCACCAGCGCCCGCACCCTGTCGCGGTCGGCCTTGAACGGCGACACGAAGGCGGTGAGCGCCACCACGCCGGCATCCACGAACAGCTTGGCAACTTCGCCGATGCGGCGGATGTTCTCCTCGCGGTCGGTGTCGGAGAAGCCCAGGTCCTTGCAGAGGCCGTGGCGCACGTTGTCGCCATCAAGCACGTAGCAGGCCAGCCCCTGCTCGAACAGGGCTGAATTCACCGCGTTGGCCAGGGTGCTCTTGCCGGCGCCGCTCAGGCCCGTGAACCACAAAATCGCGCTGCGATGGCCCCGCTGGTGGGCCCGGGCAGCGCGGGTCACCGTGCTGTGGTGCCACACGATGTTGGTGGAGTTGCCCTGGGTGGTGAGCGCGCCGTAGGCGGGGTTGCTGGTGGTCATCGGGCAGTGGGTGCCGTTACGGGGCCGGCAGGTGAATCTGGCTGCATTCTCAGCCGCCGGCCTGCTTGGGCCGGTAGCCGGCCTTCTCCAGCGCAGCCAGAGCCGCCGCCACCTGGTCGCCCTGCAGCTCGATCCCGCCGTCTTTCACCGTGCCGCCGGTGCCGGCGGCAGCCTTGAGCTGCTTGAGCAGGGCCTTGAGCTCAGCCTCCGGCGCCTCCAGCCCGGTGATGGCCGTCACGAGCTTTCCGCCCTTGCCGGCCTTGGTGCGCTGCACGCGCACCTTCTGCTGGGCTTTGGGCGCCGGCTCGCGGGCCGTTCGCGCCAGGCTCGCGGGGGCGCTCATGCTGCCGAATTCGCTCCAGCCGCCCTTCTTGCCCATCGGCTCGTGCCCTCAGCGCGGCTTCTTACCCTGGCATCACTCCGATGCAGCGCCGCCGGTGACCAGCACCGCCTCCCCCGCGTTCACCGATTCGCAGGCCCTGCAGCCCCAGGTGCGCCCTACGCCCGCGGGCCGTTTCGGCCGCTTCGGCGGCCAGTACGTGCCCGAAACCCTGATGCCGGCTCTGGCCGAGTTGGAGGTGGCCGCAGCCGCTGCCTGGAAGGATCCGGCGTTCACCGATCGCCTCAACCACCTGCTGCGCACCTACGTAGGGCGACCCACACCTCTCTATGAGGCGGAGCGCCTCACGGCCCACTACCGCCGCGCTGAGGGTGGGCCGCGGATCTGGCTGAAGCGCGAAGACCTCAACCACACCGGCGCCCACAAAATCAACAACGCCCTTGGTCAGGCGCTGCTGGCCCTCCGCATGGGCAAGCAGCGCATCATTGCTGAAACCGGCGCCGGCCAGCACGGCGTCGCCACTGCCACCGTGTGCGCCCGCTTCGGGCTGGAGTGCGTGATCTACATGGGCGCCGAGGATATGCGCCGCCAGGCCCTGAATGTGTTCCGCATGCGCCTGCTGGGGGCCACGGTGCAGCCGGTGACCGCCGGCACCGCCACCCTCAAGGACGCCACCAGCGAGGCCATCCGCGACTGGGTGACCAACGTGGAGAGCACCCACTACATCCTGGGTTCGGTGGCCGGCCCCCATCCCTATCCGATGCTGGTGCGTGACTTCCACGCCTGCATCGGCAAGGAGGCCAAAGCGCAGTGCCAGGAGGCCTTTGGCCGGCTGCCCGACGTGCTGGTGGCCTGTGTGGGCGGCGGCTCCAACGCCATGGGCCTGTTCCATCCCTTCGTGGAAGACACCTCGGTGCGTCTGGTGGGGGTGGAAGCGGCCGGGGAGGGCGTGGCCAGCGGTCGCCATGCCGCCACGATCACCGAGGGCCGGGTGGGCGTGCTCCACGGCGCCATGAGCCTGCTGTTGCAGGACGGCGAGGGCCAGGTGCAGGAAGCGCACTCGATCAGCGCCGGCCTCGACTATCCCGGTGTGGGCCCCGAGCACAGCTACCTGCGCGAGATCGGCCGCGCCGACTACCTGGCCGTCACCGACGACGAGGCTCTGCAGGCCCTGCGGTTGGTGAGCGAGCTGGAGGGCATCATCCCTGCCCTGGAGACGGCCCACGCCTTTGCCGCCCTCGACCAGCTCTGCCCCACCCTGGCCCCCGGCACCGAGGTGGTGCTCAACCTCTCCGGCCGCGGCGACAAGGACGTGAACACGGTGGCCGAGAAGCTCGGCAGCGCCCTGGGCGGCCTCAGCTGAGCAGCCGCTCCAGCACCCGGGCCACCGACTGCACGGCGGCCCGGGCGGTGGCGTAGGCCATCCGCATCGGCCCCACCAGCGCCACCTGGCCCTCGCCCCCATCCGGGGTGGCATAGCTGGCCTGCACCACCGAACAGCCGGCCAGGGCGCTCTGGGGATGCTCGCTGCCGATCCAGATTGCTTCGCCGGCACCCAGCACCAGCTGGGGATCGGCCTCCACCAGCTGCACCAGCGGCAGTAGTGATGGTCCCTGCTGGAAGTCGGGCTGGCCCAGCAGGCCGCCCAGGCCCGAGGCCCAGGCGTGGCCGGCGCTCTGGCGCTGCAGCTGGGCATGGCTCTCCAGCGCCTGGCGCAGCAGGCTGCCGCTGCCCTGCAGTTCGCGCGGCAGCTGGGCCCAGCGGAGATGGCCACTCAAGGCGGCGAGCTGCTGGTTGGCCCAGCGCTCGAGAGCCGGCAGTTCGGCGCTGGTTCTGGCCGGCAGGCGCAGGTTGAGGCTGCTGGTGGAGGCGGCGCCCTCCACCAGGAACACCAGCAGCCGGTCGCCTTCCGGCACCAGCCGCAGGGAGCGCAGGGAGGGCTGGCTGGGCCGGGGCCGGGTGATCAGGCTGAGCAGGCCGGTGAGATCGGCCAGGCGCCGGCTGAGATGGAGCAGCAGATCGTCGAGGGCGGCCCACTGCAGGCTCAGCCCGGCCAGCTCCCGCTCCAGCTGCAGTGCTGCCGCCCCCGGCGCCGGCATCATCTGATTCACATACATGCGGTAGCCCTGCTGGCTGGGCACCCGGCCGGCGGAGGTGTGGGGCTGGGTGAGCAGCCCCCGCTGCTCCAGCACCCCCATGGCCGAGCGCACCGTGGCCGGACTGGCCGGCAGGCTGAAGCGCTTCACCAGTGTCTTGCTGCCCACCGGCTCCATCGTGTCCACGTAGTGGCGCACGGCCAGTTGCAGCACGTCCTGCTGGCGCCGGGTGAGCACTGGTTTGGCTCCATTACCGCAGGTCATCGTGCTGGAGCAGGTGGCAGACAAGGCGGCGCGGTGCCCCTCGTTGGGGCTGGATGGTAGGGATCCCGTCCAGGCTGCAGGCCGCCGCGTGTGGATTCGGTGGCGCGGCCTTTCAACACCAGCGACGCGCTCAATACCGGGGAACCCCAGGGTCGGCCTCCACACTCCAGGCATCGATGCCGCCCTGAACGTTCCACACCTGCCCGTAGCCGTGCTGATCCATCAGCCAGCAGGCGAAATGCCAGCTGCGCACACCGGCGTGGCAGAGCACAGCCACGGGCCGGTCGCGCTCCAGCTGCGCCTCCAGGGTGCCCAGCCACTCGGCCGAGCGGCTCAGCGGCAGGTGCACCACCGGATGGGGCAGCCGGGCCATGGCCAGTTCCTCGTCTTCCCGTACATCCACCAGCTGAATCGCCTCGCCCGCCGCTAGGCGCTGCTGGAGGTCGCGGGCCCGGATGCTGATCGGGGTGCTCACGGGGGTGGTAGCGGGCAGGATGGGCCCATCCTGCTTGGGGCGCATGAAGGCCCGCCGGTTCCTGGCGATCGTGCTGGCGGTGGCTCTGCTGCTCCTGGGCCTGGGCGCCGCCGCCTGGTGGTTGGTGCTGGCTCGTTCGCCCCTGCAGCTGCAGCATCAACCCCTGGCCGTGCCGGCAGCCGCGCGCTTCGTGCCCCGCCAGGCCCCGCTCAGCCTGTTCCTGTTCAGCGATGGCGAGGCGCCGGTGGCCTATGCCCGGGCCGTGGCGCCCCCCCGCCAGCGCGCGGCGGCCACAGCGGCCGTGGCTCGACTCCGCGATGGTGCCTTCGCCGCCGCCGGCCTCGACTACAGCAGCGAGCTCAGGTCCTGGCTTGGCCCCGAGATCGGTCTGGCCCTCGTGGCGGCGGGGGATCCGGAGCGCCCTGATGGCTGGCTGCTCACGCTGCGCAGCCGCGATGCCGATGGTGCCCGCCGTTTCCTGCAGCGCTTCTGGCAGACCCGCAGCCTGGCGGGCACCGACCTGCAGATCAGCAGCTACCGGGGCATGGGCCTGATCAGCGGCCGCGGAGCGCTGGTGGGCGCCGATGTGGTGCCGATCGCCACCGCCCTGATCAACGACGACCTGGTGCTGATCGCCTCCGGCCGCGGCGTGCTGGAGCAGGCCCTGGATGTGTCCCAGATCGATGAGCTCAACCTGGCCGCCAGCGATGCCTACCGCGCGGGCATCACGGCCCTGGGCGATGGGGTGGCGCTGCTCAGTGCCCGGCCGGCCGCCCTGGGGACCTGGCTGGGGATCCCGCTGGCCTCGATCGAGCAGGGCGCCATCGGCGGCCTGCTGGCGGCGCTGCGCCCCGTTGACTCCGGCCTGGCCCTTGAGGCCGCCATCAGTCGGAGTGGCGCGACTGCGGCCGAGCCCAGCGACTGGACGATCACGCCGCAGGCCACCAGCCAGGCCGAGGCCCTGCTCAGTAACCTGCGCGGCGAGGCCGACAGCCTCAGCGTGTTGCAGAACCCGGCAGCTCTGCCGGAGCTGCTGCAGCCCCTGCTGGCCAGGGCGCTCAGTGCAGCGGGAAGCCCCCTCCCCGCCCTGGTGAGCGCCGCCGATGCCGGCCCCTTGCTCTGGGCTCAGGCTGGGGGCGGCTGGCTGCTCGGTACGGGTACGAACCAGCCGCCGCCCGCTGCCCTGGAGCCGGCCCTGGCGGCTGAGGGGCTGATCACAGCGCCGCTGCAGCTGGCCGATGGCCGCCAGGTGCGCGTGTGGACGCACCTGGCGGCCATCGGCCCTCGCAAGGGCCGCAGCGAAGCCGGCCAGCTGCAGGCCGAGCTGGCCGGAGCTCGCGCCAGCCAGGGTGATCTGGCCTGGTGGAGCCAGACCCTGGCCCGCCTGGAGCAGCAGAGCGAGGCCCGCCAGGGGCCGCGCCGCCGGCTCAAGCAGCTGGAGATGCTTGATCGCGCTGATGCCGGGGTGCAGTGGGCGGCGGGCCCTGGCCAGGCCCGGGAGCTGTTGCGGCGCTGGAGCAGCTGGCGGCTTCTCTCCGGGCTGGCGGGTGAGCCCCTCGCCGAGGCCGCCGATGGCCTGGCCCTGGCCCTCACCCCGGAGGCGGGTGGCTATCGCCTGAGTGCGCGGCTGGATCTGGCCTGAGCCCATGGCTGGCCCTCGCGAGCTGCTGCTGCTCCGCCACGGCATCGCCGAGGAGCAGGGAGGCCCAACCCCCGAACCGCTCAGGGCTCTCACTGGCGAGGGCATCCGCCGCACCACAGCCGTGGCTGCCCGGCTGGCGAGCCTGGGCCTCACGGCCGATCAGCTGATCAGCAGCCCGCTGCTGCGCGCCCGCCAGACGGCTGAGATCGCCGTGGCTGCCGGCCTGGCCCCAGGGCTGGCGATCGACGCTGCCCTGGCCCCGGGCGGTGCTGCCCTGGTGCTGGTGCGCGCCTGCCAGGCCGAGCGGCTGATGCTCGTGGGCCACGAGCCCGACCTCGGCGAGCTCGCCTGCCTGTTGATTGGCGCCCCCGCAGGAGCAGTGTCCCTCAAAAAGGCCGGGTTGGTGGTGATCACCCTGCAGCCGGTGCCCAGCCTGCGGCTGCTGCTGGCGCCCAAGGTGCTGCTGGCGGCAGCCAGCGCTACGGCGCGTTGCTGAGGGGCGGCCGTAGGTTCGCTCGATCGGCAGCAGCGGTATGGCGGCAACCCCCACGGCATCCCAGTCCCCGGCTCCGTCGGCGCAGGAGCTGCCGTTCCGCCCCGGTCTGGAAGGGGTGCCTGCCACCCATTCCGCCATCTGCGATATCGATGGTCAGCAGGGCCTGCTCACCTACCGGGGCTATTCGGTGGAGCAACTGGCCGCCAGCAGCACCTTCCTGGAAACGGTCTACCTCCTGATCTGGGGCGATCTGCCCGATGCCGATCAACTAGCGGCGTTCGAGCACGAGGTGCAGATGCACCGCCGGGTGAGCTTCCGCATCCGGGACATGATGAAGAGCTTCCCCTCCCAGGGGCATCCCATGGACGCGCTGCAGGCCAGCGCCGCTTCTCTGGGGCTCTTCTATTCGCGCCGGGCCCTCGACAACCCCGAATACATCTATTCAGCGGTGGTGCGGCTGATCGCCAAGATCCCCACGATGGTGGCGGCATTCCAGCTGATCCGCAAAGGCCAGGACCCGATCCAGCCCCGCGATGATCTGGCCTTCGCCGCCAACTTCCTCTACATGCTCACCGAGCGGGAGCCCGACCCCCTGGCGGCCCGCATCTTTGATGCCTGCCTGATCCTTCACGCTGAGCACAGCCTCAACGCCAGCACCTTCAGCGCCCGCGTCACCGCCAGCACCCTCACCGACCCCTACGCCGTGGTGGCCTCAGCTGTGGGAACCCTGGCCGGCCCTCTCCATGGCGGCGCGAACGAGGATGTGCTGGCCATGCTCGAAGCGATCGGCAGCGAAGACCAGGTGGAGCCCTGGCTGGATCGGGCGATTTCTGAGAAGCAGAAGATCATGGGCTTCGGCCACCGGGAATACAAGGTGAAGGATCCCCGGGCCGTGATCCTGCAGAAGCTGGCCGAGGAGCTCTTCGATGCCTTTGGCCACGATCCTCTCTACGATCTGGCCCGAAAGCTTGAGGCGGCGGCCGCCACCCGGCTTGGGCCGAAGGGCATCTACCCCAATGTGGATTTCTATTCCGGGCTCGTTTACCGCAAGCTCGGCATCCCCGAAGATCTGTTTACCCCGATCTTTGCCATCGCCCGCACCGCCGGCTGGCTGGCCCACTGGAAGGAGCAGCTCGGCGCCAACCGTATCTTTCGGCCCAGCCAGATCTACACCGGCCATGCCGGCCGCTCCTGGGTGGCGATCGAAGATCGCTGACCCAGCGCCAGTCGGCCCATCGGCCGGCGCTGCCGCCTAAGTTGCCCCCACTGACGCCATCGGCATGGTGATTCCCACCTCCTGGCCCCTGCTCGCCGCGGTTGCCCCCGGCCTCGACCTGCAGGCCAGCTTCGAGGCGGCCCTGCAGGGCTTCGGCCTCAGTCCAGGTGCCGCCCACCTGCTGTGGCTGCCGCTGCCCATGGTGCTGGTTCTGGTAGCCGCCGTGGTGGGCGTGCTCGTGAACGTCTGGCTGGAGCGCAAGATCTCGGCCGCTGTGCAGCAGCGCATCGGCCCCGAGTACGCCGGTGCTCTGGGCATTCTCCAGCCCATCGCCGACGGTCTCAAACTGGTCTTTAAAGAAGACATCATCCCGGCCCGGGCCGATGGCCTGCTGTTCACCCTCGGGCCGGTGCTGGTGCTGATCCCGGTGATCCTCAGCTGGCTGGTGGTGCCCTTCGGTCAGCACCTGCTGGTGAGCAACGTGGGCATCGGCATCTTCCTCTGGATCGCCCTCAGCTCGATCCAGCCGATCGGCCTGCTGATGAGCGGCTATGCCTCCAACAACAAGTACTCGCTGCTCGGTGGTCTGCGGGCCGCGGCCCAGTCGATCTCCTACGAGATTCCCCTGGCGCTGGCCGTGCTGGCGGTGGTGATGATGAGCAACTCGCTCAGCACCGTCGACATCGTCGATCAGCAGACCGGTGCCGGCATCCTCAGCTGGAACATCTGGCGCCAGCCCGTGGGCTTTGTGATCTTCTGGATCTGCGCCCTGGCCGAGTGCGAGCGCCTGCCCTTCGACCTTCCCGAGGCGGAAGAGGAGCTGGTGGCCGGCTACCAGACCGAGTACGCCGGCATGAAGTTCGCCCTCTTCTACCTGGGGAGCTACATCAACCTGGTCCTCTCAGCCCTGTTGGTGTCGGTGCTCTACCTGGGTGGCTGGGGTTTCCCCCTGCCGGTGGAGTGGCTGGCCGGCTGGCTGGTTCAGCCGATCGATGCCCCTCTGGTGCAGGTGATCACAGCCTCAGTGGGCATCGTGATGACCGTCCTCAAGGCCTACCTGCTCGTCTTCCTGGCGATCCTGCTGCGCTGGACCACCCCCCGGGTGCGCATCGACCAGCTCCTTGATCTGGGCTGGAAGTTCCTGCTGCCGATCGCCCTGGTGAATCTGCTGGTCACGGCCGGCCTCAAGCTCGCCTTCCCCGCCTTCTTCGGCGGCTGATCCCCACCCTTCCGCCCCCACGCTGAGACAGTCCATGTTCGGATTCCTCAAGAAAGTCGGCGACTACACCCGTGACGCGGTGGGTGCCGCCAATTACATGACCCAGGGCCTGGCGGTGACCTTTGATCACCTGCGCCGCCGCCCCGTCACCGTTCAGTACCCCTACGAGAAGCTCATTCCGTCGGAGCGCTACCGGGGCCGCATCCACTACGAGTTCGACAAGTGCATCGCCTGTGAAGTGTGCGTGCGGGTGTGCCCGATCAACCTGCCGGTGGTCGATTGGGTGATGAACAAGGCCACCAAGAAGAAGGAGCTGCGCAACTACTCGATTGATTTTGGAGTGTGTATCTTCTGCGGTAACTGTGTGGAGTACTGCCCCACCAATTGCTTGTCGATGACCGAGGAATACGAACTGGCGGCCTTTGATCGCCACAGTCTCAACTACGACAACATCGCGCTGGGCCGCCTGCCTACCAGCGTGACCACCGATCCTGCGGTGATTCCCCTGCGGGAACTCGCCTACCTGCCCAAGGGCGCGATGGATCCCCACGGCGTGCCCGAGACCGCGCCGCGGGCCGGCAAACTGCCCGGGCAGGTGCTCGCCACCCTGCCCAAGAGCGAGTCCGCCCCTGAGGAGAACGGCTGATGACCATCGCGTCCACTACCCAGCTCATCTGCTTCGCCGCTCTCTCGGTCACCCTTGTGCTGGGGGCTCTAGGAGTGGTGTTGCTCCCCAATATCGTCTATTCCGCTTTCCTGCTCTGCGGGGTGTTCCTCTCGGTGGCCGGTCTTTACCTGCTGCTGAATGCCAGCTTTGTGGCGGCGGCCCAGGTGCTCGTGTATGTGGGCGCTGTGAACGTCCTGATCCTGTTCGCGATCATGCTCGTGAACAAGCGCGAAGACCTCTCAGCGATCCCTGGCCTTGCCCTGCGCCGGCTGCTCTCTGGCCTGGTGTGCGGCGGTCTGTTCGTGCTGCTGATCCGCGTCGCCTTCACAACCCCCTGGGCCCTGCCCGGGCCAACGCCGGTGGGCGAGGAAGCCACCATCCGCATCGGTGAGCACCTGTTCAGCGACTATCTCCTGCCATTCGAGCTGGCGTCGGTGCTGTTGCTGATGGCCATGATCGGCGCCATCGTGCTGGCCCGTCGTGATGTGCTAAGCACCGATGTTGTTACCGGTGAACCCGCCGACCAGGGCCTGATTGAAAAGGCCCGCACGCCTCTGCTTGTGGAGACCACCCTTCAGGAGTCCGCCCGATGAGCCTGGATCTACCCACCTCGATTCCCCTCCAGGCCTATCTGGTCCTGGCTGCCGTTCTGTTCTGCACCGGCGTGTGGGGTCTGATCAACAGCCGCAACGCTGTGCGCGTGCTGATGAGCATTGAGCTGATGCTCAATGCCGTGAACATCAATCTGATGGCCTTCTCCAGCTATCTCGATGGACAGCTGATCCGCGGCCAGGTGTTCGCGATCTTCGTGATCACCGTGGCTGCCGCCGAAGCCGCCGTTGGCCTGGCGATTCTGCTCTCGCTGTATCGCAACCGCGAGACCGTCGATATGGAGCGCTTTAACCTGCTCCGCTGGTAGGCCCTCTGGCCGATGGAGCTGCGTCGGGTCTGGCTGATCGTTCGCGCCGGCAGCCAGGCGGCCCAGCGTCAGGCCCGGCGTTGCGCCGAAGACCTCCGCGATCATGGCGGCCATGTGGTGATCGCCACCAGCGGGTTCAGCGCCAATCCTTACCCAGGGTTGCTGGCAACCGAATCCGAGCTCCCCGACCTCACGATCGTGCTGGGCGGCGATGGCACGGTGCTGGGAGCGGCCCGTCACCTGGCAGAGCACGGTGTACCCATCCTGAGCTTCAACGTGGGGGGGCATCTGGGCTTCCTCACCCACGAGCGCCGGCTGCTCAGCCTCAGCTCGGGTTCTGAGTCACTCTGGGCCCGTCTGCAGGACGACCACTTCGCCCTGGAGCGCCGCATGATGCTGGCCGCCCATGTGGATCGGGCCGATGGCACCGACGAGGTGGACGCCGATGGGCCCCATGTGGCGCTCAACGACCTCTATCTCCGCCCCTGCCTCGATGACCAGTCGCCCACCTGTGTGCTGGAGCTGGAGATCGACGGTGAGGTGGTGGATCAGTACCGCGGCGACGGCCTGATCCTGGCCACGCCCACCGGCTCCACCGGTTACGCCATGGCCGCTGGCGGGCCAATCCTGCATCCCGGCATCGAGGCGATCGTGGTGACGCCGATCTGCCCGATGAGTCTCTCCAGCCGCACGGTGGTAGTGCCGCCCCGCTCCCGCCTGAGCGTGTGGCCCCTGGGTGAATCCAGCCGTCGCGTGAAGCTCTGGACCGATGGTGCCTACGCCACCACCCTCGAACCCGGTGATCGCGTGGTGGTGCAGCGCAGTGTCCATCCGGCCCTGTTCGTGCTGCTGGAGCAGAGCCCGTCGTATTACCGCACCCTCACCCACAAACTGCACTGGGCCGGCAGCCTGACCGCCGCCGAGCCCTCGCCGAACTGATTCAGCACACGAATTCCCCAAACCGCGCCATGGCCCTGGAGATCGAACGCCGTTTTCTGGTGGCTGGCGACGGTTGGCGCTCCCATGTGTCTTGGAGCCGCCGGCTGTGTCAGGGCTATCTCACCGCCAGCCCGGAGGGCTTCACCGTGCGGGTGCGGCAGGCGGACGCGCAGGCCTGGCTCACCCTGAAGGCGCCGGCCTCGGCGGATGGCCTGGTGCGCCACGAATTCGAATATCCCATCCCAGCTGCTGACGCCTCGGAGCTGCTGGCCCTGGCACCCCGTCAGCTGGCCAAGTGCCGCCATGGCCTCGACTTGCCTGGAGGCGAGTGGGTGCTGGATGTGTTCGAAGCCGCCAATGCGCCGCTGATCGTGGCGGAGGTGGAACTCGCCAGGGCCGATGCCGCGGTGGCGATCCCCGCGTGGTGTTCCCTGGAGATCACCGGTCGCCCTGAACTCAGCAATGCGGCGCTCAGTGCCCAGCCGCTGGCGTCATGGCCGCAGCCCGAGCGGCAGCGGCTGCTGGAGGCTCTGCAGGCGTAACTCGCCGGGCTGGGCCTGATCAGTCGTCGCGGCTGTCAAGGGAGCAGCAATTGAAGCCATCGCGGCAGATCTTGCCGTTGTCCATCGCCCAGTTGAGCAGCGCCACCCGGTTCTTGGCGCCGGTCTTGGTGAAGATGTTGCTCACGTGGTTGTCCACGGTGCGCTTGCTGATCGTGAGCCGCTCAGCGATCTCCTGATTGGTGAGCCCCTCGGCCACCAGCTCGATGATCTCGATTTCCCGCCCCGAGAGCTCGTTCACGATGCAACGTGGGCTTGAGGCCTGAGCGATCCGGTCACTGTAAGCAGCGGCATCGGACGGACGCTGCCGCATGATGGGGCCCTCTGCCTTGGTGGTTTGCGGCTTCAGAAGGCTCTGGCCAGCGGCCGTTTTGTGGTGACTGCGGAGGTGACGCCCCCGCGAGGCGGCGATCCCCTCCGCACGCTGGAAGCGGCCCGGGCCCTGCGGGGCTGGGTGGACGCGGTGAACGTGACCGACGGCAGTCGGGCCGTGATGCGCATGAGCAGCCTGGCGGTGTGTTGCCTGCTCCAGCGCGAGGGCATTGAGCCGGTGCTGCAGATGGCCTGCCGCGACCGCAACCGCATCGCCCTGCAGGCCGATCTGCTGGGCGCCCATGCTCTGGGGCTGCACAACCTGCTCTGCCTCACCGGTGATCCGGTGCGGGCGGGCGATCAGCCCGATGCCCGCCCGGTGAATGAGTACGAGTCGGTGCGGCTGCTGCGGTTGGTGGGCCAGCTCAATGCCGGTATCGATCCGGTGAAGGGCGAGCTGGCCGATGGCCCCACGGCGTTGTTCGCCGGTGCGGCCGCCGATCCCCAGTCCCCCAGCTGGAGCGGCCTGCGCAGTCGGGTGAAGCGCAAGGCCGAGGCCGGTGCCCGCTTCCTGCAAACTCAGATGGTCACTGATGCCGAGGCCCTGCGCCGCTTTGTCGATGAGATTGCGGCACCTCTGAACTTGCCGGTGATTGCGGGCGTGTTTCTGCTGAAGTCAGCTCGCAATGCCGCGTTCATCAACCGGGTGGTGCCCGGTGCCAATATTCCCCAGACCGTGATCGACCGGCTGGCCGTTGCAACGGATCCCGCTGCCGAAGGCATCGCCATCGCGGCCGGGCAGGTGAAGGCCTATCGCGCCATCGCCCAGGGAGTGCACCTGATGGCCATCAAGGCCGAAGAGCGCATCCCTGCCATCCTGGAGCAGGCGGGGATCGCCTCCAGCTCAGCCACCGACCTGGCTGAGGGCCAGGTCGGAGCCGAGTAGTTCAGCCATGGCCTTCTGCTGCGGTGAGGGGGCCACGTGGTCCTGGCGGCGGGAATCGGTGATCAGCCAGTCGAGTGCCGCTTCCTGCAGGTCGAAGTGATCACCGTTGCGGTCTACGCAATAGCGACCGAACACCAGCTTGTCCACGAGCCGCACGCCGGGGCCGATCCGCGAATAGTCAAAGATGATCGAGTTATCGATCGTGGCGCCCTCGCAGATGTGGCAGCTGGGGCCGATCATGGCCGGTCCGATGATCGTCGCGCCGTCGTCGATGCGGGTCATGCCGCCCACATAGATCGGTCCCTTCACATTGATCTTGTCCCAGTTGGCGGCCACGTTGAGGCCGGCGTACACGCCAGGCTGCACTTCCTTGCCCGGGATCTGCACCTGCCGCACATGGCCCTGCAGCACGCTGCGGATTGCCTGCCAGTAATCCGGCACCTTGCCGATATCCACCCACTCGAATTCCATCGGCAGCGCGTAGAAGGGCGCCCCGGCTTCCACCAGCCTGGGGAACAGATCAGAGCCGATGTCGAACGGCTGGTCATCGGGTACGTAGTTGAGCACCTCGGGCTCAAAGATGTAGATTCCGGTGTTGATCATGTCGCTGGCGGCCTCGGTCACCGCCGGCTTTTCCTGGAATGACCGGACTCGGCCGTTTGCGTCGGTGACCACAACGCCGTAGCTGCTCACCTGATCGCGGGGAACCCGCTTGGTGATCAGGCTGGCCAGGGCCCCTTTGTCGCGGTGGCGGCGCACGGCCTCGCTGAGGTCGAGGTCGATCAGGGCGTCGCCGCAGAGCACCACGAAGGTGTCATCGAAGAACGGCTGGAAGTTCTGGATTTTCTTGAGGCCACCAGCTGAACCCAGGGCTTCACCAATCAGCTCGCCGTCTTCAATCCTTCCTTCGAAGCTGTAGGCGATCTGCACGCCGAAGCGCTGGCCGTCGCGGAAGTAGTTCTCGATCTCCTCAGCCAGGTGGGAGACGTTCACCATGATTTCGTTGAAACCGTGCTCCCGCAGCAGCTCCAGCAGAAACTCCATCACGGGTTTCTGCAGGATGGGGATCATCGGCTTGGGAATCACATGGGTGATGGGCTGCACCCTTGTGCCCTTGCCGGCCGCCAGGATCATCGCCTTCATCGGCGTTCTCTCACATCCGACCGTTGACGCAGCTTAAGGGGCCTGCTCAGGCGGCCAGGGATTCGCTAGCCGGCGTCTGAGCTGACCCCAGGCTGCGCCGCAGCCTGAGCGGTCCGAACAGCCCGCCCTGCTGCTCCAGCTCTGCCTTGCCCTGGTGGCAGAGAAACAGCAGCGCCCAGAACACCCCCACCCGGTCGGCGTCGAGATCCCGCTCTACCTTGCCGCTGTGTACCGCATCGCCCCAGGCACGCACCAGCTGCTCAAAGCCGGCCCAGTCGCTGGCCGGATCCCAGTGCAGCAGAAACTGGCTCAGGGCCGCGGTGGTTTCGGGAAGCTTCTCCCGGTGGGCCAGCGCCGCAACCTGCTCGATCGCGGCCCGTTCGCTGTAGCGCTTCGGCCGGTGCCGCTGGCGGCTGCGCAGCTGCTCGGTCTCCAGCCGCTCGGCGATGTCTTCGAGCTGGCGGATCAGTTCGCCCAGGCTCACCGGGCGCTGCAGTGGTGGCGGCGCCACGGGCCGGCGCCAGAGATGGCGCTCCGGCCGGCGTGGCAGTTCAAGACCCGACGACACCAGCCAGTCATGGCCGCATTCGGCATCGCAGTGATCCTCGATCTCCGGCTCCGGTGGGAACGTGCTCGCCTCCAGCACTTCGGCCTTGAGGCTCACCAGCACGGACGCCGCCAGAAAGGCCTCGCTCGTGTCGGCCAGGTCCTGCTCGTAGCTGCCGCCGAACCCACCAGCGGGCACCAGGCGCGGCAACATGATGCGCTGGCGCAGCTGATCGAGAAAGCCGTCGATCACGGCGATCACATCCACATCCCAGGGATCGATGTCCCCGCGTTCGGCTGCGTCCTGCAATAGCCGGATGGCAAGCCTGGCACCGCCTTCAGCCAAGGCCCTCGCCGCCGTCGTCGTTGCTGCTGCCACCGCTTTCACCAGCGGCGGGCAGCAAGCCGAGCTGGGCATCAACTGTGGCGCGGTAGCGCTGCAGGTCGTTCTCGAGTTCCTGGATGCGCACCTGTTGCGCTTCCACCTCGCGCTGGTTCTGGATGGCTTCCACCTTGCGCACCACGCCGGTCCACACGGCAAACACCCAGGCCGCTGTGGCACCCACGCCCCCCACCAGCAGCAGCATCGCGGCCAGGGGAAGCGTGGCTGAGACCCCCGGCAGAAATTGAACGGTGGTGGGGGCCGTGTTCTCCAGCGTGAACATCACCATCGCCAGGCCGAAGCTGAAGATCAGCAGGA
>VFQS010000924.1_pt1 | contig 29077 bp, 24 predicted proteins | sample 3512361 | NCBI WGS metagenome assembly VFQS01 (sample SAMN10412375, study PRJNA504923) | tailings metagenome | isolation source: Relicate 1 Philex TSF3 active mining | place: Philippines
TGGGCGCCGCCGGCCTCACCTGCAGCTGCTCGGAGATGGCGGCCAAGGGGGGCCTGGGCATCGAGCTCGACCTCGACCGCGTGCCCGCCCGCGAGACCGGCATGACCCCCTACGAGTTCCTGCTGAGCGAATCCCAGGAGCGGATGCTGTTCGTGGTGCGGCCCGGCCGGGAGGAGGCGCTGATGGCGCGCTTCCGCCGCTGGGGCCTGCAGGCGGCGGTGGTGGGCCGGGTGCTGGCCGACAACGTGGTGCGGGTGCTGCACCGGGGTGAGGTGGCGGCCGAGGTGCCCGCCAGCGCCCTCGCCGACGACACGCCGATCAACCACCACGAGCTGATCGCGGAGCCTCCGGCGGCGATCCAGGCCCACTGGAGCTGGCGCGAGGAGGCCCTGCCCGCCGCCAGCGCCGGCGGCATCGTGCCCCGCGAGGGCGCCGAGGCCGGGCGCTCGCTCAGCTGGAACGGGGTGCTGCTCGCCCTGCTCGACGACCCCACCATCGCCAGCAAGCGCTGGGTGTACCGCCAGTACGACCACCAGGTGCAGGCCAACACCGTGGTGCCCCCCGGCGGCGCCGATGCCGCCGTGGTGCGGCTGCGGCCCCAGCAGGGCGAGGGGGCGATGCAGCCCGCCCGCCGCGGCGTGGCCGCCGTGGTCGACTGCCCGAACCGCTGGGTGGCCCTCGATCCCGAGCGGGGCGGCCGGGCCGCCGTGGCCGAGGCCGCCCGCAACCTCAGCTGCGTGGGCGCCGAGCCCCTGGCCGTCACCGACAACCTCAACTTCCCCTCGCCGGAAACCCCCACCGGCTACTGGCAGCTGGCCCTGGCCTGCCGCGGCCTGGCCGAGGCCTGCCGCGTGCTCGACACGCCGGTCACCGGCGGCAACGTCTCGCTCTACAACGAGACCCGGCTCCCCGATGGCCGGATGCAGCCGATCCACCCCACGCCGGTGGTGGGCATGGTTGGCCTGGTGCACGATCTGGAGCGCATCTGCGGCCTGGCCTGGGGGGCGCCCGGGGCCTCGATCTGGCTGCTGGGCGTTCCGCTGGAGCGGGGCGGCGAGGCCGACCCTCGCCTCGGCCTGGCGGGCAGCAGCTACCTGGAGCGCATCCACGGCCAGGTCACGGGCCGGCCCCCCGAGGTGGATCTGGAGCTCGAGAAGGCGGTGCAGGCCTTCCTGCGCCAGGCGATCGCCGCCGGGCTGGTGGCCTCCGCCCACGACCTCAGCGATGGCGGCCTGGCGGTGGCCGCGGCCGAGGCCTGCATCGCCGCCGGTCGGGGCGCCAGCCTGGCCCTGCCCGCCTCCACCACCCGCCTGGATCGCCTGCTGTTCGCCGAGGGTGGCGGCCGGGTGCTGGTGAGCGTGGCGCCGGAGCGGCGGGCCGCCTGGGAGCAGGCCCTCGCCGCCGTGGGCCCCGCCGTGCCCGCCAGCGAGCTGGGCAGCGTGCAGGCCGGCGCCGACCTGCGCATCGAGCAGGCCGGCCAGGCGCTCATCAGCCTGCCGCTGGCCGAGCTCGAGCGTGCCTTCGAGCAGGCCATCCCCCGCCGCCTGTCCCAGGCGGGGCCGCCGCCCCAGCACTGAGGGATCCGGTGCGCTCCCCCCGATGCGCAATGATGCGATCAGCGATGAGGTGAGACGCCCGTGCCCGCCAGCGAGCCCCTCATCCCCCCCACCGCCGGCAGCCCTGAGCAGCCCGACCGTCCAGACCGGCCTGAGGAAGCCTGCGGCGTGTTCGCCGTGCTGGCCCCCGACCAGCAGGTGGCCAACCTGGCCTACTTCGGCCTCTACGCCCTCCAGCACCGCGGCCAGGAATCCGCCGGCATCGCCGTGTTCGATGGCGCCAGCGTGCGCCTCCACAAGGACATGGGCCTGGTGAGCCAGGTGTTCGACCAGGAGGTGCTGGAGCGCATGCCCGGCAGCCTCGCCATCGGCCATAACCGCTACTCCACCACCGGCAGCAGCAAGGCCTGCAACGCCCAGCCGGTGGTGCTCAACACCCGCCTCGGCCCCTTCGCCCTCGCCCACAACGGCAACCTGGTGAACGCCGCCGAGCTCCGCGCCGACCTCGACCACCTGGCCGGCGAGTTCACCTCCACCACCGATTCCGAGCTGATCGCCTTCGCCCTGCAGGAAGCGGTGGAGGCCGGCCTCGACTGGAGCGCGGCGATCCGCCAGGCCGCCGGCCGCTGCCGCGGCGCCTTCAGCCTGGTGATCGGCACCCCCGAGGGCCTCTTCGCCCTGCGCGACGGCCACGGCATCCGGCCGCTGGTGTTCGGCCTGATGGGCGATCCCGCCCTGGCCCAGTGGGTGGCCAGCAGCGAAACCTGCGGGCTCGACATCATCGGGGCCCATTACGTCGACGACGTGCAACCGGGGGAGCTGGTGTGCTTTCGCCAGGGCGAGGTCGAGCCCCAGCGCCAGCGCTGGATCGAGGAGCCCGCCAAGCTGTGCGTCTTCGAGATGATCTACTTCGCCCGGCCCGACAGCCGCTTCTTCGGCGAATCGCTCTACAGCTACCGCGTGCGCATCGGTGAGGCCCTCGCCCGCGAGATGCCCGTGGATGCCGACATCGTGATCGGCGTGCCCGATTCCGGCATCCCGGCGGCGATCGGCTACTCCCAGCTGAGCGGCATCCCCTTCGGCGACGGCCTGATCAAGAACCGCTACGTGGGCCGCACCTTCATCCAGCCCACCCAGGCGATGCGTGAGGCCGGCATCCGCGTCAAGCTCAACCCCCTGCCGGATGTGCTCGCCGGCAAGCGCGTGGTGGTGATCGACGACTCGATCGTGCGCGGCACCACCAGCCGCAAGCTGGTGCAGGCCCTGCGCGATGCCGGGGCCACCGAGGTGCACATGCGCATCAGCTCGCCGCCGGTCACCCATCCCTGCTTCTACGGCATCGACACCGACACCCAGGACCACCTGATCGCCGCCCGGCTCACCCTGGCCGAGATCGAGCAACACCTCGGCGTGGATTCGCTCGCCTACCTGAGCAAGGAGGGCATGGTGGAAGCCGCCCACGCCGAAAACGGCAACTTCTGCACCGCCTGCTTCGATGGCGCCTACCCGATCGAGATGGACGAAGCGGTGCGCTCCAGCAAGCTGATGCTCGAGCCCGCCGGCATGGCCGCCCGCGCCTGAGCGCGCGCCCCACCGGGCTGCCCTGCGCAGCGGCCCTGCACAGCGGCTCCCTTCAGCAGCCGCTGTGCAGGGGCACCAGCTCCTCCAGTTCCTGCCCCGCCGGCAGCGGCAGGCGCTGGCCGGTGGCGGCCGCATCCTCCAGGGGCAGGTCGGCCGTGGCCAGCCGCAGGTTGCGGCCGCCCTCGCGCAGGCGCACCCCCACCAAGGGAGCCTCGCCGCTCTGCAGGTCCACCAGGCTGTCGCCCCGCTCCTCGAAGCGCAGGCCGATCTGGCCCAGGTCGCCCCGCTGGCAGGGCCGCAGCTGCTCCACCGCCAGCCGCTTGAGCTGACCCAGTCGGCTGGCCAGCAGCACCGAGCCCGTGCCGGGCACGGCCACCGCCCCCACCACAGCCTCGCCGGGCAGCAGCCGCATCAGCACCGGGCCCTGGGCGGCGCGGCCCATCACCGGCAGGTTGGCCTCATTCACCGCCAGGCGCAGCATCCGGCCGGTGCTGCTCGCCACCACCAGCTCCTCGCCCTCGCGGCAGTGCACCACCCGCTGCAGCTGCACCCCTTCCTTGAGGCGCAGCACCGTGGCGGCCCGCCCGGAGAGCTCCTGGAACTCCTCCAGCGGCAGCCGCTTGAAGCGGCCGTCGCTGCTGAGCAGGCCCAGGCTGCCCTCGCCGGCCGCCGGCAGCGGCAGCACCTGCACCACCGTCTCCCCCTCCAGGCTCTCGGGCAGGAACTTCTCCAGGCTGCCCGGCTGCTGGCCGGCGAATTCCCAGCGCAGCAGGGCCACCCGGCCCGAGCCGGTGAAGGCGAGCAGCGAGGGGGCTGCGCTCACCGGCAGCAGCAGCCGCGCCGGCGCCGGCTGGTCGGCCAGGGCCGCCGCCTCCTCCAGGTGGAGCCTGCCGAGCACCTGCGGCGTCACGATGCGCACCTGGCCATCGGCCTGGAGCAGCAGCCGGCTGTCGCCGGGCAGGGCCTCCAGGGCCTGCTGGCGCTGCAGTTCCGTGTTGGGGCGGCTGGCGGCTGCCCGCTGGGCCACGAGCTCATCGCCGCCCGCCACCAGCCGGGTGCGCCGGGGTGTGGCGAAGCGTTTGCGCAGCGCCCGGAACTCGCGCACCATCGCCTCGAGCAGGGTCTCGCGGTCGTCGAGCAGGTGGCGCAGCCGGCCCCGCTCCTCGCGCAGGTCGTCGGCCTCCTTGTGCAGCCCCTCCTGTTCCAGCCCCGTGAGCCGCCGCAGCGGCATGGCCAGCACCGCGTCGGCCTGGCGTTCGTTGAGGTCGAGGTGCACCTGCAGGCTGGCCCGGGCCGAGGCCGCATCCGGTGCCGCAGTGATGCGGTCGATCACGGCGCGCAGGTCGGCCAGGGCGCGCAGCAGGCCCTCCACCACCTCGAGCCGGTCCTCGCAGCGGCGCAGGGCGTGGCTGGTGCGCCGGATGATCGTGTGCTCGCGGTAGTCGAGGAACTCCTGCAGCATCCGCCGCAGGCTCAGCTGCACCGGCTGGCCGTTCACCAGCGCCAGCAGGATCGCCCCGAAGTTGCTCTGCAGCGCGGTGCGCCGCATCAGTTCCGCCTGCACGGTGTCGGCGTTGGCGTCGCGGCGCAGCTCCACCACCACCCGCATGCCCTCGCGGTCGCTCTCATCGCGGATGTCGGCGATGCCGGTGATCCGCCCCTCGTTCACCTGTTCGGCCAGCTTCTCGATCCAGCCCGCCTTGCTGAGCTGGTAGGGCAGCTCGGTGATCACCACGGCGCTGCGGCGGTGCCGGCCCTTGCCAGGCTGCACCTCCTCGATGTGGGCCACCCCGCGCATCGGGATGCTGCCGCGGCCGCCCAGGTACGTGTCGCGCAGGCCGCTGCCCACCAGCACCTCGCCGCCGGTAGGGAAGTCGGGGCCGGGCACCAGCTCGAGCAGCTTCTCATCGCTCAGCTGCGGATCGCGGGTGAGGGCGATCAGCGCATCCACCACCTCACCCAGGTTGTGGGGCGGGATGCTGGTGGCCATGCCCACGGCAATGCCCGAGCAGCCGTTGAGCAGCAGAAAGGGCAGCTGCGCCGGCAGCACGGTGGGTTCCTGCTGGGAGCCGTCGAAGTTGGCGGCGAAATCCACCGTGTCGCTGCCGATCTCCTCGAGCATCCCCTCGTTGGCGATCGGGGCCAGCCGGGTTTCGGTGTACCGCATCGCTGCCGGCGGATCGTCATCCACCGAGCCGAAGTTGCCGTGGCCATCGAGCAGCGGATGGCGGCTGGCGAAGTTCTGCACCAGCCGCACCAGCGCGTCGTACACCGCCTGATCGCCGTGCGGGTGGTACTTGCCCAGCACGTCGCCCACCACGCGGGCGCACTTGCGGTAGGGGCGATCGGGCGTCAGCCCGAGTTCGTGCATCGCGAACAGGATGCGCCGCTGCACCGGCTTGAGCCCATCGCGCACATCCGGCAGCGCCCGGCCCACGATCACGCTCATCGCGTACTCGAGGTAGGAGCGCTGCATCTCCTGGTGCAGGGCGATCGGCTCGATCCGTTGCTCTGCGGGGTCCTCGGCCATCCGCTGCTGCGATCGCGCTGTAGAGAGCGCTCAGCCTACCGATCGCTTCCCGGCCCGCGCTTGCGCCGCCCGCTCATTCGTCGCCGCTGCCGCCGCCTTCATCACCGGCGGTGGCGTTGGCCATGGCCCGCTCCACGGCGGGCTTGAGTTCGGGCCTGGCCAGCAGCCTGCGGGTGGCGGCCCGCAGCTTCTCGCCCCAGAGCTGTTCCTTCTGGAAGGCCTCCAGCACGTAGTTGGGGTCGCGGGAGAGGGCGGCCTCGGCCAGGGGCAGGGCCTCGCTGCTGCGGGGGCCCGGCTGGCCGTGCAGGGCCGCCGCCAGGGCGAGGGTGGTTTCGGCCACCTCCGGCCGCAGTTTCAGCACCTGCTGCCAGCGGCCGATCGCCTCCGGCACCCGGCCCGCCTCGAAGAGCACCAGCCCCTGGTTGTTGATCGCTTCCCAGAAGTCGCGCCGCAGCCGCGCCGCCCGCTCGAAGCACTCCAGGGCCTCACCGGGCTTGCCGAGCAGCAGCTGGGCGTTGCCCAGATCGAAGTAGGCGCCGGCGTTGCGGCTGTCGAGCTGGAGGCCCTTGCGCAGCAGCCCCACGGCCTCGCCCGGCTGGCCGTTGCGCAGTGCCAGCGACCCCTCCGCGAACCAGATCCCCGGATTGCCGGGATCGAGGGCCTTGGCCCGGCTCAGGGCCGTGAGTGCGTCCTTGGTGTTGTCGCTGCGCAGCTGGGCCTCCGCCAGCAGCACCCAGCCGCGGGGGTCGTCGGGCAGCAGCCGCACGGTGAGTTCCGCCAGCCGCGCCGCTTCCTCCGCCTGGCCCATGCGCAGCAGCCTCGAGGCCGCCTGGGCGATCCCCAGCCCGGCCCCCTCCAGATCGCGGGCCAGGGGCAGGTAGACGTAGGGCACCAGGGCCCGGGCCGGCGGCGGCTGGACGCCGCCCAGCAGCAGGGCGGCCAGGGGCAGGCCGGCCAGCAGGGTGCGGGCCCCACGGAAGCGCGCCGGCCAGGGAAGAGACGGATGCCAGCGGCGGCCCACGGAATCTGCACGGTTGCCCCCCAGCCTAGGCAGGGCCGCCGCCCCGGCCCGCTGCCCGGTCCGCTCCCTGGGCCGCCCGCAGGTTGCGCCGCCACATCCAGGGGCGGATGCGGCGCAGCGCCGAGGCGCGCAGCCGCTCATCCCAGGTGGCGTCATCCCAGCCCAGGGCCTCCTCGGCCCGCAGGTTCAGCAGCCAGGGCCGCGGCTGCATGTCGCCGTCGCGGCTGCTCTCCAGCGGCTGCCGGTTCCAGGGGCACACGTCCTGGCAGATGTCGCAGCCCGCCACCCACCCCTGCAGCCGGTCGCCGATCTCGGCCGGGAGTTCCGCGTCGCGGTTCTCGATCGTGTGAAACGCGATGCAGCGGCGCGCATCCACCACGAAGGGTTCGCGGATCGCCTCGGTGGGGCAGGCCTCCAGGCAGCGGCTGCAGCTGCCGCAGAGGGGCACCGCCGGTTCATCCGCCGGCAGATCCAGGTTTGTAAGCAGGTGGCCGAGCAGCAGCCACGAGCCCCGGCGCCGATGGATCAGGTTGCCGTGCTTGCCGATCCAGCCCAGGCCCGCCTCCTCGGCCCAGGCCTTGTCGAGCAGCGGCGCGCTGTCGACGCAGGCGCGCCAGCGCGTGCCCGGCCGTCGCCCCTCCAGCCAGCGGCCCAGCTGCCGCAGCCGCCCGTCGATCACACGGTGGTAGTCGCGCCCCCAGCCGTAGCGGGCCACCGCCAGGCTGCCGGGGGCCCGTTCGGCCGCTACGTAATAGTTGAGGCCCACCGCCAGCAGGCTGCGCACGCCCGGCAGCAGCTCCTCGATGTGGCGCCGCCGCGGATCGGCCATCCAGCCCATGTCGGCCTGGTGGTCCGCCGCCAGCCAGCGCTCCAGGGCCGCCGTGCGCAGCGCCAGGCGCGGCCCGCCCGGCACCCCCGCGATCCCCACGGGATCGAAGCCCAGCCGCTCCGCTTCACGGCGCAGCTCCCGGGCCAGGGCCGCGGCATCGCCCATCGTTTCAGGTGCGGATGGCATGCCTCAGGCGGGGATGCCATTGCGGCAGGGGCCGGTAAAGTTCGGCCACCATGGATAGCCCCGCGTGACCGCCACCTCACCCTCCCGATTCAGCCCCCTGCTGCGCTGGATGGGAATCACCCTGGTGGCCCTGCTGGCGCTCCAGATGCTGGCGGTGCTGGTGCTCTGGGACTGGAGCGCCGAGCCCTTCCGCCAGCTGGTGGTGGAGCGCCTGATCAACCAGGCGCCGATGGCCCTGGTGGGTCTGCTGCTCATGTATCTCTCCTCCCGTCTGGAGAACGAGGGCGACGACCGCACGCCGCTGCTGTGGTCGGTGTGCATCATCAGCGGTCTGCTGGCCGTGCTGCTCACCGCCTCCCTGCCGGTGGCCTTCGGCGGCGATCAGATTCTGCAGGAGCAATCCGATCAGCAGCTGGCCGCCAAGCGGGGCCAGCTGGAGATGGCGCGGCAGCAGAGCCGCGATCCCGCTGTGCTTCAGCAGCTGATCAAGCAGGCCGAGGCCAGCGGCCAGGTGCCCGCCTCCGCCACCGACGCCCAGAAGACCCAGGCCGCCCGGGCCTTCATCGACCGCCAGCTCGACCAGCTGGAATCCCAGTACAAGCAGGCCGAGCAGAGCAGCCGCATCACTCTCAACCAGCGCCGCTGGGTGGGCTCCGGCGGGGCCGTGGTGCTGATCGTGGCCTTCACCATCCTCTGCCTCGGCAGCGTGCTTTGAGCCCATCGGCCCGGGTCGGTGCCTAGGTAGCGTTGTCGTCACGCGCCCCCGCACCCCCCCGGCCTTGGTTCAATCCAGCACCCGACCGGATCAGCCGCTGGGCAACCGTCTCCAGCAGGATCTCAAGAACGATCTGATCGCCGGCCTGCTGGTGGTGATCCCGCTGGCCACCACGATCTGGCTGGCCACCACGGTGAGCCGCTTCGTGCTCGCCTTCCTCACCTCGATCCCCAAGCAGTTCAATCCCTTCAACACCCTGAATCCGCTCCTGCAGGAGCTGATCAACCTGGGGGTGGGGCTTTTGGTGCCCCTGCTGGGGATCCTCCTGATCGGCCTGATGGCCCGCAACATCGTGGGCCGCTGGCTGCTCGAGTTCGGTGAGGGCACCCTGCTGCGCATCCCCCTGGCGGGCTCGGTCTACAAGACCCTCAAGCAGCTGCTGGAAACCTTCCTGCGCGACAACTCCAGCCGCTTCCGCCGTGTTGTGCTGGTGGAGTATCCCCGCGAGGGCCTCTTCGCCATCGGCTTCGTGACCGGCGTGCTCAGTTCGGGCCTGCAGACGAGCTTCAGTGAGACGATGCTGAGCGTGTTCATCCCCACGGCCCCCAACCCCACCACCGGTTGGTACGCCGTGGTGCCCGAACGCTCGGTGCGCGACCTCGACCTCAGCGTGGAGGATGCCTTCCGCACGATCATCTCGGCCGGCATCGTCAGCCCCGACGACCGCGAGCCCAATTCCAACCGCAGCTTCTCCAGCCTGTTGGCCCAGCTGCGCGCACCCCAGCTTTCCTGATGCAGAGTCGCACCCTTGCCCGTGAGCTGGCCCTGCTGACCCTGGGCCAGGTGAGCGATCGCGTTCCCGCCGTCGACACCCCGCTCGACACCCTGCTGCATCAGGCCCTCGCCAGCCTCAGCCAGCACGTGCGCGAGGCCCTCGATCAGGCGGCGGAGGATCTGCAGGAGGCCCAGCGCCAGCTGCTCGACAGCGAGCTGCAGGATGCGGGCGACAGCCAGCTGCCGCGGGTGCGCCAGCACCTGCAGGACGGCCTCTCCCACGCCGAGCATGGCCTCAACCGCCTCTCCGCCAGCCTCGAGCTGCCGCGGCTGCTGCTGCTCGCCGACCAGGAGGATGTGCGCCGGGGTGCCCTGGAGCGGGCCCAGGCCGTGCTGATCAACCGTGACGACATCGATGCCCGGCTCGATGCGGTGATGGAGGGCTGGCGCCTGGGTCGGCTGCCCCGAATCGACCGCGACATCCTCCGCCTGGCGGTGGTGGATCTGGAGACCTTCCGCACGCCGCCGGCCGTGGCCTGCAACGAGGCGGTGGAGCTGGCCAACCGCTACAGCGACGAACAGGGGCGGCGCATGATCAACGGCGTGCTGCGCCGGTTCACGGCGGCGAAGGTCTGAGTCCGATGGTGTTCGACTGGTTCAACCGCGCGGCGGCCCCCGCCCCGAGTGCCCCCCCGCAACCGGAGGAGGACGCCCCCGCCCCTGAAGCCCCCGCCGAGCCGGCTGAGGCAGTGGCGCCCGCGGCCGAGCCCCCCGAGCCGGCTGCCGAGCCCATCGCACCCGCCGAGCCAGCCGCCGCCGTCGCGGCGCCTGAGCCGGCGGCCGCTCCCGCCGGTGTGGATGAGCAGGCGCTCGACTGGGCCCGCCAGGCCTACGCCCGCCTCAAGGCCCAGCAGGAGGCCGCCCGCCAGGCCGTCTCGGCTCCTGCTCCTGCCCCTGTCGCTCCGGTTGAGCCGGCGGCCCCCGCCGCCCCTGCCGTCGAGCCGCCGCCGGCCAGCGTTGCCGAGCCGCTGGCCTCTGCCGCTGAAGCCGCCGCCGAGCCGGCCGCCGTCTCCGAGCCTCCTGCCGCCGCCGCTCCAGCCGCCGGCCTCTCGCTGCTGGAGCAGGCCGCGGCGGCCCGCCAGCAGCGCCTCGAGCAGCTCACCGCCACCGCGGCGGAGGCCGTGGAGCCTGCGCCGGCCGTGCTGCCGCCACCCGCCGCCGCCGCCCCGGTGGCCGCCCCCGCCCAGGAGGAGAGCGAACCCAGCCTCGGCGCCTTCGACGACACCTTCACCTGGTCCGCCGAGGTGCTGGCGGCCCAGGGCCGCAGCGTCGACCAGGTGTCGCTCGAGGAGATCGACTGGCTCGGCCGGCTGCGGCGCGGCCTGGAGAAGACCCGGCGCGGCTTCGTCACCCAGCTGCTGGAGCGGCTCGGCGACGACCCCCTCACCCCAGAAGTCCTCGACGACCTCGAAACCACCCTGCTGCGCGCCGACGTGGGCGTGAAGGCCACCGATCAGGTGCTGGCGGCTCTGCGCCAGCGCCTCAACGAGGAGGTGGTGGATCCGGCGGAGGGCATCCGCTTCCTCAAGGAGCAGTTGCGCAACCTGCTGGAGGAACCGATCGCCGCCAGCGGCCGCAGCCTGCTCGCCCCCGAACGGGGCAGGCTCAACGTGTGGCTGATGGTGGGCGTCAACGGCGTGGGCAAGACCACCACCCTCGGCAAGCTCGCCAACCTGGCCACCCGCAGCGGCTACAGCTGCCTCATCGCCGCCGCCGACACCTTCCGCGCCGCCGCCGTGCAGCAGGTGAGCGTGTGGGGTGAGCGCAGCGGCGTGCCCGTGGTGGCCAACCCGAGCGCCAACGCCGACCCTGCTGCCGTGGTCTACGACGCCATCGGCGCGGCCCGCTCCAAGGGCACCGAGCTGGTGCTGGTTGACACCGCCGGCCGGCTCCAGACCAAGCACAACCTGATGGAGGAGCTCTCCAAGGTGCGGCGCATCATCGACCGCCTGGCGCCGGAGGCGGTGGTGGAATCGCTGTTGGTGCTCGATGCCAGCCAGGGCCAGAACGGCCTGCGCCAGGCGATGGCCTTCGCCAGCGCGGCGGGCCTCACCGGCGTGGTGATCACCAAGCTCGATGGCAGTGCCCGCGGCGGCGTGGCGCTGGCGGTGGCCTCCGAAGCCGGCCTGCCGATCCGCTTCGTGGGGGCCGGTGAGGGCATCCGCGACCTGCGCCCCTTCAACAGCTTCGAGTTCGTGGAGGCGCTGCTGGCCTCCTGATCCGGCCGATCCGGCGATCGCTGCTACCTTGTGCCCTCCCCTGCGGCCGCTCCTTGAGCAGCAAGCCGCCCCACCGGCCCACAGACCAGCCGCTCACGGCCGCGGCCTCGCTGCGCCAGCTGCTCGACAGCCTCAGCCGCGAACAGCGGCGTAACCAGGAGCTGCTGGCTTCCCTGGCCTTCGCCCTGCGCAGCTTCACCAACGTCAGCCGTTTCCTGGAGCTCGTGCCCCTGGTGGCCTCCCGGCTGGTGGAGGCGGAGGGGGCCGTGCTGGTGGTGTTCCATCCCGATGGCCGCCTCTGGCGGGAGCAGCTGCAGGCCAGCCCCGCCGACCGCTGCAGCGAGCTGCTGCGCCAGCTCGCCGGCCTCAGCGATGGCCAGCTCCAGGCCCTGCCCGATGAGGAGGCCCTGGCCGGGCTGCTCGATGGCCTGATCGGCCGCCTCCTCGGTGGCGCCCGCCTGTTCGCCACCTCGGTGGTGGTCCGCAACAGCCAGCGCGGTCGCCTCTATGTGTTCAGCTCCCGCCGGGGCTACAGCTGGAGCGAGGTGCACCGCCGCCATCTGCAGCTGGTGGCCGACCTCACCGGCGTGGCCCTGGAGAACGAGCTGCTCCACGAGGACATGCGGCGCCATGAGCGGATCGATCGCCAGCTGAGCACCGGCGCCGAGATCCAGGCCCAGCTCCTGCCGGACCGCTGCCCCGTGATCGAGGGGGTGGAACTCGCGGCCCTCTGCCGGCCCGCCTTCCAGGTGGGTGGCGACTACTACGACTTCATCCCCTTCCTGCCCAGCCAGGCCCACAGCCTCGGCCGGCGCCGCGAGCAGGGCCAGTGGGCGCTGGTGGTGGGGGATGTGATGGGCAAGGGCGTGCCCGCCGGCCTGCTGATGACCCTGCTGCGCGGCATGCTCCGCGCCGAGGTGCTCAGCGGCCTGCCGCCCGACCGCATCCTCCAGGATCTCAACCGCCTGGCCCAGGAGGACCTGGCCCATTCCCACCGCTTCGTCACCCTCTTCTATTCCGACTACGACCCGCGCAGCCGGCGGCTGCGCTTCGCCAACGCCGCCCACAACCCCCCCCTGCTCTGGCACCGGGCCAGCGGCCGGATCGAACGGCTCGATGCCCCGGGCCTGCTGATCGGTCTGCAGGAGGAGGCCGACTACGGCTGCGGCGAGATCGTGCTCGAACCGGGCGACGTGCTCCTCTACTACACCGATGGGGTGACGGAAGCCACCGGCTTCAGCGGTGAGCGCTTCGATGAGGAGCGCCTGCTGCGGGCCTTCCACAACGCCTGCCGCTCCGGTTGCGGTGCTCAGGCCATCCTCGACCAGCTGTTCAGCCGCCTCGACCGATTCGTGGGCAGCGACCGCCAGCTGGATGACGACGCCTCGATGGTGGTGCTCAAGGTGCGCGAGGAGGTGACGCTGCCCTCCCTTCCCTCCTTCACCCTCAGCTGAACCCGGCCACCCGGCCCCCCTCCGGAGCCGGGTGCCAAGCTGAGGGGCTGCACCGCCCACCCCGATGCCCGCAGACGGCTCCCTTCCCGCTCCCACGCCCGCCGGCGCCGGCGTCACCGGTGGCGCCGCGGGCAGCTGGAGCGATCGCTTCGAGCAGGGGCTGCATCCGGCGATCGAGCGCTTCAACGCCTCGATCGGTTTCGACATCGCCCTGCTGCAGGAGGATCTCGATGGCTCGGTGGCCCACGCGCGCATGCTCGGTCGCTGCGGCGTGATCACGGAGGCGGAGGCGGAACGGCTGATCGAGGGGCTCGAGCTGGTGCGGGCCGAGGCCGCCGCAGGCGATTTCCGCCCCGGCCTGGAGGCCGAGGATGTGCACTTCGCGGTGGAGCGCCGGCTGATCGAGCTGCTGGGCCCGCTCGGCAAGAAGCTGCACACCGGCCGCAGCCGCAACGACCAGGTGGGCACCGATGTGCGCCTCTGGCTGCGCCGCCGCATCGATGCGATCGATGCCGGCCTGCTGCGCTTCGAGCGGGCCCTGCTGGCCCAGGCCGAGCGCCACGCCGACACCCTGATCCCCGGCTACACCCATCTTCAGCGCGCCCAGCCCCTCTGCCTGGCCCACCACCTGCTGGCCTACATCGAGATGGCGGAGCGGGATCGCCAGCGCTTCGCCGATCTGCGCCGGCGGGTGAACATCTGCCCCCTCGGGGCCGCGGCCCTGGCCGGCACTCCCGTGCCGATCGACCGCCGCCAGACCGCCGCCGAACTGGGCTTCGAGGCCATCTACGCCAACAGCCTCGATGCGGTGAGCGACCGCGATTTCGCCGTGGAGTTCATGGCCGCCGCCAGCCTGGTGCTGGCCCACCTCAGCCGCCTCAGCGAGGAGGTGATCCTCTGGGCCTCGGAGGAGTTCGGCTTCATCGGCCTCACCGATCGCTGCGCCACCGGCAGCAGCCTGATGCCGCAGAAGAAGAACCCCGATGTGCCCGAGCTGGTGCGCGGCAAGAGCGGCCGCGTGTTCGGCCACCTGATCGGCCTGCTCACGCTGATCAAGGGCCTGCCGCTCGCCTACAACAAGGACTTCCAGGAGGACAAGGAAGCCCTCTTCGATGGCGTGCGCACCTGCCTCGACTGCCTCGAGGCGATGGCGATCCTGTTCGAGGAGGGGCTGGAGTTCCGCCCGGCCCGGCTGGAGCGGGCGGTGGAGACCGATTTCGCCAACGCCACCGATGTGGCCGACTACCTCGTGGCCCGCGGCGTGCCCTTCCGCGAGGCCTACCAGCTGGTGGGCGGGCTGGTGAAGAGCTGCCTGCGCGATGGCGTGTTGCTGCGGGATCTGCCGCTGGAGCGCTGGCAGGCCCTGCATCCGGCCTTCGAGGCCGACATCCATGCCGCGATCGCCCCGCGCCAGGTGGTGGCCGCCCGCCGCAGCGAGGGCGGCACCGGTTTTGAGCAGGTGCGCCAGCAGCTGGAGCGGGCGCGCCAGCGGCTGCATCAGTCCGGCAACGTCGGCGGCCCGGAAGCGGGTGAACCCGGCCGATCGGTCTAACCTTGGTGGGTGTTGGGCGCCCCGGTGCCCCTGCCCCGGGCGTCTCGGCGCCTGCCCATCCCCGGTCCATCCGTGAGCATTTTTGTCGGCAACCTTCCCTTCCGCGCCGAGAAGGAAGACGTGGCGGAGCTGTTTGCACCGTACGGAGACGTGGTCAACTGTTCCCTGCCCCTCGAGCGGGACACCGGCCGCAAGCGTGGCTTCGCCTTCGTGGAGATGGCGGATGCCGAAATGGAAACCCGCGCCATCGATGGCCTGCAGGGCACGGAACTGATGGGCCGGCCCCTGCGCATCAACCGCGCTGAGCCCCGCACCGGCGGCGGCGGTGGTGGTGGTGGTGGTGGCGGTGGTGGCCCCCGCCGCGGCGGGGGTGGCTACGGCGGTGGTGGTGGTGCTGGTGGCTATGGCGGCGGTGGTGGCGGCGCCTATGGCGACCGTGGCTCCAGCGATCGCGGCTCCGGTGCCCGCGGTTGGGAGGATCGCAGCTATGGCGGCGGTGGCGACCGTGATGGCTTCGAGGCCGGCCGCATGCGCCGCCGCCGCGGCAGCGGTGGCGATTTCGGCGGCAGCGATTACGGCGGCGCTGAGGGCTAGCTCGGCGTTGTCACCAGATCATTCCGCGCGCAGCCGCCGCAGGGCCATCAGGTAACTGGGTTGATGCGGCAGTGGTGGCATGTTGTAGGCATCCAGAAGGGCCTTGATCCTCAGAGACGCCTCGGCCATCTGGTTGCAGGGAATGCCTGGGAATGCATGGTGAACACTGTGATGCGGCAATCCACCCATGATGGTGTTCAGCCAGGCTGGGCTCCCCACGTTGCGACAGCCGTAGAGTTGGCTGAGCAGAAAACTCCCCCGCGGGTGCCACAGGCCCCAGTGTTCCACCAGGGCGCGTGATTGCATGATCACGCCCACGATGCGCTCCACCACAATCCACGACAGCAGGTATCTCCAGAGGCACCCCTGGCTGTCGGCGATCCCCAGCAGCGTTCCGTGAACCAGGGCAATACCGGCCGCGTCCTGGATCAGCCGTTGTCCGAGCCGGGTTTCAGTGGTGCGTAGCCGCCAGGCTTGCTCCACCGTTTTGAAGATCAATCCCAGCCCGCCGGCACCAACGGCCAGTTTCAGCCAGGGATGTGGGCAAGGTTCAATCCTCTCGGGATCACGGCTCTCCACGTTATTCCAGCGATGGTGGAGTTGGTGGATCACCTTGTAGGTGAGGATGGGGAAGGCCATCGGCCAGCCAATCAGGCAGGGCAGCACTGCTTCCCATCGCGGTTGTGCCAGCAAGGTGCCGTGAAGGGCTTCATGGGAGGCGATCAACAGGCCGCTCTCAGCCAGGCCCACCAGTAGAAGGCCGATCAGGGCCGCACTCCAATGCACAGCATGCCAATAGATCCAGCCCCCTGTGAACACCACGGCAAGCAGGACAATCAGCCGCAACCAGCCAGGAACAGGGTTCACAGCATGCAGATCACCTACAGCCAGACAGATCTGTCTGGATAGGTTTCTGAGTTCATCGGAAGCAAGCTGATTGCCCAGATCATCCGTCTGCCTGGTCACACAAGTGCCCAATGACCTCCGAAACCGTAGATGGGGTTTGTGATGATCTTGTGCGACAGGGTGTAGATCTGCTGTTGAAGTGCTGCTACTTAACGCTGCTCCACGCATGCCTTCGCGTGTCTTCGTTACAGCCCCCGCTCCTCCAGCTGCAGGGCCGCGGCCGCCAGCACCTCGGGGCCGGCCCCCCGCTTCCCCGCCTCGCGGCCGAGGGCGGCGCGCCAGTGGCGGGCACCGCTCACCCCCTCCACCAGGTGCACCAGGTGGCGGCCGATCGCCCAGAGCCGGCCACCGCCGCTGCACCAGCGCTCGGCGTGGGGCAGCAGGCCCCGCACCACCTGGGAGGGCCTAGCCGGATCGCGGCTGTGGTCGTGGAACACGGCCCCATCCACGCCGTTCCAGCGCAGCGGGTGGGCGTAGGCCGCCCGCCCCACCATCACCCCATCCACCTGGCCCAGCTGCTCCAGGCAGGCCTGCGGGTGTTCCAGGCCGCCGTTCAGCTCGATCGTGAGCCGCGGCCGCTCCCGCTTGAGGCGGTGCACCACGTCCCAGCGCAGGGGGGGCACGGTGCGATTCTGCTTCGGATCCAGGCCCTCCAGCCAGGCCTTGCGGGCGTGCACGGCGAAGCGGCGGGCGCCCGCGTTCGCCAGGCAGTCCACGAAGGCCAGCAGCTCCTCGAAGGAGTCGCGCTCATCGATGCCGATGCGGTGTTTCACCGTCACCGGCAGGGGCGAGGCGGCCGCCATCGCCTCCACGCAGCGGGCCACCCGCTCCGGATCGGCCATCAGGCAGGCGCCGAAGTTGCCCTGGCGCACCTTGTCGCTGGGGCAGCCGAGGTTGAGGTTCACCTCGTCGTAGCCGCGCTCCGCCGCCAGCCGGGTGGCCGCCGCCAGCAGGGCGGGATCGTCGCCGCCCAGCTGCAGCGCCAGGGGCCGCTCCTCCGGATCGAAGCCCAGCAGCCGCTCGAGCCGCCAGTCGCGCTCGCCCGGCGGGGCGCTGGCGCAGTGGTGGATCGCCCGCGCCACCACCATCTCGGTGTACAGCAGGGAGTGCCGGCTCACCTGGCGCATCAGCACCCGGAAGTGGCGATCCGTGCAGTCCAGCATGGGCGCCACACTGAAGCGGTAGTTGTGCTCCATGCCCCCATGCTGCCCAGCCGCGCTTCCGTGGTGGTCGCCGGCGGCGGTCCCGCCGGTTTCATGGCGGCGATCGTGGCCGCCGAGGCGGGCCTGCGGCCAGGCCCCGATGGCCCCGCGGTGGTGGTGCTGGAGGCCACGCCCGAGCCCCTGCACAAGGTGCTGATCAGCGGTGGCGGCCGTTGCAACGTGACCCATGCCTGCTGGGACCCGCGGGCGCTGGTGGGTCACTACCCCCGCGGCGGCCGGGCCCTGCGCGGTCCCTTCGCCCGCTTCGCCACCGGCGATGCGGTGGCCTGGTTCGCCGAGCACGGCCTGGAGCTGGTGGAGGAGGCCGATGGCCGCCTCTTTCCCCGGGCCAACCGCTCCAGCGCCGTGATCGACAGCCTGCGCCGGGCCGCCCGCAACGCCGGCGTGGCGCTCCACACAGCGGCGGCCCTGCAGGCGGCCGAGGCGCTGCCGGAGGGGGGCTTCCGCCTGCAGCTGCGTTCAGGTGAGCGCCTGCGGGCCGATCGGCTCGTGCTGGCCACCGGCAGCCACCCCAGCGGCCTGCGCCTGGCCGCCGGCCTCGGCCACGGCCTGGTGGCGCCGGTGCCCTCCCTGTTCAGCCTGCGGCTCTCCCCCAACCCCCTGGTGGACCTGGCGGGCGTGGCCATGGATCCGGTGGAGCTTGAGCTGGAGCTGGCCGAGGGCCCCCGCCAGCGCCAGCGCGGGCCGCTGCTGATCACCCACCGGGGGCTGAGCGGCCCCGCCCTGCTGCGGCTCACGGCCTTCGCCGCCCGCGATCTGCACCGCTGCGGCTATCGGGGCCAGCTGCGGGTCGACTGGAGCGGTGGCCGCAGCCAGGCGGAGCTGGAGGAGCTCTTCGCCGAGCTGCGGCGCGACCAGGCCCGGCGCCAGCTGCAGACGGCCCGACCCTGGCCGGCCCTGAGCCGGCGGCTGTGGGCCCATCTGCTGGAGCAGGCCGGCGTGGCCGCCGATCTGCGCTGGGCCGACCTCGGCCGCGTGCCGCAGCAGCGCCTGATCACCGGGCTGCGGGCCAGCCGCTACGCGGTGGCCGGCCGCGGGCCCTTCGGCGAGGAGTTCGTCACCGCCGGCGGCGTGCCCCTGGGCGAGGTGAACCTGGCCACCATGGAGAGCCGCCTGCGGCCTGGGCTTCACCTGGTGGGCGAACTCCTCGATGTGGATGGCGTCACCGGCGGCTTCAACTTCCAGCACTGCTGGAGCTCCGGCTGGCTGGCCGGGCAGGCTCTCGCGGGGGCGATGGGTTGATCAGCGCTGCCGCGGCGGCGGTGGCTGGGTGTGGCCTCAGCGGATGTTCTCGAAGATCTTGAACATCGGCAGATACATCGCCACCAGGATCGAGCCCACGATGCCGCCCACCAGCACGATCATCACCGGTTCGAGCAGGGAGGTCATCGCCTTGACGGCCGCCGACACCTCGTCTTCGTAGAAATCGGCCACCTTGGAGAGCATGGCGTCCATCTCGCCGGTTTCCTCGCCGATGGCCAGCATGCTGATGGCCATGTCGGGAAACACGTTCTTCATCGACAGGGCTGCGCTCAGCGGAATGCCCTCGCTCACCTCGTTGCGCGACGACACGATCGCATCACCGATCACGGTGTTGCTGGAGGTTTCGCGCACGATCTCGAGCGACATCAGGATCGGCACACCGGCCCGCGAGAGGGAGCTCATCGTGCGGCAGAACTGGGCCGTGGCTGTTTTCTGCAGCAGATCCCCGAACAGCGGCAGCTTGAGAAGCACGGCGTCCACCTGGCGCCGGCCGGCCGGGGTGGCGTAGTAGCGCATGAACAGGTAGGCCCCGATCATCAGGCCGCCGAGCATGAGCAGGGCAAAGGGTGAGCGGAGCAGGTTGCTGATGTCGAGCATCAGCTGGGTGAACCAGGGCAGTTCACCACCGAGTTGGTCAAAGATCCCGGCGAAGGTGGGGATCATGAAGATGGTCATCCCCAGGAACACCAGGATGGCGATCACCATCACGGTGACCGGATAGCCCATGGCGCCCTTGATCTGGTTCTGCAGGCGGGCGTTCTGCTCCAGCAGGAAGGCGAGCCGTTTCAGCGTGTCGTCGAGCACACCGCCGGCCTCGCCGGCCTCCACCATGGCGATGGTGAGGTTGTCGAACACCTTCGGCCAGCGCCGCATCGCCGCGCCCAGGCTGTCGCCCTGGTTCACATCCTGCGCCATGGCCGTGAGCGCCCGGCGGAACTTCGGCGATTTCTGCTGGGTGCGCATCAGGTCGATGCCGCGCAGCAGGGGAACGCCCGCATCCACCATCGCCGAGAGCTTGCTGGCGAACAGGGCCTTTTCGCGGATGCCGATGCCGCCCTCCAGCAGCTCCTGCCACTGGAAACCCGTGGGCACCGCATCCGGCGGTGGCGCCTTGGGGGCCTCCTTGCGCACCAGTGTGTTCGCCAGGATGCCGCGGCGGCGCAGCTCGCGCCGGGCGGTGGCGGGGCTATCGGCCTCGAGGGTGAATTCGCGGCGCCGACCGGAGCGGGTGGTGTAGGTGACGAGAAAGGCGGTCATCGCCGTGCCGGCCGTGAAGAGGCTCAGACCTGATCGAGAAGCCTCTCCACCTCATCGGGCTTGGTGGTCTTGATCAGAGCCTCAGTGCGCTTGATCTTACCGGCCTTCACCAGCTCAGCCAGGCTCCGCTCCAGGGTCTGCATGCCGAACTGGCCGCCGGTCTGGATCTGGGAGTAGAGCTGAGCGGTCTTGCCCTCCCGGATCAGGTTGGCGATGGCGGGGGTGTTGATCATGATCTCCTGGGCCATCACCCGGCCGAACTGGCCGTTGCGCGGCTCGGCGCTGCGGCAGAGGGTCTGGGAGAACACGGCCAGCAGGCTCGAGCTGAGCTGCACCCGGATCTGGGTCTGCTGCCCCGCCGGGAACACGTCCACCATGCGGTCGACGGTCTGGGAGGCCGAACTGGTGTGCAGGGTGCCGAACACCAGGTGGCCGGTTTCGGCGGCGGTGATCGCCAGCTGGATCGTTTCCAGGTCGCGCAGCTCGCCCACCAGGATCACGTCAGGGTCTTCCCGCAGGGCCGCCCGCAGGGCATTGGCGAAGCTGCGGGTGTCTTCGTTCACCTCGCGCTGGTGGATCAGCGACTTGTTGTTCCGGTAGGTGAACTCGATCGGATCCTCGATCGTGAGGATGTGCTCCGAGCGGGTCTTGTTGATGTGCTCCAGCAGGGAGGCCAGCGTGGTGGTCTTGCCGGAGCCGGTGGGGCCGGTCACGAGCACCAGTCCCTTCGGCTTGCGGCTCACCTCCTCCACCACCGGCGGCAGGCCGAGATCCTCGAGCTGGGGAATCGTGTTGCCCAGGGCCCGCAGGCAGGCCGCGTAGGTGCCCCGCTGCCGGTACACGTTCACCCGGAAGCGGGCCACGCCGCGCAGGCCGTAGGAGCAGTCGAGGTCGAGGTTCTGCTCGAGGTGCTTGCGCTGGGCGTTGTTGAGCAGCGAGAAGATCAGCTTGTTGCAGTTTTCCTCGCTGAGCATCTCGTTGACCCGCATCGGCCGCAGCTCCCCGTTGAAGCGGCCATAGGGGGGCTGGCCCGCGGCCAGGTGGAGGTCGCTGCCCCCGCCCTTCACGAGCTCGGTCATCAGGTCTTCGATCAGCAGCTCCATGCCACTCACCGGCGTATGCGCAGACAGTAGGGGCACTCCAGCCATTCGTCCTGCAATCCGGCGCCGCAGCCGCGGCAGGTGAGCGTGCTGAGGGCCCGGGCCCGCCGTTCCGACTCCAGGCCCGTGTCGGTGAGCAGCATCCGCTCCACCTCGTCGAGGGTGGTGAGGCCCTGGCGCACCAGATCGAGGCCGTAGCCCAGCAGGGTTTTCATGCCGGCCTCCAGGGCCAGCCGCCGCAGCTCCTCGGTGCTGGAGCGCTTGGCCACCGCCGAGGAGAGGGTTTCGTTCATGCGCAGGATCTCGTACACCCCCACCCGCCCGGCATAGCCCCGCCCCTGGCAGGTGGGGCAGGCGCCCTCCACCCCCGGGCCCGTGGTGTGGGCATGGAAGAAGGTGATCGAGCTCTCGTCGCTCGCCACCAGCCCGAAGCGGGCCAGGTCCTCGTTGTCCGGGTGGTAGGGCACGCGGCAGTCGGGGCAGAGCCTCCGCACCAGGCGCTGGGAGATCACCCCCAGCAGCGAGGCGCTCACCAGGAACGGTTCCACGCCCATCTCATCCAGCCGGGCGAAGGCGCTGGCGGCGTCGTTGCAGTGCAGCGTGGTGAGCACCAGGTGGCCCGTGAGCGCCGCCTCGATGGCGGTTCGCGCCGTCTCCAGGTCGCGCGTTTCCCCCACCAGCAGCACATCGGGGTCCTGGCGCATGAAGGCGCGCAGGGCCGAGCTGAAGTCGTAACCCTTCTCCCGGTTCACCTGGGTCTGGGTGATGCCCTGGAGGGTGTATTCGATCGGATCCTCCACCGTGCAGATGTTGATGCCCGGATCGTTCCGCTCCGACAGCAGGGCGTAGAGGGTGGTGGATTTGCCGGAGCCCGTGGGCCCGGTGACCAGCACCATGCCGTAGGGCTTGGCGCCGATCTCGCGCAGGTTCGCCCGGGCCCCGGTGTCGGTGATCAGGGTGTCGAGCCCCAGCTGGGTGGCGCCGCTGTCGAGCAGGCGGAGCACCACCTTCTCGCCATGGCGGCTGGGCAGGGTGCTCACCCGGAAGTCCATGGTCCGGCCGCGGAAGTTGCGGCGGATGCGGCCGTCCTGGGGCAGGCGCCGTTCGGCGATGTCCAGTTCGGCCATGATCTTCAGGCGGGAGGTCACCGCCGGCGTCATGCTCTTGGGCAGGGTGTCGATGCTGCGCAGCACCCCGTCCTGGCGGAAGCGCACCAGCAGCCCATCGTCCTGGGGTTCCACGTGGATGTCGCTGGCGCCGCTGGTGAGCGCCTCGATCAGCACCCGGTCCACCAGGGCCATCACCGGCGAGGGATCCGCCGCCTTGCTGCTCGCCTCGAGGTCCTCGACGTTCATCGTCGTTTCGGGGCCCTGGGCGCTGGCCGCGTTCTGGGCGGCCAGGTCGACACCCTGGAGGAACGAGCGCCTGCCACCTCCGTTGGCCTGGCCCCCCTGGGTCGCGAGGTCGGAGTTCATTGAGGGTTCCTGGGTGTGGGCCTGATGTGCCAGGCGTGCGGCAGCCGTGACATCGACAGCCGGTTTTGCAAGACACCTGATTCTGATCGCTGCATCCCTGAAGCGGGCATCCCGTTACGATTCAGCCAAAGGCCCCGGGCTGCAGGTGCGGGCTTCCGCCGCTTGTGGGGGGCGGGGCCGGCCGGCCAACATGCTCGGAACCCGAATTCCGTGACAGGAAGCATGAGCGGCGACATCACTCCGGACGGCGACCTCCCGGTGAATTCCGGCGACAACCCCGCCGGGGCCCCGGCCGCCAGCGATGCCGGCGCCAGCGCGGCCCCCGGTCCGGCGGATGGGTCCACGGATGATCCCGCGGCGGCCGAGGCTGCCGGCAGCGGCGCGGCCGACCGCACGGCCGATCTCGAGGCGCGCTTCACCGCCCTGCAGGCCGAGCACGAGGCCCTGCGCGGCCAGTACATGCGCATGGCCGCCGATTTCGACAATTTCCGCAAGCGCCAGAGCCGCGACCAGGACGACCTGAAGCTGCAGATCACCTGCACCACCCTCAGTGAGATCCTGCCCGTGGTCGACAACTTCGACCGCGCCCGGCAGCAGCTCAACCCCCAGAGCGAGGAGGCCCTCGGCCTGCACCGCAGCTACCAGGGGCTCTACCGCCAGCTCGTCGATGTGTTCAAGCAGCTGGGCGTCTCGCCGATGCGGGTGGAGGGCGAACCCTTCGATCCCACCCTGCACGAGGCGGTGATGCGCGAGGAGAGCCACGAGCACCCCGAGGACGTGGTGATCGAGGAGCTGCAGCGCGGCTACCACCTCAACGGCCGGGTGCTGCGCCACGCCCTGGTGAAGGTGTCGATGGGGCCCGGCCCCGCCGATGGTCAGTCCGCCGCCCCTGAGGAGCAGGCCGGCTGATGGCCGACTACTACGACCTGCTGGGGGTCGCCCGCGACGCCGACCCGGACACGCTGAAGCGGGCCTACCGGCGCCTGGCGCGCCAGTACCACCCCGACATCAACAAGGATCCCGGCGCTGAAGATCGCTTCAAGGAGATCGGCCGGGCCTACGAGGTGCTCAGCGATCCCCAGACCCGCGCCCGCTACGACCAGTTCGGCGAGGCCGGCCTCGGCGGTGCCGCTGGCGGCGGCATGCCCGACATGGGCGACATGGGCGGCTTCGCCGACCTCTTCGAGACCTTCTTCAGCGGCTTCGGCGGCGCGGCCGGGGGCGGCGCTGCCCGTCGCCGCGGGCCGCGCCAGGGCGATGACCTGCGTCTCGACCTCGGCATCAGCTTCAGCGAGGCCGTGTTCGGCGCCGAGAAGGAGGTGCAGATCCGCCACCTCGAAACCTGCGGCACCTGCCAGGGCTCCGGGGCCCGCTCCGCCAGCGGCCCCACCACCTGCGGCACCTGCGGCGGCGCCGGCCAGGTGCGCCGGGCCACCCGCACCCCCTTCGGCTCCTTCACCCAGGTGGCGGCCTGCCCCACCTGCGAGGGCAGCGGCCAGGTGATCGCCGATCCCTGCCCCGCCTGCGAGGGCCAGGGGGTGCAGCAGGTCACCAAGAAGCTGCGCATCAACATCCCCGCCGGCGTCGATTCCGGCACCCGCCTGCGGGTGGCCGGCGAGGGCAACGCCGGCCAGCGCGGCGGCCCCCCCGGCGACCTCTACGTGTTCCTGGCGGTGCGGCCCCACGCCCAGTTGCGCCGCGATGGCACCACGATCCAGTCGGAGGTGCCGCTCAATTACCTGCAGGCCATCCTCGGCGACACGATCGAGGTGGAAACGGTGGACGGCCCGGAGCCCCTCGAGATCCCGGCGGGCACCCAGCCCGGCACGGTGCTCACCCTCAAGGGCAAGGGTGTGCCCCGCCTCGGCAATCCCGTGGCCCGCGGCAACCACCAGTTCACCGTGAAGGTGCAGCTGCCCACCAAGCTCAGCTCCGATGAGCGGGAGCTGCTGGAGCAGCTGGCCGGCCACCACACCCGCAAGGGCCACCGCACCCAGCACAAGAGCGGCCTGTTCGGCGGCCTGTTCGGGTGAGCGCCGCCGCCACGCCTCCGCTCGATCTGCGCGGCACGCCCTGTCCGCTCAACTTCATCCGCACCCGCCTGGCCCTCGAGAAGCTGCCCCCCGGGGCCGATCTGGAGGTGTGGCTCGATGCCGGTGAGCCCGAGTGGATGGTGAGCCAGGGGCTGGAGGCGGAGGGCCACCGCGTGGCGCCGCTGCCGCCGCCCCCCGGCACCGGCGTGAGCCTGGGCATCCGCCGTGCCGGCTGAGCCGCCGCGCCTCGGGCGGGTGGTGGCCCTGCAGGCCAACTTCTGTGCGGTGGAACTGGATCAGCCGGGGCCCGATGGCTGCCGGCGGCTGCTCTGCACCCGCCGCACCCGGCTCGGCAAGAGCGGCCAGCAGATCTGCGTGGGCGACCGCGTCGGCCTCGATGGCATCGACTGGCCGGCCGGCCGCGGCGCGGTGGTGAGCCTGGAGCCGCGCACCAGCCTGCTGCCTCGCCCCGCCGTGGCCAACGTGAGCCGGGTGGTGGTGGTGGCCTCGCTGGCGGAGCCCGCCCTCGACCCCCTCCAGCTCTGCCGCTTTCTCGCCACCGCCGAAACCACCGGCCAGCCGGTGCTGGCCGTGCTTTCCAAGGCCGATCTGGTGGCCCCCGCCGAGGTGGAGGGCTGGTGCCGGCGCCTGGCCGACTGGGGCTACGCCGCCCAGGCCATCTCCACCGCCAGCGGCGGCGGCGTGGCGGAGCTGCGCGCCACCCTGGCCGCGGGCGAGGGCATCGCCGTGCTCTGCGGGCCCTCCGGCGTGGGCAAGAGCAGCCTGCTCAACGCCCTCTGCCCCGACCTGGAGCTGCGGGTGGCGGCGGTGTCGGGCCGGCTGCAGCGCGGCCGCCACACCACCCGCCACGTGGAACTCTTCCCCCTCGCCCATCCCGCCGCCGGGGATGGCCAGGCCGCTCCGGCACTGCTGGCCGACACCCCGGGTTTCAACCGGCCCGACCTGCCCCCCGATCCCGCCGCCCTGGCCGCCCTCTTCCCCGACCTGCGCCGCCGCCTGGCCGCCGCCCCCTGCCGCTTCCGCAACTGCCGCCACCAGGGCGATCCCGGCTGCGCCGCCGGCAGCGACTGGGACCGCTTCACCCTCTACGGCCATTGCCTGCGCGAGGTGGAGGCGGCCGCCGGGCTGGCCCGTGGCCGCGGCCGCCCGGCGGCGGGCGATTTGCGCCAGCGGGGCGACCGGCTGGAGCCCCTGCTCGATCCGCGCCTGCGCCGCACCTCGCGGCGCCGCAGCCGTCAGCTGGAGGCCGCCGAGGAGGCGCCGGCGGCGGAGCTCAGCCCCCCAGACCCGGCAGGTTGAGATCGAGACCGCCGGTGAGGGTTTCCATCCGCTCGCGCATGGTGCTGGCGGAGCGTTCGTAGGCGTTCTGCAGGGCCTCCAGCACGGCCGCCTCGGCGCTGGCCTGGCCGGCGCTCAGCAGTTCCGGCGCCAGGCGCACCCGCAGCGGCTGCTGGTTGCCCGAGAGCCACACGCTGGCCTGGCCATCGGCGCTGCTGCCCTCGATCTCCATCGCATCGAGCTCCTCCTGGAGCTTCTGGGCGTCCTGCTGGATCTGCTGCGCCTTGCGGAAGGCCTCGGTGAGCTGACCGAAGTTGGGAAGACCGAATCCGGCCATGCGGGAGAGGGGGGTGCAGGCCTGAGGCTAGAACCCCAGCCGCTTCACCTCGGGGTGGAGTTCCACCCCCTCGGCCTGCCGCACCCGCCGCTGCACCTCGCGGATCAGGGCGTCGATGTCGGCGGCGCTGGCGTGGCCGGTGTTCACGATGAAGTTGGCGTGGATGGGCGACACCTCGGCGCCGCCGATGGCCAGGCCCTTGAGCCCCAGGGCCTCGATCAGCCGCCCGGCCTTCTGGGGTTCCGGGTTGCGGAACACGCTGCCGCAGCTGGGCTGCTGGTAGGGCTGGGTGCTGGTGCGGCTGTGCAGGTTGCCGCTGGTGCGGGCCGACACCTCGGCCGGGTCGTGCCCCGGCTCGAGCCGGAAGCGGGCCGAGAGCACCAGCAGCGGCTCCTGCTGCAGGCGGCTGTGGCGGTAGGCGAAGGCGAGCTCCGCGGCGCTGAGGCTGAAGGGGGCATCGGGCCGGGCCGGATCGAGCACCTGCACCGAGTGGAGCCACTCGGCCGTGCAACCGCCCTGGGCGCCGGCGTTCATCACCACCGCACCGCCCACGGTGCCGGGGATGCCCACCGCCCACTCCAGGCCGTGCAGGCCGGCCCGGGCCGCCTTGCGGGCCAGGGTGGGGATCGGCTCGCCCGCCTCGGCCTCCACCCAGCCCTCGCCAGCGTCGAGCTGGCTGCCCTGCAGGCGCCGGTTGCAGAGGGTGAGCCCGGCCAGGCCGGCATCGGCGATCAGCAGGTTGGAGCCGGCGCCGATGCAGCGGTGCTCCATGCCCTCGCGCAGCGCCCAGCCGGCCAGCTCCTGCAGCTGGGCCTGCCCGGCCGGTTCGGCGAACCATTCGGCCGGCCCGCCCACCTTCCAGGTGGTGAACTCGCTCAGGGGCATCCCCCGCCGCAGCCCCGCCGGCCCGGTGGCGCCCGTGACCTCCATCAGGCCGCCTCCACCAGCGGCTCCCGCGTGGCCAGCCGCTCCCAGAGGCTGTTCACATCGCCCGCCCCCATGGCCAGCACCAGATCGCCGGGCCGGCTCACCGCCGCCACCTGATCGGCGAGCTCGTCCATGCTGGCGGCCACCAGCACCTCGCGCTGCGGCGCCAGGCGGCTCACCGCCGCCGCCAGGCTGGCGCTCGACACGCCAGCGATCGGCTCTTCCCCGGCGGCGTAGAGGGGCGCCACCAGCACCAGATCGGCCACGGCCAGGGCGCCGGCGAAATCCTCGAGAAACTGGGCCGTGCGGCTGTAGCGGTGGGGCTGAAACACCGCCACGAGCCGTTGCGGCTGCAGCGGCAGCGGGCTGCGTCCGCTGTCGAGCATCAGCCGGGCGGTGCTGAGGGTGGCCGCCACCTCGCTCGGGTGGTGGGCGTAGTCGTCGACCACCACGCGCCCCTGCCACACCCCGCGGCAGTCGAAGCGGCGGCCTGGAGGCCGGAGTCCGGCGATGGCCTGGCGCAGGGCCTCGAAGGGGATCCCCTCCAGGCGGCAGGTGGCCAGCGCGGCGGCGGCGTTGCTGAGGTTGTGGCGGCCCGGCAGGGGCAGTTCGATCCGGCCCACCAGCTCCCCGTGCTCGTACACGTCCGCCACCGTGCCGTCGCCGTGCTCCTCGCGGGGGATCACGGCGAAGGTCACCCCCTCGGGCGAGAGGGTTGACCACCAGTGGTCGGCCGTGAAGTGCTCGCGCAGCACCGGGCAGTCGCGGTTGGCCAGCAGCTGGCCCGAGGCGCTGGCGAAGGTCTGCAGCGTGCGGATCAGGGAGGCCAGGTCGGGGTAGTGGTCCGTGTGGTCGAGCTCCACGTTGGTGAGCACCGCCCGGTGGGCGCTGAACTTCACCAGGGAGCCGTCGGATTCATCGGCCTCCGCCACCAGCAGCCGGCCATCGCCGTTGCGGCCGTTGCTGCCGAAGGCGGGCACGATGCCGCCGATCACGGCGGTGGGGTCGTGGTCGACCGCCGCCAGCAGGGTGGCGATCAGGGTGCTGGTGGTGGTCTTGCCGTGGCTGCCGGCCACGGCGATCGAGGGCTGGCCGTTGATCAGGGCCGCCAGCACATCGGAGCGGTGCAGCACCTCGAGGCCGGCGGCGCGGGCCGCCGCGAGCTCGGGGTTCGACTCGGGCACCGCCGTGCTGATCACCACCACCGGCGCCGCGTCGGCGGCGGCGAGGAGGGCATCGATCGTGGCCGCCTGCTGGCGATGCACCGCCACACCGGCGGCCTCAAGCTGCTCGATCACCGGGTTGCGGCGGGGATCGGAGCCGCTCACGCGGTAGCCCCGGGCCGCCAGGATCCCCGCCAGCGCGGACATGCCGATGCCACCGACCCCGATGAAATGGAGCGGCTTGTGGCGATCGAGCATGGCGGCCAAGGGCGTCTCCCGGACTGGCCGAAAATAGGCCGGGATCCCCCGCCTGTGGTTTACCACTTTCTGCGTCGTTACTCACCGGCGCCCTGCGGCGGCGCCCCACCGCGGCGGCGGCTTCCCGCTCGGCGGCTGGCGGGGGGAAGATTTCTGTATGATCGGCAGCCGAAATCCCCCCTTGCCAGCGGGTCTGCCCGCTTCCTGCCATGACCCTGCGCGTCGCCATCAATGGATTCGGCCGGATCGGGCGCAACTTCATGCGCTGCTGGCTGAGTCGCGGGGCCAACACCAACCTGGAGATCGTCGGTCTGAACGGCTCGGGTGACACCTCCACCAACGCCCACCTGCTCAAGTACGACTCGATGCTCGGCCCCCTGCGTGGGGCTGAGGTGTCGCACACCGACAACTCGATCGTCGTCAACGGCAAGGAGATCAAGGTCTTCTACGACCGCAACCCCGCCAACCTTCCCTGGAAGGAGTGGGGCATCGATCTGGTGATCGAATCCACCGGCGTCTTCAACGACGACGTGGGCGCCAGCAAGCACTTCGAAGCCGGTGCCAAGAAGGTGATCCTCACCGCCCCCGGCAAGGGCCCCAAGGTGGGCACCTTCGTGGTGGGTGTGAACGCCGACCAGTACCGCCACGAGGAGTGGGACATCCTCAGCAACGCCAGCTGCACCACCAACTGCATGGCCCCGATCGTCAAGACGATCGACCAGGCCTTCGGCATCGTGAAGGGCACGATGACCACCACCCACAGCT
>VFQS010000926.1_pt1 | contig 29026 bp, 24 predicted proteins | sample 3512361 | NCBI WGS metagenome assembly VFQS01 (sample SAMN10412375, study PRJNA504923) | tailings metagenome | isolation source: Relicate 1 Philex TSF3 active mining | place: Philippines
CGACCATCGGTTGCAATCAGCAAGACGGCCGTGGTCAGCAGGTCAAAGGGATGGGGTTCGCGCATAAATAAAAAAGGGGGCGATTGCTCGCCCCCTTCGTTGGTCTACAGAGCCAGACGTCGAAGGCTGGCGAGCAGATCAGCTGCCTTACAGTGAGTAGTACATGTCGAACTCAACCGGATGGGTGGTCATGCGGAAACGCGTGACCTCTTCCATCTTGAGGTTGATGTAGGCATCGATCATGCCGTCGGAGAAGACACCGCCACGGGTCAGGAACTCGCGATCCTTGTCGAGGCACTCCAGCGCCTGGTCCAGCGAGGAGCAGACGGTTGGGATCTTGGCATCTTCCTCGGGTGGCAAGTCATACAGGTTCTTGCTAGCAGCCTCACCCGGGTGGATCTTGTTCATGACACCGTCCAGACCAGCCATCAGCAGAGCCGAGAAGGCCAGATAGGGGTTGGCCGAAGGATCGGGGAAGCGAGCCTCGATGCGGCGAGCCTTGGGGCTGGCCACGTGAGGAATACGGATCGAAGCCGAGCGGTTGCGGGAGGAGTAAGCCAGTTTGACCGGCGCCTCGAAGCCAGGCACCAGACGCTTGTAGGAGTTGGTGCCAGGGTTGGTGATGGCATTCAGGGCACGGGCGTGCTTGATCACACCACCGATGTAGTACAGGGCGAACTCGGACAGGCCGGCGTAGCCGTTGCCCGCGAACAGGTTCTGGCCGTCTTTCCAGACCGACTGGTGAACGTGCATGCCAGAGCCGTTGTCACCAACCAGAGGCTTGGGCATGAAGGTCGCGGTCTTGCCGTAGCTGGCTGACACGTTGTGCACGACGTACTTCAGGATCTGGGTCCAGTCAGCACGCTGAACCAGGGTGGAGAATTTGGTACCAATCTCGCACTGACCGGCACCAGCCACCTCGTGGTGGTGGACCTCGACGGGCACGCCCATCTGCTCGAGAATCAGGCACATCTCTGAACGGATGTCTTGGAACGAGTCGACAGGGGGAACGGGGAAGTAGCCACCCTTGACGGCAGGACGGTGGCCCAGGTTGCCACCCTCGTAGTCGGTGTTGGTGGACCAGCTGGCTTCCTCGGACTTGATCTTGACGCCACTGCCGGACATGTCAGCAAACCAGGTCACGCCATCAAAAATGAAGAACTCAGGCTCGGGACCAAAGTAGGCGGTATCGCCCAGGCCGGAGGACTTGAGAAACGCCTCGGCGCGCTTGGCGATGGAGCGGGGATCCAGATCGTATCCCTTGCCATCGGAGGGCTCTATGACGTCGCAGGTGAGGATCAGGGTGGATTCCTCGCGGAAAGGGTCCATCACAGCGGTCGAGGGATCGGGCATCAGCAGCATGTCAGAGGCTTCAATGCCCTTCCAGCCAGCAATCGAGGAACCGTCAAAGGCATGACCCGATTCAAACTTGTCTTCATCTACCTGGTGGTGAGGCACCGATACGTGCTGCTCTTTGCCACGGGTGTCCGTGAAACGGAAGTCGACGAATTTGACCTCGTTGTCCGAGATCATTTTCAAGACGTCTTTGGGTGTAGCCATCGCTAAGCTCTCCTGATCGCAAAAATGGGTAAATCGATGAATTGAAGGTACGGCTCTAGAAATGCATGAAACATGCCAACCAATAAACGACCATTTAGCGCGCAGTCTGCGCCAGCGCAAGGCCCATTATGCACTTTTATAGTGCTTTATGCACCAATATAGTGAATAAAATTCTTTATTGGTGCAAAAACAGGCTCTGAAGATCGTTGAGGAAATCCAGCCCTTTGGCGGAGGGACGCCAGCATGATACATCCGCTAGCAAAAGCCCTTTGGCCTGCGCCTGCTCGAGGCCAGGCAGCACGGTCTCCAGGGGCAGGCCGGTCCTCTCTCGGTAGAGGGCGGGCGAAAATCCCTCCACCAGCCGCAGACCATTGAGCATGAACTCGAAGGGCAGCTCATCGGGTTCGACGGTCACTTGTCGTCGATGAGACCCATCTGCTCTCAAGACGGCATCCATGTAATCCTGCGGTCGACGCAGACAGTTGTGTCGACTCACCACCAACCCTGCCTCGCTCGCGGACCAGTTGGCTGAGCGGCTGGCGGAGTGGCTAGCTGAGTGACTGCGCCGGGCCTCAGCAGAGGCATCGGCATGGGCGCTCAGCTTGCTGTGTGCTCCCGCTCCGATCCCCAGGTAGTCGCCGAACTGCCAGTAGTTCAGGTTGTGCGCACATCGCTGGCCAGGCTTGGCGTAGGCCGACACCTCGTAACGTTCAAGGCCTGCCTGCGAGAGTTGGTTCATCAGGGCCAGCTGCATGTCGTAGATCAGATCCTCATCCGGCAGCACAGGTGGCTTGTTTGCAAAGACCGTGTTGGGTTCGATGGTGAGTTGATAGAGGGACAGGTGTCCCACGCCGAGCGAGAGTCCCGTTGCCAGGTCATCACAGGCCATCTGCAAGGTCTGCCCCGGCAGGCCGTACATCAGGTCTAGGTTGACCCGATCAAAGACCCTGGTGGCCTGGGTCACCGCAGCGAGAGCCTGATCGGCCGAATGAACCCGGCCCAACGCCGCCAAGCTCCCCGGATCAAAAGACTGCACCCCAACCGACAACCGGTTAACCCCGGCCTGACGATAGCCCAGCCAATCGCCCTGATCGCGCCCAGCCCCTGGGTTGGCCTCCATGGTCACTTCAAGACCCGCCAGCCAGGGCAGCCGCGCTCGACAACCAGCCAACAATTGGTCAATGGCCTGGGGAGAGAAGACATTCGGCGTCCCGCCACCGATAAACACCGCAGAGATGCTGCGACCCCAGACCAGGGGCAAGGCCTGCTCCAGATCGGCCAAGAGCGCCTGGATGTATCGCTGCTCAGCGCTGATCAGGTCGAGTCCGTCGCGCGCCAGGCCATCGAGCCCATGGGAATTGAAGTCACAGTAGGGACACTTCTGCACACACCAAGGCAGGTGGATGTAAAGGGTCAGGCTACCGGTCAAGGTCAGACCTCAGACGCCGGTGCGCAGAGCGACAGCATCATCCGAGCGCAACTGATCCATCAACTGGGCAAAAGCCTTGGCACGGTGGGAGCGGGCGTCTTTTTGTTCAGCCGTCATCTCGGCTGCCGTGAGACCCAACTCCGTGTCAAGAAACACTGGGTCGTAGCCAAAGCCCTGCTCGCCCCTGGCCGCATCAGCCACCTGACCATGCCAACGACCCACCGCAATCACAGGGTCGGGATCATGGTCATGGCGGACCAAGACCAGGCAGCAGACAAAGTGCGCGGTGCGCCCACTGGCCTCGCGTCGACGCAACTCATGAAGAAGACCCTGACAGCCATGAGCTTTGAGGTAACGCGCCGACTGGACCCCTGGTGCACCGCCCAAGGCATCGACCACCAGGCCAGAGTCATCGGCCAAGGCCGGCAGGCCGGTGACCCTGGCTGCATGCCGTGCCTTGCGAAGCCCATTCTCAAGGAAGGTCTCAAAGGGCTCGTCGATCGGCTCGACACCCAAGGAAGACTGCAAGACCACGTCCAGCGAGGACCAGGCCGTCGACGCCCCACGAAACAGGCGAACAAACTCCTGGGCTTTGCCAGCATTGCTGGATGCCAGTACCCAACGCATGGGCCTTAGCCTTTTAGAGTCGCCTGCAACTGCTCGGGCTTTTGCATGAGCTCAGCCTGCAGGGTATGCAGACGACGCAGACCCGACTCACCCAGTGCCAGCATGGCATCGAGCTCCGCGCGGCTAAAGGCCTCGCCCTCTGCGGTGCCCTGAAGCTCGATCAATCCACCCGAGGCAGTCATGGCGATGTTCATGTCGGTGTCACAGCCAGAGTCTTCTGTGTAATCCAAATCCAGCAGCGCCCGGCCAGCCACCAGCCCAACCGAGACCGCCGCAACGCGGTCCTTGAGCGCGGCGCGAATTTTCTGAGCCGCTGCCGCATCCGTCTGCCGAACGGCCAAGGTCTCCAGGGCATCAAATACCGCCAGGCAGGCCCCAGTCACGCTTGCAGTGCGCGTGCCGCCATCGGCCTGCAGCACATCGCAGTCCACCGTGATGGTGCGCTCGCCGAGGGCCTGCAGGTCCACCACCGCACGCAGACATCGGCCGATCAGCCGCTGGATCTCCATGGTCCGTCCGCCCTGCTTGCCCTTGGCCGCCTCGCGGTCGCTGCGGGTGTGGGTGGACCTTGGCAGCATGCCGTACTCCGCCGTTACCCAGCCCTGCCCTTTGCCCTTCAAGAAGCCGGGGACCCGATCCTCAACCGACGCACAGCACAGCACCTTGGTCTGACCAAAACTCACCAAGACCGATCCCTCTGCGTGACAGGTATACCGCCGCTGAAGGCTGACCTGCCGCAATTGATCATCCCTGCGCGGGCTGCCCTGGCCGGCCTGCGGGCCATCGCCCGCGCAGCGGTTCTGGGGAAATGTGCTGCTGTCCTGACTGTTCAAGAAAACTCTCCTTGCTTCATAACGAGTGACTGACTGCAGACCTTACAATACCTGCACCATGAACACGATCAGCATGACCGGCTTTGGTGCCGCCAGCCAACCGACTGCACTGGGGCTCTTGCAGATCGACATCAAGAGCGTCAACAGCCGCTTCTTCGAGTTCAACGCTCGACTGCCGGAGGAGTGCCGAAGCCTGGAGGCAGGCCTTCGCGACTCTCTCGCACGGGCGGTGGCCCGAGGCAAGGTGGAGCTCCGGATCTACCTGTCGCGAGACCAGGCGCCGCAGCAGGCCGCTCCCAGCATTCGGGAGCCTCTGGTCAAGCAGTTGCTGGCCGTGGGCCATCAGGTTCAGACCCTCTCCAACCAGACCGTGGAGCCCTGGCGCATGGTGGACCTGCTGCGCTGGCCAGGCGTGATGGTCGAAACGCCTACGGATCCAGAGGCCTTCGCCCAGGCGGTCAACGGGTGTTTTCAATCCGCGTTGCAGGCTTATCAGGCCTCCAGGCAGCGTGAGGGACAGGCCCTGGGTCAGACCATTCTGGACAAGGCGCAGGCCCTTCAGACACTCTGTGCGAGAGCAGCCGAACAACTGCCAGAGGCCTTGACGGCTCAGACCGATCGTGTGGCCAGCCGGCTTCAAGAAGCCTTTGCCGACCTGGCTGAGGCCGACCGTCAGGCCATGATCGAAGACCGAATTCGGCAGGAGGCCAATGCCGCGGCCATTCGCTCCGATGTCACCGAGGAGCTAGACCGCCTCAAGGCTCATCTGGCTGAAATGGCCCGTGTCATCCACAGCAGCAAGGACAGTAGTCTGGGCAAGCGCCTGGACTTTCTCACGCAGGAGTGTCACCGCGAGGCCAATACCCTGGGCTCCAAATCGCCGGGACTGGCCCTGACGCAGACCGCGATGGAGATGAAACTGCTCATTGAGCAGATCAAAGAACAGGTGCAGAACCTTCAATAATGGCCGGGCGTCTCATCATTCTCTCGGCACCTTCTGGGGCCGGCAAGACCAGCCTGGTCAAGGCCCTGCTCCAAGACAGCAGCCTGCCGCTGCGCCTGTCCATCTCCACCACCACTCGACCACCACGACCTGGTGAAGTCCACGGCCGAGAGTATTTCTTTACCGATGTGCCGACCTTTGAGCAGCGTATCGCCAAGGGGGAGTTCTTGGAGTGGGCGAGAGTCCACGACAACCTCTACGGAACGGCGGCGGCCGATGTCCAGGCTGCCCTGGATCGACAAGACCAGTTGCTGCTGGAGATCGACTGGCAGGGCGCGGCACAGATCAGGGCCCGTTTCGCACCCCAGCAGCTGATGAGCATTTTTATCCTGCCGCCCTCTTTGGCCGAGTTACGCCGCCGACTGGAGAGTCGAGGCCAGGACAGCCAGGCGGTGATCGATCGGCGAGTGGCTGCTGCTGAGGCCGAGATGGCCCACGCCAATGAATTCGATCATGTTATTATGAATCAAGACTTTAGCGTGGCTTTGGCCGAGCTCAAGCGACTCATCTGCCACCACGACAGCCCCACCCAATCGGAGTAAAGACCACCATGGCCCGTATCACCGTCGAAGACTGCCTGCATCAGATCAACAACCGCTTTGAGTTGGCCCTGGCCGCCACCTACCGCGCCCGCCAACTGGCCCAGGGTGCAACGCCCAAGGTGCCCGACCAGAAGGACAAGCCCACGGTCACGGCCCTGCGCGAAGTCGCCGCCGGTCAGGTTGGTCGTGAAATGCTGCGCAAGGTGCCCATCTAAGCCAGCCAGCACAGCATGGGCGACCACTCTCTTCGTTCGCCTGTTGTGATCTCCCCGCGTGAGTTACTCGCGCGGGCGCAGTACCTGAGCAAGTCCGATCAGAAGCGCCTCACCGAGGCCTTTCACTTCAGCGACGCTGCCCACCTTGGCCAGACCCGGCAATCGGGTGAGCCCTACATCACCCATCCACTAGCAGTAGCCGAGGTCTGCACCGACTGGCAGCTCGATGCCGATGCCCTCATGGCTGCCCTGCTGCACGACACCGTCGAAGACTGCGGTGTGACGCGACAAGAGATCGCTGAAAAATTTGGCACCACCGTCTCGGCCCTGGTCGACGGTCTGACCAAACTCGATAAGATCGAATTCAAGAACCGAGAGCATGCGCAGGCGGAAAACTTTCGCAAGATGCTGCTGGCCATGTCAGATGACGTACGGGTCATTCTGATCAAGCTGGCCGACCGGCTCCACAACATGCGAACCCTGGGCGTGGTCTCTGCCGAGAAGCGACAACGCATTGCCCGGGAGACACTGGACATCTACGCGCCCATTGCCCACCGATTGGGCCTGAACGAGGTCTTTCGGGACTTTGAGGATTTGTGTTTTGCTGGCCTCTATCCAGATCGCTTTCGGATTCTGAGCCAAGCCCTTCATGCGGCCCGTGGCAACCGTCGAGAGATTGTCAGCCGACTGGAAAACACCATTCGTGAACACCTGCCCCGATTCAACATCAAGGCCCAGGTCACAGGACGCGAAAAGAGTGTCTTCTCCATCTACCAAAAGATGAAGGAGAAACGGCTGAGCTTTGCCGAGGTCTTGGACATCTATGGTTTTCGGGTCTTGGTCGACAGCCCTTCAGACTGCTATCTGGCCCTCGGAGCGCTGCACGCCCTGTTCAAGCCAGCACCAGGCAAGTTCAAAGACTACATCGCCCTGCCCAAGTCCAATGGCTATCAGTCTCTGCACACAGTGGTGGTGGGTCCCCAAGGAACACCCCTGGAGTTTCAGATTCGAACCCACCAGATGCACCAGGTGGCGGAGGCTGGCGTTGCAGCCCACTGGCTCTACAAAGAATCAGACCATGCCTCAGCCTCTCCACTGCAGCGCAAGGCGCACGAGTGGATGAAGTCCCTGCTATCGGTCCAGACCAAAGACCCAGGCGACTTTCTTGAGCACGTCAAAATCGATCTCTTCCCGGATGTGGTCTACCTCTTCACCCCCAAGGGTGAGATCAAGGAGCTGCCCCGGGGCGCCACGCCCATCGACTTCGCCTACATGGTTCACACCGACATCGGCAATCGCTGCGTCGCGGCCCTGGTCAATGGCCAGGCCAAACCACTCGACACAGAACTTCGCAATGGCGACGTGGTGCGCATTGAGACTCGCCCAGAGGCCACACCCCACCCGGGATGGCTCGGCTTTGTGCGGACCGCCAAGGCCAGGGCCGAGATTCGCCACAACCTGAAAACCAATACCCAAGAGCGGGCGATTGGCTTTGGTCGGCGCCTGCTGGACAACGCCTTGAGGGCCATCGGATCCACCGGCGTCGAGGATGAACAGTTGAACTGGACCGGACTGTTCCACGAGACCACCGCCAACGACAAAAACGGGGTCTATGAATCGATTGGCCTGGGCCTGACCCTGGCCCACGTCGCCGCGAGACGATTGCTCCCGGCCGACAGCAGTTCGGCTGCCGCTGGTTACAGCGGCGCTCTGCAGGCCGAGGCTGGCCTCCCAACCAGCGGCAAGACCCGACAATTGAGCGAAACGGCCCGACAGGCCCTTCGGCTATCCGAGCAACACCTCACCCATCAAGCCGTTGGGATCACCATCAATGGTGCCGAGGGCACTGCCGTTCAGTACGCCCATTGCTGCTATCCCATTGCAGGTGACAATGCAGTGGGCTACATGCGAGGCGGCACGGGCCTGCAAATCCACCGGGCCAGCTGCCCAACGGCCAGGCGTCAGCAGGACAAAGACCCCAGTCGATGGGCCGAGATCAGTTGGGGCGATCCGCTCTACCGAGACTTTGAGACCCACCTGGACATCGAGGTCAGTGACAGCCCTGGTGTATTGGCCAAAGTGGCCTCCGCCATCTCGGCCAGTGGCGCCAACATTGTCGACATCAGCATCGAGCAGCACGGCACCGGCTTTGCCCGTCTTCGTGTGGCCATCGAGGTCAAACACCGACAACACCTGGCGGACGTCCTGCGTCGGGTTCGCCGAAATGCAGTAGTCACCAAGGCCAGCCGGATCACCCGAGCCAAAGCCGGCGATCTGCTGGCAGCCCGATCAGCTGCCCGCAATCGTCATTCGGTCTAGCAGAATCGACCCCGTGGTTTTGGTGCCGCGGGTGATCTCATCGCTGCCCACGGCCACCAGACCGGCGTACATGTCCTTAAGATTGCCAGCGATGGTGATCTCTTCGACTGGATGAACAATCTGGCCATTGTCGACCCAGTAGCCAAAGGCCCCACGGGAATAATCCCCGGTCAGGCCATTCACGCCCTGGCCCATCACCTCGGTCACCAGTAGCCCCTTGCCCATGGTCTTGATCAGAGCAGCCAGATCGTCTTTGGGCTTGGTTCGACGACTGCTCAGGCGCAGGTTGTGAGCGCCACCCGCATGACCGGTGGGCTCCATCGATAGCTTGCGGGCTGTGTACATGGACAAAAAGTAACCCTGCACCACACCGTCGGATACCAGCTTGCGAGGACAGACCGCAAGGCCCTCGTCATCAAAAGGTGCACTGCCGGCCGCCCCTGGAATAAATGGGTCTTCGTCGATCTCAATGTGATCCGGGAAGATCTTCTGACCCTTGGCATCGAGCAGAAAGCTTGCACGCCGATAGAGCGCGGACCCGCTGAGCGCGTGGACCAAGGAGCCGATGAGGCCAACCGCCAATGGGGCTTCAAAAATCACGGGCCACTGACCCGTCGGAATCTTCCTGGCCCCCAGCCGCGACAGCGCTCGCCTGGCTGCATAGCGACCCACGTCCTGTGGACTGGCCAATTCGGTTGGCCTGCGGCTGGTGCTATACCAGTCGTCGCGCTGCATGGCATCGCCACGCTGGGCAATCGGTGCCACCGAGAGCCAGTGGCGGCTGTACGGATAGCCGCCCGAGAAACCAGCGGTATTGGCACTGAAGAACTGTCCATGGCTGGCCGACACGCCGGCCCCTTCGGAGTTTTTGATCAGTGGGCTGACGGCGCGAGCCGCAGCCTCGGCCGCCAAGGCCATGTCAGCAGCCTGCTCGGGCCGAACCGACCAGGGGTGAAACAGATCGAGGGAGCGCTGCTCAGTGGGCTGGTAACGCTTCTCGGGCAACCCCGAAAATGGATCCTCAGCGGTGTGGCTGGCGATGTCCAAGGCGCGCTTGACCGCTGCGGCCAGGGCGTGATCGGATAAGTCAGACGTTGTGGCATGACCGCGCCGATGCCCCTTGTACACAGAGACAGCCGCACTGCGGTCTCTGGTCTGCTCAATGGTCTCCAGCGAACCCATGCGCACGCTGACCGAGAGTCCGGCATGCTCGGAGACCTCTGAGGAGGCGTCGGTTGCGCCATACTGCCGAGCCATGTCCAGCAGCTTGTGGGCGATTCCTGCAAGGGCCGGCTGGTCGTAGTAAAAAGGCGTTTGATTTGTCTTTGTCATAACCGAGAATAGTGCCATGAACCCACACAGCAATACGCGTACAGCCCGCATCGGCATGGTCTCCATCAGCGATCGGGCCTCATCTGGGGTCTACCAAGACCAGGGTCTGCCAGGCCTCAAAGACTGGCTGAGTCGCGCCCTGACCACACCCTGGGAGGCCATTGAACGGCTCATTCCAGACGATCAGTTCACCATCTCTCAGACCCTGGTGGACCTGGTGGACCGGGAAGCCTGTGACCTGGTGCTGACCACCGGTGGGACGGGTCCAGCCAAGCGCGATGTCACCCCCGAGGCCACCCTAGCAGTAGCCGACAAGGAGCTACCCGGATTTGCAGAGCAGATGCGACAGATCTCGCTTCAGTTTGTGCCCACCGCCATCCTGTCGAGACAGGTGGCCGTGGTACGGGGTCAGGCCTTGATCATCAACCTACCAGGCCGACCCAAGTCGATTCAAGAGACGCTTGAGGGCCTCAGAGACGACCAGGGCGAGATCAAGGTCCCGGGCATTTTTGCGGCTGTGCCCTATGGTCTGGAACTCATTGGTGGCCCCAGCCTTCACACCGACGAATCGATCTGCCGGGCCTTTCGTCCCAAGAAATAACGCGACAGTCGATCCAAGCCCTCTGATAAAACCGCGATGGGCTTTGGAAAGGACACCCGAAGGTAGCGCTCGGACTGGTGGTCACTGAAGTCCCGGCCTGGCGCCAGCAACACCCCCAGTTCATCACAGGCTTGAAGACACAGGCCGTAGCTGTCATCGGTCACGGCCGAGACATCACAGTAGGCGTAGAACGCGCCATCGGGTCTGGCGGGAACGGCCAACCCCATCTGCTCGAGCCTGGGCAGTACGTAGCGGGCCTGCTCGGCATAGGACTGCCGATAGGTCTCGACAATGGCGCGGGTCTGGGGCGTGAAGGCCGCCAGGGCGGCCTGCTGGGGCAGACTGGCCGGTGAGATAAACAGGTTCTGGGCCAGACGCTCCACGGCCTCGATCACCTGGGCTGCTGCCACCATCCAACCCAGGCGCCAGCCGGTCATGGAATAGGTTTTGGAAAAACTGTTGATGGAAATGATGTGCTCGCCGAACTGCAAAAGGCTCTTGGGCTGAGCCTCAAAGCACAGCCTCAGGTAAATCTCATCGGCAATAAACCAGCCCCCCTTGTCACGCACCACCTGATCAATGGCCCGTGCCTGCTCCAAGGGCAGCAGACAGCCGGTTGGGTTGGCTGGTGAGGCGAGCAGCAGGGCCTTGGTCTTGGGTCCCCAGGCAGCGGCCACCTGCTGCGCTGTTGGTGCAAAGTGATGCTGAGGGCTGACCACGATGGGCTTGGGCACGCCGCCCATGGCGGAGATGAACTGTCGGTTGCAGGGGTAGCCAGGATCGGCAATCAGGACCTCATCACCCGGATTCAGAATCGCTCCCATGGTCAGCAGCAAGGCCGCTGAGGCCCCCGCCGTGACGGCAATCCGACTGACGTCAATCGCCAGGCCATCCCGATCTGCATAGTCCTGTGCAATCGCGTGGCGAAGGGCCTGGGTGCCAATCGCATCGGTGTAGTGCTGCTGGCCAGTGGCCAGCGCCTGTTGAGCAGCCTGAACAATGGGCGCGGGTGTGGGGAAGTCGGGCTCCCCGACCACCATGCTCACGGTCTGAATGCCCCGAGCCCGAACCGCATGGGCCCGAGCCAGGATCGCCATCACATGAAAGGGTCGGGTCTCGACGGCACGATCGGATAGTCGCGGCCAGGCATCGGCGCGCGGGGTGCTGGTCGCAGCGGCCGCCGCAGGGGTCCGTGTAAGAGGTGGTTGGGTGACAGTCACGATCGGACTAGTCTCTCACGACCGACCGCACGCCCGGCAGGCCCCGAAGGGCTGTGAGGCAATGGTCCAACTGGGCTGCGTCTTCCACCTGAACCTCTGCGCTCAGGGTCAGGCTCTCGCTGGTCTGGTGAGTGGTCAGTCGACCCAGACTGACCCGCTCTTTGATCAAGGTCTCGGTCATCAGACGCATGAAGCCATCTCGACGATCGGCCCGAAGGGTGAGGCCCACCGCGTAGGTGGCGCGAGGACCTGATGAGGCTGATGATGGGGAGGCGGGGCTACCCCAACTCGTCTCAATGAGGCGATCCGGCTGGGCCGCTGACATACGGGCCAGGGTTGGGCATTGAGCCCTGTGGACGGTCACGCCCCGGCCACGGGTTACAAAACCCAGGATGGCATCGGGAGGCAAGGGCCGGCAGCACTTGGCAAAGTGCGTGAGCATTCGGTCCACGCCCACCACCAGTACCTGGCCCTTACCGGCAGTTGGCCGCGTGCGCTGGACCCTGGCCATCAGGGTCTGCTCGACCTCCTGCTCGTGGGCTGTCATCGCTTGCGTTGTGCTGGCCTGCTCCTCGGTGAGGCCAGTCGCCTGCCCAGAAGAACCCTTGTCCTCGGCCTCAAGGGCATTGAAATAGGCCCGAACCTTTGACCGGGCCCGATTGGTCTTCAGGTAGCCCAACTCCGGCTGCAGCCAATCGCGGCTGGGTGTCCCCTGCTTAACGGTCAGGAGTTCAATCGTCTGGCCCGTGGCCAAGGGGGTCTGCAGCGTGATGATCTGTCCATCGGCCTTGGCCCCTCGGCAGCGGTGGCCCAATTCGGTGTGCAAGGCATAGGCGAAATCCAAGGCTGTAGCACCCGCAGTCAACTCCACAATGCGAGCCTGTGGGGTCAGGACGTAGATTCGGTCCGATGAGAGTCGAACCTGACCGACTGCCTGTCCCCAGTCCAGCATCTGGCGAAGCCACTGAATCTGCTGCTCATGACCCGACTTGGCATCAGAGCCCGATGGCATCGGGGCGGAACCACCGGTTTCTTTGTAGCGCCAATGGGCTGCTACGCCGTACTCAGCCCTAAGGTGCATGTCATGGGTTCGAACCTGAACCTCGAATGGCCGATCCTGCTCATCGAGCAAGACCGTGTGCAACGACTGATAGCCATTGGGCTTGGGCCGCACAATATAGTCATCGAACTCATCGGTCATGGGCCGATAGGCCGCATGCAACTGGGCCAGGGCCTCGTAACAGTCGGCCTGTGTCCTCACCAGAATCCGAAAGGCACGCAGGTCCCTCAGATCATCAAAGGCCAGGGCCTTCTGGCGCATCTTGTTGTAGATGCTGTAGAGGTGCTTGGGGCGACCTGCGACCTGCGCCTCAAGGCCAGCCTTTTGCATCAACTCGGTCAGGGCCGATATCGTGCGGTGGACAAAGGCCTCTCGCTCGGTGCGTTTCTCATCTAGCCAGCCCGCGATCTGCTTGTAGACCTGGGGCTGGGTGAATCGAAAGGCCAGGTCCTCCATGGCCCATTTGAGCTGCCAAATGCCCAGTCGATTGGCCAAGGGCGCCTGCACCAGCATGGTCTCTTGACCGAGTCGCAAAGCCTGCTCACGAGCGGTCTCGCTGTCTGACTGGCGCAGGCCCTGGGCCATGTCCTCCAGGCGAACCTGGTGAAAGGCCAGCCGGGCAATGACCACTCGAATGTCATCGGAGAGCGCCAGGATCATGCGACGCAGGGTCTCCATTTGGTCTTGTCGACCATGGGACGAATCAGCACCAGCCTGGCCGGATCCCAACTGGCCCCGCATGCTGGCCAGTCGGTCAAAGCCCTTGAGCAGGCCGACGATGTCCTCGCCCCACTGGACTGCCAAGGCTTTATCAGAGCTGGCCCTCTCAAGGGCCACCGGGTAGATCAGGCAGGCCGTCTGGGTGGCCTGGTCTAGACCGAGAGTAGCGACCCAGTCAGAGGTTCGGGCTGCGGCCAAGAAGGCCTGCTCACTGGACCAGCCAGCAGACTGCCAGTCCTGCGACTGCCGCCAGGCGTGGGCCTGGGCCAGAAGCGTGGGCTCGGCCAAGACATCAGCGGCCCAGCAGCCGCTCCTCAATCAGACCGCAGAGCAGATGGCCGATGATCAGATGACCCTCTTGAATCTGAGGCGTGTGGTCGGACGGCATGTTCAGAATGACACTGCTCAGAGGTCCCAGGTCGCGTGGGTCACGGCCCGTGAGCGAGATGGTCTGCAGACCCTTGTGCTGAGCAGCCTGGAAGGCCACGACTAGGTTCCTGGAGCGGCCTGAGGTCGATAGGCCCACCAGAACGTCACCGGCCTGGCCGATGGCCTGCACCTGTCGAGCAAAGACGTGCTCATAGCCGTAGTCATTCCCAATGGCGGTCAGCGCCGAGGTGTCAGTGTTCAGGGCCACCGCCGCCAGGGGGGATCGCTCCTTGAGGAACCGGCCCACCAGCTCGGCTGCAAAATGCTGTGACTCGGCGGCGCTACCACCATTGCCCGCAAACAAAATCTTCTTGCCGTTCGACAAGGCCGCCACGCAGAGATCCACGGCCTGTTCCAGACGAGCCTGAAGGCCCGCATCCGATTCCAGATCCAGGACCAGCTGCCGACTGGCGGCCAGCGATGACAGGATGGTCGAACCCATGATCAGGCCGCCTCCTCACGAGCGGCGCGACGACGCTCGTGCTCCACCAGGTGTCGCTTTCGCAGGCGAATGCTCTGAGGGGTGATCTCCACCAGTTCGTCGTCTGCGATGAATTCGACAGCCTTCTCTAGGGTCAGTTGAATGGGGGTGGTCAGGTCGATGTGCTCATCCTTGCCTGATGCTCGAACGTTGGTGAGCTTTTTCTCTTTGACCGGATTCACCACCAGGTCGTTGTCACGAGAGTGAATGCCAATGATCATGCCCTCGTAAAGCCTCTCGCCCGGCGAGACGAACATGCGGCCTCGCTCCTGGAGTTTCCAGAGTGCATAGGCCACGGCCTCGCCATCGTCCTGAGAGATCAGCACGCCGTTTCGGCGCTCCGCCAGCTCGCCTTTGTAGGGGCCGTACTCATCAAAGATGTGACTCATCAGCCCAGTGCCTCGCGTGATGGTCAGGAACTCGCCCTGAAAGCCGATCAGCCCGCGTGCGGGGATGCGGTATTCCAGTCGCACACGGCCCTTGTCATCCGGCACCATGTCCAACAGGTCCCCCTTGCGAAGGCCCAGGTTCTCCATGACAGGACCCTGGTGCTCCTGCTCCACATCAACCGTCAACATCTCGTAGGGTTCCAGCCTTTCACCCGTCGGACTGGTTTTCATGACGACTCGCGGACGCGAGACCGCTAGCTCATACCCCTCGCGGCGCATGTTCTCCAAGAGAATCGTCAGGTGCAGCTCACCACGGCCCGAGACCAAGAAAGTGTCGGTGTCTGAGCCAAATTCCACACGCAGGGCGACGTTGCTCTTGAGTTCCCGCTCCAGACGCTCACGCAGCTGTCGACTGGTCACAAACTTGCCTTCCTTGCCAGCCAAGGGAGAGCTGTTGACCATGAAGTTCATGCTCAGCGTGGGCTCGTCGACCTTGAGCATGGGGAAAGGCTCTACCGCCGATGGATCGCAGACCGTGGTGCCAATGTTCAGGTCCTCAATGCCATTGATCAGGACGATGTCGCCGGCGAGGGCCTGATCGACCACCTGACGGTCCAGACCTTTGAAGGTCAAGACCTGGTTGATCTTGGCCTTTTTGGGGGTCCCCTCGGGTCCGTCCTGAATGATCACGTCTTGCAGCGGACGAATGGTGCCGCGGGCCACACGACCGATGCCGATCTTGCCTACATAGCTCGAGTAGTCCAGTGAACAGATCTGCAGCTGCAAGGGTGCACTGGTGTCGTCGTCCCGAACAGGAACGTATTTAAGAACGGCCTCAAAGAGTGCACGCATGTCGGTGCCAGGATTCTTGTGGTCCAGGGTCGCCCAGCCGTTCAAGGCCGAGGCATAGACCACTGGAAAGTCGAGCTGCTCTTCGGTGGCCCCCAGCTTGTCAAAGAGGTCAAAGGTCTGGCTGACCACCCAGTCAGGCCTGGACCCTGGACGGTCAATCTTGTTGACCACCACGATGGGCTTGAGACCCTGGGCCAGGGCCTTTCGGGTCACAAAGCGGGTCTGTGGCATGGGGCCCTCGACGGCATCGACCAGCAGCAGAACGCCGTCCACCATGGACAAGACGCGCTCCACCTCACCACCAAAGTCTGCGTGCCCCGGTGTGTCCACGATGTTGATGTGGGTGTCCTCATAGGTCACCGCACAGTTCTTGGCCAGAATGGTGATGCCGCGCTCTTTCTCAAGATCGTTGGAGTCCATGACCCGTTCGGCAACGGCCTGATTGGATCGGAAGGTTCCGGACTGAGACAAGAGCTTGTCGACCAGCGTGGTTTTACCGTGGTCAACGTGGGCAATGATGGCGATGTTGCGCAGTTGGCGCATAGAGACTCCCTAGTGAAAAAGTGGTTGCGCGACAAGGCGCGCGGGCCATAGCCGGTGATCGATCACCTGACCAGTGCCCAGAAAATGTTGTTCGGTATCGTAAAGACGGAACTTGTCAGGCGAGTGACAGCCGGCCGACGCCAGCACCTGTGACAGCCGTTCGGCCTCAAAGTCGATCGAGCGGCCAAAGGACAACTCCTGTGCCTCGGCTGGTGACAGGACAACGATGGGCCAGTGCCCTGCCAAGGCATCTACCGGCAGTAGGCAGTCCTCGCGTCTCTCCAGGCTCATGGCCTCTAGGGCCTCTAGGCTAAAGGACTGGTCAATCTGAAGGCTGCCAACCCCAGTGCGGCGCAGCGCAGCCAGATGAGCGCCACAGCCCAATTGCTGGCCGATGGTCTGCGCCAACACCCGAATGTAGGTGCCTTTTGAACAGCGAACGCGAATGACCGCGGTGGGGGAGTCAAAGGACAGGAGTTCGATCTGGTGAATGTGAATCTGACGGGCTGGCTTATCGACCGTCTGACCGGCCCGGGCGTATTCGTAGAGGGGACGCCCCTGGTGCTTCAGGGCTGAATACATGGGTGGCTTTTGGTCTTGCATGCCCAGCTGTGCAGCCAGTACTCGGTCGAGTTCAGCCCGGCCCACCGAGACCGTCTGACTGCTGATCACCTGGCCCTCGGCATCACCGGTATCGGTCTCCTGACCCAGGGCAATGGTTGCGACGTAGGTCTTGTCGGCATCCAAGCCTTGCTGGGCAAACTTGGTGGCCTCACCGAAGAGAACGGGCAGAATGCCGCTGGCCATGGGGTCAAGCGTGCCACCGTGACCAGCCTTGATCGCGCCAAACAAGCGCTTGGCCGCCGACAGCGCCTGGGTAGAAGACGGGCCGACTGGCTTGTCCAAGACCAATACGCCATTGAGGGCCCTACGGGGCAAACGGGCGGCCACCGCGGTCATGAGGCGCTTCCCTGATTGGCCTGGTCGATCAGCTGACTCAAGGCCATGCCTCGGGCCACCGAATCATCACGAATGAAGTGCAACTCTGGCGTCGAGTGAATCTGCAGCCGACGGCCGAGTTGCTGGCGCAGAAATCCGCGGCAGGCCTGGAGCCCCGCTGCGGTCTTCTCAAAAGTCTGCTCGTCGTCCGGCAGAACGGTGAAATAGACCTTTGCGTGGGTGTAGTCGGGCGTGACCTCGACTTCGGTCAGCGTCACAAACCCGATGCGTGGGTCCTTGACTTCGAGTCGCAGCAGCTCCGCTAAGTCCCGCTGGATCTGGTCTGCAACTCGAAAGCCCCGGTCGACGGCGGCCTTAGAGGGTGCGCGCGATTTCCTGGATTTCGAAGACCTCAAGCTGGTCTCCTTCTTGGATGTCGTCGTAGCCCTTGAGTGTTAGACCGCACTCAAAGCCTTCTTTCACCTCTTTGGCATCGTCCTTGAAGCGTTTCAAGGAGTCGAGTTCGCCCTCCCAGATGACCACGTTCTCACGCAGCAGACGAATGCGGGCGCCACGTCGGATCAGGCCCTCGAGCACCATACAGCCGGCAATGTTGCCCAGACGAGAGACCTTGAAGACCTGTCGAATCTCGACCAGACCCAGGGCCACCTCTTTCTTCTCCGGCGCCAACATGCCTTGCATGGCATTTTTCACATCATCGACAGCGTCATAAATGATGTTGTAGTAGCGCAGCTCCACGCCATTGGCCTCGGCCAGCTTCTTGGAGGCTTGATCAGCACGGACGTTAAAGCCAATGATGACGCCCTTGGATGCAGTGGCCAGGTTGATGTCGGATTCGGTGATGGCGCCAACGGCCGCGTGGACCACCTGAACGCGGACCTCGTCCGTCGAGAGCTTTTGGAGGGAGGCTGACAAGGCCTCTTGGGAGCCCTGGACATCGGCCTTGACGATCAGCGGCAGGACCTTGGCCTGGTCGGCCATGTTCTCAAACATGTTCTCCAGCTTGGCAGCCTGCTGCTTGGCCAGGCGAACGTCACGGAACTTTCCTTGACGGAACAAGGCGATCTCGCGCGCCTTGCGCTCATCGCCCAGGGCCATCATCTCGTCACCAGCCTGAGGGACCTCGGTCAGGCCCAGAATCTCTGCAGGAATCGAGGGACCGGCTTCGTCGATCTGACGACCGGCCTCGTCAAGCATGGCCCTCACGCGGCCAAAGGCACTGCCAGCCAGCAGAATGTCGCCTTTGCGCAGGGTGCCGGACTGAACCAGGACCGTGGCAACAGGGCCTCGGCCTTTGTCGATACGAGCCTCGATCACCAGGCCCTTGGCCATGGCCTTGACGGGTGCCTTGAGCTCCAAGACCTCCGCCTGCAACAAGACGTTTTCCAACAACTCGTCCACGCCCTGACCGGTCTTGGCAGAGACCTGAATAAAGGGCGAGTCTCCACCGAAGTCTTCTGGCACGACCTCTTCTGCCACCAGTTCACCCTTGACCCGCTCTGGGTTGGCCTCTGGCTTGTCGATCTTGTTGATGGCCACCACAATGGGGACACCAGCGGCCTTCGCGTGGGCAATCGCCTCTTTGGTCTGAGGCATCACACCATCGTCGGCTGCGACCACCAGGATGACGATGTCCGTGGCATTGGCGCCTCGGGCACGCATGGCAGTAAACGCCTCGTGACCCGGTGTATCCAGGAACGTGATCACGCCACGGGGCGTCTCCACATGATAGGCACCGATGTGCTGGGTGATGCCGCCGGCCTCGCCGGCAGCCACTTTGGTGCGACGAATGTAATCGAGCAGAGAGGTCTTGCCGTGATCAACGTGACCCATGATGGTGACCACTGGGGGACGGGTTTCCGATTCAGACTGCCCATCGACCACGGTCTCCTCGAGGAAGGCCTCGGGATCATCCAGCTTGGCGGCAAAGGCCTTGTGGCCCATTTCCTCGACCACGATCATGGCGGTCTCTTGATCCAAGACCTGGTTGATGGTGACCATCTGGCCCATCTTCATGAGGGTCTTGACGACCTCCGCACCCTTGACCGACATCTTGTGGGCCAGGTCGGCCACGGTGATGGTCTCGGGAATGTGAACGTCTTTGATGACCGGCTCAGTCGGCGCTACAAAGTTGGACTCCGACTTCTCAGCGGATTTGTTGCGGCCTTTTGGCCCGCCACGCCAGCCGCCGGTTCCACCGGTGACATCGCCACGGGTCTTCAAGGCACGACGCTTGGCGCCATCCTCCTGCCAGGTCGATGAGAGCTGTGAGGACTTGACCGACTTCTCGTTCTTTTTGTCCTTTGGCTTGTCGCTGGTCTCTTCCCCAGGCTTCTTGACCTGGGTCTTGAGCGTGATGGTGTCGGCCTTGGCCTCTGGCTTGGGCGGCTCGGGAGCCTTGGCGGTGGCCGCCAACTTCCCCGTGCGCGCGGCATTCATCAGCCGGTTGATGGCTGCGACCTCGTCCTCAACGGCTCGGCGGGCCTCACTGTTGGCGGTGGCCTGCTGGGCCGTGACCTTGCGAACCTTGGATTTTTTCTCGGGCTCTGCATCGGTCCCTGCAGCAGACTCCGTGTCAGCGGCCGTGACCTCTGGGGATGGGGACTGCTCCGCCGAGTCCGGTGTCTGAGCACTGGCTGCCGCACTGGCGGCAGCCTGCTCTGCGGCCTGGGCGGCTGCACGAGCCTCTTCTTCAGCGGCGAGCCTGGCCAGGCGGGCCTCTTCCTGGCGGGCCAGCAGTTCACGCTGACGAGCGGCCTCTGCCTCACGACGCTCGAGTTCGGCCTGATCAATCGCTGGTGCGGCAGACTCGACGGGGGGGGCCTCGGTCGCGGCCTCGTTCTCGTCCCGCTTTACGAAGACCCGCTTCTTTCGAACCTCGACCTGAATGGTCCTGGACTTGCCTGAGCCATCGGCCTGCTTGATCTCAGAGGTCTGACGCTTGGTGATCGTGATCTTTTTGCGTGGGGCCACCTCGCTGCCGCCATGGGCCTTGCGAAGGGCCTCCAGAAGCTTTTCTTTATCAGCCTCGGAGATGGGGTCTTCCCCCTTGGTCTTCTTGACGCCAGCGGCCTTCAACTGCTCGAGCAGTGTCTCGACCGGTAGCTTTAGCTCTGCAGCAAAACTCTCAACATTTTTCGCAGCCATCCAGTCCTATGCCTCCCTTAGTCCGCCTGGGTTTGCTCGTCGGCAAACCAATGTTCACGTGCCTTCATGATGAGTGCGCTGGCACGCGCCTCGTCAACGCCGGACATCTCCATCAACTCGTCTACAGCCAGTTCCGCCAGGTCATCACGGGTGAAGACCTTGCCGTCGGCCAGCTTGGCAGCCAGTTCATGGTCCATGCCCTCCATGGCCAGCAGATCCTCTGCGGTGGTCTCAAGCTTCTCTTCCTGGGCAATGGCCTCGGTCAGCAGGGCATTGCGGGCCCGGTTGCGCAGCTCGTTGACGGTGTCCTCGTCGAAGGCTTCGATCTCGAGCATTTCCGCGATGGGCACATAGGCGATTTCTTCGAGACTGGAGAAGCCCTCGGCCACCAGCACCTCGGCGACCTCTTCGTCGACATCCAGCTTCTCAACAAACGTGGCCAGGACCTTGCCGCGCTCCTCCTCGGATTTTTTCTCGGCGTCTTCGCTGGTCATGATGTTGATCTGCCAGCCAGTCAGCTCAGAGGCCAGGCGAACGTTCTGTCCACCACGCCCAATGGCGATCGCCAACTCAGCCTCGTCCACCACCACGTCCATGGCATGACGTTCCTCATCGACCACGATGGAGCTCACGTTGGCTGGCGCCAGGGCACCGATCACAAACTGGGCTGGGTCCTCTGACCACAGCACAATGTCCACGCGCTCACCAGCCAATTCATGGGTCACGGCCTGCACACGGCTGCCACGGACACCAACACAGGTGCCGATGGGGTCGATGCGACGGTCTTTGGTGTGGACAGCGATCTTGGCGCGGACACCGGCGTCGCGAGCGGCCGACTTGATCTCTAGCAGCCCCTGCTCGATCTCGGGGACTTCGAGTTCGAACAGTTTCATGATGAACTCGGGTGCCGTCCGCGACAGGATGATCTGCGGACCACGTGGTGTGCGGTCCACACGCAGCATGTAGGCCCGAGCCCGATCACCAGGACGCAGATTCTCTTTGGGGATCATCTGATCGCGGGGCAGTCGGGCTTCGATCTTGCCGGCCTCAATCAGGACATCACCACGCTCCAGACGCTTGACCGTGCCATTGATGACCGACTCACCACGCTCCAGGAAGTCTTTGAGGATTTGCTCACGCTCGGCCTCTCGAATGCGCTGCAGGATGACCTGTTTGGCGGCCTGGGCCCCGATACGACCAAAGGGAATGGGCTCGAGCTCTTCTTCGATGTAATCGCCGACCTCAATGTCGGAGATCTGCTTTTGAGCCTCTGACAGAATGATCTGCAGGTCGTGGTCCTCGAGTTCGCCATCGGGCACGACCAGCCAGCGCCGGAACGCCTCGTGATCACCGGAGTCCCGATCAATGGTGACGCGGACATCCACCTCGTCGGTGAATTGCTTCTTGGTCGCCGAGGCCAGGGCCGTCTCAATGGCTTGAAATACGATGTCACGGTCTACGCTCTTCTCACGTGCGAGTGCATCGGCCAACAACAGGATCTCACGGCTCATCGCCTTTTCTCCTTGAAAGAAAATTCAGGCACCAGACGGGCCTGTTCAAGATCAGACAACTCAAAATCAAGGACCGACTCACCATCGGCCTTTTCCTCAAGCACCAGGCGATAGGCTGGTGCTGCATCTGGGCTGGGCGGACTGTCCACATGGGCCAGTCGACCTTCAAAATTTCGGCGGTTGCTCAAGGGGCGTTTGAGCTTGAGCTTGACCTGACACCCCATGAATCGCTCGAAGTGAGCCGGTTTGGTCAGGCGGCGGTCCAGGCCTGGCGAGGAGACCTCGAGCCGGTCAAAGTCCACGCCCTCGACGGGCAGTTGGTGGACCAATTGATTGGACACCTGCTCACAATCCTTGATGTCAATTAGCCGCTCGCCAGTCGGAACATCAATAAACACCCGCAGAATGCCACCCGGGGTCTGCTCACAGTCGACGAGCTCGAACCCCAGGGTCGAAACCCCGGCTTCTACGGCCTGCCATGTGCGATCTGTGACCACCTGCCACTCCCAAAACAACGACTCAAAGATTTAAATCAAAAAAAAATGGGCTCTGTGGAGCCCATTTCTGTGAAATCAGTTCTGACGCGATTATAGAGGGTTGGGGCCCATCAATCAACCCGGGGGCGGCTTTCTGGGGCCTTTTTTGCGGGGCCCGCCTCGACCGGCCGGTCGCCCACTGCCCCCAGGTCCCGGGCCTTGACCCGTAGGACGGGCCGAAGCCCCCCCCAAGGGCCCGCTGCCAGGCTTCTTGCGCCGTTTGCCGCCCGCCCCCTGACGCTGGGGCGCTGAGAGGTGTGGGCCGGCTGGCTTGGCCGTGCCCCAGGTGGTCTGCAATGGATTGGGTCGTTTAGCGCCCTGACGTTTTTTGACGGGTCCCGCCAGCTGAGACAGGTGGGCATCTGGCCCGGAGGGCTGCCACTCATCGTCCTGGTGTTCCTCGTCCCAGTCCTGCTGATCCAGGGCCCGGTCATGCGGGTCCTGCTGAATCCTCTGGCCAGAGGACATGGGCCCACCAAAGGCCTCTGGCCCCGGACGTTGACGCGCCTGAGACCGACTTTTCTTTTGAGGGGGTCGGCCAGCACCTGCAGCCTTCAGACCAACGGAGGCCATGAGGGCGGCCACGGAGGCCTCGTTAAGGTCGGCAGACTGTCCGCGGCGAAGGCTGGATGGCAGCGCCACCAGTCCATAGCGAATTCGAATGAGACGACTGACCGTGCGGCCAACGGCCTCAAACATGCGACGGACTTCTCGGTTGCGTCCCTCGCGAATGACCACCTTGTACCAGCGGTTTGCACCCTCCCCGCCGGCGGGTTCGATCTGATCGAACTGGGCCGGTGGCTGGCCATCTCCCAGGTCAATCCCCGTGCGAAGCTGCTCGAACTGCTCGTCTTCGAGCTCACCAAGGACTCGAACGGCATACTCCCGCTCGACCTCATTTCGGGGATGCATGAGCCGATTGGCCAACTCACCCGAGGTGGTGAACAGGAGCAGACCCTCGGTGTTGACGTCCAGACGGCCAACGGTGATCCAACGCCCAAACTTCACGGACGGCAGTTTTTTGAATACGGTGACGCGATGCTGGGGGTCTGACTTGGTGACAATCTCACCCGCAGGCTTGTGATAGGCCAGCACTCGAACGGGCGGCGGCTGGACCCGAAACCGAATGGGCTTGCCATTGACTTTCACCTGATCGGTGTGACTGATGCGCTGACCAATGTGGGCCGGTGTACCGTTCACTGACACACGCCCGGCCAGAATCAGTTCCTCCATCTCGCGTCGGGAGCCGATGCCAGCGTCAGCCAGCACCTTGTGAAGCTTGGGAGGGTCGTAATCCAGGCCCGAGGGTTTGGCCGTGAGCTGTTCTTTCTGCTCGGCATCCTGGGCCAGGAAGGGCAGTGGCTCTTCCGGCTGGTCATCCTGTGCCGATTCGTCTAAGCCGTCGTGGAAGGCCTCTGGCCCTGGCTCATCCTCGTCAAAGTCTGTGTCATCTGCGGAAGCCTGCTCGAGATCCTCGAGGTCGTCGGCCTGGTCCGCCTGGTCGGGGGATGCTGCTGAAGTATCCAACTGAGAGTCCTTCTGTGTCATGGTGCGTCGGTCGCAGGGTTGTCGCCCGCTGGGTTATCCGCTGCCAAAGGCTGATCGGTCGGTGCATCAGGGGCACCCGCCTGCAGCAGCATATGGGTGGCGGCCTCGGACCAGCCATCCTCGAGCGCAGGCAACTCCTGCAAGGACCGCAGACCCAAATCATCTAAAAACTGGCGGGTGGTGCCATAGAGTGCGGGACGACCGGGCGCATCCCGATGTCCGATCGCCTCAACCCAGCCGCGATCCTCTAGGGATTTGATCACCGGTGAGGCCACCACCACGCCGCGGATTTCTTCAATGTCCCCGCGGGTGACGGGCTGACGGTAGGCAATGATGGCCAGCGTCTCCATCACGGCCCGTGAGTAACGAGCGGGCTTCTCACTCTTGAGACGATCCAGGTACTCGCGCATCTCGGGGCGAGACTGAAAACGCCAGCCCGAGGCGAGGGGCACCAGCTCGACACTGCGGTCGTGCCAATCACGACGCAAATCGTCGAGCAGCAGACGAATCGTCTCCTCGTCGAATTCATCTTCGAATAGCCGCCTGAGCTGAGCCGTTGACATGGGCTCATTGCTGGTCAACAAGGCGGCCTCTAAAACGCGTTTAGCCTCGGCCGTGTTCATATCTTTTTCAAAAGGTGTGGCGGAGAGAGGGGGATTCGAACCCCCGATAGGCTATTAACCTATACACGCTTTCCAGGCGTGCGACTTAAACCACTCATCCATCTCTCCGCAGAGAGGACATCCGACTCGGGTTAAAAGCCCAGAGTCAAGGGCGAGAGTGTATCAGGCAGGCGACCCCTTGCGGGAGCCCCCTGCCCCTCTTTCAGGCCAGACCCAATCAGGTCGCCTGTTTCAACTGCTCCAGAATGGCTGGGTTCTCGAGGGTGGAGGTGTCCTGGGTGATCTCCTCGCCCTTGGCCAGGGTACGCAGCAGGCGGCGCATGATCTTGCCCGAACGCGTCTTGGGCAGGTTGTCGCCAAACCGAATTTCTTTGGGCTTGGCGATCGGACCGATCTCTTTGCCCACCCAGTTGCGCAGCTCATTGGCCAGCTTTTTGGCGTCTTCTCCAGTGGGACGGGCGCCTTTGAGCACCACAAAGGCCACGATGGCCTCACCGGTCAACTCGTCGGGACGGCCCACCACAGCGGCCTCGGCGACCAGATGGTTGGCCACCAGGGCAGATTCGATCTCCATGGTGCCCATGCGATGACCCGACACGTTCAGAACGTCGTCGATACGACCCATGATGGTGAAGTAGCCCGTGTCTTTGTCACGGATCGCGCCATCGCCAGCCAGATAGAGCCTACCGCCGAGCTCCTCGGGGAAATAAGACTTTTTGAAGCGCTCGGGATCGTTCCAAATGGTCCGAATCATGGAGGGCCAAGGCTTCTTCACCACCAGGATGCCACCCTGCCCGTTGGGCAGGTCCCCACCGGCCTCGTCAACGATGGCCGCCTGAATACCGGGGAACGGCAGTGTGCAGGAGCCCGGCACCAGAGGGGTCGCACCCGGCATGGGGGTGATCATGTGGCCACCGGTCTCGGTCTGCCAGAAGGTGTCTACGATGGGGCAGCGTCCATGGCCCACGTTGGTGTGGTACCACATCCAGGCCTCGGGGTTGATCGGCTCACCAACCGAGCCCAGCAGCCGCAGCGACTTGAGGTTGAAGTGTTGAGGGTGGTACTCGGGCGTCGTCTCTCCAGCCTTGATCAGCGAGCGAATCGCCGTTGGCGCGGTGTAAAAGATCGAGACCTTGTGTTTCTGAATCATGTCCCAGAAACGACCGGCATTCGGATAGGTGGGCACCCCCTCAAAGACAATCTGGGTGGCCCCGCAGGCCAGGGGCCCGTAGGCAATGTAAGTGTGGCCGGTTACCCAGCCGATGTCGGCCGTGCACCAGAAGACGTCTTCGTCACGAATGTCGAAGGTGTACTTCATGGTCAGTTTGGCGTGCAGCAGATAGCCGCCGCTGGAGTGCTGGACTCCCTTGGGCTTGCCCGTCGAACCGGAGGTGTACAGGATGAACAAGGGGTGCTCAGCCTCGACCCAGACGGGCTCACAGGTCTCGGCCTGGCCTTTGACCAGCTCGTCCATGTAGATGTCACGACCAGCGACCATGGGCACATTGCCACCGGTGCGGCGATAGACCACCACGTGCTTGACGCCCTCGCAGCCGCCCATGGAGAAAGCCTCGTCGACGGCTGGCTTGAGGGGGATGTTCTTGCCGCCACGGCACTGCTCGTCAGCAGCGATAACCAGCGTCGCGCCAGCATCCACCACCCGCTCCTGCAGGCTCTTGGCCGAAAAGCCCCCAAACACGACCGAGTGAATGACGCCCAAGCGAGCACAGGCCTGCATGGCCACCACACCCTCGACCGACATGGGCATGTAAATCAGGGCCCGATCGCCTTTTTTGTATCCCAGAGACTTCAGGCCATTGGCCAGTGCGCAGACCTTGGCATAGAGCTGCTTGTAGGTGACATGGGTAATCTGACCACCATCCGCCTCGAAAATAATGGCCACCTTGTCGCCATTGCCGTTGTCGATGTTGCGCTCAAGGCAGTTGTGCGAGACGTTGAGCTGACCGTCATCAAACCACTTGTAGAAGGGCGCGTTGGACTCGTCCAGGGCCCGGGTGAAGGGCTTGTGCCAGGTGAGTTCCTCGCGGGCCCGCTTGGCCCAGAAGCCCGCGTAATCATCCTCGGCCTCCTTGCAGAGGGCCTTGTAGGCCTCCATGCTGTTGATGCGGGCCTTGGCCGCAAAATCATGAGGCGCTTCAAAGATACGATCCTCATGCATGACCGATTCGATGCCGGTGGACATGGTTGTCTCCTCCTGAGAGATAATAGAAATCTGTTCTGGGTATGCGCCTTCTTGTATACATCTGGAGCCGCTCTACCTGCCTAAAAGGCCTTATATCCTTAATCTACGACAAAAAACCAACCCTGTCATATGCGCCACCTCAAACCCCTGCCTCAAATGATCTTTGCCAGCCGTTGGCTTCAGCTGCCTCTCTACCTTGGCCTGATCCTGGCTCAGGCGGTCTATGTCTTTCACTTCTGGGTGGAGTTGAGTCACCTGCTGTCTGGTGTCTTTACCCCAGCAACCGGCAGCCAGCCCCTGACCGAGACCGCCATCATGCTGATCGTGCTGGGCCTGATCGATGTGGTAATGATCTCCAACCTGCTGATCATGGTGATCGTCGGTGGCTACGAGACCTTCGTCTCCCGGATGAACCTGGAGAACCACCCCGACCAGCCTGAGTGGCTGTCCCACGTGAATGCCTCGGTGCTCAAGGTCAAGCTGGCCACAGCCATTATTGGTATCTCGTCCATTCACCTGCTCAAGACCTTTATCAATGCCGAGCAATACAGCGAGAAGACACTCATCGCTCAGACGGTGATTCACATCACATTCCTGTTTTCTGCGATTGCCATCGCCTACTGCGATCGCCTGATGAACAAACCCAGCGACCACCATTAATTCACATCACCACTGGAGAGCCTGACCATGGCCAGCATTCGTCAGAACGACCTGATTCAGAGCGTCCGAGACGCTTTTCAGTTCATCAGCTACTACCACCCCAAAGACTTTCTAGATGCCTTGGCCTCTGCTTACGAAAAAGAACAGAGCAGCGCTGCCAAGGACGCGATCGCCCAGATTCTGACCAACAGTCGCATGAGCGCAGAGGGCCATCGACCCATCTGCCAAGACACCGGTATTGCGACCGTCTTCATCAAGATCGGCATGAACGTTCAGTGGACCGACGCCACCATGTCGGTCACCGACATGATCAACGAGGGCGTTCGTCAGGCCTACACACTGGCCTCGAATCCCCTGCGTGCCTCTGTCTTGGCAGACCCGGCAGGCAGCAAAAAGAACACCAAAGACAACACCCCGGCTGTTATCCACTACGAGGTGGTGGCGGGTGATGGCGTCGAGGTCATCTGCGCAGCCAAGGGCGGCGGCAGCGAGGCCAAGGCCAAGCTCCAAGTCCTCAACCCCAGCGACAACATCGCGGACTGGGTCCTCAAGACAGTGCCCAGCATGGGAGCTGGCTGGTGCCCCCCCGGCATTCTGGGCATTGGCATCGGCGGCACCCCCGAAAAGGCTGCGGTGCTGGCCAAAGAATCCCTGATGGCCCCGGTCGACATGACCGAACTCAAGGCCCGTGGGCCCAAGAACCGAATCGAAGAACTGCGCATAGAGATATACGACCGGGTTAACGCCTTGGGCATTGGGGCACAGGGGCTGGGCGGTCTGACCACGGTTCTGGATGTCAAGATCATGGACTGCCCAACCCATGCCGCCAACCTGCCAGTGGCCATGATTCCCAACTGTGCTGCCACACGACACATTCATTTCCACCTAGACGGCAGTGGCCCGGCGGTCTTTGACCCCCCGTCCCTGTCCGACTGGCCCAATGTCAGCTGGAAGGCAGACACCCAGAAGAGCAAACGCGTCGACCTGGACAGCCTGACGCCCCAGGAAGTCGCCAGCTGGAAGCCCGGTCAGACCCTGCTGCTCAACGGCAAGCTCTTGACGGGCCGCGATGCCGCCCACAAGCGCATCGCCGACATGCTGGCCAGAGGGGAGAAACTACCCGTGGACTTCACCAACCGCGTCATTTACTACGTGGGCCCGGTGGACCCCATTGCCGGCGAGGCCGTCGGTCCCGCAGGTCCCACTACCTCAACCCGAATGGATTCCTTCACGGAGACCATGCTGGGCCAGACCGGTCTGCTGGCTATGGTTGGCAAGGCTGAGCGCGGTGCGGACACGGTTGCCACCATCAAGAAATACAAGCGGGCCTACCTGATTGCCGTTGGTGGGTCGGCCTACCTGGTCAGCAAGGCCATCAAGAAATCCAGAGTCCTGGCTTTTGAAGACCTGGGCATGGAAGCCATCTACGAGTTTGAGATCCAAGACATGCCGGTGACCGTGGCCGTGGACAGCAACGGCGATGCCGTCCACGAGTCAGGCCCCAAAGAGTGGCGCGTCAAGATCGCCGAACTACAGGGCAAAGCCGCCTAGAAGCAAAAAGGCCGTGCCAAGGTTGGCACGGCCTCCCGTCCTACAAGGTTCTGCAGGTTACAGACCCAGGGCCGCAATGCCCGCCTTGGCGATCTGTGCATCCTCGTTTGACTTGACGTTGGACACACCCAC
>VFQS010000928.1_pt1 | contig 29024 bp, 18 predicted proteins | sample 3512361 | NCBI WGS metagenome assembly VFQS01 (sample SAMN10412375, study PRJNA504923) | tailings metagenome | isolation source: Relicate 1 Philex TSF3 active mining | place: Philippines
TCAAGGTTTGGGTTCGGCATTGACGCGTTTGATCGCAAAAGGTGGTGAGCCTTTGATTCGTAAAGGCGTCGATTTGGCGATGCGTATGTTGGGCAACCAATTCGTCACAGGTCAAACCATTGATGAAGCCTTAAAAAACAGCCAAGACAATGAAGCGCGCGGCTATCGTTACTCTTACGATATGTTGGGCGAAGCGGCATTGACTATGCACGACGCAGCGTTTTACTACAAAGCTTACGAAACCGCGATTCACGCGATTGGTAAAGCATCGAATGGTCGTGGCATCAAAGATGGCCCAGGTATTTCTGTCAAACTTTCGGCTTTACATCCTCGTTATTCGCGTGCGCAACGTGCGCGCACGATGGAAGAATTACTACCACTGTTGAAAAAACTCTTGGTTTTAGCAAAGCAGTACAACATTGGTTTGAACATCGATGCGGAAGAGACCGATCGCTTGGAATTGTCCTTAGATTTAATGGAAGCATTGGCTTTCGATAAAGACTTAGACGGCTTTGAAGGCATAGGTTTCGTGGTACAAGCCTACCAAAAACGCTGTCCATTCGTGATTGATTATTTAATTGATTTAGCGCGTCGTAGTGGCCGTAAATTTATGGTGCGTTTGGTCAAAGGTGCGTATTGGGATTCTGAAATCAAACGTGCGCAAGTCGATGGCATGCCAGGTTTCCCCGTCTATACACGTAAGGTGTATACCGATGTGTCTTACCTGATGTGTGCGCAAAAATTGTTGGCGGTCACCGATGTGATTTACCCACAATTCGCAACGCATAATGCCTTAACTTTGTCGACGATTTATAGCTGGGCGCAAGAAGCTAAAGTCACGGATTACGAATTCCAATGTCTGCACGGCATGGGCGAAACTTTGTACGATCAAGTGGTGGGCGCAGATAAGTTGAACAAGCCTTGCCGCATTTATGCACCAGTCGGTTCGCATCAAACTTTGTTGGCGTATTTGGTTCGTCGTTTGTTAGAAAACGGTGCAAACTCGTCCTTCGTGAATCAAATCGTCGACGAAAAGATCTCGATTGATTCTTTGATTGAAGATCCAATCAGCATTGCAAGCAAGCTCGCTGGAAAAATGCATAGCGGAATTAATTTACCAGCGAATTTGTTTGGCAAAGAACGCCAAAATTCTGCGGGTATGGATTTCAGCAATGAATTGCAATTGCAAAAAATCAGCGCGCATTTCAGCGCGTTCAGCCAGCAAACTCTGACAGCAACGCCGCTGTTGGCAGGCACGGTGTCAGCAACAAGCGCACGTCCAGTTCTGAATCCAGCGAATCATAGCGACGTGGTTGGTCAAGTGATAGAAGCCGATGCCAATGATGTACAAACCGCCTTGGCAGCAGCACAAGCGTATGCAGCAGAATGGCAAAATCAAACGCCAGCGGCACGTGCCGCGTGCTTGAGTAAAGCGGGTGATTTGTTAGAAGCACAGACTTTAGATTTCATGGCTTTAGCGATTCGCGAAGCAGGTAAATCCTTACCGAATGCTTTAGCCGAAGTGCGTGAAGCGGTGGATTTCTTGCGTTACTACGCAGCACAAGTTGAAAATCAGCCGCAAACGCAGGCATTGGGTCCGGTGGTCTGCATCAGCCCATGGAACTTCCCACTCGCGATTTTTATCGGCGAAGTCAGTGCCGCTTTGGCAGCAGGCAATGTGGTGTTAGCAAAGCCAGCGGAACAAACACCTTTGATCGCCCATCGCGCGATTCAACTGATGCACGAAGCAGGCGTGCCAGCGGGTGCTTTGCAATTCTTACCAGGTACGGGCGAAGTCGTTGGTGCGCAATTGGTGGCAGATAGCCGCGTCAAAGGCGTGATCTTTACTGGTTCGACAGAAGTTGCGCAAATCATTAATCGTACTTTGGCAAAACGCTCGGTCGCAGAAGGCATCGATATTCCATTGATCGCCGAAACCGGTGGTCAAAATGCGATGATCGTCGATAGTAGTGCTTTGCCAGAACAAGTGGTGAATGATGTGTTGTCATCGGCCTTTGACAGCGCGGGTCAGCGTTGTTCGGCTTTGCGTGTATTGTGCTTGCAAGAAGATATCGCCGATAAAACTTTGGAAATGTTGCGCGGTGCGATGCAAGAATTGCGTGTCGGTATTCCTGATCGTTTGGCAACCGATATTGGTCCTGTGATTGATGCCGAAGCGCAAAAAAATCTGCAAAGTCATATCGACGCGATGCGTGGTAAAGCCAAATCGTTCTACAGTTTAGAGTTACCTGCAAGTTGCAGCAACGGTACCTTCGTGGCACCAACTGTGATGGAAATTAATTCCTTGTCTGAATTGACGAAAGAAGTGTTTGGTCCGGTCTTGCACGTTTTGCGCTACCACCGCGATCAATTGCCAGCCTTGGTGGACGCGATTAACGCGACCGGTTTTGGTTTAACTTTGGGCGTACATTCGCGCATCGATGAAACAATTGAATTCATCACCCAACGTGCGCATGTCGGCAATATTTATGTGAACCGCAATATCGTCGGTGCAGTGGTTGGTGTGCAGCCTTTCGGTGGCGAAGGTAAATCTGGCACGGGTCCTAAAGCAGGCGGTCCTTTGTATCTGAAGCGTTTGCAACATAATCCGAACATGAGCTTCAGTGGCAATACGGTCTACGAGAAACAAGCGCCAGTTGCTTTGGATGCGTTCACCGTCTGGGCGAAAACCCATGGTCATGCCGATGTCGCTTTGTTGGCGGATCAATATGCACGTCAAAACCCTTACAAGATGACGATGTTGTTACCTGGCCCAACCGGTGAAACTAATACACTGGCATTTGCTTCACGCGGTAGCGTGTTCTGTGCAGCGAGTGATGTCGCGACTTTGCTCAATCAAATCGCAGCGGTACTTGCCACAGGTAATACCGTCGTTTTGGAAGAAAAAACCAAGGCTTTATTACCAGCTGATTTACCAAAATTGGTCAGTGATGCGATCAGCGTTGGTACTTCTGAGCACGTGCATTTTGCTTTGCTTGGCCGTGATATTGCAGCCAATTACAAAGTCGTTTTAGCGCAGCAAACCGGTGCGATTGTTTGTATCGCAGAATGCGATGCGAAGACTGAATTGCCTTTATGGCGTTTAGTCGCAGAACGTGCTTTGTGTGTGAACACGACTGCGGCGGGTGGTAATGCGAGCTTGATGAGTTTGCAGAGCTAAATTTCGAGTTGAGCCATAGGAAGCAATGTGCTGGAAAGAGCTATCACGAAAAAAGAAGCGGTGAGTTTAGTAGTTATGCTTGAAGCAGGATTAATCAGTCATGAACACTATTTTTGCTGGGCTGACGAGAGAATCAGGTTAGAGGACGCGCCTGATTTTTGGCTGTTGGAACTTGCGGCAACGAAAGACCCAAAGACTGCCATTAGCCTTTTGAATTCATACGCTTATTCCGAGCCATTTGAAGAATTTGCATCGGAAGAGTGTAATGACGAATTCGTTGCTGCAGAGTGGATTCGATATAAAAAAAGTGACATTTCGTGGGCTACGTTTCTTATCGAGTGTGGAGATTACACAGATGTTAATTGCGCGAGAGAAGATTGCGAGTACTTTTTTTACAAGCTAAACGATCTTGAAAGTTCGCAATTTTCAAAGTCATTGGAAGAAAAGCAAAGCGCAATTATTTTTAAGAGATTCTCAGATGTTATTCAGAGAGTTGAACATAAATATATTGAGTTTTTACCATATCTAAGAACATATCGTGAAACGTACATGGCTTAGCAAAGTGTCGGAAGGGATAAATCTACGCTTTGCTTAGGTTTTCTCCTGAGTAAGAAATAAGATTCAAAATTAGATTCTTTTGAATCGAAAAAAGCCGCAGCACTAATTTGGGCTGCGGCTTTTTTATGTCTACTGAATTTGAAATTAAAACGAAGACTGAATTTAGATTCCTATTTCAACAAACTAGGTGCAGGCAGAGCTGGTCGCGCTTGTTCAAACGCATAACCCATCTTCAATAAACTCGCATCGCTCCATGCTCCTGCAAAGAAAGACAAGCCAACTGGCAAACCTTTCACCAAGCCCATAGGCACCGTCAAATGTGGATAACCTGCAATGGCTGCCGGAGAACTTGCACTGCCAGTGATGGCATCGCCCTTTTTATAATTGATATCCCAAGCTGGGCCCGTGGTTGGTGCGATCAAGGCGTCGAGTTGATGTTTTTTGAGCGCGGCATCGATACCTTCTGGGCCAGACAGTCGCTTTGCGCGCTCACTTGCTTCAAGATACGCCTTGTCGCTTAAGGGACCTTTGGCTTGCGCCTGCTGCATGATTTCTTGTCCAAAATGCGGCATCACTTGCTTCGCGTTTTTCTTATTAAATGCCATTACATCGGCCATGCTACGGGTACTTACGCTGGTTGGAGTAGTGGCGAGATAGGCATTTAAGTCGGCTTTAAAATCGTAGAGCAAGACGGTATATTCATCTTTGCCAGTCTTTTCCAGATGCGGAATTTCTACTTGATCAATGATGATGGCGCCTTGTGCTTTTAAGATCTCGACGCTGCGGTTAAATAGGGCCAAGGTTTGTTTGTCATAGCCTTGGACCAATTTGCTGACAATGCCGATGCGTTTGCCTTTGAGCGCTTGCGTGTCGAGACCTTGGGTGTAATCGGTTTTGTGTTGATCCGCATCTTTGGTTGCAGCATCGTTAGCATCGCTACCTGCAATCACATTCATCAATAGCGCGGCGTCGCGTACCGTTAAAGTCATCGGTCCGGCGGTATCTTGGCTGTGTGAAAGCGGTACTACGCCGCTGCGACTCACCAAACCTAAAGTCGGTTTGAATCCGACCAAACCATTCACTGATGCTGGGCAGACGATGGAGCCATCAGTTTCAGTCCCGATTGCGGCGGGGATTAGGCGCGCTGCTACCGCCGCACCGGAGCCAGAGCTAGAACCGCAGGATGTTTTATTTAGATTATAGGGATTGCGGGTTTGTCCGCCTGCGCTACTCCAACCGCTGGTGGATTTGGTCGAGCGGAAATTTGCCCATTCACTCAAATTGGTTTTGCCAGCCAGTACCGCACCCGCAGCGCGTAATTTAGCAACCAAGAAGGCGTCGCTGCTAGCGATGTTATTTGCCAGTGCAAGTGAACCAGCGGTAGTTGGCATGCCTTGAATCGCGATATTGTCTTTGACCATGATTGGCAAACCTTGCAACAGCAAACGTGGATTATGATTTCTGTCGGCTTGCTCAGCGTCTTGTTTGGCTTCGCTACGCACTGCACTGATAGCGCCCACGCGCGGATTGAGTTGTGCATGGCGGCTTTGGTATTGCTCTAATACATTGACTGCTGTGGTTTTTCCAGATTGCAAGTCTTGTTTGATTTGATGTAAATCTTCATTGCTTTGTGCATGAATTGCGCCACTTAGCGTGATGCAAGCAAGTGCAACGCTGAGTTGAATATTGAGTGCAAGTGGCCGCTGGCGAGTGAATTGTTGTTGCATGAAGTCTCCTATCTTTATTGTTGTTTAGTCAGTGTTGTTGACGCAGTTTTTATAAATTGGTGGCTTTTGATTGGATGAGTGCAGGATGATTTAGTTCATCCATGGCAGGACTTGCTTACTAAACGCGACCATCAGGATGTAGGCAAAGCAAGTTAGTGCGATGACGAAACTGAGATTCTGCGCCTGTGGACTGCTGGCGCGTTTGATCGCAAACGTACCAGCAAAGATATACGCCAATAGCGCGAGTATTTTGGCAGCCAACCAAGTCTGTTCGAAAGGATTGATGCTGGCAATAATCGCCATCCCGATTGCACTTGCTAACAATATGGTGTCAATTGTATGTGGAAGAATTCTGACCCACTTTTTTTGTAACATACTTGGGTTTTGCTTACGCCAATAAAAGCGCGTAACGAACAGAATCAGGCTGAGAGTAATGCAAGTTAGGTGTAAGTGTTTAAGCGGTAGGTACATGATGTCGTTTGAAGTTATTGAGGCGATTTCATTTTATTGGATAATCACTTTTATTGCTGCGGCATCGCTTCTAAGCTACCTGCGCTGACACCCCACACGCCACCGCTGACCAGAATCTCGCCATGACTGTTTTGATTTACGGTTAAACGGCTTGGTCGTTGGCGGAAACGGCCTTGTTGAATATGAATTGTTTGATCCGGCTTAACAAGTTGATGTGCGTAAAGATAGACAGCAGCAGGGCCTGCGGCACTGCCGGTAGCGATATCTTCGACCTTGCCGGCATTGTCCCAAGTGCGAATTTCATGGTTTTGGATATCAAAGATGAACAAAAATTTCGCATGGAGTTTAGCTAGTTCTTGTTCGAGATTCTTACCCGAAAAATGTACCTTATCGATTGCGCCGCTGTGTATCGGCAGGATCAAATAATCTAAGCCGGTGGAAATCACTTGAGGAGGGCATGTATCAAGCAAATCGCTAGCTTGCAAACCGATTTTTTGCAACACCCCGCTGACAGCTTGTTGCGATAGTGGCGCTTGGATCAGCGGTTTGCCCTGATTCATTTGACATAGATAGTGGTCAGCAAGATGCTTACTCGTCACTGCAATGGTTCGCTCTCCAACGCGGATAGACCAAGTGCATTCTTGCAGATCTTCAGCGTGAGTGCGATGCAAGATTGCAGCCGCGCCTAGCAGAGGATGACCAGCAAAAGGCAATTCTTCTTCCACCGTAAAGATTCTGGCGTTGGCACTGTACTCTTTGCCTGCTTGGATTTGCGACAGAAAGATCGATTCAAATTGCTGCATCTCTTGCGTGAGCGTTTGCATAAATTGAGAAGACCAATTTTCTGTATCTAAAAACACGGCTAATCCATTACCACTAAAGGCTCGTTCGGCGAATACATCGACGTGAAAATAGTTGTAATCCAGCATTTTCATCCTTCTTTTTTAACTGCACCGATCCTACTAGAAATCAAATTTGTTAATACTAGTAAGAGTGTAAACATCTGATGTGCAATAGAAAAGTAAAAATATAATAATTTAAGCAATTGGATGGAAGATGTAACTTGCGATCGATAGTTCAACATAAATAGATGGTGAATAGCGGGATTTGCCCATTATTTACCCCGTATTTGCTGAGTAAAGTCAGTGCATGTCGTAGTGAATTTTCGCGTTGTTTTCAGCAGATTTCGATTATCATGCGGGCTGTGACTTTGTAATCATTTTTGATTTGGATAGGTTTATGAAACTTGCTTCTTCTTTATTGTTGGTCGTGTCTAGCGTATTCGCGCACTCTGCATTTGCTCAAGGTACTGCGAGCGCAACTGCCGACGCCACTGCAGCCAGCACACCACAAACGACTGCGCCCGCACCTTTACATCTGACCAAGTTAGGCATTATTGATAATGTGATTGGTACCGGTGATGAAGTTGTGAACGGTGCTATCGTTGAAGTGCATTACACCGGTTGGTTGTACAACCATAAAGCATGGAATTTACGTGGCGCACAATTCGATACTTCACGCGATAGCGGAACCCCTTTACAAGTAATGGTGGGCGCCAAGCAAGTGATTCGTGGTTGGGATATGGGATTATTAGGAATGAAAGTCGGTGGCAAACGCACATTGATGATCCCAGCATACCTCGGTTATAGCACGCAAGGTTCTGGCAATATTCCACCGAATACGCATTTGGTTTTTGAAGTTGAACTTGTTTCACTCAAAAAATAAAAAAACGATGGCACGCAGTTTACAAGGCAAGACTTTAGAAGCGATCTTGACCGAATTGCTTGAGGTGTACGGCTGGGACGGCTTGGCACATAGAATCGCGATTCAATGCTTTATCAACGATCCTAGCATCAAATCGAGCCTCAAATTTTTGCGTAAAACGGCTTGGGCTAGAGCAAAACTGGAGATGCTGTATTTGAGTTTGCCTGACTAATCGAACTGTGATTCGTCCAAAATTGACAGTGACTTAAGCTGCGCCCATACTCTACTTACTATTTATCAGACCATTTTAATCGCAGTAAAAAAGGAATTCGTATGACCCTTCGTATCATCGCCACAGGTGGCACATTTGATAAACATTATGATGAATTGGCTGGTAAGCTGACTTTTCATGAAAGTCATTTGCCTGAGGTATTAAAACGTGCGCGCTTGACGGTGCCAGTTGAATTGGAAGTGCGTCCTTTAATTGATTCGCTGGATATGGTTGATCAAGATCGCAAAGAAATTCTAGCATCCTGCGAAAAGTCACCAGAGAAAGCGATTGTGATTATTCATGGTACCGATACCATGCGTGAAACAGCTCATGTGTTAGGTGCGGCGAAGCTTGATAAGGTGATCGTATTTACTGGTGCGATGATTCCTTATGGTGTAACGAATTCAGATGCATTTTTTAATCTTGGCTTCGCTTGTGCTGCCGCCCAGCTCATGCCTGCTGGAGTGTATGTGGCGATGAACGGTCAAGTTTTCCCTTGGGATAATGTGAAAAAAGATCGTAGTGTGGGCGTGTTTGTTCCTAACTAATTCGACCTTAGGCGAGACAGTGGAAGTCTACAGTGGCGTTGTTTTACGCGTGCTTCATCATCAACTTACACTGTTTTTGCAAACGCATTACCAATCATTTTAATTTCTAGAAGCCGATCATGAAACGCCTACTCTCCATTCTGTTCTGCTGCAGCTTGTTCATACTTGCTGGCTGTCAAAAAAATGTACAAGTGCGTTTCGATTCGGTGTATTTTTTCCAAACAGAAGAAGACTTACAAAAGAAGAAAATTAATCTCGAACAGCTATCGCAATACACTAGAAACTTACAGACCCAAGTCGCCAAAGTGATGCAAAAAGGGCAGACCACACCGGGCAATGGTTATGTGGTGGTGGCAGTGCGATCTGACCAAGAAGTGGCAGTGTGGTTAGATATGGAACCCGTGCTGCATGAATACTACGATTACGAAATCGTCGAGGCGATAAAAAAAATGCGCCCATTTGATGTCGATACTGGCATCGTCGTGTTCGCGATTAAGATGGCTATAGATACGCCCAAACACACCACCAAAGCGATTCCAGAGCCAAAAGACTGGATAGACGCGAAGAAAAAAGTTGGTGATCCGAATGACGTTGAACAAGTCGTGCTGTCGATTTGGCCGGAAGAGTAGGTTTTTGGTCGCATTACTTTCTCTGTTGGCTTTCGCTAATGTCGAACCTATCAATTATTCAAAGACTCGAAATGTCATTAGCCTCTTATGAGCGCGATGAAGTCACGCGTGATGATTTCGTACAATTCTTATCCAGTAGCATTCTTGCACTAGAAGGTGTGCCAGACAGTGTCCGTCATGAGCTACGTAATTATCAAAAAGAAATTGAGATAGAAGGCTATCTTGAGGATGAAGAGTTCGAAGCAAACACAATTGAGGTAAAAGAGAGTCTTGCAATCTGGCTTAAATCGTTGAAGTTGAAGTATTGTGGTGGAAATTGCTAACATTGCATTCGAAAATGGAGTTTGCTTGGGCGTTTTCAAACTTCTACTTATCTATCAGCGCGCCATTTAATTCAACGTATTAACCCATGCACATCCAAAAAGTTTTATATCTGGGTTATGTCTGGCCAGAGCCGAATTCGTCTGCGGCTGGCAGTCGAACCATGGCATTTTTACGATTGTTTCGTGCTCAAAATTGGCAAGTCATATTTGCTTCAGCGGCAGCGCTATCACTGCATCGTGCTGATCTCTCTGCATTGCAGATCGAAGAAAAACAGTTAGCGCTTAATTGCGATAGTTTCGATCAATTTGTGCGTGATTACCAACCTGATTTGGTGGTATTTGATCGCTTCTTTACTGAGGAACAATTTGCTTGGCGGGTCGAGCGTCAAGTACCAAATGCCTTACGCGTATTAGATACTTGCGATTTGCATAGTTTGCGCGAAGCACGCCATCAATTATTAAAGCAGGCCTTGCAAGCGCACCCAAATGAGCGCGAAAGACAAGCGGTATTGCAGCCCAGCTTTGATCGTGCAAGCTTGGTACAGCAAATGGCGCAAAGTGACTTTGCCCTACGTGAAATTGCGGCGATTTATCGCTGTGATCTGAGTTTGATGATTTCGCGATTTGAAACTGAATTATTGCGTGATGCTTTCGCTTTACCGAGTTATCTACTATGCGAAAACAATTTGATGCTGACAGCAAGGGCTGGTAGCACGCCTGACTTTCAGCAGCGACAAGGGTTTGTCAGCATTGGTAATTTCCGACACGCGCCGAATTGGGATGCGGTGCTGTATTTGAAGCAAGCGGTGTGGCCGCGCTTGCGTGCCAAAATGGCTGATGCACAAATTGATGTGTATGGCTCGTATCCGCCGCCGAAGGCAATTGCCCTGCATCAGCCTGAGCAAGGTTTTCATGTGCGGGGTTGGGCAGATGATGCGCAACAAGTGATGGCGGCGGCGCGCGTGTGTCTTGCACCGATTCGTTTTGGTGCGGGAATTAAAGGTAAATTGGCGGATGCGATGGCTGCTGGTACACCTAGTGTAACGACGCGTATAGGTGCGGAATCGATGCATGGTGATCTGCATTGGGGTGGCGCGATCGCTGATCACTTAGATGATTTTGTGGATGCCGCGATTCGATTAGCGAGCGATCAGACGGAATGGCAATTGGCGCAACAACGTGGACAACAAATCTTGCAACAGCATTTTGATCACGACACCGCGGCAAGCGCTTTTGTAAATGCCATTCTGCAAGCACGTGAGCAACAGGCAGTGCGACGATTACAAAACTTCACTGGTGCGATGTTACGACATCACAGTATGAAAAGTACCCAGTATATGTCGCAGTGGATACAACTAAAAAATCAAGGTGCGACATCCGATCCGACATGAATTTATTCGTCTGGATCTGGTGCGGTTAATAAGAATTGATGATCGCTAGAATCGCCAGCGAGTAAGGCATCTAAGCCTTCGATAGGAATCGGTTTAGAGTATAAATAGCCTTGGAAGGTCAGGCAGTTATGATCGATCAAGAAGCGTCTTTGCGCGACAGTTTCGACGCCTTCAGCAATTACATCCAAACCGAGATTTAAACCCAAAGAAATAATCGCCCGCACAATCGTCGCGTCGTTTTCATCATCATTCAAATCACGTACAAAGGACTGATCAATCTTTAATTGATTGAGCGGCAGTTTTTGCAGATAGGCGAGCGAAGAATAGCCAGTACCAAAATCATCCATAGAAAAGGCGATACCGAGTTTTTTCAATTGCTGCATTTTCTCGGTGGTCGCATCGACATTATCCAGAATCGTACTTTCAGTGAGTTCGATTTTGAGTCGGCTAGGATTGATATTGTGTAGACGCACGATCTCCGTAACGGTTTCGACAAAATTACTTTGTTGGAATTGCTTTGCACTGACGTTGACAGCCAAACTTAAATGCGCGGTTTTCGGATTGCGGCCCCATTTTTTTAATTGATTGCAGGCAGTTTCTAACACCCAGGTACCGATAGGAATAATCAAACCAGTTTGCTCTGCTACCGGAATAAATTCTAAGGGCGAGATAAAGCCGCGGTCTGGGTGTATCCAACGTAATAAGGCTTCCGCGCCAATCACATTGCCATCTGCATCGACCTGAATTTGGTAATACAACTGGAATTGTTCCAGCGCTAACGCCACGCGTAGATTTGATTCCAACATCATTTTGACGACCAACACCGCTTGCATCGCTGGATCGAAGAAGCGAACGGCATTGCGCCCAGAAGTTTTGGCCTCGTACATCGCGGTATCAGCGCGTTTGAACAGGTCTTTGACTGTGACATCGCCACCTTGGAATAGACAGACGCCGATACTTCCTGCACCGTGATGAATAAAATCGGTGATTTGGTAAGGCTCATTTAATAAAAGACGAATTTTCTCCGCGATCTTGTCGGCTTGCACCACCGCTTCGTTGCGATCATGACTAAGTGCCTGTAGCACTACCACAAACTCATCACCGCCAAGGCGTGCCACGGTATCGCTTTCGCGCACACAGGTTTGTAAACGCTGCGCGGCTTCGACCAATAACAGATCACCAGCGTCATGACCACGCGTGTCATTGAGTGTTTTAAAGTTGTCGAGATCGATAAACAAAATGGCGCTATACGATTCGTCGCGCTGGTTCATGGCGATTAAATGCTGCAATCTATCCATTAAGAGACGACGATTTGGTAGATGCGTGAGCGGGTCATAAAACGCTAAATTCAGAATCTCATCTTCATAGCCTTTATGCCGACTGATATCGGTGAACGAACCGATGTAGTTGGTAATCATGCCGCTATCATTGGCAATCGCAGTCATGGTAATCATCTGCGGAAAGATATCGCCATCTTTGCGTGCAGCCCACAGCTCGCCTTGCCAGAATCGATGCTGATCTAAGGATTGGTAAATTTTGTTGAAGAATTCTTCGTCTTGCTGCGGCGTGACCAACATCGGAAGAGGCTTATCCACCAATTCATGCATATCGAATCCGGTAATACGTGCGTAGGCTTGGTTGATACGCAATACGCGCCAATGATTATCGGTAACGAAAATCCCTTCTTGTGATTCAAACGTAATCGCCGCAACGCGCAGATCTTGTTCGGCAATTTTACGTTCAGTGATATCGCTAATGAAACAGTGCCATAGCGTACTGCCTTCTGCACTTTCTAGTTCTGGTAAGGCATCTAGAAATAACCAACGAATACTGCCATCACGACGTTGATAGCGAAACTCCATTTGATAGGGGCTTAAATGCTTGGTTGCATATTCGTGATTTTGTAGAAAAGTTTTTTTGTCGGCGTTATCGATGCGCGTCACTAAGATCGATGCGTTTAGACGGATTTCTTCGACACTTAGCTCAAACATGGTTTCGATCGCATCACTTGCATACAGGATAGAAGTCGTGCGATCGCGGTGAATCCGGTATTGCATGACCACGCCAGGTAAGCGCGAAGCCACCTTATTAATTCGATCAAACGAATCCTTTAACTCATTACTAGCTTGTGTTCGTTCGGATTGCAGCGCATTGATGAGTAGTGCGGTCATCGACATGGTGCCGATGTATAGCCAGATAATGATCGAGCTCTCAGTCGGATCGAGTGATTGAAATGGGCCGCGCCCATTGTAGGTGGCGATGATGGCAAAAGCGCATGAACCCAATACAGTAATCGCGGTGAATAGGTTGCCAAGTCGAATTGCAGCCCAGATCATGACCGCCATCGCGATGAAAGTCAGTTGCAATGGGCTATTTTTCGTTAAGAAAATCAACCAATGTGATACAGCAAAAAAGCACACAAAGATTAAGGTTTCTTCGTAAATCAGCTTGGTTCGGATGCCACCGCGATGTAATGCAAATAATAGCGGCGCCAGTAATAAGATGCCCGCCATATCACCGGCCCACCAACTGATCCAGGCAAATTTGGGTTGTTCAAAATTGCCAGAGTGCCATAAGATAAAACAGCCCAGACTAGCAGAGATGCTCATGCCAAGGGCGCTACCGACAAAAAAGCGCAAGACATCTTCGCGACGCGGGAAATGTACTGAAAAGTGTTTCTTATTTAAGTACCAAGCGATGGCTGCAGGTGCGAGGGTGTTCCCCAGTGCCATGACCGAAGCACCATAAAGTGCTACGTCAGTGATTAAATTTAAACTGAGTGCAGCCAGAAAAATAGGGATACACATCACGAATCCCCAGCGCAGTAGCGCGACCAGTGCAATCCCGCTTGGTAGCCAGATCAAGGTCAGGTTCGGGGTCATGAAGGGAAAGTTTAAGCTAATGCCACCAGCCAAGAAAAATGCACAAAAAACCAAAAATAGACGCAGGCTGAAATGCAGGCGGCTAACATTGGCTTGAGCGTTTTGAAAAACTTGTGGTGGCATTATGCAGTTTTATTAAACTTAGAATAACCTCTGCATTATGCGCGAAAGCGCCGTCAAAAAACATTCCTGATGGCAAATTTTTGTCAATTTAAGACGTTGTGCAGCAATCCATTTTTTTGTGTTGTAGATTGTCCAAGCAATTAGAAAAATCGGATCATTTTTTAGGCGAGCCGACAGTAAGGAAATCCTTATAGCAATTTGAACGATAGCCTCACTGTAATCGCTACACAAACGCCCCAATTAACTTTGCAAATGACGACTTTGGCGTTTTGGGCTCGCTTTATGATTCGCACTATCGTTGCTTGGCGCCTTTGCTTTGCTTGGCCGATTGTCTGAGCGCAAGACTTCAGGGCTTTGCTTGTGTTTGGCGTCGCCAGCGTAATCTTTACCTATCATCGTCAAAGCTTCTTGCTGTGGCATCCCACGTTCTTGACATAGCCATTGCGTGACCAGATTAGCGAGACGGTCTAAGGCAATTTTATGGGTTGCGTCGGTTTTGGCATAAATCCAGTCGGATAGCGCCATAAAATTTTCAAATGGGGCATCTGCCAAAATGACCGGCAAAGTATGGCTAAAACGACCAGAATTGGCGATTAAGTCCCAGTAGCGTGCAAAACGTACTAATTTTTGCATCTCGGCAAATGGCACATCTTTGTTCGCCAAAATAGTGTAGGGCGGGTAAGGATCAAAGCGCATGCCGAACTCTTCGGTGTGACGAATAATCGGCGTACCGCGTAGTCGCTTCAAAATACCAAATTGAATCTCATGCGGCCCTAATGCATAGAGTTGATTAAAACCTGTTGCGAAACTGTTTACCGTCTCGCCCGGTAAGCCTGCAATCAAATCCACATGCAAATGGGCTTTTGAGTGTTGGCATAACCATTGGATGTTTTCTGCCGCCTTCGCATTGTCTTGCTTACGGCTGATACGGCTTTGTACTTCTGGGTTGAAACTTTGAATACCAATTTCAAATTGCAAACTGCCGTCTGGGAATTTTTGTATGCCTGCTTTGAGCGCGTCTGGCAAGTGATCTGGTACTACTTCGAAGTGGGCAAATACCGGATCGTCTGGGTTGGCTTCGAGTTTGTCGAGGAAAAACTGCATGATCTTTAAACTGGTTTTGATGTTCAGATTAAAGGTGCGATCAACAAACTTAAATAAACGTGCGCCTCGCGCATGCAGCTTTTCCATCTCTGCTAAGAAGCGGTCGATATCAAAAGGCCAAGCAGTTTTATCGAGTGCGGATAGACAAAATTCGCATTTGAATGGACAGCCACGTGAGGCTTCAACATACAGCGTGCGAGTTTGTATGTCTTTGTCGGTGTAATAATCGTATGGTAATTGCAATTCATCAAGCTTGGCTTGTACCCCAGCGTGAATTTTCATTAAAGGTTTAGGACCATTTAGGATCTGTTGGCAGAGTGCGGCGAAACTGATATCGCCCCAGCCAGTAATCACATAATCCGCTAAGCCAACAATTGTTTGCTCTTGCGTTTCGTATGAGACTTCAGGGCCGCCCAACACAATAATCACTTCAGGCGCAACGCGCTTTATCAACGCCACCAAGCGCGTGGTCTCTTCGACATTCCAGATGTACACGCCAAAGCCAATAATTAACTTTTCATCCGCGCGTTGCCAGCTCAATAAGCGCTCCAATAAGTCGGTTGTTTTGGCACCGATTACGAATTCTTGTAGATGGGTTTGCGATTGCAATTCGCCCATATTCGCATACAGGTAACGTAAGCCCATCGAAGCGTGAGCATAGCGGGCGTTTAAGGTGGACAGCAGGATGGTCATAAATTAATTACATTGCGAGGCGCATTAGTGGCATGAATAGCGTTGATGGCAAATCTCGCCACTCTCAGGGCTTTCAGAAAGGCCACATTGTACGCTGGCAAGCCGTTTCTGGCGTGATGCAGACCCATTTCTTGATCGGTATTGTTACAAAATATATTCGCCAGCGCATTTTGTGTCTTCGACCCCGTGTTTCTGCATTTCGTCGCAAGTTGATGGAAAGCGCAAATGGTGCTGGCTATAGTTCAACCATCGACGCAGGTCGAACCAAGTAAAAACCTAAATTAATCTGACTAATCTCAATAAAGGAGTATGCAAAATGAAAACGACATTTACGACTAAAGTCATCATCGCAACGGTATCTAGTTTCGTGCTAATGGGTTCTGCGCATGGCTTTCAAGCGAAACAGAGTGAAGCAGCTAAAGTGAACACTCTAAAGACACAACAAGTAACAGTGTCAGCAAAACGCATGAGCCCTGAAGAGAAATTGGCATTTGATTTGCAATCGACTGGCATGCAAACAGTCATCATCAGTGCTAAACGTTTGACTGCGGAACAAAAATTAGCAATGGACGCACAAGATCGTGCATGGCAAACAGCATCCAAAAGTAAAGCGAATTTGAAGGGCTAATTTTGAGAGGCTATTGCATGATGATCGTGTTCAAACCAAGAGTGTGTCTTGTTTGAATCGACTTGGTAGTTAGCGTGACAATTGACCGTACCAAGTTTTATTACACCAGTTTATTCGGTGCGATTTTCACACTTCATTCACACTCTTCATATTGCGTGTACAAATCAAAGTCTTTTTTCAGTTAGGTTGGAAAATGACTGAGCAAAATCGAGAAGACTTTGATTTATACGTGCATAAAAATTCAGTATAAAAAATCATAAATCGACAGATTCCTATGGTTGTTATCCTTAGCCTATGATTCAGGAATCGGGCAATAATTCTGCGCCAAATATGCGATGACGGCCATGTTCTTTGGCTTTATATAATTGCGTATCCGCTAAATTTATCAGACTATTTGCACTGCCATGTGCTTTTTCTGGTTTACAACCAATACCAAGACTGACCGTCACAAACGGCGCGACCGAAGAAGTGGCGTGTTCGATTTGTAAATCGAAGACATCTTTGCGTATGGTTTCTGCCAGCTGCATCGCGCCAGCGAATCCGGTGTCAGGAAGTAGGCAAACAAATTCTTCGCCACCATAGCGCGCAATATTGTCACCAGATCGCATTAGACTTGTCTTTAAGGTTTTGGCGACGCGGCGCAAACAATCGTCACCCGCTTGGTGGCCATAATGATCATTGAAGCGCTTGAAGAAATCTACATCGAGCATCACTAAACTGAGTGCAGTTTGATTACGAATGGCGCGTCCCATTTCGGCGTTGACGCGCTCGTCAAAGAAACGTCGATTGTGTACCCCAGTTAACCCGTCGAGATAAGCCCAACTGCGTAGCAAGTCGGACTGCGCTTTTAACATTAAGTGAGTTTTAATGCGGGCGCGCACGATACGCGGATTGATAGGCTTCGAAATAAAATCAACCGCGCCTAGATCGAGACCTTTTTCTTCGGCAGATTCGTTCGTCTGTGCGGTGATAAAGATCACCGGAATATCGCGCGTGATGGAATCTGCTTTCAGTCGTTGACACACTTGATAGCCATCCATTTCTGGCATGACCAAATCTAATAAAACTAAATCAGGCTGTTTAGATGCACATAAGGCCAAGGCTTGCGCACCACTGGTTGCCATCAATACCTGATAGTCATGCGAAAGAATTTGGTACAACACTTGAATATTCGCAGCTTGGTCATCCACAACGAGTAGCCGTGGTTTACTTGGCAAAGGAAATAAGTCCTCACTTGGATGCGGCGGTTGATAGGTATTCGCAGTCACTTGGGGAGCCCTTCTAGCAATTCATTACTGAGAGTTTGTGCAAGCTTGAAATCGAGCATGGAAATGGCGTTTTCGATCGGCCGTAATTGCGAACCAAACCGTTTTTCAAAGCGTTTTTGTAAATCAAGGATGGTTTCAGTAGCAGCCATATCAGCGTTATCGAGTTGTTCTGCTAACTCTAATAAACCACGCCGGAAAGTTACTGGATCAAAATCCTTGTCAGTATCATCGACCGATTGATAGGTAGCGCTCGGTGGTTTGATGGCCTCATTCCGTTGCGCCAAATAACGTGCTAATTCTGCGAGTTGTAACTCAAGATCATGAATTAGTTCACAGCTTTCTTGTATGCATAGACGCGCGCTGGCTATTTGCTTTTCTTGATGCGCTTGCGCCAGATTTTTCTCGATTTCCGCAAATCTCTTCGCATGACCATTCGCGCCTAAAGTCCCGGACATGCCTTTGACCGTGTGCAGATGGCGCAACGCAGTGTTGATGTGATCAGGCACACAGCTCAGCAATTGTTCCGGTAAGTTTTGTAGATCTTTGCGGAACATGTCTAGCATACGTAAATAGACATCGGTTCGACCGCCAATGCGGTTGAGTGCTGGATAAATATCAAATCCAAGTTGCTTTGCTGTAGTCGTTAACTCTAGGTCTTCCGGTATCGTTAAATTGCTATGGTCGCGGTTGACTTCATCATCACGCGATGTGTGTCGCAAAATAACTTGAATCAAATTTTGTAAATCAAATGGTTTTCCTACGTGATCATTTAAACCAGCTTCTAAACAGGCGATGCGATCTGATTCCATGACATTGGCTGACATCGCAATGATCGGTAAATTGGTGCGTCGCATTTCACCACGAATTTTCCGGGTCGCCGTAAAGCCATCCATCACAGGCATTTGTAAATCCATTAAAACCAAATCAAACGGACGTCGTTCGCTAGAAATAATTTCAATCGCTTCTAAACCATGCTGCGCGAGCATCACTAATGCGCCTTCCGCCTCTAATAATTCGCGTGCAACTTGTTGATTATTTAGATTGTCTTCAACTAACAAAATGCGTAAATCTTGCAAGGGCTTGGTCACTTCGATTGTTACGCTGTCGCTTTGCTCATCGACACCGCGTAAGTTGTCAGCAAGTTTGCGCGCATTGACGGGTTTGAACAGAACGCGATCAAACAGTAATTGATCTTTCAGTGATGCGCGTTGGAATAAACCTCGCTCGGTTTCTCGCAGCAACAGCAGCATGGTTTGTGATGCGGCATGCGCAATGGCGCGGATTTCGCGAATCACACTCCAACCATCGGCTTCAATACTGTCCCAATCAATCAGAATCGCTTGGTAATTCGTCGGCTCATTGCGTAATGCTTCGAGTGCCGCTTGACTACTGTCAACAAAATCGGTGGTGTAGGAGAGTTCTTGGCAGGCGGCTTTTAAGTGTTCGCGCACAAATAGGTTGGCTTCTGCGATTAACAAATGGCGCGATGCGTTTACATCTTGTTGATCCGCTTGACCTTGTTGGTTCTCTGCAATCGGCAACTGAATTTTAAAATGGAAGCAGGATCCCTCACCAATTGCACTCTCTACTTCTAGGCTACCACCCATCATTTCTACCAAGCCTTGGCTAATCGCAATGCCCAAACCTGAGCCACCAAAACGTCGTGTGGTTGATGCTTCGGCTTGCGTAAAGCCGGTAAAAATCTTCTGATGATTTTCTGGTGCAATACCGATACCGGTATCTTTCACTAAGAAGTGTAGACGTACACTCTCGGCTAACTTTTCCAATACACGAATTGCGATCACAACTTCACCTTGTTCGGTGAATTTGACCGCATTGCTACCCAGATTCGTCAGCACTTGTCGTAAACGCATGGCATCACCGACCAGACGCGCTGGAACTTGCGGATCAATATCAAACAAAATATCGACCGGTTTATTGTTGAGATTCATTAACAATAAATCGGATAGCTCTAGCAATAGCTGATCTAGTTTGAAAGGGTGTGGGTCGAGTGTCATTTTGCCGGCTTCAACTTTAGAAATATCTAAAATATCATTCAGCAAATTAAGCAAAGAACGTGCCGCACCTTCGGTTTTGCTAGCGTAATCATTCTGTTGCGGTGATAGTGGGGTTTTACGTAGCAAACTGAGCATGCCCAAAATCGCGTTCATCGGTGTGCGAATTTCATGGCTCATATTTGCTAAGAAATCCGACTTGGCTTGATTGGCGTCGTCCGCCGCTTGTTTAGCTAGCCGTAAGGCTTCTTCCGCTTGAGATTGCAAAGTGATGTCACGATTGATCCCGGTGACTAAGATAGGCGTGCCATGCTCGTCGCGTTCGATGCCGCCAGCCGATTGTATGTACCGGATACCCTTGCTGGGGCTGATGATACGAAATACTGGGCTATAACTTTGATTTCCTGCAATCGCCGCTGCCAAGTGAGCTTCGGTTTCGGCCAAATCGTCGGGATGCACTTTGGCCCGCCAAAAGTCATAGAATAATTTGTTTTTCCTGAGATTGAGTGGAATTTCATAAATCTCGAACATTCTGTCATTGAAAACCAGCTCATCGGTACGTAGATCACGGCTCCAAATGCCAAGCTCAGCAATTTCTGCCGCCTTGGTCAGTTGATCGCGAACAGCTACCAGCAGTTGCGTACTTTTCTGTAATTCAGCTTCAGCCTTTTTACGCTCAGTGATATCCATCTGCGTACCAGAGACCCACTCGGGTTTTCCGGTTGTGGTGTAGGACGAAATTCTGCCGCGCGTCAGTACCCAAATCCAGTTGCCATTCTTATGTTTTAAGCGATTTTCACACTCGTAATATGGCAGGCTATGCGCAAAATGTTTTTGCATCAGGGCTTTGGCTTTTTGCAGATCGTCGGGATGTGTCAAGTTGTCCCAAGTCTGTACTGTTGGCGTCCCTAATTCATTTAATTCATAGCCAATCTGATCTGCCCAACGCTCATTCAAACGCATCTCGCCTGTGACGACATTCCATTCCCAAGTGCCTACATTGGTACCTTCAATGATATGCGCCAAGGCGGATCGTTGATTGGCTAAGCGGCTAGCCGCTTTCTTACTAGCAGTGATATCGGTACGGATAGAAATGTACTTTTCGATTTGTCCTTTTTCATTTTTGAAGGGGGCGATGAACGTATCGACCCAATACAAACTACCAGTTTTGGTGCGATTGCAAACTTCGCCACGCCAAGGTGTGCCGGTGGAAATCGTGCGCCACATATTCGAGAGAAAGTCTGGCGACTGCACGCCGGTTGCGACGATTTTGTGATTACCTTCTAAAATTTCTTCACGCGTGTAACCACTAATGCGGCAGTAAGCTTGATTAACTTCGATGATGCGACCTTCATGATTGGCGATAGACACAATCGCATGCATATTTAAGGTGCTGAGTAAGGCATCACTATCGCGTAATGCGGCTTGTAGGCGTTGCTCCGCCAATTTGTTATTGGTCACATCGGTGCAGATCGCGATGTATTTTTCGATCACGCCATCGGTATTTTTAAATGGGGCGATAAAAGTATCGACCCAGTACAGCCTTTGGTCGCGTGCGCGATTACAAACCTCGCCGCGCCATGGCGTTCCGTTAGAAATATCACGCCAGATATCTGACCAAAACGCGTTATCGTGTTCTTTCGAACTGATAATTCGATGATTTTGACCAATCAAGGCTTCGCGGCTGTAGCCACTAATTCGACAAAACGCCTCATTGACATCAATAATTTCACCGCTCGCATCGGTTACAGAAACGATTGCATGCATGTTTAGAGTGCTGAGCAAGGCATCCTTGTCGCGTTCTGCGGCATCGAGCTTTTTCTGTATTTGCTCATTGAAGCTGAGCTGCATCTTCAATAAGGAAGCGAGCAAAGTGCTGATTAGGCTCATCGCAACGAAAAATGCGATCGGTATGGTTCTGTGTAAGTTCGATTCAAATAGTGGGGTGCTAGCGATGGTCAACTTAAAATCACGTTTATGAAAGGTGATCACGCGCGTGCTGGAGAACATCGCCTTTTTTATTTGTAAGCCATGTTCTTTGGTATCTGATTTATCGGTTAGCTTGTTCACTGCATTCTTACTCAGAAAGCGTGTGATTTCAGAGCCATTAAACGCTGCTGTATTTTCTAACTGGAATTGCACGATGTCGTTGTCGACATCGGCAATTGACGACATCAATTCTTCTAGAAAAATGGGGGCATAGACGACACCGATTACGCTCGTTTGCCGTGTCTCTACGCTATCGTGGACAGAGGCGTTTTGGTATACCGGTACAAATAACAAAAGACTGGCTTTTTTCTCGGCTTTTGGTGGTGCATATATTAAAGAACTGATGCTTGGCAAACCAGAATTGATGGCTGCTTCAATCGCATCTCGACGTCGACGATCAGAACCAAAATCAGTTCCTGGAACGAAATGATTGCGGTAGGGCGATTCAAAATACTTCGCTAGATAGCGAGTATCGGTCTCATTCGGATCAAATTCTTGTAATTTGAAGTCACTTCTGCCATTGCGTTGTTGCTGACTTAGGTAGTTATCTACCTCGGCTTTTTTTACTTTCTCAATAAAACCAAAGCCGCGTACGCCAGGGTACTCAGTGCCGAGATCATGTGTTTTAATGGCGGCACTAAATTCTGCCGCGCTTAGTTGTTGATTGACGCCAAATAGACTTTTAATTCCATTTAAGCCAAATATCGGGGTAGAAAATCGTTGCTCGATTTCGTTGGTGAGCCGCTCTGCTTTATTTTTAAACTCATTTTCGAGCTTATTTTTTTCGTTATGATTTAGCCACCAAGTGCCTGCGGTTGCAAAGCACATGCCTAGAATAAAGATGGCAGTGGGGAGATATTTAGGTAATAACCACTGCTCTGTGAGCCAGAATTTCTTCACGAAAATCAGTCCATGCAGGTCGATGCGATTAAGAATTTTTAAGTATTGCGGGGTTTTGATATTGCCGTCAATCAAATATTTCTTTTGGGAAGTGTCAATTTGCGCGAAAATGCAACATTTTGAATGCAAAATGTTCAAACACGTTTGCGTCAGGACAGAATCGCACGCGATGGCGTTTGTAGAATAGCGATGCCAGCTTGTTTGCTTAAAAATAAGCTAATGAAAATAATGAAAAATTAACGAAGTACTCCGTTAAACTGCTTGCCGACATTGCACACCGTTTTGTAACCGATTCTTAGAAATTGCTTTCGTCTTTTTAATTACACCACTTATGAAAAAACATTATGCCGTTTATGGACTAGGCGCCGCCTTAGTTGACACTGAAATTACCTTGAGCGATGCCGATCTAGTCGCCATGAACGTGGATAAAGGCGTCATGACCTTGGTTGATGAAGCGCGCCAGGCCGAGTTGATTGCCGCTTTAGATCACCATTTGGTTGCTTCTAAGCGCGCCAGTGGCGGTTCTGCTGCTAACACCACGATTGCCGCCAGCTATTTTGGATGTAAGAGTTTTTACTCTTGTAAGGTCGCTAACGACGAGAATGGTGCCTTCTATTTAGCCGATTTAAAAGCGGCTGGTGTTGCAATCCCTCAGCATATTACGCCGCCAGCTGGCATTACTGGCAAGTGCTTGGTGATGATTACGCCGGATGCGGAACGAACCATGAATACTTTTTTGGGGATTAGTGCAGAACTCAGTGTCAATGAATTGGATTTGGCGGCCTTGAAAGAGAGTGACTTCGTCTATATCGAAGGTTACTTGGTGACTTCACCAACCGGGCGTAAGGCAGCTATTCAATTACGTGAACATGCGCAACAGCACGGAACACGTGTTGCATTGAGCTTATCCGATCCAGCCATGGTGCAATTCTTCCGTGATGGCTTATTAGAAATGATCGGCAATAAAGTCGATTTGATTTTCTGTAATCGTGATGAAGTATTGGGCTTTACGCAATCCGACAGCTTTGAACAAGCTTGTGAATTATTAAAGCAATTTGCCGACAAATTTGCGATCACTTGCGGTGCTGATGGAGCGGTGGTATTTGATGGTGAGCAGTTACATCAGGTCAGTGCACCGAAAGTGCAAGCGATTGATACGAATGGCGCGGGCGATATGTTTGCTGGTGCATTTTTATATGCGGTACATCGCGGTGTTGATTTCGTTCGTGCGGCCGAGTTTGCCAATATTGCAGCCGCCACGGTAGTCACGCAATACGGACCACGTTTGCAAGCGCAGCAGTATCGCGATTTACGAAGCCAGTTCTTTGCGGACGAAGCATCAATGTGATCAAGCCAGCGTCGGTTTCGTCTATCAATTGACATGCTCACTTCATTCTCCAATCGGATAACTGGATATTTCGCCGCCGTGCTGCTAGCGGCGATGGGCATATTATTTTTTCTTTGGTATGTCGGGCTACCTGCAATCGGTCTCACTGGTGCGCGAGAAGAACGGCTATTGAGCGCGATTGCGCAGCTAGAAATGAAGGCCGATTTGCAGAGAAATTTGGTGATCGCCGATCTGCAAGATAGTAGTGCTGACCTGAGTTTTATTTCTGAAAGTGTCGAAATCAAGCGGATTTTGACATCGATGTCACTGATGGTTGCAGAAAAGGATTTAGAAAAGAATGCAGATAAGAAGGCTGACAAAAGTAGTGCAAGTAGCAGTGAAAAAAGCCTTGAAAAAAATCTTGAATCAGCAACCTTGTCGGCGCAATTAGAAAACAAATTTCAAATTTTAAGTAAAGCCCGTTCACGTCGTTTTCGAGGTTTGATGTTGATCGATTTATCGCGCAAGGCGGTACTAGCGAGTGCCGCATCGGGTGAGCAGACAACGATTCCCGAGCAAGATTTGAATGCATTGGCGGCGAGCCCCGATTTTGATTCGCTAATTTTGAGCTGGTCAGATACGCAAAATAAAGCCGCAGAAGCCGCACACAAGGTACAAGCAATTGTGCTGCCAGTGAAATTGCATACAACAGAGCCAACAAAGATCGTCTTGCTTGGCTTATTAGATTTAGATTTGTTTTTGCAAGACCGATTGATGTTGGATGCCGATTTGGTCAAGCGTTTTGGCACGACTTTATTATTCGATGCGAAAGCAAATTTGGTTTTTAGCTTTCCTAAGGTCGCCAGTTCTACACCTTTGTATATTCCAGATCGTGCCGTTTTGGGTGGTTTTGAGGGAAGTGTGTCTCAGCGTAATGCCGCCGATGAAGAATTAATCGCGGTGTACCGCAACTTGCGATTAAGTCCGACGCAAATGTGGACTATGGTATTGGTGACCAAAAAAAGTGATGTCTTATCCGGACTACTAAGAAACATTGATTTCTTATTGGTTGCAGGTTGTTTGATTAGCTTATTGGCACTGAGCTTGATACGTATGTTTGCGCGGCGATTAACCCGACCATTGGATGGCCTTGCCAGCAGTGCAGCACAATTAGGGCGCGGAGATCTAGCGGTGCGGGCAGCCATCAATCCAGACGATACAGGCGAAATTCGCACCTTGACCACCGCCTTCAATGGCATGGCGGATGCCGTGCAGAATGCCCAAGAATCCTTAGAAGCAACCATTGCTGACCGTAGTCAAGAATTGGCGTGGTCAGAAGCACGTCACCTGACACTATTTAACGCCACTGCTAGTGCGGTGATTGTGATGGATGTGCGTCGTATGATCGATTGCAACCCTGCCGCCGTTGGCTTGTTTGGTGCGCGTGATCGTCAACATTTAATGCAGTGTAAGCCTATCGATTTGTCGCCAGAATTTCAAACGGAAGGACGCAGTTCTTTACAACTATCGAATCATTATTTTGCCCTGGCGCGTGAGCATGGTGCATATGCTTGCGAATGGATACATCAGCGTCTGGATACCGGCGTTTGTTTTGATGCAGAAGTATTGCTGAACTTAGTTGAGCTGGATGGTAAGAGTTTGATTCAAGCGAGCGTGCGTGATATTTCGGTGCGCAAGAAAGTGGAAGCGGCTTTACATGCGAGCGAGGAGCGACATCGTACTTTAGTCGAATGGTCGCCAGAAGGCATTAATGTGCATCGTAAAGGGCGCCTAATTTATGTGAATGCCTCAGCGATCCGCATGCTGGGCGCAAGTTCTGCCGAACAACTGATCGGTCGGCCGATTACCGAGATTATTCATCCCGATTTCCATCATCTGTTACAAACGCGCATTAAAACGATGAATGAACCTGGTGGACAAGAGCAAAGTTACGAAATCAAGTTTGTCAAAGTTGATGGCACCGCGATAGATGTGATGGCACAGGGAGCCTTAATTGAGTTTGATGGCGCACCTTCGGTGTATGTCGCGTGGCACGATGCGACCGAAGCCAAGCGCCATGCCGAATCGCAACGTATTGCCGCTACCGCTTTTGAATCGCAAGAAGGTATGTTTGTGACAGATGCAAACTGGTTGATATTGCGAACCAATCAATCGTTTAATCAAATTACTGGATTTCATGCCGACGAAATTGTTGGCCAGCCACCGCGCTTTTTAAGTGAGCAGTTTAAGCAAGACAGCAGCTATCTTGCGATGCTTAATAGCATTGCTGAGCGCGGTGCATGGCAAGGCGAAGTCGCCGACCAACGCAAAAATGGTAGTGTGTTTCCGGCATGGGTGAATATTTCTAGTGTGACGGATGAAGCTGGCGTCATCACGCACTATGTTGGTACCTTTAACGACATTACTCTGCGCAAAACGGCAGAAGATGAGATTCGTAATTTGGCGTTTTATGATCCACTTACGCAATTACCAAATCGTCGTTTGCTGATGGATAGATTGGAGCAAGCACTGGCATCGGGTAATCGCCATCACCGTAAAGGCGCTTTGCTGTTTATTGATTTAGATAATTTTAAGACGCTGAATGACACCTTGGGTCACGATCACGGTGATTTGCTATTGCGCCAAGTGGCTGAGCGTTTAAGTCTTTGCACGCGCGAGGGCGACACGGTGGCACGTTTGGGCGGCGATGAATTTGTCGTGATGCTAGAAAATCTCGATGAAGATATTTTTGACGCCGCGAATCAAGCAGAAACCGTAGCGATCAAGATTTTGTCGGAATTAAATCAAACTTACTGGTTAGGTGTGAATGAACATCACAGCTCGCCAAGTATCGGTGTCACGCTGTTTGGCGAGAAACCAGAAACGATCGCCGAACCGCTAAAGCGCGCGGATTTAGCGATGTATCAAGCAAAAGCTGCAGGTCGCAATACGGTGCGTTTCTTCGATCCGAAAATGCAGGCAATGGTTACGCAACGTGCTGAACTGGAAGAAGATTTGCGTGATGCGATGTTGAATGACCAGTTTGAATTGCATTACCAAGCGCAGTTCAATGATCAAGGGCAGTTGTTTGCGGCAGAAGCCTTAATTCGTTGGCGTCATCCTGAGCGTGGTTTGATTTCGCCAGCCGAATTTATTCCGATTGCAGAAGACACCGGCTTGATTACGATTCTCGGCTATTGGGTGCTCAACACCGCCATGCAACAGTTAGCGAAATGGGCGCAGTATCCAGAATTTGCTTGCCTGACTTTGGCGGTGAATGTTAGTCCAAGTCAGTTCCATCAGAAGAATTTTGTTGATCAAGTCACCGATGTGATCGATTTAACTGGCGCCGATCCACGTCGTTTGAAATTGGAATTGACGGAAGGATTTTCGATTTCGAATATCGAAGAAGTCATCGCCAGAATGGCGGCATTGCGGCAACGTGGTGTGAGTTTCTCATTAGATGATTTTGGTACCGGCTATTCTTCATTATCGTATTTAAAACGCCTGCCACTGGATCAGTTAAAAATTGATCAAAGTTTTGTGCGCGATATTTTGATCGATCCGAATGATGCGGCGATCGCCAAAATGGTGATCGTGTTAGCCGATAGTTTGGGCTTAAGTGTGGTCGCTGAAGGCGTCGAAACGCTGGCGCAAAAAGCCTTCTTAGAGCAACAAGGCTGCCGTGCGTATCAAGGTTTCTTGTATAGCAAACCTTTGGCCTTGGCGGAGTTTGAAGCCTTTGCCCGACACGCTTATCAAGTTTCCTACACCTGACTGACTACTTAATTACGCAGCCGATACATCGTTGCGCAACACATCTATTCCGTAAAGATAAATCAAGAACAAATCAATTTTGCAATGCTATTTTGCACGCATCTCAAATGTCGCTAGATTTGACCAAAAACTTGGTGGCTAAATCGAACAAATAGTCATAAATCATCTTGTAAATTCCTGTGATCTGGAACTTATCCTAATCAAGTAAGTCCTACTTACTTCACGCTCGCTTTTGCTTGTTGTTCGAAACATTGCTATTGGGTTTGGATAAACAAAGAGCCAGCGTCAAGTATCATCAGTAGGTGATTTCTCTACAAGTTCTTTCCAAGTCTTTGGAGTAAACAGTAAAGATCAAAGAAAGCCCTTGTACAGAAGTCGAGGAAACAGGTTTGCAATTACCGACAATATCGATAAACAGGAGATGTGATGCAAAGACGTGATTTTCTACAAATGGGTGGTGCCGCTTTAGGTAGCTTGTTATTACCTTCATTTGCGCGGGCGATTGAGGTTGAAGAGCTATTAAAGCCAGTCTTCAACCAAGCCCGTAAGACCCTAGCCGATATCGCCTTAAATGCGGCGACAACAGCAGGCGCGAGTTATTGCGATGTGCGAATTGGACGTTACTTAAACCAGTTCATTTCTACACGTGATTTGAACGTAGAAAACGTGGTCAATACCGAATCTGCTGGTGTCGGTGTGCGTGTGATTGCGAACGGCGCGTATGGCTTTGCCGCTAGTAACGATATGTCACCCGATAGTATTGCGACAGCAGCGCGTCAAGCGGTGGCGATTGCGAAAGCGAATGCTAAATTACAAACTGAGCCAGTCCGTTTAGCAGCAGTGAAAGGTGTTGGCGAAGTCAGTTGGGCGACCCCGATCAAAAAAGATTGGCGTACTGTGCCAATCAAAGAGAAAGTGGAATTGCTGCTAGCCGCGAATAAAGCGGGGATGGAAGCGGGTGCCAATTTCATGCAATCGGTGATGTTCCAAGTCAATCAGCAAAAATATTTTGCTTCCACCGACGGTTCTTATATCGACCAAGATGTACATCGTTTCTGGATGCCAGTAAGCGCAACTGCGGTCGATACCAAAACCAATAAATTCCGTACTCGTCAAGGTTTGTCCGCGCCAGTTGGCATGGGCTACGAATATCTCGACGCACGTCCAGAAGATAAAGTACAAGCAGCTGGCGGTGTCGCCACCTTATATAAAAATTCCTATGACTTGATTGCCGATGCGCGCGCATGCGGTGCCAGCGCCAAACAAAAATTGACGGCGAAATCAGTCGTGCCTGGCAAGTATGATCTGGTCTTGAGTCCAGAACACTTGTGGTTGACGATCCATGAATCAGTGGGTCATCCGACTGAGTTAGATCGCGTACTTGGCTATGAAGCCAATTTTGCAGGCACTAGCTTCGCTACGATTGATAAGTGGGAAAGCAAGAAATTCAAATACGGCTCCAGCAATGTGAACATCATTGCCGATAAAACCGTACCTGGTTCACTCGGTGCAGTG
>VFQS010000929.1_pt1 | contig 29014 bp, 23 predicted proteins | sample 3512361 | NCBI WGS metagenome assembly VFQS01 (sample SAMN10412375, study PRJNA504923) | tailings metagenome | isolation source: Relicate 1 Philex TSF3 active mining | place: Philippines
TAGTACCGCCTGTAAAGCGGTAAAGCATGGGGTCACGCATGACGTCGTTCTCGAAGCCGGGATCGGCGTCGCTCACGCCCTCGAGCAGGTTCCAGAAATGATGCACTCCTTCGAAGCCGTGGCAGGGATCCATCGAGACGATCGCAATGCCGCGCTGGCGGAGATGCGGATGAAAGCGCTCGATCAATGCGCTCTCGAGGAAAATTGCCTTGGGCGCGATCCAGTCAATCTGCCAGAGATGCTCCTCGAAACTGTCGCGATAGTTGGTCCACGCTACCGCTGCGGCGCCCTTGAACGCGGTCAGTGTATGGAGGAGCGACAGATTGTCATTGTCCAATATGCAGAGATAACGGTCGCCGGAGGTCAGGCCGAGCTTGCCGTGGATCATGTTGGCGATGCGGTTGGTCAGCCGGTCGAGCTCGCCGAAGGTGAAACGCCGGTTGCGCTCGGTATTTACCAGCGCTTCCAGGTCAGAAAAACGATTGGCGACCTCGCGGGTCGTCCGCGCAAAGTTCATTTTCATTGTGCTTTGCTTCCTCTCCGGCCCTCCGCCTAACAAATAGCCCCGTAGGGTGCTCCCCCCCCGGGTGGGGGGGGCGGGGCGGCGGTGTCGCGCTATGCTATACACAGCCATCGCGGCGCGAGGGGAGGCCCCCCCATCGCGAGGGGTTAGCGCCGCCATATCCCGACAGTGGCTCACCTGTGACAGGCGAGAAACGACCATCGAGGACGGAAAATTCCGGCTCGATCGCCGATGGCTGTCGACTTGGCGGGGCGCGGCCTCGCAGGGGCTGCGACGACAAACAGAACCGGAGGGAGAGGGTATGAGAATTTCCAGAATGTGGATCGCGTCCTGCTCGGCGCTTGCGGCGTCGATGAGCGTTCCGGCATTTGCCCAGGAGCCGCCGCCAGCCGACGCGACTGAGGTAGATAATAGCGGCGACATCATCGTGACCGCCACGCTTCGCAGCGAAAACCTCCAGGATGTGCCGATCGCCGTCTCCGCATTCAACGGAGACTCGCTCGACCGCGCCGGCGTCAAGAATCTGAAAGACCTGGGCAGCGTGGCAGCGAGCTTCAGCCTGAGCAGTACGAACACCGAAAGTGGCGGGTCGACCGCGCGTATCCGCGGCATCGGGACACTCGGCAACAATACGGGGCTTGAAGGTGCGGTCGGCATATTTCTCGACGGCGTCTATCTGACCCGCCCGGGCGTTGCGCTCGGCGACCTCCTCGACGTCGAACAGGTCGAGGTCCTGCGCGGCCCGCAAGGCACGCTCTTCGGACGCAACACATCGGCGGGCGCGATCCAGATCAAGACCCGCAAGCCCGACCTCAACGATTTCGATGGCTTCGCCAATTTCACCTACGGAAATTACAACCTGTTCAACGCGCAGGCCGGGGTGTCTGTGCCGATCGTGTCGGGGCAACTCGCCGCGCGCGTTTCGGGCGCATGGCGCAAGCGCGACGGATGGTTCCGCAACGGAGCTGGTGGTGAGAGCTACAATCGCGATCGTCATCTCATCCGGGGGCAGCTGCTCTGGGAGCCGAGCGCCGATCTCAACGTCCGTCTGATCGGTGACTACGCAAGCTATGACGAAAAATGCTGCGATGCGATCGTCATCAAAGAATCATCCTATGTGGCGGATGGTTTCTACGCTGCCGCGGGCCTCCCGCGCGATGGCGGCGTTCCGGTTTCCGGTCCGGGGTCGGTCAAGGCGCTGCGCAACACCAATGACCGCGAACATCGCGACGCGATGAAGCAGTGGGGCGTGTCGGGCCAGATCGACTGGACGCTCGGCGATGCGCAGGTCACCTCGATCACCGCCTATCGCCATTCGGTCGCCAAGCCGCGCAGCGAGACCGACATCGTTCCGCTTCGCGTCTTTTCGGCTTCGATCGGGACCTCGGCTGCCTCGCCCTTCGCGCAGGAGAACCGCTTCAAGATCGACAGCTTCAGCCAGGAACTGCGGATCGCGGGGTCAGCGTTCGACGACCGGTTCGATTATCTTGCCGGTGCCTATTATGTACACGAGAAGTTCGACGACATCGTGTCCTATACGCTCGGGACCGACCATCAGGCTTATATCAGCGCGCCGCTCATTTCGCTGGGGCTGCCCGGGCCCAATCCGGCGCGGGACATCTTCGCGGGCGGTGTGAGTTCGGCGGGCAATTATGCGGTCAACAATTACCGCCAGAGCGGCCGCAACTGGTCGGTCTTCACCAACAATACCTTCCATTTCAGCGACCGCTTCGCATTCAATTTCGGATTGCGCTATTCCAATGATCGCAAGCATGGCAGCTTCGACCAGCTCGCAGCCAGTTCGCCGGCCTGCGCGGCGGTCATCGCACGGCAGGCTTCGCTGCCGGCCAACCTCGCGGCACTTGCGCCGATCGCAAGGGCGCTGACCTGCTTCCCGTTGACGACAGCGGTTGGCTTGTCGCCCACCGGTCCGGCCGCGTTCGATACTGTCTATAAGGACAACCAGCTCGTCTACACCGCAAAGCTCATCGGCGAACTGGCCGACGATGTGAACGCCTATCTGAGCTATAGCCGGGGCTACAAGGCCGGCGGGATCAACCTCGACTCGACGGCGGCGGCAGCGGGTGCGGATCCCCGTTTCCGTCCCGAAAAGGTCGAGGCCTATGAAGCCGGGATCAAGGCGGTGCTTCTCGACCGGAAGCTGACCGCGAATTTCGCGCTGTTCTACCAGAAGTACACCGACTTCCAGCTCCTCGAATTCTCGGGCATCCAGTATTTCACTTATAATGTGCCGAAGTCGCTCACTTCGGGGTTCGAGCTCGAGCTGACGGCGCGGCCTTCACGCGCGTTCGCTGTCAATGCCGCTGTAACCTATGCGGATGCCCGCTTTCCCGAGGATTGCGGAGGCGCCTCGTCGCCGACGCAGATCAAGACGCTTTGTGGCTATGATCTTCCGTACGCTCCGAAATGGGTCGTCGTGGGAGGCTTCGACTACAGCAAGGATATCGGTTCCGACCTCAAGGTCGGTCTCAATGCGTCGGCGCGGATGGAATCGGACCGGCGAACCAGCTCGCAGGCGATCATGGCGGTCGCGGCAGGAACGGGGACGATCGGGGCGGCGCGTAATTACATCCCCGTCCCCTACGACATTCAGGACGGCAATGTGAAGGTGAACCTGCGCGCGGGTATCGGGCGTCAGGACGGTCTCTGGCGGATCGAATTCTGGGGCGACAACATTTTCAATGTCATTACCTATTCGATCAACACCGGCACCCCCCTTCGCGGTATCGGCTCCCTGCCGGGGCCGAACAATGCGGGCGGCATTGGCGCCTCGCGCGTCGTCTATCCGCAGGAACCGAGGACGTACGGTGTGACGATCCGAACCAGATTCTGATTCGTGAAGGGGGCGCGGCCGAGCATCACGGTCGGTCGCGCTCTTCCCTGAACTTCTCTAGAAAGAAGTACTGCGCCTGGGTTGTGATTCCCGAAGCGAAGAAGATCGTTTTCTCGATCCTCGACCGCGACAAGCCGATCATCGCCAAGGTGAACGGCCACGCGATAGCCCCCCCAACAGGGGAGGGTTCAAGCCGGCGCGCAAAACGGCATTCAGGCAGATGAGAATATCGAAAGAGGATCGAAGCAGATGACGATTGGATTCGAAGGTCGTGTGGCGATCGTTACCGGCGCGGGCAATGGTCTTGGACGTGCCTATGCGCTCGAACTCGCGCGGCGCGGTGCGAAGGTCGTGGTGAACGACCTCGGCGGCGCGCGCGACGGATCGGCGGGACAGAATAATGCCGAGATCGTGGCCGAGGAGATTCGGGCTGCGGGCGGTGAGGCAATCGCCAATATCGACAGCGTCACCGACGAAGCGGCTATGAATGCCATGGCCGAAGCGGCGAAGGCGAAATGGGGTCGTATCGATATCCTGATGAACAACGCCGGCATCCTGCGAGACAAGAGCTTCGCCAAGATGACGATCGCCGATTTTCGCCAGATCGTCGATGTGCACCTGATGGGCGCTGCGATCTGCACGAAGGCCGTATGGGAACTGATGCGTGATCAGAATTACGGGCGCATCCTGATGACCACCTCCGCTACTGGCCTCTACGGCAATTTCGGCCAATCCAATTATGGCGCGGCGAAACTCGGACTCGTCGGCTTCATGAACTCGCTCGGGATTGAGGGTCAGAAGAATGATATCCGCGTCAACACCATCGCGCCCGCCGCCGCGACGCGGATGACCGAAGACATCATGCCCCCCGAGGTGCTCGCCAAGATGGGTCCGGAAACTGTCGTTCCTGCGGCGCTGTACCTCGTCAGCGAAGAGGCCCCCAATCGCGCGACGATTGCGGCTGGCGGTGGCGGTTTCGAACGCGCTCACATCACGCTGACGCGAGGCATCCGCGTCGGAGCCGAAGATATGACGCCAGAGGTGGTCGCCGCGCAGTTCGACGGCATCAGCAGCCGCGAGGGCGAGGTCGTCCCCGATGGAGCGTTCGTGCAATCGGCAATGGCGCTCGACGAGCTTTGAGAGGATCACGGGAAGGTCGAGGAATATGACAGGCAAGACATTCGTCGCCGGCGTCGGCATGGTCCCTTTTACCAAACCGGGAGTCGGAGAAACGTACGAGAAGATGGGCGCCGAGGCTGTACGCTTGGCGCTCGCCGATGCGGGGATCGCCTATAACTCGGTCGAACAGGCCTTCGCTGGGTTCATCTATGGCGACAGCTGTAGCGGGCAGCGCGCGCTCTACGAAGTGGGTCTGAGCGGCATCCCGATCATCAATGTGAACAACAATTGTTCGACCGGCTCGACTGCCCTCTATCTCGCACGCCAGGCAATCGAGACGGGTGTTGCCGATGTAGCGCTCGCGCTCGGCTTCGAACAGATGAATCCCGGCGCGCTCGGTGCGACCTTTGTCGAGCGCCCGACTCCCAGCGACCGGTTCGAAGCCACCGCCGAGGAACTGATTGGTGCATCCGATCTGCCGCCCGCACTTCGGCTCTTCGGCGGAGCCGGTCTCGAGCATATGAAGCGTTTCGGTACGCCGCTCGACGCCTTCGCCAAGATCCGCGCCAAGGCAAGTCGGCACGCGGCGCGCAATCCGCTCGCAGTCTTCCGCCAGGAAGTGACTGCCGAAGATGTGCTCGCCTCGCCGGTGCTCTGGCCCGGCGTGATGACGCGGCTGATGGCGTGTCCGCCGACCTGCGGCGCTGCGGCCGCCATCCTGTGCAGCGAGGAAGCGGCAAGGAAATACGGCCTCGACACGCGGGTGTGGATCGCGGCGCAGGCGCTCACCACCGACAAGTCCGACGTCTTCGAAAGCGGGGACATGCGCAATGTCGTCGGCTACGGGATGGCGCAGCGGGCTGCGGACAAGGTCTACGCCGCGGCAGGCGTCGGCCCTGACGACATCGACTTGGTCGAGCTCCACGACTGCTTCGCCCAAAATGAACTGATCATCTACGAAGCGCTCGGGCTCTGCCCCGAGGGCGGCGCGACGAAGTTCATCGAGGACGGGGACAACAGCTATGGCGGCCGCTATGTCGTCAACCCGTCGGGCGGATTGCTTTCGAAAGGGCATCCGATTGGCGCGACCGGCCTCGCGCAATGCTATGAACTCACTCAGCAACTGCGCGGCAATGCCGATCAGCGGCAGGTCGAAGGCGCTCGTGTCGCGCTTCAACACAATGTCGGCATCGGCGGCGCATGCGTCGTGACGATGTACCGGAGCTGATCGATGGACTTCCGTTCCGACCCCGCGCTCGATGATTTTCGCATGCAGGTGCGCACCTTTCTCGCCGAAAGTCTCCCGACAGATCTCGTGCAGCGCAGGATCGCCATTTTCTCGGCACAGGATGCGATGCGCCGGTGGCAGGCGATCCTCAACGAGCAGGGATGGGGCGCCCCGTCATGGGCCGAAAAGCATGGCGGGACGGGCTGGAGCGTCGACCAGCAATTGGTTTTCGAGGAGGAATGCGTCCGTGCCGGGGCGCCGACGCAGGATGGCTTTGCCCAGAAGCTCCTGGGGCCGGTGCTCAATCATTTCGCGACACCAGACCAATGGGAGGCGCATGTCCCCCACATCCTGCGTGGCGAACGAAACTGGTGCCAGGGCTTTTCCGAGCCCGGATCGGGATCCGACCTTGCTTCGCTGAGCACGCGGGCCGAGCGGCGCGGCGATTGCTATGTGATCAACGGCCAGAAGATATGGACCAGCAACGCGCATCGCGCCGACTGGATATTCCTACTCGCACGGACCGATCCCGAGGCGAAGAAGCAGGCCGGCATCAGCTTTTTCCTGATCGACATGACGACGCCCGGCATCACCGTGCGCCCGATCTGGAGCATCGACGGACGTCATCATCTCAACGAAGTGTTTTTCGACGAGGTGGAGGTGCCGGCCGGCAATCTCGTCGACACCGAAGGCATGGGCTGGGCGATCACCAAATTCCTGCTCAACAACGAGCATGCGACCAATGCCGAGCTTCCGACGCTCCAGGTCTATCTCGGTGCGATGAAGCATCTCGCGGTCAGCCGTCGGGTTGGCGGCGTTCCGCTTGCCGATCGCACCGACTATCTGACCCAGATCGCGCGGTTCGAGACCGAACTCCAGGCGGTCGCGGTCATGGTCCAGCGGGTCGCGGCGGTGCACGGCGATGAAGGACATTTCGCGCACGCGCTGGGATCGATGCTCAAGCTGCGCGCGACCGACCTGCAGCAACGCATGAGCCTCTTCCTCGTCGAACTGCTCGGCGACGAGGGGGCGCTCGCGTCGCCGGTCGAAGAGCAGGGGCTCGCCTCCGAAATGTTCTTCCGGCGCGCGTCGACGATCTACGGCGGATCGAGCGAGGTTCAGCGCGGAATCGTCGCCAAGCTGATGTTCGGACTTTGAGGACCTGACCGATGGATTTTGCACTCAATGCTGAACAGCAGATGCTCGCCGACAGCGTCGCCCGCTTCGTCCAGAACGATTATGACTTCGAAGCACGCGCCCGGCGTCTTGCCGCGGGCGACAATGACGCGCGCTGGCCGCTGTTTGCCGAGAATGGCTGGCTCGGCGCCGCTTTGCCCGAAGAGGCAGGCGGCTTCGGGGGCAGCGCGATCGAAACCGCGATCATCAGCCAGCAACTCGGCCGGGCGCTCGTGCTCGAACCCTGGCTCGGCAGCGCTGTGCTGGCCGCGCAGACGCTGTGCGCCACCGGAGACGCCGGCGCGATCGCCGAATGGATGCCGTCGCTTTGCGACGGTTCGCGGCGCCTTGCGCTCGCGTGGAGCGAACCCTCGTCGCGTGGGCTGCCCGACCTTGTCGCAACCCGCGCGGAGCTGGCGGGCGGCGGCTGGCGTATCAGCGGCGAAAAGAGCCTGGTCCTCGGCGCGGCGGGCGCTGATGCCTGGATCGTCTCCGCCCGAGACGGAGATGACATCGCGCTGTTTCTCGTTGACGCGGGTTCCGCCGGAGTGTCGCTCATCCCGACGCCGCTTCATGATGGTAGCGCCGCCGGGGCGATCACGTTCGACAAAGCGTCTGCGCGCCGCCTCGACGGCTACGGCTTGGCCTCCCTCAACGAGGGACTGTCGCACGCCATTCTTGCGCTGTGCGCCGAACTGGTGGGAGCAATGGAGCGCTCGATCGAGATTAGCGCCGAATATCTGCGAACACGCAAGCAGTTCGGTGTGACGATCGGGACCTTCCAGTCGCTTCAGCATCGCATCGCCGATATGACGGCGGAAATGGAACTCGCCCGTTCGATGCTTTTCGCGCTGCTGTCGTCGTTCGAGAATGGCGATCCGGCGATGCGCGCGCGCATGATCAGCGGTGCAAAGGCGTTCGTGACCGGCGTGGCGCGCAATGTCTGCGGCCAGGGCATCCAGCTTCATGGCGGCATGGGCATGACCGAGGAATGCGCCATTGGCCATTATTTCAAGCGCGCGGCGGTCGCCGACCTCCTGTTCGGCGGACGCACGCTCCACGAGACCGCAAGCGCCGAGGCACTGCGGATCGAGTTGGCGGAGAGGAAAATATGACGGCGGGTATCGGACCTCTTGCGGGTCTCAGGATTCTTGAAATCGCGGGCATCGGCCCGGCGCCATTCTGTGGGATGCTGCTGGCCGACCTCGGCGCGGACGTTGTCGTAGTCGATCGCGTCGTTCCCAACGCCGAGACTATGGATTTAGGGCCCGCGGCGGTTATCAACCGGGGTAAACGGTCGATCGCGGTCGACCTGAAATCGCCGGAGGACATCGCCCTCGTGCTCGACCTCGTGGGCCGGTGCGATGCGCTGATCGAGGGAATGCGACCGGGAGTGATGGAGCGGTTGGGCATCGGGCCCGACGCCTGCATCGCGCGCAATCCGTCGCTGGTCTACGGCCGGATGACCGGCTGGGGTCAGGACGGGCCGCTGTCGCACGCAGCGGGGCACGACCTCAATTATATCGCGCTGTCGGGCGCGCTCTGGTATTCGGGGCAGCCGGGCGAACCGCCGATCACCCCGCCGAGCCTTGTCGGCGATGTGGGCGGCGCGCTCTATCTCGCTGTTGGCATTCTTGCAGGCGTAATGAGCGCCCGGCAGACGGGCGTCGGACAGGTCGTCGATTCCGCGATCGTCGACGGCAGCGCGCATATGCTTAATCTGTTGCTTGCGCTGAAGGCGGCGGGACAGATGGTCAATACACGGGGTGAAAGCATCCTCGATGGTCCGCACTGGTATTCGACCTATCGCTGCGCGGACGGCCAGTTCGTGAGCGTCGGTTCGGTCGAGCCGAAATTCTACCGCCTGCTTCGCGAGAAGCTTGACCTGCTTGACGACCCTGCCTTCGATGACGCCAGCAACGCCGCACGCTGGCCGGATTTGCGGCAGCGTTTCGCCGGCCTGTTCGCGATGCGCAGCCGAGCGGAATGGTGCGCGCTGCTTGAGGGAAGCGATGTCTGCTTTGCGCCAGTACTCAATCCCGACGAGGCGGCCGCGCATCCGCATATGGCGGCGCGGGGCGCTTATCGGGAGAAGGACGGAGTGCTGCAGGCCGCGCCCGCACCGCGCTTTTCTATAACCCCGGTCCTCGACATCGGGTCGGTCCCTACGCGTGGCGGCGACAGAGACAAGGTCCTCGCCGAATGGCTGGACGAAACTGCTGCCGTACGGCCGGCCGTAGCCGGGTGACACCGTATCGCAGCGAGGTCAGCTGATCAGACCTTGCCGCCGTGCCCAGATCATTGCGTCGTAGCGGCTTGAAACACCGAGCTTCGCGAAGATATTCTTGAGGTTCCACTTCACCGTCTCGACGCCGATCTGGAGCGTGAGCGCGATCCGCTTGTTTGACATGCCGGCGGCGACGAGACCGACGATCTCGACCTCGCGTGCCGTCAGCGGGAGCAGCGCGACCGCTGTCGTCACAGTAGCCGCGCTGCCCCCCCCGGCCGCCGGGGTCGGACCCAGCACCTCGTCCAGCAGTGCCTTGGAGGCTGCGTCGAGTGGCGCTGTTTGCTGCATCTGGAGCAACAGGGCGTCGAGTGCCCCGGCCTCGTCGATGAACGTCCGCGCGAGGCCGAGGTCGGCGGCCTCGTCGAGCGTGCGGTGCAGCCGGGCCAGCGCTTCCCCGGTTCGCCCCTGCCGATCCAGGGCGACGCTTGCGAGGATCGATGCGGTGACCGCGAGCTGCGCGCGATCGATGACCCGCGCAGCGGCAAACGCGGCCTCGGCGTGATCGAGGGCCGCCGCCGGCCGGTTCGATGCGAGTTCGATGCGCGCGAGCGCAAGCTCGAGGAGAATCCGGATTTCGGCATGGAAGCTCGCGCGAACGGGAACATCGACCAGGATCTGGAGGCGTTCTGAGAGCTTTCGGGCCGGTTCGACCTGGCCTGTAGCGAGAAGGATACGAATTCGCTCGGCGTCGGCATGGGCTACCCCCCGGTCGAGGCCGAGCGCGCGAAAATGGCTGGCCTGGCGATCGAGGAAGGCGAGCGCTTCCTCGGCCGATTCCTGGAGCCAGTCCAGCCGCGCGCGGCACAGCGTGGCCCAGATCATCATTTGCGGCGAAGATGTCTGGCGGTGGGTCTGGCGGCTTGCAAGCAGTTCGCGCGCATCGTCGATGCGGTTGAGTTCGTAGGAGATCGTTGCGAGGCAGGCCGCCGACAGGCTCGCACTCGTCGAGGTGCGTCCGTGCAGGGCGACGCATCTCGCATGGTGCGGCGTCGACAGCGTCTCCGCCTTTCTGACCTGCCCTGCGAGCAACAGCGCGACGGCGCGGCACCCCGTGGCGCGCATCGCCATGTCGTCGTTGATGTCGTTTGCGGGGAACGGGGCGCTGTCGAGGAGGTCGGGGACTTCTGCCGCGCGGCCCGCAATAGCGAGCGCAGTGAGCCTCACCATCAGATAGACATAGCATTCGAAAGCCGTCGCGGCGTCACTCGGGCGGAACGGGTCGAGCCTCGCAAGACACTCGTTGATGTCGTCGCGCTGGAACGCGATCGTCCCTTCGACGAGCGCCGTCTGGAAGGCCCGTAGGTCAGCATCGGTCGCGGGACATTCGCGGAGCCGGGCGAGCCAGGAACCGGCTCGCGCGGTTGCCCCCGTCATCGCGAGGGTCAGGCCCCCGAGGTAGAGGATGCGCGGCCGCGCTGCGATCGCGTCGAGCGAAACATTATTGGCGAGATGAAGGATCGGACCGAGATAGCTGAGTTTCCAGCTTCCAGGTACGGCGCGTTCGACAATCGCGACCGCTTCTGTGATGTCGCCTGCAAGCGTCGCGTGGCGGACCGCTTCGATGACCAGCCGGCGCTTGTCGAACCATTGGCTGGCGCGCCGGTGCAACGCCGCACCATAATCTTCCCCGCGACGGGCTAGGCGCGCGGACAGAAATTCGAGGAACAGCGGGTGAAAGCGATACCAGGCCGAATGCTCGTCGATATCAACGCGCATGATCAGGAGATTCTCCTCCTCGATGCGTTCGATGAGTCCAGTAGCATCGTCTCGCCCGGTAATCGCCTCGGCGAGCGCCGCATTGAAGCGGCGGCAAGTTGAGAGCGCCTCCATGAAGGCGGTCATCTTGTCGGGGAGGTGGCCGATGACATCCTCCCAGAGATAATTCTGCAGGTCCGAAGAATGCCATGCCACGCTGCTCAGCGTCGCGCGCGATTCCGGGCGGTTCTTCAGCATGATGGTGACGAGCTGGAGGCTGGCGGGCCAGCCGTTGGTCTGGTCGTGGATGACGCCGACTTCCTCGGCCGCGAGTTTCAGCCCCGCAGCATTCTGTTCGAGGAATGTGCGCGTTTCCGTGAGGCTGAACGGCAGGTTCTCGCACTCGACTTCGGCGACCTGTCCCATGACGCGCAGCCGCGCGACGCTCAGCGGCGGCTGCGCACGCGAGGCGATCGCGATGTGCAGATTGCTCGGACAATGGTCGAGCAGCTTCTGAAGCAGCTGATGCGCGCGCGGATCCTCGACATGATGGTAGTCGTCGAGCATCAGATGGAGTTCGTCGCCCATCGCGGCGACATTGTTGATCACCGCCGCCACGGTCTCGTTGACCTGGCTCGGCCCTTCTTCGGCCAGCAGCAGATCATCCTCTAGCGGTATGCCCAGCCGGCCCAGCGCGACGAGCATATGGGTCCGAAAGTTCGAGAATCCCTTTTCGTCCGGGTGAAGCGACAGCCAGGCGACCTGCGATCCGGCCGCCATCAGCTTCTGGCGCCACTGGGCGAGCAGGGTCGTCTTTCCGAAACCGGCGCTGCCGGTCACGAGCAGAAGCCGGCAATGGCGGTCCCGCGCGAGCGCTTCGAGAAGCGGCTCGCGCATCACGTAGCGTGACCCGATCCGCGGCGGCGCGAATTTGGTCGAGACGAGAAGTTTTTCGAGATCGGTCGATTGCGAAGCTGTGGTCATGGTGAAGGGTGGGCTGAGAATGGCGCAAGCCTACACCCCCTCTGCGCGCAAGGTCCACCCCCCAACCAAGGGGGGGGGCGTTCCCTGCGCGACGCTTCATAATCGGGCGCGACAACCAGATCGCAGGAGTGGAAGGTGCCGATATCATATTCACAGAACGGGGCCGTGAGCTGGATCGCGCTCGACCGGCCCGACGCGCTCAACAGCCTTAACGGCGAAACGGTCGGCCAGTTCACAGAAAGGCTCGTCGCGTGGCGCGACGATGCGTCGGTTCGTGTCATCGTCGTGACCGGAAACGGCCGAGCCTTTTGCGCCGGAGCCGACCTCAAGGAAGCGGCGATCGCGGTCCAGCCCGGCGAAAAGACGCTCCTCGATCGTATCATCATTCTGTTCGACATACTACGCGCCTATCCGAAACCCGTGATCGCCGCGGTCAACGGGCTGGCCTATGCCGGCGGGCTCGAGATCGTGATGTGTTGCGATATCGTGATAGCGACCGAAGCAGCGGAATTCGCTGACGCCCACTCGAACTTCGGCGTCTTCCCGGGCGGCGGCGGTGCGGCGATCCTGCCGCGCAAGGTTCCGCCGAACGTCGCGCGCTATATGCTGTTCACCGGCGATGCGATCAGTTCGGCCGATGCGCGGATATACGGACTCGTCAGCGAGGTCGTCGCCGAATCCGAGCTCAAGCCGCGCGCACAGGCGCTCGGCGAACGTCTCGCGAAAAAGAGTCCCGGCGTGCTCGCAGGCATGAAGCGGGTCGCGATCGAGGCGGCCGACAAGAGCACTACCGACGCACTGCGGCACGAACTGCTCGAGGCTCATAACCATGGGCGCAGCTACGACATGCATGAAGGACTGAAGGCTTTCGCCGAAAAGCGCGAGCCCGAATTCAGGGGATATTGATCATGAAAGCTATCTACATCGTCGGCGTCGGTATGACCCACTTCGGGCGCCATTCGGACAAGTCGGTCAAGCAGCTTACTGCCTGGGCGGTCGAGGATGCGCTCAAGGATGCCGCGTGCGACCGTAAATGGATCGAGGCCGCCTTCTACGGCAACACGGGACAGGGGCATTTCGACGGCCAGCATATGATCCGCGGGCAGGTGGCGCTGCTGCCGCTCGGGATCGAGGGAATTCCTATCTATAATGTCGAGGCCGCCTGCGCTTCGGCAAGTAGCGCCTTCAATCTCGCGGTGATGCAGCTTCGCGCCGGTGCCGCCGACGTCGCCCTCGCGGTTGGCGCAGAGAAAATGTACTATTCGGACAAGCAGAAGATGTTCTCGGTCTTCGATTCCGCCTGGGATCTCGAGACCCGCGATACCAACGCACAGGCGATCATAGACCTCGGCAGGGGCATCGTTCCGCCTCCCGGCACCATCTCCGACAAACCCTATAGTTCGTTCATGGATGTCTATGCGGGTTTCGGACGCCAGCTTATGTCACGCTTCGGTATCACCCAGCGGCAGGTCGCGGCGGTCGCGTCGAAGAACCACGGTCATTCGGTGCATAACGAACGTTCGCAATACCGCATGCCGATGAGCATCGACGAAATCCTCGCCGCGCCGCCGATAACCTATCCGCTCACGCTGCCGATGTGCTCGCCGATCTCGGACGGTGCCGCCGCGGCTATACTATGTACGGAGGGCGGCCTGAAGCGCCACGGTTTCGACCGCAGCCGCGCGGTGAAGGTGCTCGCCTCAGGCATGCGTGCCGCGAGCGACCGTGCCCCGGAAGACCATAAGGCGGCGGCGAGCTACCAGCTGTCGCGGCGCATGTACGAGGAGGCGGGAATCGGTCCCGAGGATATCAATGTAGCCGAATTGCACGATGCCGCCTCGATCGGAGAGCTTACGATTTGCGAAAGTATTGGCCTTTTCGCCGAAGGCGAGAGCGGGGTGATGGCCGAAAATGGTCAGACCACTATCGGCGGCAAGCTGCCTATCAATCCGTCGGGTGGGCTGGAATCAAAAGGCCATCCCATCGGTGCCACGGGGCTCGGCCAGATCTTCGAGATCGTCGAGCAGTTGCGCGGCGAATGCGGTCCACGTCAGGTCGAGGGTGCTCGCATCGGCCTCCAGGTCAACGGCGGCGGGGTCTGGGGGATCGAAGAAAGCATCGATCACATCGGGATTTTCGCGCGAGCCTGATTTTCTAGCAAGGATACGACAATGACCTATGTTCAACCGACCGAAGAACAGCAACTTGCGATCGAGAGCTTTCGCAAGTTCCTCGAAGCCGAAATCCGGCCGTTTGCGCGCCAGTATATCGATCGCTTCATCCCCAAAGAGGCGATGCTTGAGATCACGCCGGCTTTCGCCGAGTTCGGTCTTCCCGGGGTTGATGTCCCCACTGAATTCGGCGGCCTTGGCCTCAGCCTCGTCACCCGTGCGATGCTGCTTGAGGAACTCATGACGGTGTCGGTCGACCTCGGCCTGTTCATGTTTATCAATTGCGGCATCGCGGTATTTCTGGCGCGGCACGCGCCGCCGCACTTGCGCGACAAATATCTGCCCGGCGTGCTGGCGGGGAAGGTCTTCGGGTGCATGGGCATCAGCGAACCCGACGTCGGCTCGAACGTCGCCGAACTCAAGACCCGCGGCGTCCTCGATGGCGATCATTATGTCATCAACGGCGAGAAAAGCTGGATCACTGGCGGCCATTATTCGGACTTCCTGATCTGCACGACACGCACGGGCGAAAAGGCCCTGTCGCACATCCTCATCGATCGTGAAGAACATGGCTATGAAACGCGCAACATCGAGAAGATTGCGCTCAACTCGCAGTCGACCGCGCAGATCTTCATCACCGACGCGCGCGTGCCGGTGAGCAATATCTGCGGCGAGGAGGGCAAAGGCCTCCAGAACACTGTCATGGAATTCGAGACCGCGCGCCCGCATGTCGGATTGCTGTCGGTCGGCCTGATGCGCGCCGCCCTTGAGGAAGCGATCACCTATTCGCAGCAGCGGAGGCAGTTTGGTAAGGTCATCGCCTCTCACCAGCTCGTCGCGGCGAAGATCGCTGAGATGGCGACGATGCTCGATGCGGCGAAGCTGATGTGCTATCGTGCGCTGTCGCTGATCGACATGGGGGTACGCTGCGACGTGCAGTCCTCGATGGCGAAATGGTTCGCGACCGAAGCTGCGGTCAAGGTATGCCGCGACGCGGTGCAGATCCACGGCGGTAACGGCCTGACCAAGGAATTCAACGTTGAGCGTCTTGCGCGTGAGGCGATCGTCATTCCGATCCCCGACGGCACGACCGAAATCCAGAAGCTGATCATCGCGCGGGCGCTGACCGGCGTTTCGGCCTTCATCTGATCGTCATGGCGGTGGTTCGCAAGAGCGCGGCCGCCATCCCTTCGCTGTCGAGGTGGGCATCACCCAGGTTATCGCGTCGTCATGGCCGCGTCGCTGTTATTCGCTTGCCGGCGCGGTGCGGGCGATGTCGATGATTCATCTTTACGACGCTTATCAATCGCTTGATTGCGTGCGGCACGACCACGAACGCCGAGCTACGATTGTAAGTGATATGCGTGTGGACGAAATGCAGCCGCACGCGGAATCGCGCCTGATATGTGATCGCACCCGGCTATAGGGGCCGCGCTAGGAGAGAGAAATGGCCTTCACCGCTCCGACCGCCGAACAGCGTTTCGCGCTCGATCATGTCGTCCGCCTGAGCGAGCTTGCCGCGACCGACAAATTCACCGCCGCCTCCGACGATGTGATCGACGCGGTGCTTGAGGGGATCGGCCAGTTCGCCGCCGGCGAATGGGCGCCGCTCGCCCGCGCCGGGGACACGGTGGGCGCGAAATGGACGCCAGAAGGCGTGGTGATGCCGGAGGGCTATCCGGAGGCGTATCGCGCCTTCGTCGAGGGTGGCTGGGGCACGATCGGCGCGCCGGAGGCGTTCGGCGGGCAGGGTCTGCCCTTCGCTGTTCCCCGTCAGCGCCAATGGCACAGATTTGAGGTTGTGATTTGAGGAGGGTTGGGTCTTCGTCGCAGTGACGAAGGAACGAAGATGAAGACCCAACCCTCCTTGAAAAAATCGCTAGCAAAGGCCCCTGCTGAGCGGGTGGTGAAGGACATCCGGCGGCAGACGCGTCGCCATTTCTCGGCCGAGGACAAGATCCGCATCGTGCTCGATGGACTGCGCGGCGAGGACAGCATTGCCGAGCTGTGCCGCAAGGAAGGCATCGCGCAGAGCCTGTATTACACCTGGTCAAAGGAGTTCATGGAAGCGGGCAAGCGCCGCCTGGCCGGCGATACCGCGCGTGCCGCGACCACCGGCGAGGTGCAGGACCTGCGCCGCGAAGCCCGCGCATTGAAGGAGTGCGTCGCCGAGCTGACGCTCGAGAACCGTCTGCTGAAAAAAAGCATGATCGCGGATGGGGGCGACGACGAATGAGGTATCCTGCATCCGAGAAGCTCGAGATCATCAGGATCGTCGAGCGATCGCATCTGCCCGCCAAGCGCACGCTGGACCAGCTCGGTATCCCTCGCCGGACATTCTACCGCTGGTATGATCGCTACCTCGAAGGCGGGCCGGAGGCGCTGGAGGATCGACCATCGGCGCCGAGCCGGGTGTGGAACCGCATCGCGCCTGAGGTGCAGGACCAGATCGTCGAGATGGCGCTGGATTGCAGCGAGTTATCACCGCGCGAGCTGGCTGTGCGGTTCACCGACGAGAAGCGCTACTTCGTGTCGGAAGCCACGGTTTACCGCCTGCTCAAGGCCCACGACCTGATCACCAGCCCGGCCTATGTTGTGATCAAGGCCGCCGATCAGTTCCACACCAGGACCACCCGGCCAAACGAGATGTGGCAGACCGATTTTACCTACTTCAAGATCATCGGGTGGGGCTGGATGTATCTGTCGACCGTGCTCGACGACTACTCGCGCTACATCATCGCCTGGAAGTTGTGCACCAACATGCGCGCCGAGGACGTGACTGACACGCTGGACCTCGCGCTTGCGGCGTCTGGCTGCGACAGCGCCACGGTGCTGCACAAGCCAAGGCTGCTCAGCGACAACGGCCCCAGCTACATTGCGGGCGAACTGGCGGAATACATCGAGGCCAACAAGATGAGCCACGTGCGCGGCGCCCCGATGCACCCGCAGACCCAGGGCAAAATCGAGCGTTGGCACCAGACGCTGAAAAACCGCATCCTGCTGGAAAACTACTTCTTGCCCGGTGACCTCGAGGCCCAGATCAAGGCCTTCGTCGAGCACTACAACCACCAGCGTTACCACGAGAGCCTGAACAACGTGACGCCCGCCGACGCCTACTTCGGCAGGGCCAGCGCCATCATCCAACAGCGCGAAAGGATCAAACGGCAGACCATCGAACATCGGCGCTTGCTTCACCGCAAGCTCGCCGCCTAACATCAACCCCCAGACGAGGCCCGCACTCCGCTAATTTACGCCGCGAGTTGCGCCAAATGTTCTGACGACGGACAAGATCGAAACTGCCTACACTACCCCTCAAATACCCCTCGAACTGGTCTCCGGGCAATTTTGACGAGATAAGCAAAGCACCCGCCGTATTGTTGCGGCCGAATAATGTGCCTTGCGGTCCCTTCAAGACCTGCACGTTCTCAACATCGAACATTTGCAGCAGCTTTCCTGCCGGCGCGCTCAGATAAACATCGTCAAGATAGGTGCCGACGTTGGACTGAGCATTGTCGTTATAATTGCCGCTCCCTACGCCTCGTATGTAGAGCATAGGGTTGGACGCCCCAAACCCGCTGTTGACGGTGAAATTGGTTGTAATTGCGGGGATGTCGGTCGATCGAACGACGCCGAGGCTCTGCAATTTTTCGCCTGTGAAAGCCGCAACCGAAACAGGAACGCTCTGCGCACTTTCCTGCTGACGCCGAGCAGTGACGATAATTTCGTCTGTTGCGGCCTCAGACTGTGCAGAGCTATCTTGCGGGGCAGCTCGGACTGGTTGAGCGGTAATCCCCAGAGTGACCGTTGCGAGAAGAAGGGCTCGCTTGCCAGCGTGCAACGCGAGCCTCTGTGTTGGCCGCCGGGCCCAAGAATGCCGATCCATCATGAACTAATCCTCCCTCAAGTTTCTGTCATCCTCATCGTTTAATGTCAGATAGCAGTCCCAAGACTCTACCTCCATCAATATCAATACGGACGTACGAATCGATTTGCGAAAAAAATGGGCTTGTCAATCAAAAAAACAATACGTACGTACGAAATGTACCGCGGCAATCGAATCTCGTTGTCTTGCCGTTTTTGGCTATTACGGGTTTGTGTGCGTTCGGCGACAATTAGAAAAAGGATGCAGGATGAGCGGGCTGAGAAATTTTCGTTTGGCGGCGTCGGAGGTGAGTCAGATCGGCTCTGCGCTTTCCCGGCCGGAATGTGTGCTGGCCGCTTCTGACGGCAGCGTCTGGACATGCGATTTGCGTGGTTTTGTGCACATCGCGGCTGACGGCCGGCAACGGCTTTACGAAGCTGCCGGCGTGTCGGCCTCTGTTGATCACGACGACCTGCATGGGGGCTACACACCGAACGGTTTTGCTTTTCGGCCAGAGGGAGGCATCGTCTATGCAAGCCTCGGAACAAGCGCGTTCGAAACGATGGGCATGGACGGTGAGCGCGTCGTCTATATCGACAGGGTTGATGAATTTCCGATCATATGCCCCAATTTCGTGCTGCGCGACAGTCAGGACGATTTCTGGCTGATTGATTCGACCAGAAACCCCTCGTTCTGGGAGATTGTGGGCAACAAAAATGCGCTTTTTGATGGCATGGTCATTCATGTCGGCAAGGACGGTGCAAGGGTGGCGGCCCGCGATCTTGCCTTCGCCAATGAGTGCAGGCTCGATCCCGAGGAAGAATACCTCTATGTACCTGAATCCTTCGCAAACCGGATCAGGCGGTTCGAAGTTCTGCCCGATCGATCGCTCGGTCCCGGGGAACAATTTGGTCCGGTTTTCGATTCGCCCGTCGACGGCGTTGCTTTCGATTGCGAGGGCAATTTATGGGTGACCGAACCGATACTGGACAGGATCACCGTTCTTACCCCGGACGGCGAGCCTCATTGCATCGCGGATTTCTCAACTGAGAAAATGAGGGAAGATTACCAGGCCAATTTGGCGTCGGGGCAGCTCGATCTTGCACGCGCGATCAGCAATTGCAGCGAAACGTTCGGCTTCCTGACTAGCTTGTCGTTCGGTGGTCCCGATCAGCGGACCGTTTTCGTCGGTAACCTTCGTGGTGGCACCATCGCCAGTTTCAGGTCGCCGATTCCCGGTATTCCCTCCATTGGCGTGCCTGTTTGGTCGGAAGACATAAAGCCGCTCGCGCAGTGAATGCGAAAAATAAAGTTGCACTGGAGTCGAAGCACAATGTCACGAAGGCCAGAATATAGCGGCGTAAAAGACGCTCGCACGATCGAGCTAACCCCTCTGGAAAATCGTTTCGCCGCGCGTATGGTTTATGATCTTTTTGTCGAGGCGGCGGCAAAGTGGGGCGAAGAGCCGGCGTTGATCTGGCTTCCGAATGGTCGTGCGTCGGATGATGCACAGATATGGAGTTTTGGTGCGCTACTTGCCGCAATCAATCGCACCGCCAATCTCTTCGACAGTCTTGCCAAAGACCAACGCAGCATGGTCGCCTATCTGCTGCCAAACCTGCCTGAGGCGCATTTTGTCTTGTGGGGTGGGGCGACTGCAGGGCAGGTCATACCAATCAATCCTCTTCTAACGCCGCCGCAGATTGCCGAGATCATGCATGCGGCAGGCGCTAAGATACTGGTCGTTGCCGCGCCGGACATTGATCTTGAGATATGGGAAAAGGTCGCTGTGGTCCAGGCGAACCTGGTCGACCCCATTGATGTCCTCGTGGTGGGAGAAACCACGCCGGACGGCACACTGAACTTCCGCCATGAAGTGGAAAAGCATCGTTCGGACGGCATTGTTAACCCGCGCGCTATTCAGCCCGATGACATTTCGACATGTTTTCACACAGGCGGTACGACCGGAACGCCGAAAATCGCACAACAAACTCATTGGAATCAGGTCTCCATGTCGTGGATCATGGGGTATGTTGCCGATTGCGCTCCCGGCGATCGCTTTCTGACGGCTCTTCCATTGTTTCATGCCAATGCGGCTATCTTTTCAGGCCTGACGGCATTTTCCAATGGGATGAGCACCGTTATTGCCGGAAAGACGGGCTTTCGTTCCAAGGAGATGGCCGCTGATTTCTGGAAGCTGGTAGAGCGTTTTGGAATAACGCATTTCAGCGCGGTACCTACTATTTTGGCCAGTCTTCTGGATATTCCCGTTGAGGGCGCAAAAATCAATTCGCTCCGCATTTGTGCATGTGGCGCGGCACCTTTGCCAGTAAGTCTTTTCCGTAAATTCGAGACCGAAACCGGTGTCCGTATTCTTGAAGGATACGGTATGACAGAGGGAACCTTGGCCAGCGCGATCAACCCTCGCGATGGAGAACGTAAAATCGGATCGGTTGGTACCAGGCTTCCTTATCTTGGTCTTCGCACCGTCATCCTGGATGGCGACGGACATTTTGTCCGAGACTGCAAGATCGACGAAATTGGCGCAATTCTTATAAGTGGCGATACAGTCATTCCCGGCTACCGTCAGCCGGCTCTCAATAGCGACGTCTGGGCACTGCCAGGCTGGTTCAACTCCGGAGACCTTGGCCGTCTCGACAAAGATGGTTATTTGTGGCTGACAGGCCGGGCCAAGGATCTGATCATCAGAGGTGGCCACAATATCGACCCGGCCGTGATCGAGGAGGCACTGCAACGCCATCCGGCGGTAGAGCTCGCAGCGGCAGTGGGGAAACCCGACGCCTATGCAGGAGAGGTCCCGGTAGCTTTTGTCCGTCTGCGGCCGGGCGAGTCCGTTTCGGAACAAGAGTTGCTGGAACATGCAAGGGCAAATGTGCCCGAACGCCCGGCAGCTCCGCATTTCGTCAGAATTATCGAAACTATGCCGCTGACGGCGGTTGGAAAGATATTCAAGCCCACGCTTCGTGAATTTGTTGCGAAGGAAGTGGTGGCAGAGAAAGTGGCCGGGTTTCGAGGTGTTATCGATATCAGTGCCTCGACGCTGGAACGAAGAGGTCTTGTCGTTGAGGTAACCGTCGACGCGGCCTTTGACCGGGAGAAAGTCGAGAGACTTCTCGCCGACCTGCCACTTCAGATCGATATTCGGGGCAATGCACATGTGCATCCATGAATTGATGATCGTGAACAATATCTTCCGCGCCAGCCTTGCTCGCTCGCGAACGGTTCTCAAGATAGCCGTCCTGTTTCCCAACCCTCGTGCGAACATTTTTATGGATTGTGCAAAATGACGGCCGGGATCGTCGATAGACCAGAGGCGGGAGGAAGCCTTCGCGGCTTGAGGATAATCGAGTTTGCGGGTCTCGGTCCCGCTCCCTTTTGCGGGATGATGCTTGCCGATCACGGTGCGGATGTCATCAGGATTGATCGGGTTAATCCCCGGACGCCCTTTGGCGATCCGACGCGTGATGTCCTCAATCGTTCCCGGCCTACCATTCATGTCGATCTTGGACAGCCGGAAGGCGCGGACATAGCCCGCCAGCTTTGCTGCACTTCAGATGGATTGATCGAAGGCTTCAGGCCAGGCGTCATGGAAAGGCTCGGGCTTGGTCCCGACGTCATCATGCAGGATAACCCGAAGCTTGTTTATGGGCGCATGACTGGCTGGGGCCAGTTAGGTCCCTATGCAGCGATGGCGGGCCATGACGTAAATTATATCGCCGTTTCCGGTGCTCTACATGCATGCGGTAGGGCCGGGCAGCCACCAATCGTCCCACTCAATCTGGTGGGAGATTTCGGCGGTGGCGGGATGATGTTGGCATTCGGAATGCTGGCGGGCCTTATCTCAGCCAGGGTGACCGGCTTAGGGCAAGTCGTCGACTGCTCCATGTCGGATGGCGCTGCCCTGCTCATGAGCCAGATCTATTCTTTCCATGGACAGGGTTTGTGGACTAACGAGCGCGGTCAGAATCCGCTCGATACGGGTGCGCCATTCTACGATGTTTATGAAACATCCGATGGCAAGTTCGTCGCTATAGGGTCGATCGAGCCGCAATTTTACGGACAACTGATCGAGTTGCTCCATCTTGGAGACCAACTCCCCCTTGAGCGGCAGTATGACCGCGCCGGTTGGCCAGCGATGAGGGGGCTGTTGCAGCAGGCTTTCGCAACCCGAACGCGCAATGAGTGGTGTGCGCTGTTCGAAGGCACGGACATCTGTTTCGCGCCGGTCATGTCGCTCAATGAAGCGCCATCCCATACCCACAATCTAGCGCGGCATACCTTCTTGGAAGTCGATGGCATGATCCAGCCTGCGCCAGCCCCGCGCTTTTCCGGAACGCCTGCGCCAGAGCCTCGATCAGCGACTGGCCTGAACGGGTCGACACATTCGGTGCTGGCCGATTTGGGCTACTCGGCTTCTGAAATTCAACGTCTTTTTGAGCTCAAAGTGGTGAGTGACGGCACATCCGCCTGACACCCGATGGAGGTAATATAATGATGAGAATGAATAGAAATGTGTTTGTGGCCGGTGTCGGAATGATCCCGTTCACGAAACCGGGATCGAGCCCATCTTATGGCGAGATGGGAACCAAGGCGATTGCAGCAGCGCTGACAGATGCCCAGCTTAACTACGATAGTGTTGAGCAGGCCTATGCCGGCTATGTTTATGGCGACAGCTGCTCGGGTCAGAAGGTCATCTATGGCGCTGGAATGACAGGCATTCCGGTGTTCAACGTCAACAATAACTGTTCGACAGGATCGAGTGCGCTGTTCCTTGCGCGTCAGGCGGTGGAGTCTGGGCTGGTCGAATGTGCTCTCGCAGTCGGTTTCGAGGAAATGCGACCGGGCGCGCTTGGGATGATGTTCGCTGACCGGGAGAGCCCTTTCACTGCCTTCGACGACGCTTGCAATGAAATGGTCGATATCGATCTGCCGTTGGCTCTTCGCTATTTCGGTGGTGCCGGTCGGGATCATATGCGCAAATATGGCACCACTATCGAGGATTTCGCGGGGGTGCGAGCGAAAGCCAGCCGTCATGCCGCCAACAACCCGTTGTCGATATTCCGCAATGAAATGACCGTTGAGGATGTCCTCGCCGCTCCGGTGCTTTGGCCGGGGGTCATGACCCGTCCGATGGCCTGCCCGCCGACTTGTGGGGCGGCGGCCGCAATTCTCGTTTCGGAAGATTTCGCGAAGCGTCATGGTATCGATCCTAGTGTACGCATTGCCGCGCAAGCGATGACTACTGACACGTCGGCCACGTTCGAAGCGCATGACATGCGTTATCTGGTCGGTTTCGACATGGCGCGAAAGGCCGCCGCACAGGTATACGAGGCGGCTGGCGTCGGACCCGAAGACATCAGCGTCGTCGAACTCCACGACTGCTTCGCACACAACGAAGTGGTGACCTATGAGGCGCTCGGTCTGTGCCCGGAAGGCGGAGCGCAAAAGTTCATCGCCGATGGCGACAACACTTATGGCGGAAAGATTGTCACCAATCCCTCGGGAGGGTTGCTCTCAAAGGGCCATCCGCTCGGCGCGACGGGGCTGGCCCAATGTTATGAGCTTACCCACCAGCTTCGCGGTACCGCCGATGCGCGACAGGTCGAAGGTGTACGTCATGCGCTTCAACATAATCTTGGTTTGGGTGGAGCGTGCGTTGTTACGCTTTACGAAGGGGTATGAACGACATGAAAGGCAAGGTAGACGGCCAGGTCGCATTGGTTACCGGAGCAGGTCGCGGCATCGGTCGGGAAATTGCGCTTAAACTCGCATCAGAGGGCGCGAGAGTCGTCGTCAACGACCTCGATGTTGAACCTACAGACGAGGTCGTCGGTACGATTGAAGCGATGGGCGGGCAAGCGGTCGCATGCCCTGGCAGCGTAACGGAGATCGGTTTTGCGGAGCGGTTCATCGGTATGGCAAGCGAGCATTTCGGCGGTCTCGATATCATCATCAACAATGCCGGCTATACCTGGGACAACGTCATCCAGAAGATGACCGATGAGCAATGGCAGGCAATCATTGATTGCCACCTGACTGCTCCGTTCCGGATATTGCGCGCCGCCTATCCGGTAATCCGGGAAAAGTCCCGTGCCGAACAGGAAAGGGGCGAGCGACGGATAAGGAAAGTCGTCAATGTCTCTTCCATGGCCGGTCTGTTCGGGAACGCTGGGCAACTTAACTACGCCGCTGGAAAATCCGGAATAGTCGGGATGACGAAGACGCTGGCCAAGGAATGGGGACGCCTGGGCGTTACCGTGAATGCAGTGGCTTATGGCCTCATAAACACCCGGCTGACGTCGAGTGCCGCTGCAGGTGAAGCCGTAAAGATAGAAGGACGGGATATCAAGGTCGGCATCAATCCCGATTTAATGGCAGCAATGGAACGAACCATACCGCTAGGCCGTGCGGGCACAGCTCAGGAGGGTGCAGGGGCCATCTATCTCTTTTGCATTCCAGAATCCGACTATGTTTCCGGCCAGACGCTCATCTGCAGTGGCGGGCTGACAGGAATCTGAGAAACCTCGGCAGTCAGCCATTCGGATGGAGTAGGGACATTGGACATCAGGGGCAATACGGCGCTGGTTACAGGCGCAGCATCTGGACTGGGCCTCGCAACAGTGAAAATGTTGGCGGACGCGGGCGCTGTGGTTTGCGGGCTGGATCGCGACACGGAAAAGCTTGAGGAGATGAAACGGCAGCTACCAGCTTCGTTCATCCGATGCGTAGATCTTACCGATGCGAAGGCGACGGCCATCGGCATTGCGTCGCTGATCGATGAGGTTGGGCCTCTACGCATTGTCGTGAACTGTGCGGGCATTGGTCTGCCGGGGCGTCTTGTCGATCGGTCGGGCAAGGTTTTCGATCTTGCAGCGTTCCGTCGGATAATCGATGTCAATCTGATGGGGAGCGTTCATGTTCTGCATGCTGTCCTGCCTGATCTGGTGGCCGCCGAGCCTTTGAATGCTGATGGCGAGCGGGGGGTGATCATCAACACATCTTCAGTAGCCGCCTTCGACGGCCAGGCCGGGCAGGTTTCTTATTCGGCCGCCAAGGGTGCGATCGCTGCCATGACATTGCCTGCCGCTCGAGACCTGGCGCGCTTCGGTATCCGCGTAATGGCAATCGCGCCAGGATTGTTCAGAACACCTATTCTGGCCGGCCTTCGCGACGATGTGCTTGCAGGGCTGGAGGCGGATGTTCCATTCCCCAAGCGGGCGGGCGCACCGTCCGAATATGCTAAACTGGTGAGCTCAATCATCAAGAATTCGATGCTGAACGGCGATACTTTCCGCATTGACGGTGCCTTGAGGCTAAGATGAAATCGCAAGTTAACGCGACCACGCCAATCTTGCTCCAGGCGGGTCGCTCGCCGCAAGTGGCGAGGATTGCTTATGTTAGCTCAAATGTTCTGATGACGGACAGACGGTGATTGCCGTCATGATTACGCAAAGTAGGGACGGGTTTGCTTTGTACTTCAACTCTCGGTTCATGAGGCGAACTGTGTCTCGGGGACAGGGGTCAGAGCATGACCTGTCCGAAACCAAGACACTAGATTGTTGGCGACGAGTTGGCCCATTGCACTTCGCGCATGCTCGGATGCCGAAGCAATATGCGGCAGGAGAACGACATTAGGCAGTTCTAACATTTCAGCCGGTACGTTCGGCTCATGCGCATAAACGTCAAGACCTGCGGCAAGGATAGTACCCTCCCTAAGAGCTGAAATGAGAACCTGCTCTTCTACGATACTTCCGCGAGCGACATTTATAAAAATGCCGTTTGGTCCAAGCGCTTCTAGTACGTCGTGATCAACGATATTTTGGGTGGCTGGCCCACCCGGCAGAATGGCGATCAACGTATCACAGGCTTCGGCAAGCGCCAGTGGTGTAGCATACCAAGTATAGGGAACGGCTGGTTGCTGACTACGTCCGTGATACGCAATGGAGATACCGAAGCCCTCGAGCCGTCGAGCAATCGCTTTGCCAATTCCACCTAGTCCCAGAATTCCAACTTGCCTGCCTCGCAGCGTCGGCGAGAGAGGAAACGGCCCCCTACTCCACCGCCCTTCTCGCAGAAATTTCTCAGCTTGCGGGATCCGCCGGATCGTTCCCAGCAATAGCCCGATCGCAAAATCCGCCACCTCGTCGTCTAGTACGCCGGGTGTATTCGTGACCACTATCCCACGCGCCGCCGCAGCTTCTACATCAATATTATCATACCCGACACCAAAGTTGGAGACGATCTCAAGCGCTGGCAGTCGCGAAAAAATCGAATCGTCAACAGTGCCATAAAACGAGCTAGTAGCAATACCCTGGATCGCGCGCCCATGTTCTTCGAACAATGCATCGAGATCAATCTGATCCAACAATGGGTACAAAACAAAATGCTCTTGAATGCCTGCTATGACTGAGTGGTGCATGGGTGTCGTAATCAAGATCGATTGGCGTTGCATGATCTTCTGGTAGCGAGAGCGCGGCTTTGAATCTAGGCGGCTTAGGATGAGGTTGTAATTTAGGTCGATCTGGTCAGCTTCCTAGTGGCCGCATGGCAGATCAGCGATTGCGGCAGTGCTGTTGCCCTGCTCGACGAGTGTCCCAAAGCTCAACGGTTGCTAGCCGACCGAGGCTATATATGATGACGGCTTGTTCCGTGATGCTCTACGAGGAAAGGGAATTATCCCCGCGTTCCAGCCACAAATCCCGAGACAAGACCGTCAAATACGACAAACGCCGTAATCCTATCGAAATCATATTCGGACGCAGCGCGCACTAAGGCGTATCGTAACACGCCATAACAAATGCCCAAAGGCCTTGTTAGCCGCCAGCGCTCTCGCCGCCACCATCATAATCATTTCACCAAAGTGTCCAGAAGAATCGACGTTACGATTGGGCCGTTGGCGCAAGTCGTTCAAATGCGCGCTTACCAAAATATTTTTTTGGTATAATGGTATTATAAACATTCCAATAGACCTTTAAAGGATTGGCTAATTCAGATAATGTGCGACTCTCGCTCGCGGAGGAAGGGGAAAACATGCATCGCAATCTGTCATCCAGTGTAATCGCACAATGCGGAGATAAAAGAAGCCGAGCGAGACGTTCAATCGCAGCTTCTATTGTCATGCTCATGGGTTCTATGACGAGCGAAGGTGCACTTGCTCAGGCCAACTCCGCCGCCGATAGCGGTGATATTGTTGTAACGGCTCGCAAACGCGAAGAGCGGTTGATCGATGTTCCGATTTCTGTTGCCGCAATAAGTGGAGCTCAACTAGAGAACAATTTCGTCGCCAATGTTGATGGATTGTTCGGCAAGATTCCCAGTCTGTATTTCAGTTCCAACCTGCTCTCACCAGGAAAGGACTTTGTTAATTTGGTGATTCGTGGGATTGGGGCCCAGAGTGCTGGCACACCTGCCGTCGCTACTATTGTTGACGGCGTCTACGTACCTGCTCTGTCGTTTGATATCGAGTTTATGGACGTTGAAAGGGTGGAGGTGCTGCGTGGTCCGCAGGGAACTTTATTTGGCAGAAACACGCAAGGTGGCGCCCTCAACATTGTTCTGCGTCGCCCTGATGAACAGACTCGTGGACGGGTCGCGTTGACCTATGATGAGTTTAACACTGCTCGAGTTCAGGCTGGCATTTCTGGACCAATCGGAGGAGTATTCTCTGGTGGCGCCTCGATCGATTACGAACAAAGCGACGGATATCTGGTAAATCGCATCATACCGGCAGCTCTCGGCAGCACAGGAAGCGTTGATGCGGCAGACTATCGCCGCATTGCCGGTCTGTCCGTCGTCATGACATTTGGCACATTTGGCGGCGTGATCGTATAGAGGATCGGCCTCGTCTGGTTGGTTGATGTTAAGCGGCGAGCTTGCGGTGTTGCAAGCGCCGATATTCGATGGTTTTTCGTTTGATCCTTTCGCGCTGTTTGATGATGGCAGGTGCCCGTCCGAAGTAGGCGTCGGCGGGCGTCACATTGTTCAGGCTTTCGTGGTAGCGCTGGTGGTTGTAATGCTCGACGAAGGCTTCGATCTGCTGCTCGAGGTCGCCAGGCAGGAAGTAGTTTTCCAAGAGGATACGGTTCTTCAAGGTCTGGTGCCAGCGCTCGATCTTGCCCTGGGTCTGGGGATGCATCGGAGCGCCGCGCACATGGCTCATCTTATTGGCTTCGATATATTCCGCCAGTTCACTGGCGATGTAACTCGGGCCATTGTCGCTGAGCAGCCGTGGCTTATGGAACACCGTGGCGCTGTCGCACCCTGATGCCGCGAGCGCCATGTCCAACGTATCGGTAACGTCGCTCGCACACATGGTGGAACACAGCTTCCAGGCGATGATGTAGCGCGAGAAGTCGTCGAGCACGGTCGACAAGTACATCCAGCCCCAGCCAATGATCTTGAAGTACGTAAAATCGGTCTGCCACATCTCGTTGGGTCGGGTGGTCCTGGTGTGGAACTGATCGGCGGCCTTGATCACGACATAGGCCGGGCTGGTGATTAGGTCGTGGGCCTTCAACAGGCGGTAAACCGTGGCTTCGGATACGAAGTAGCGCCTTTCGTCGGTAAAGCGCAACGCCAGTTCCCTCGGGCTGAGCTCGGTTGCTTCCAACGCCATCTCGACGATCTGGTTCTGGATATCGTCCCCGAGGCGGTTCCACACCCGGCTCGGTGCTGATGGCCGATCCTCCAGCGCCTCCGGCCCGCCTTCGAGGTAGCGGTCATACCAGCGGTAGAATGTGCGGCGTGGGATGCCGAGCTGGTCCAGCGTGCGCTTGGCGGGCAGGTGCGACTGCTCGACGATCCTGATGATCTCCAGCTTCTCGGATGCGGGATACCTCATTCGTCGTCTCCCCCATCCGCGATCATGCTTTTTTTGAGCAGACGGTTTTCCAACGTCAGGTCGGCAACGCATTCCTTCAAGGCACGGGCTTCGCGACGCAGATCCTGCACCTCGCCGGTGGTCGCGGCACGAGCGGTATCTCCCGCCAACCGGCGCTTACCGGCTTCCATGAACTCCTTGGACCAGGTGTAAAACAGGGGTGACTACACGAAAGTGACGTATCTGCACGGAAAGGGCGAACGGATAGCGAA
>VFQS010000930.1_pt1 | contig 29014 bp, 26 predicted proteins | sample 3512361 | NCBI WGS metagenome assembly VFQS01 (sample SAMN10412375, study PRJNA504923) | tailings metagenome | isolation source: Relicate 1 Philex TSF3 active mining | place: Philippines
GCCGCAGCTTCGAGCTGCCGGAACTGGACGACCACGTCCTGCCGATCGGCAAGGCGCGGATCATGCGCGAAGGCAGCGACGTGACCATCGTCAGCTACTCCATCGGCGTCGGGCTGGCGCTGGAAGCGGCAGAAACGCTCGCCGCCGAAGGGATCGATGCCGAAGTGCTCGACCTGCGCACACTGCGCCCGCTGGACCGCGAAGCGGTGCTGACCTCGCTGGCCAAGACCAACCGGCTGGTGGTGGCGGAAGAAGGCTGGCCGCAGTGCTCGATTTCCTCGGAAATCATGGCGATCTGCATGGAAGACGGGTTCGACCACCTCGACGCGCCGGTGCTGCGCGTGTGCGACGAAGACGTGCCGCTGCCCTATGCCGCGAACCTGGAAAAGGCCGCGATCATCGATGCTTCGCGCATCGCCGCCGCTGTGCGCAAGGTCTGCTATCGCTGAGAATAAGGGGCTGAAGATCAGGGGGAGGGGCTGGCACCGCGCGCGGTGTCAGCTCATCTTCCCGGTCGATGACAGCACGGCCTGCCCGCGGAACGTGTCGCAGGTCTGGACCTGATCCGGCGAATCCGGATCGCGCTGGTAGATCTGCGTCAGGTCGCGCTTGTCGCGCACGGTGAAAGATCCGATCGCCCGGATTTCCCGGTTGCCGACAAAGCGGCCTGAAATCAGCGGCTGATAACTGTAGATCAGCTCCACGAAAATCACCGCGTCACCCGGCTGGGCGAAGACTTCGTTCCCTTCCGGCCCCATCCCGGTCATCGAGCCGTCCAGCCCGTCGCCCTCGTCGCCAAAGCTGGAGCCGGCCTCCATCACGCCCCGGCAGCGCTGCCATTTGATGAACTGGTAGCCGGTGTCGTCGTCGACCTGGAGGCTGGAGATGATCACGCGGCCATTGCCGTAGATGTCCATGCTGGCCGCCTGCAACTGCGCGCCATACAGCACGTCGTTGATGTCGGATTCATAGATCTTGCGGTTCTGCAGCGTGGACGTGTCCCCCACGCGCGAGGCGTTGTCGGCAAGCTGGATCGCCAACTGCGATATCTTCATGTTGACCAGCGCATAGTTGGCGCTTTCGGCGCCCCACAGGCCCGCCATCAGCAGGAACGGCGCGCCCAGGGCGAACTCGGTCATGGCAACGCCAGACGTGTCGCGCAGACGGCGCAGAAGGCGGCGCAGGCTCATTCGGTACAGTTCCCGGTCGGCGGGTTGGGATTGACCGCCTGCGCGTCATAGGGCTGGTTGCGCAGCACCGTGCTGGTGCTCAGCGAATAGGTTTCGGTCTGCCCCGGCAGGAAGGCGAAAATCGGGAACAGGCGCGGGTAATCGATGGACACGCTGTAGAGCACCGCGTCGCGCGCACCGCCCAGGCCATTGGTGCCGGCACTGGCATCCCAGGTGCCGTTGTCGTTCGCGTCCTCGAAGGCTTCACCGTTGTTGCAGGTGCCATCGTTGTCGGCATCGTCCCAGTCTTCGGGGCGGTTGACGTCGGAGAACCCGGCATAGGCCTTGCGGGAGAAGGTCATGTTCGCCCCCGGCGCCACGGCCCGGACTGCGGCAACAACCCCGCTGTCGATCTGCTCTTGCCGCCCGGCCGCGCCCTCGACCGTGCTCATCCGCGCGGCTTGCTGGACCGCACCGTTCAGCATCTCGTTGGTGTACATGTTGTAGGCCAGATCGAACAAACCCATCAGCACGACCATCAGCGCAGGCGTGATCAGCGCGAATTCCACGATGGTCGCGCCGGTCTGGTCCTGTCCGAGGCGCTTCAGCGCCGTGGTCATGCGGTGACGAATCACTTCGAAATCCTCAAATCGCCCAGAGATTCGGCGATTTTGCTGAAGACTTCGCTAAGCTCCGCCGCATTTGCCGCTTCGAACGAGCGGCCGGGGCCGGCGCATTCGGTCATGATCGGGTTGAGCGAGGTGCCAAAGCCGATCACCCAGACGGTAATGTTCTTCTTCTTCACTTCCTTGCACGCGGCGGCAAAGCGGCGTTCGACCACGCCGGTCAGGCTCAGCCCCAGCTTGGGCGCGGCGGGATCCCAGCGACGCCGGTCGAGCGGTTCGACGCCATAGGCCCCATACGTCACGTCCAGCGCCTGGGTCTCTCCGTCGGTCAGGAAGATCATGTGGCGCGCGGTCGGCTTGCCCGGCTCGTCCACGTTGTCTCCCGCGAAGATGCCGCTGCCCGACAGCAGCCGCCCGCCCCAGATCATCCCGATGTCGTGATAGGTGGAACCGCCGACGCCGAGGTTGTCGACATAAGATGCAACCGTCGCGGCATCGAGTTCGGCCAGCTTGCGCGCCGGTGTCGGGCAGGCGGCATGGCCGGCCCAGGACGGGTTGAGGTAATTGGAATACTGCTCCACCGGGTCCGGGCTGAAGGCTCCGGTTCCGTCCCACCAGATCGCGCGGGCCCAGACAAGATCGGGATATTGCGGCCGCCACTGGGTGGCGGGCTGTCCGGGCACGGGCACCAGATCGATATCCAGATCGAGCGCGCGCGTCAGGTCGATGTTGTCGTAGTCGTCGATTTCGTAGGTGTCGCGTTCCTCGATGCAGCCGTTCGGCCAGACCTGGTAGGAGGTGGGCACGCCGTCCCAGTTGGGCTTTTCGGTGCCGGCCTCAAGCGGGGCGGCATGGACCAGCTCGTCGCCGGTGGCGCCCTTTACGCCCGAAACGTCATGCGTGATCGGCCGGTATTCGTAGGTGTATTCCTTGACCGTCTTGTCGTAGGCGTAAGTCCAGGTCACCTTCTGGACAAGGTTGTTGTAGGTGATGCCGTTGACGATGAAGTTGCCATCGCTGTTGTTGCACCAGTAATTCGTCCCGGTTTCCGTCGTGTAATAGTAATAGGTGTGCGGCGATGTGCTGACCGTGGTCGTGTCACTGTAGCTGACGGAATAGGTGCTGGCCGGACAAGTGGATGAGGTGTAGGTCGGAATGGACGAGGTGTCGCCGCTCTGCCGCTCATAGTTGACGTAGTAGAACGAATAGGTGGCGTCCGGCAGCGGTTTGGGACGGCGGGACTGGTAGGTCCAGCTGTCCACCACCCAGTCCGATTTCAGCAATCCGCCGACGTTCACGTTGCTGGCATAGGGCAGGAAGCCATAGCGGATGCGGGTGCCGGTCGCCTTGCTCGATTCCATCTGCGCGTGGAACGATTTCACCGTGTCGCGCAGCACGTCGATCCGCGGCTGGCTGTCGCCGGGGTTCACTTCCAGCATCGATCCGGTCGTATCCAGCACGAACATGATGTCGGTGTTGGAAAAGTTCAGCTTGGCCTGGCATTCGACCGCCAGCATCACGTTGGCATAGCCGAACAGGTTCATGATCGTGGTCGGCACATCGACACGGGCCGTGCCGCTGATCGAATTGTCCGGCTCCAGCGTCAGCGCGAACGCCCGGTTGCGCGTGCCATAGGAACCATCGCCAAAGTTGACGTTGAAGAACCGCTGGCCCGTTTCCGCCACCGCAGTGGGCATTTCACCGCCGACCACGATGTCTGAGCCGAGCTTCTTGCGTGCGGCCAGCACCCCGGCATCACAGGCCTGCTGCAGCCGCGACTGCGCAAGATAGGACCGCCCCATATCCACGCCGCCGCCAACGAGGGCGAGCAGGGGCACGACCCCGGCGGCGATCAGCGCCAGCGTGTTGCCGCTGGTATCACGGGCCAACCGGCGCAGCACGCCGTGCTGGACTGGTGGGGAGTGGGTATGACGGCTGCGATCCATCAGTTACGCCCATCTTGCGGAAATATCAGTGTATTTCCTAGGGGCGGGGTCTGACGATATGGCGAACGGGTATGGTTAACAAAATCGATAACGGCCCGAATTTACGCGGAAATCCGCTTAACTCGCGACGTAGATCTCGCGCGTGACCGTAATCGAGGGTGAACCGACGCCGATGAAGTCGAGGAAGTTCATCGGCACATAGGTCAGTTCCAGCCGCATCAGCGTGGTGCCGGCGATGGTCGATGCCGGGGTGGTGACGTTCGCCGTCAGGTTGTTGAACTGCAGGCCGTAAGGCGGCGCCACCGCGATGGCCCGCGCCTGGTCCTCGATCTGCTCCGTGGAGACCCGGTTGCTCTTCTGGTATTCGACGAACGTGTAACGGGCCGTGTCGGTCGCTACCGCGCGCAAGGCGTTATAGCTGAACATCTGCAGGCCCATCTGCATCACCCCGAACAGCAGCGCGAAGATCACGGGCGAGAGCAGCGCGAATTCCACCAGCACGCCGCCGGTCCGGTCCGTGCGCAAGCGGCGCAGCAGGGCAGGGGCGGGCATCATGAGATCTGGATCGTCCGCGTGAAGTTGTAGTCGAGGTCGCTGCCGATCCCGAACTTCGTCCAGGTCGGGGTATAGGTTTCGGTCAGCGTGACCTGCACGTAAGTCGCCACGGTATCGTCGCTGGTGCATTCGCTGGACTGCTCGACCAAGGTGTCTGACACCCCGCAACGGAACCGCTTGACCACGGTGACCGATCCGCTGTTAGACAGGTCCAGCGAACTTTCCAGCACGGCCTCGATCTTATTCACATTGGTGCCGGGGCCGGTCGCGACCGCGAGAATGATCCCTTCGACATCGGAGGCGCCGCCCTGCAGATCGTGCTGGCGCGCGATCATCCGGCTCATGTCGTAGCTGCCCAGCGCGAGCAGTGCGAGCACCGGGGCAATGATCGCGGTTTCGACCACGGCCGCGCCGCGTTCATCCCCGGCCAGCCGCACCAGCGCGCGATGGAGTTTGCGCAGGAGCGTCATCACACCACCAGCTTGACTGACGCGGCGGAAGAACCGGCGCTGTTGGTCTGGGCCGTGGGGCAGCGGGTATCCAGCGCGGCGTTGCCCAGCACGTTGATCTTCCAGGCCGAGATCTGCAGGCACGAGCTGTCGATGCTGGCCGTACCGTTGATCCGCGCTGTGCCCTTGGGCAGGTAAATGGTGCCCTCGAACAGCGAATTGGAGTTGCCGTTGATGATGTGATCCTGCGTCGGGTTGCTGGCGCGATCCTCGAAGATCAGCATGTTGGCATAGCGATTGGCAAGGCTGGCGGGATAGCCCAGCGCGGTGAAGTCCGACGCCTGCATCGGGGTCAGCGTCAGCACGTTGCCCGCGCCGCTGCCGCCCAGTTTCAGCGTGGCGCCGTTCTTCAGCACGAACATCACATTGGTCCCGGTGACGGCATAGTTGCCGGTCAGGTCCAGCGTGCCGCCGTTGATGACGTAGATGCCCTTGGCCATCGTGGTTTTGCACTTGACCGTAAAGTCGGAATAGGTTCCCGGCAGCGGGGTCGCCAGCGCCTTGTTGCCGTTGCCATTGCACTTGTAGGAGCGGGCCGTGGTGTTGGTCGGCGGGGTCAGGTCCGCGAACGTGTCTTCCAGCCCCTTAACCTTCTCCGTCAGCACCGATTCGTTTGCGGATGGCACCGATGCCGTGCCGCAGGTCGCGATGCTGTCGGTCGTGACGTTGGCCGAGCCGTCGATGACGATGGCATCGTCCGAGCAGGAGAGCGCCGCGAGGCCGCACTGCGCCACCACGTTGGCGTTGCCGCCGACGCTGAAGGTCGTGCCATCGTCGCCCACCGCGATCAGGCAGGCGTTGAAGTTCTGCCCGGCGCTGAAGCTGGCCTGCGAATAGGCGCTGACCGTCACGGCCCGGTTCATCAGGAAGCTGGAGAACGGCAGCGAACGCGTCGCGCTGGCGGTAACGGCGATGCTGTTGCCGTTGCCGTTGCCATAGTCGGCCAGTTCGAATTCCGGATCGGTCGCGAAATCGCGGGTCAGCGCCAGGTTGGCGCGAAAGTTCTGTTCGCCGCGCAGTTCATAGGTCGATGCCGGCGCGTCCTCGCTCAGCGACCACGCGGCGGCGAGGGCGGCCTGGTCGGTCGCCATCTGCAGTTCCTGTTTCCAGGCATACCACTGCGAAAAATCGATCGCGGCCCCGGCGGTGCCGATCAGCGCGGGCAGCCCAGCGGCCAGCAACAAGGTTGCGTTGCCGCTCCTGTCGCCGCGCAGGCGGTGCATCTGACGTCGAATCGAGCCGAGCATGGTGCCCCCGAAAAAGTTCATCAACGCGCAGGTCATACGCCGGCGTGGTATCCGCTCCTTCAAGTAACAAGGTAAACACCGCGTTAGCGCGCAGCGGTTTTCCAAGCGTTCCAGCGCTTTGCATTGGGCGGTCCGGGGTGTAGCGTCAGCCCCGCAAACATGCCCGATTCAGCCCTTCTTGATGCGATCCCGGTCGAACAGCGGTTGGCGCTGGCCTATGCTCGGCCTGCGGACAAACCCTTAATGCTGGGCATTTTTCTGCTCGACACCCGGCTGGCGGCAACCGTGCGCGGCGGGCGGGAGCCGGTGCTGGCCCAGATCAAGCTGGCATGGTGGCGCGAACAGCTGGCTAAACCGGCCGGGGATCGACCGGCGGGGGAACCGCTGCTGGCGATGCTGGCTCCGCTGGCGGATGAGGGCGCGGCGCTGGGCCGGCTGGTTGACGGGTGGGAGCAATTGCTGGGCGATTCGCCGCTGCCCCCTTCGGCGCTGGAGGAATTCGCCGCCGGGCGCGGCGCGGCGTTCGGGGCGCTGGCCCGCGCGCTGGGCCTGCCGGAAGCGGCAGCGGCGGCGCAGCGGGCTGGGCGCGGCTGGGCGGCAGCGGACCTCGCGGTCAAGCTGGGGCAGGCGCAGGAGCGCGCCGCCGCGCTCGATCTGGCTGCAGCGCATGACTGGGGCCGCATGGCCTTGCCCCGGCGGCTGCGCCCATTGCAGGTTTTGCATGGACTGGCCCGGCGCAGGCGCGGGCAGGGGCCGTTGCTGGACGGTCCGGGCGCGCTGCTGGCGGCAACCCGGATCGGGCTGCTGGGATTGTAGGAGAGGGGTGAGGCTGGATGAACCGCGTGATCCTGGGGGCGGTCTCCGCGCTGCTGATGGTCGCTGCCGGACTGTTCTGGTGGCAAGGTCAGGCCGCGACCGAAGCGGCCGCTCCGCCGCCGCCCACCGTGGCCGAATTGGACCCGCGCCCGGCGTTCGATGACATTCCGGACGAGGACGGCGAGGGCCTGATCGGCCCGGCCCTGCCCGAAGTGGACGAGGACACGCGCGAGGAAAAACGCTTCAACCGGCTCGACCGCAACCGCGACAACCTGATCAGCCGCAATGAGGCGCTGATGCCGCGCGTCGCGGCGTTCCGCAAACTCGATGCGGATGGCAACAACCTGCTCAGTTTCGAGGAGTGGGCCGTCGCCACCTCGAACCGGTTCAAGGGCGCGGATGCCAACGGCGATGCCCAGCTGACCCGGCAGGAATTCGTCAAGACCCGGCCCAAGGAGCCTAAGAGACCCGCCTGCCGGTGTTGAAATACCGGAGAACATCCAAAGCATCGTCACCCTGAACTTGTTTCAGGGTCTATCTTTCCACCTGAACCAACGGCGCCGGCCGAGAGATGGATCCTGAAACAAGTTCAGGATGACGGTCTTGGGGCCTTGGGTAGCGCGTAGCCTTATACCGCCGCTTTCAGCCACTCCGCCATGTCCTGCTTGGCGCGTGCGGTATAGGCTTCCTTGCGCTGCTTCTTCTTCACTTCGGCCGGGGGCGGCGGGAATAGGCCGAAGTTGATGTTCATCGGCTGATAGCTCTCCGCCTCGGCATCGCCGGTGATGTGGGAAAGCAGCGCGCCCAGCGCGGTGGTGCGCGGCGGAGCGGTCCAGTCACGGCCGGTCGCCTCGGCCGCGGCCATCAGCCCCGCCATCAGCCCGACGGCGGCGCTTTCAACATAGCCTTCGCAGCCCGTCACCTGCCCGGCAAAGCGGATGTGCGGTGCCGTTTTCAGGCGCAGCTGGCGATCGAGCAGTTCGGGCGAATTCAGGAACGTGTTGCGGTGCAGGCCCCCCAGCCGCGCGAACTCGGCGTTCTCCAGCCCCGGAATGGTGCGGAAGAGGCGGACCTGTTCGGCGTGCTTCAGCTTGGTCTGGAAACCGACCATGTTCCAGATCGTGCCCAGCTTGTTGTCCTGCCGCAGCTGGACCACGGCATAGGGCCAGCGGCCGTTGGGAAATTCGGGCGTGGCCTCGTGCGGGTTGTCCAGCCCGACCGGCTTCATCGGCCCGAACCGCAGGGTGTCGATCCCGCGCTCGGCCATGACCTCGATCGGCATGCAGCCTTCGAAATAGGGGGTGTTGGCTTCCCATTCGCGGAATTCGGTCTTTTCGCCCGCGAGCAGTCCGGCGTGGAACGCGAGATACTGCTCCTTGGTCATCGGGCAGTTGATGTAGTCCTTCGTTTCGCCCTTGTCCCACCGGCTGGCCATCCAGCAGACGTCCATGTTGATGGTGTCGCGGTAGACGATGGGGGCAATGGCATCGAAGAACGCCAGGCTGTCCGCGCCGGTCGCCTGTCCGATGCTGTCAGCCAGCGCGGCGGCGGTCAGCGGCCCGGTGGCGACGATGGTGAGGCCTGCGGCGGGCAGGGTGTCGATCCGCTCGCGCACGATCTCCAGCGTCGGTTGCGCGGCGAGGGCGGCCTCGACTTCGGCGGAGAACACGTCGCGATCCACCGCCAGCGCCGATCCGGCGGGCACTTCGGCCTTGGCCGCCGCCGCCATCACCAGCGAATCGAGCTGGCGCATTTCATGGTGAAGCAGGCCAACGGCGTTCTTTTCGTGGTCGTCGGAGCGGAAGCTGTTGGAGCAGACCAGTTCGGCCAGCCCCGTCGTCTGGTGCGCGGGGCTCATGTCGCCGCTGCCGCGCATTTCCGACAGGCGCACTTTCAGCCCGCGTTTCGCCAGCTGCCATGCTGCTTCGCTGCCGGCCAGACCGCCGCCGATGATGTGAATGTCATATGCCATGCGCCGCCACTAACGCTTGCGCGGCGGAATTTCCAACGCCAAGCATGGGGGCAGGGGTTTTGAGGGGGAATTGACCATGCCGCACCGCGCCTTGATCGAGCAGCGCCCGTGGCTGCTGGCCAGTCTGGCCGCCGGGATCAGCTTCTGGTTCGTGAAGGATACGGACCTGCCGGGGCTGTTCCAGATGGCGTGGAAGGGGGCGGGGGTGGCCCTGCTGGCGGTCTATGCGCTGGCGCGGCACGGCGGGGCGGAGGCGCGGACCATCGCGGCGGTCATGGCCCTGGGCGCGCTGGGCGATGTGCTGATCGAGATCAGGCTGGAAGCGGGCGCAATTGCCTTCCTGATCGGGCACCTCATCGCGATCCGGCTCTATTGGCAGCACCGCCGCGCCAGCACCAGTTTCAGCCAGAAGGCGGCGGCGCTGGCCTTCCTGATCCTGATTCCGGCGATCAGTTTCCTGCTTCCCGCGGACCGCACGGCGGCACCGGGCATCGCGCTCTATGCCAGCGGGCTGGGGGCGATGACGGCGGCGGCGTGGACGAGCAGCTTCCCGCGTTACCGCGTGGGGCTGGGCGCGGTGATGTTCGCGGTGTCGGACCTGCTGATCTTCGCGCAGCTTGGACCGCTGGCGGATAGTGCGCTGCCGGGGCTGCTGATCTGGCCGCTCTATTACTTTGGCCAGTTCCTGATCTGCACCGGGGTAATTGGCGAGCTCAGGAACCGCTCCACGCCGCAATAGTGGTGCGGTGCAGTTCGCGCCGGTGGCCTTCGTAGCCGCCGGTCGCGCGGTGCAGGACTGAACGGTTGTCCCACATCACCAGCATGTCCGGCTCCCAGCGGTGTCGATAGACGAACCGGTCATCGCCCTGCCAGGCCTGCAATTCCATCAGCAGCGCGATGGCGGCATCCTGTGCCAGCCCCTCGATCCCGATGATGTAGCCCAGCGTGGAATAGAACCCACGCCGCCCGGTCTCCGGGTGCGCGGGGACGAGCGGATGGGTCTGCGTTGCCAGCGCGGCCTCGCTGGGGCGGATGTCCATGCTGCGGCCCTTGTCCCGCGCGCCATACGTGCCATCGGGAGCATAAGGCAGGCGAGCTGAATGAATGGCGACGAGATCGGCGTAGCGCGCCTGTTGGTCCGGGCCGAGCGCTTCCCACGCCCTGTGCTGGTTGGCGAACAGCGTATCTCCGCCGACCGGCGGAATATCGACCGCCATCAGGCAGGTGCCAGCGGGCGGACGGGCCTGAAAGCTCCAGTCCGCATGCCAGTTTTCGGCAAACAGCGGGGTCGTCTCGTCCGCCTCGCGCCGGATCGCCGCGATGTGCCGGCGGCCGGGAATCGGGGCAAAGAACGGATCGTCCCCGAACCCACCGAAGGCGAGCGTGAAGCGTTCCAGATCGTCATCGCCGATGCGCTGGTCGGGAAAGGCCAGCACGTGATGCTCCAGCCAGGCCGCGCGGAGTTCCGCGACGGTGGCCGGGTCCAGCGGACGGGACAGGTCGACCCCGGTCACGCGCGCACCGCACGCCTGACCGGAAGGTTCGACCCGCAGCGCCATCAGTCGGCGTTACCTTCCGGCGTGGTCGGGCCTTCCGCCGCGGGCGTTTCGGCAGCGGCCTCATCGCCCGCATCCTCATCGCCTTCGCTCTCGGCGAGGCGCACGGCGCTGACCACGTGTTCCTCGTCCGCGACGTTGAACAGGCGAACGCCCGCGCTACCGCGACCGATGACGCGCAGCGAGGCGAGCGGCAGGCGGATCAGCTTGGCCTGATCGGTCACCAGCATCAGCTGGTCGGCCTGCACCGCCGGGAAGCTCGCCACCACCGGGCCGTTGCGGGCGATGTTGTCGATATTGGTGATGCCCTGACCGCCGCGACCGGTGCGGCGATATTCATAGGCCGAGGACAGCTTGCCATAGCCGTTGGCGCAGACGGTCAGAATGAACTGTTCGCGCTCCTGCAACTCGATGAAGCGCTCGGCGGAGAGCGAATGCTCGCCCTCACGGTCCGGCTTCCACGGCGCGAACTTGACGTATTCCTCGCGCTCCTCGCTGGTCGTGCCGACGCGGTGGAGGATCGACAGGCTGATGACCTCGTCATCGCCCTTCAGCGTCATGCCGCGCACGCCGGTGGAGGTGCGGCTGGTGAATTCGCGCACTTCATCGGCGGCAAAGCGGATCGCCTTGCCCGCGCGGGTGGCGAGCAGGACGTCGTCGCTTGCTTCGAGCAGGGCAACCCCGATCAGGCGATCGTCGCTGTCCTCGTCAAACCGCATCGCGAACTTCCCGTTGCTGGGAATGTTGGCGAAAGCGTCCATGTTGTTGCGGCGCACGTTGCCCTTGGCCGTGGCGAACACGACCGACAGCTTGCCCCATTCGGCTTCGTCCTCGGGCAGGGGCAGGACGGTCTGGATCGTCTCGTCCTTGTCCAGTGCGGGCAGCAGGTTGACGATCGGACGCCCGCGCGTGGCCGGGCCGCCTTCGGGCAGCTTCCACACCTTCAGGCGATAGACCTTGCCCGCGGTGGAGAAGAACAGCACCGGGTTGTGGGTGGAGGTGACGAACATCGTCGTCACCACGTCCTCGTCCTTGGTCGCCATGCCCGCGCGGCCCTTGCCGCCCCGGTTCTGGGCGCGGAAGGTGGAAAGCGGGGTGCGCTTGATATAGCCGTCCATCGTCACGGTGACGACCATCTCGTCGCGTTCGATCAGGTCTTCATCGTCGATCCCGTCGGCGGCGGCGGTGATCTGCGAGACGCGCGGCGTGGCATAGGCCTCGCGGATGGCGACCAGTTCCTCGCGCATCACGGCATAGAGCTTCACCCGGTCGGCCAGGATCGCAAGGTATTCGGCGATGGCGGCGGCGAGAATCTTCAACTCGTCCCCGATCTCGTCGCGGCCCAGCGCGGTCAGGCGGTGCAGGCGCAGGTCGAGGATCGCCTTTACCTGCGCTTCGGACAGGCGATAGGTGCCGCCTTCCTGATCCGCGCTCGGCTCGATCGCTTCGACCAGCTTGATGTACTGCGCGATTTCGCCGATCGGCCATTCGCGCGCCAGCAGCGCGGCGCGGGCCGAGGCCGGATTGGGCGCGGCGCGGATGATCCGCACCACTTCATCGAGGTTGGTCACCGCGATGACCAGACCCAGCAAGATATGCGCCCGGTCGCGCGCCTTGTTCAGCTCGAACTTGGTGCGGCGGGTAATCACTTCCTCGCGGAAAGTGATGAACGCCGCGATGATGTCGCGCAGCGCCAGCGTCTCGGGACGGCCGCCCCGGATCGCCAGCATGTTGGCGGGGAAGTTCGATTGCGCGGGCGTGTTGCGCCACAGCTGGTTGAGCACGACTTCGGGCGTCGCATCGCGCTTGAGGTCCAGCACCACGCGCACGCCCAGCCGGCTGGATTCGTCGCGGATGTCGGAAATCCCCTCGATCCGCTTGTCCTTGGCCGCTTCGGCGATCTTCTCGACCAGGTTCGATTTGCCGACCTGGTAGGGGATGCTGGTCAGCACGATAGAGCGGCGGTCGCCCCGGCCTTCCTCGATCTCGTGCTTGCAGCGCATGATGATCGAACCGCGCCCGGTGAGATAGGCCGAGCGCGCGCCCGCCGTGCCCAGGATCAGCGGGGCAGTGGGGAAATCCGGCCCCGGAATGAACTGTATCAGCTCTTCCGAGGTGATGGCCGGGTTTTCCATGTAGGCCAGGCAGCCGTCGATCACTTCGCCCAGGTTGTGCGGCGGAATGTTGGTGGCCATGCCGACCGCGATCCCGCCCGCGCCGTTGACCAGCAGGTTGGGGAAGCGCGCCGGCAGCACCGTCGGCTCCTTGCGGGAACCGTCGTAGTTGTCGGTAAAGTCGACCGTGTCCTTGTCGAGATCGTCGAGCAGCGAGTTGGCGACGCGCGCCAGCCGCGCTTCGGTATAGCGCATCGAGGCCGGCGGATCGGGGTCCATCGAGCCGAAGTTGCCCTGGCCGTCGATCAGCGGCAGGCGCATCGACCAGTCCTGCGTCATGCGCGCCAGCGCGTCATAGATCGCGCTGTCGCCGTGCGGGTGATAGTTGCCCATCACGTCGCCGACGATCTTGGCCGACTTGCGATAGGGCCGCCCGGCGACCATGCCGCCTTCCTGGCTGGCGAACAGGATGCGGCGATGCACCGGCTTCAACCCGTCGCGCACATCGGGCAGCGCGCGGCTGACGATCACGCTCATCGCGTAATCGAGATAGCTGGTCTTCATCTCGTCGACGATGTCGACGCGCTGGAATTCGCCCAGGGGACCAGTGGATTCGGGGATTTGGGTGTCGTCGCTCACGCGGGTTTATCGCTGTTGTTGGCGGGAATGTCGGGTATCGTTCCGCCCTAGGCCAAAGCGGCGGGGATAGCCACCACAACCCCGCCGCGCGGCCCTTTTTTCCACACTTGCGGCCCGATTTCTGAACGAATGGGACGAAGCGCATTCAATCGCCGTTCAGTGGCGGGAATCTAGTGCGGCGGACAGTTGCCAAAGGGCCCGTTTCCCGCCACTAGCACTGCCGGAAGTTTTGCCCCGGCTGCTTGCGGAAAAGGGTCCACAAGGCCGGTTGCCCAAGGAGAGTACTGCCCATGATCCGCACCTCGTTCCTGACCCGTCCCGCCTATGCGCTCGCGCTGGGTCTGGCGACCGTGGCCGGTGCCGGTCTGATCGCCAATCCGGCGATGGCCGAGGAAAAGAAGGACAAGAAGAAGAAGGACGAAAAGCAGGCCAAGCTTGCGCCGTCCAAGGCCTTCACGCCCGTGTACATCGCTACCCGCGACACCATCGACAAGGCGGGCAAGCGCCCCGACGTGGTCGCTGCCAAGGCCAACGTGACCACCATGGAAAGCGCCTATCGCGCCGCGCAGGGCCGCTCGGCCCGCGAAGCCGCCAAGGCCGCCTATGACAAGTCGGTCGCCGACCTCGGCAACCTGCTGGTCGCGGAAAAGGCCGTGGTCGCCGATGCCTTCACCAAGGTGCAGATCGAGGATGACCGCCTGTTCGCCGGCCAGTTCGCGCTGGACCTGGGCAACATCGCGCTCGACAAGGGGCTGCAGCGTCAGGGTCTCGACGCGATGCTGGCCAGCGGCAAGCTGCCGGCCGCCAACGTCCCGAAGTACTACTACTTCGTCGGCGGCCTGGCCTATGACCTCAAGGATTACGCCGGTGCGGCCACCGCGCTGCAGTCGGCCATCGCCAACGGCTACACCGATGCCAGCGCCAAGACGCTGCTGGCCGAAGCCCAGTACAACGGCGGCCAGCGCGCCGAGGGCCTGGCCACGCTGAAGGCGCTGGTGCAGGAAACCAAGGCCGCCGGCCAGCCGGTTCCGGCCGAGTGGCTCGATCGCGGTGTGCAGATGTCGTACTCGGCCAAGCTGGCCGCGGAATCGATGGAATGGGCGACCCTGCGCCTCGACAGCTATCCGGGTGAGTTCAACTGGATCAGCGCCGCGCAGATCGTGCGCGAAAAGGCCAACTACGGCTCGAACGACGCGATCGACGTGTCGCGCCTGCTCGACCGCGCGGGTGCGCTGAAGAGCAATACCCAGTCGGCCCAGCGCGAATACATCGAATACCTGCAGTCGGCGGTCGGCAAGGCCGGCGTGCTGTTCCCGGGCGAAGTGGTCAAGGTGGTGAACCAGGGCCTGGCGGTGAAGGCGCTCGACGCGACCGATCCGTTCGTGCGTGACGCGCTGGCCGAAGCGCAGCGTCGCGTCGCTCCGGACAAGGCCACCCTGCCGGGTCTGGAAAAGGACGCCCGCGCCGCCAACGCCACCGCGCGCACGGCCATGATCGCGGCTGACACCTTCCTCAGCTATGACATGAACGAGAAGGCGGCGGACCTCTACGCGATCGCGCTGGCCAAGCCGGGCGTCGATGCCGCTGCCGCCAACCTGCGCCTGGGCATCGCCCTGCTGGCCCAGGGCAAGTCGGCCGAAGCGCAGGCTGCCTTTGCCAAGGTCGATGGTCCGCGCGCACCGCTGGCCAAGCTGTGGGCGGTCCTCGCCTCTGGCAAGGTGGTCAACGGCGCCTGATCGGGCGGGTTACCGGTTGAAATGCGAAGGGCGGCAGGAAACTGCCGCCCTTTTGCGTTGGTGGGATTGGGTGACGGGTTCGTAAAAACGAACCGCGACGATCAGCTCACCGGGCCGAAATCGCCGGTTTCCTCGTCCAGCACGTGCAACACGCCATCGCTGATGGCGAAGAACGCGCCGCGCAGTTTCAGCTCGCCGTCGCGTTCCTTGCGGCGGATGCAGGGGAAGGTGCGCAGGTTCTGGATCGACACGCGAACGCCGGCCTGTTCCATGGCGCGTTCGGCCACGCGGCCTTCGGTGCCGTGCTGGGCGATCACCGGTTCGCGCGCTTCGTCGAGCAGGGCGATCCAGTCGGCAATAAAGCCGCCTTCGCCGGGTTCGGTGCCATGCAGTTCGCGCGTCAACGCGGCCTTGCAGCCGCCGCACATGCCGTGGCCCATCACCACGATTTCCTTGACCTTCAGCACCTGCACCGCGAATTCCAACGCGGCGGACACGCCGTGGTGGCCGGGCGTCGTCTCGAACGGCGGGACCATTGCCGCCACGTTGCGCACCACGAAGATCTCGCCCGGATCGACATCGAAGATCTGGGCCGGGTCAACGCGGCTGTCGCTGCACGCAATGACCATCACTTCGGGCTGCTGCCCGTCGCGCAGAGTGGCCCAGCGCTCCCGATTCGGGCTCCAGCCGGTTTCGCGGAAGCGGCGGTATCCGGCGATCAGGCGGTCGAGTTCGGGGGAGTAGCTGTCAGTCATGCGGTCCCCATGCCGTTCCAGATTGCCTCTGGCAAGTGCGGGGGCAAGCGCCTAAGTGGGCGCCATGAACGACATGACGAACGCGCCCGCTCCCACTGGCGAGTCGGTTGCCCGCCCCGAACGCCAGCGCAAGCCGGACTGGATCCGGGTCAAGGCCCCGACCAGCAAGGGCTATGGCGAGACCCGCCAGCTGATGCGCGGCCTGGGGCTCAACACCGTGTGCGAAGAGGCGGCCTGCCCCAACATCGGGGAATGCTGGACCAAGAAGCACGCGACGGTGATGATCCTGGGCGATGTCTGCACCCGCGCCTGCGCGTTCTGCAACGTCAAGACCGGGATGCCGCGCAAGGTCGATCCGCTGGAGCCGGAAAACGTCGCCACGGCGGCGGCCAAGCTGGGGCTGGAACACATCGTCATCACCTCGGTCGACCGCGATGACCTGCCGGACGGCGGGGCGGGGCAGTTCGTGAAGGTGATCGAGGCGCTGCGCCGCACCACGCCGCAGACCACCATCGAGATCCTGACGCCGGACTTTCGCGGCAAGATGCAGGCGGCGGTGGAAGCCATCGTCGCGGCGGGGCCGGACGTTTACAATCACAACCTCGAAACCGTCCCGCGGCTCTATCCCACGATCCGCCCCGGCGCGCGCTATTACGCCTCGCTGCGGCTGCTGGAAGAGGTGAAGCGCCACAACCCGCTGATCTTCACCAAGTCCGGCATCATGCTGGGGCTGGGCGAGGAGCGACTGGAAGTCCACCAGGTGATGGACGACATGCGCAGCGCCGGGATCGATTTCCTGACCATGGGGCAATACCTGCAACCCACGCCCAAGCACGCCAAGGTGATTGATTTCGTCACCCCGCAGGCGTTCAGCGCCTATGGCGCGATTGCGCGGGCCAAGGGCTTCCTGCAAGTCGCGGCGACCCCGCTGACCCGGTCCAGCTATCACGCGGGCGACGATTTCCGCGAAATGCGCGCCGCGCGGGAAGCGCAGCTCGCCAAGGCCGCCCAACGCGGCTGATGCCGGGGATCAGCGAAACCCGCCGTCTGCCCTATAGCGCGGACCAGATGTTCGCGCTGGTGGCGGACGTCGCCCGTTACGGCGAATTCCTGCCGTGGGTGGTGGCTACGCGGGTGAAGTCCGACAGCGAAACCGAAATGGTTGCCGACATGCTGGTCGGCTTCAAGGCGCTGCGCGAAAAGTTCACCTCGCGCGTGGTCAAGGAACGTCCGCGCCGGATCAAGGTGCACTACGTCGACGGGCCGATGCGCGATCTGGACAACGTGTGGGAGTTTCGCGACGTCGATGGCGGCGGGTGCGAGGTGGACTTCCACGTGTCGTTCACGTTCCGCAACGCCATGTTCGAACGGCTGGCCGGGCAGTATTTCGACCGCGCGTTCCGCAAGATGGTCGGCGCGTTCGAGGAACGGGCCGAGCAGCTTTACGGCAGCAGCAGTTCGAGCGCGACCAGCGCGGCCTGATGGCGCACACCGTCGCGGTCCGCGCCCGCGAACAGGCGTTCCTCGGCCAGGGCGTCTTCCTCATCCTGTCCGCGAATCGCGCGGGCGAAAACCACGGTTCCGACCGGCTTTTGCGCTGATCCGCCATCCGGGCCGGCAATTCCGCTGATCGCCACGGCCACGTCGGCCCGGCTGCGCTTCAGCGCGCCTTGCGCCATGGCCCAGGCGCAAGCGATGGAAACGGCCCCGAAGGTGTCGATGATGTCCACCGGCACGCCCAGCAGTTCCTGCTTGGCCTCGTTCGAATAGGTGACCATGCCCCGGTCGAGCACGGCCGAGGACCCCGCGATTTCGGTCAGCGCGGCAGCAACGAGGCCGCCGGTGCAGCTCTCCGCGAGCGCGACCGTGCGGCCCGCCGCCCGGTTTTCCGCGATCACGCGCGCCGCGAGTTCGGCAATATCAGCGGGGAGAATCGACATTTCAGCACCTGGGATTGAATTCGGCCGCGCGCTTGCACCGCTTTTGCGGTGAAATCCATAGCGGAAACGCCAATGGCCGATCGGTTAGTCGCGCAGCAGGGTCGCCACGGCCTGCGCGGCCACCCCTTCGCCGCGCCCGGTGAAGCCCAGCCGCTCGGTCGTGGTGGCCTTGACGCTGACACTGCTGAGCGGCGCGTCCAGCAGTTCGGCCAGCCGCTGGCGCATCGCGGCGCGGTGCGGGCCGACCTTGGGCGCTTCGCAGATGATCGTCACATCGACGTTGCCGATCCGGTAGCCCTGCGTCGCCGCCAGTTTCACCGCATGGACCAGGAACCGGTCGGACGAGGCCCCGCGCCATTGCGGATCGCTGGGCGGGAAGTGACTGCCGATATCGCCATCGCCAATCGCCCCCAGGATCGCATCGACCAGCGCGTGGATCGCCACGTCGGCATCCGAATGCCCGGCCAGCCCGTGGGTGTGATCGATCCGCACCCCGCACAACCACATTTCCTCGCCCTCGGCCAGCCGGTGGACGTCGAACCCGGTGCCGACCCGCATCGGCGGCAGATCGGCGGCGAAATCGGCGGCATAGGTCAGTTTGTGCAAGGCTTCGTCTCCATCGACCAGCGCCACGGCCAGTCCGCCCGCGCGGGCGACTTGTGCATCGTCACCGGCTGTGTCCGCGCCGCGCCAGCCGCGATGCGCTGCCAGGATATCGGCATAGCGGAACGCCTGCGGGGTCTGCACACGGCGCAATTCCTCCCGCGCGGCAGGGGCGCCCATCACTGCGCCATCCGCGCCGCACAGGCTGTCCACCACCGGCAGCACCGGGATGGCGCCGGGCTGAGCCGCCAGCGCGCTCACCAGCCGGTCGATCACCGCGCGGGGCAGAACGGGGCGGGCGGCATCATGGATCAGCACCGCGCCGGGGGCAGCATCTGCCAGGGCCTCAAGCGCGCGGCGCACCGATTCCTGCCGGGTCGCGCCGCCCGTTATCAGCCGCACGCCGGCAATGCCCGCCAGCGCCGCTCCGGCAACATCGTGTGCGCCATCGGGAATGGCGACCACGATCGGGCTGATCCCGGCGGCGGCCAGCGCTTCGGCAGAGTGGCGCACCACCGGTTTGCCGCGCCACCGGGCGAATTGCTTGGGCACCGGCTGGCCCGCGCGCAGGCCCGCACCGGCCGCGACGATCACGGCGGCAACATCGTTCAGGGGAGGCGTCTGGTCTGTCATGCTGGCGTTGCGGGTAAAGCCTTGCCGAGCGCGCGGCAATTCCCTATGTGCTGCCCAAATTTTAGGCACGCCCCGCAATGACCACGCTTCCCGTTCCGCCCAGCCTCTCGCCGATCCAGGTCGGCCCGGTCCAGATCGACTGCCCGGTGATCCTCGCCCCGATGACCGGGGTTACCGATCTGCCGTTCCGCCGCCTCGTGCGCCGGTTCGGCTCCGGCCTCAACGTGACCGAAATGATCGCCAGCCCCGCCGCGATCCGCGAAACCCGCCAGTCGGTGCAGAAGGCGGCATGGGACCCGGCGGAAGAGCCGGTCTCGATGCAGCTGGTGGGCTGCGTGCCCGAACAGATGGCCGAAGCCGCCAAGCTGTCGGAAGATCGCGGCGCGGCGATCATCGACATCAACATGGGCTGCCCGGTGCGCAAGATCGTGAACGGCGATGCCGGATCGGCGCTGATGCGCGACCTGCCGCTGGCCACCCGCCTGATCGAGGCGACCGTGAAGGCGGTCAAGGTGCCGGTCACGGTCAAGATGCGGATGGGCTGGTGTCACGACAGCCTGAACGCCTCGGAACTCGCCCGGATTGCCGAAGACCTTGGCGCGAAGATGGTGACCGTTCACGGACGCACCCGCAACCAGCTCTACAAGGGCAGCGCCGACTGGGCCTTCGTTCGCCGGGTGAAGGAAGCCGTCTCGATCCCGGTGATCGTCAATGGCGACATCTGCGGGGTGGAGGACACCGCCACCGCGCTGGAACAGAGCGGCGCGGACGGGGTGATGATCGGGCGCGGGGCCTATGGGAAGCCGTGGTTGCTGGCGCAGGTGATGCACTGGCTGAAGACCGGGCAGGAACTGGCCGATCCGACGCTGGACCAGCAGCTCGACCTGATCCTCGAACACTACCAGTGGATGCTGGACCTCTATGGCGAGGATACCGGCGTGCGCATGGCCCGCAAGCATCTGGGCTGGTACACGCGCGGGCTGCACGGCTCGGCCAATTTCCGCAACGGCGTGAACTTCATCGACGATCCGCAGGCCGTGATGCAGGCGCTGCGCGATTTCTACGACCCGTTCCTGGAACGCGCCGCCCTGCAACGCGCGGCGGCATGATGGCAGACGCGCAGCGGCAGCTTTCCAGCCTGTCGCTGGCCGTGGTCGTGCTGGCCCCGGGGCAGCGGATCGCGGCGGCCAATCCGGCGGCGGAACAGTTTCTGGGGCAGAGCCTGCGCCGCCTGGAGGGGCGTCCGCTGGCGGAACTCCTGCGGTTCGAGGAACCGCGTCTGGCCGCCCGCCTGCTGGAAACCGATGCGCAAGTGTCGGCCCGCGCGACCAGCGTGATCGTGCCGGGGCAGGGCCCGCGGCGGCTTGACGTCACGGCTGCGCCCCTGATCGACCAGCCGGGCTGGCAGGTGCTGACGCTCAACGACATCAGCGGCGCCCAGTCGATGAGCGACGATCCCCGCGCGGGCGAGGACAGCGTGCTGCGCGCGCCCGACATCCTGGCGCATGAGATCAAGAACCCGCTGGCGGGCATCCGCGGCGCGGCGCAGCTGCTGGGCCGCAAGGTGCAGGGCGGCGACCTGGCGCTGACCGGGCTGATCGCGGACGAGGTGGACCGCATCGCCAAGCTGATCGACCAGATGCAGTCGCTATCGCGCCGCACGCCGCAGCCGGTGACGCCGTGCAACCTCCACGAAGCCGTCCGCCGCGCCCGCGCGGTGATCGAAGCCGGGGGCGGCGCGCCGCAGATCATCGAGGAGTTCGACCCCTCGCTGCCGCCGGTGCTGGGCAATCCCGATGCGCTGGTGCAAGTGCTGATCAACCTGATTGCCAACGCGGTCGACGCTTGCCGGGGGGCGAGCCTGCCGACCGTCATCATCCGCACCCGTTTTGCCAGCGGGCTGCAATTGCACGCGGGCGAGGATGGCAAGCCGGTTCGCCTGCCGATAGAGCTGCGCGTGTCCGACAACGGCCCCGGCATCGATCCGGCCATGCGCGAACACGTGTTCGAACCGTTCGTGACGACCAAGAAGAGTGGGCAGGGCCTTGGCCTTGCGCTGGTGCGGCGGCTGGTGCGCGACATGAACGGGCGGATCGGCCACGACCGCGACGAGGCGGGTGGCTGGACCCATTTCCGCGTGCATCTGCCAATGGCGGTGGAGCGGCGCGGCGACAGGCGCGGCGATGCAGCCGCAGGAGAACAGGCATGACCGTGCTGCTGGTCGAGGACGATCCCTCGATCTCGATCGTGATCACCGCCGCGCTGGAAGCCGAAGGGTTTGCCGTGACCCGCTGCGACAGCATTGCTGACCGTGACCGGCTGCTCGCCAACCAGCCGTTCGAGGCGCTGGTGACGGATGTCATGCTGACCGACGGTGACGGGATCGAGACGATTGGCCGGGTGCGCGAACTCGCGCCGGACATGCCGGTCATCATCCTGTCGGCGCAGAACACGCTCGATACCGCGGTGCGCGCCAGCGATACCGGGGCGTTCGAGTATTTCCCCAAGCCGTTCGACATCGACGAGCTGGCCCGCACGGTCCGGCAGGCCGTGGGCAGCAGCGCGGCGCGCACCGGCCCGGACGAGGAAGCCCCCGTGGCCGGGCTGCCGCTGGTCGGGCGCAGCGCGGCGATGCAGGCGGTGTACCGGATGATCACGCGCGTCCTGCGCAACGACCTGACCGTGCTGGTGCTGGGCGAAAGCGGCACCGGCAAGGAACTGGTGGCCGAGGCGATCCACCAGCTGGGCCATCGCCGCGCCGGGCCGTTCATCGCGGTCAACACGGCCGCGATTCCCGCCGAGCTGATCGAGAGCGAGCTGTTCGGGCATGAAAAGGGCGCCTTCACCGGCGCGGTCGCGCGCTCCATCGGCAAGTTCGAGCAGGCCAATGGCGGCACGCTGTTCCTCGACGAAATCGGCGACATGCCGATGCAGGCCCAGACCCGGCTGCTGCGCGCGCTGCAATCGGGCACCATTCACCGGGTCGGCGGGCGCGAGGAGATCAAGGTCGACGCGCGGATCATCGCCGCGACCAACCGCGACCTCGAGCCGATGATCGCGGCGGGAACCTTCCGAGAAGACTTGTTCTACCGGCTCAACGTGGTGCCGATCACCCTGCCGCCGCTGCGTGAACGCGCCGATGACGTGCCGGCGCTGGCCCGGCACTTCCTGCAACTGGCGATGAGCGAGGGGCTGCCCCGCCACCAGCTGGCGGCCGATGCGGCAGAGCTGCTGTCGCGCCAGCCGTGGCGCGGCAACGTTCGGGAACTGCGCAACTTCATCTACCGGCTTGCCCTGCTGGCGCGCGAGGAGCTGATCGATGCGGAGAGCGTCGCTCCGCTGCTGGCGCAAACCGCACGCAACGAGGGCGAGGCGATCGGTTCCGGTCTGGACGGGGCGGTGACGGACTGGCTGGCCACCCACCGGCCCTCCGCCGGCAACGTCTATGACGCGGCGCTGGCGGCGTTCGAGCGGCCGCTGTTCGTGCACGCCCTGCGCGAGACGGCGGGCAACCAGCTGCGCGCGGCGCAATTGCTGGGGATCAACCGCAACACCCTGCGCAAGCGGCTGCACGAACTCGACATCGATCCGGCGGATCTGCATCGTTTGTCGTAAGCGGGCGACGTTCTGGCGGAATGCGCCTTGCATTCCTGCAACAGTAGTGTTGTAACGGCGCAACGATGGATGCCGTGCGCAACCTTTCCGACAGGAACCGGGCCTGGCCGCGCTGGTGGCGGCGGGTGCAGATTGCCGCGCGCCGCGCCAACTTCTTCGCGATCATGGAAATTGCCTCGGTTCTCGGCTTTCTGCTGATGACCGGGCTGACCTGGTATCTCGTCGCCGCGCAGGCCAAGCGCGGGCAGATGATGCCGACCGAGCTGACCGCCACCCTGCTGGTCGGCACGCTGGTTCCCGCGATGGCGATCCTGGTGCTGCTGGGGCGCCGCCTGGCGTTGCAGCGCGCGGCCGCGAACAAGGGCGGGGCAGGGCAGCTCCACGTCCGCCTGGTGTTCTTCTTTTCGCTGATTTCCGCCATTCCGACGCTGCTGGTGGTGATCTTTGCCTCGTGGCTGTTCCAGTACGGCGTGGAATTCTGGTTCTCCGACAACTCGCGCGGATTGCTGGAAAACGCGAACAAGCTGGCGCGCGGCTATTACGAACAGACGCAGCGCGACATGGAGTATGAATCGCTCGCGATGGCGGGGGACCTGCGCGATTTCCTCAGCCAGGAGTCGCTCGGCAGCCCGGCGTTTCCGGAATACTATTCGTATCAGGTGGTGCACCGGAAGATCAACGAATCCACCATCCTGCAAAAGGGCAACGACGGCATCCTGCGCAAGGCGGCGTTCGCGCGCGGCGACAACCCCCTGTCCGAGCAGGTTTCCGCCGACATTCTGCGCAAGCTGGACAGCGGCGTGGCCATCGTCACCAGCGCCAAGGCGGACCGGATCGAGGCCGTCACGCCGATCGACCAGCGCGCCGGGATCTATCTCTACACCGCCCGCAAGTCCGATCTGCTGGCCTTCAGCCAGGGCAAGCGCGCGCAGAACATCGTGCTGGCCTATGACGTGCTGACCAAGCGGGCGCGGGTGCTGCAGCTGCAGATCAACGTCGCGCTGTTCGCGGCCTCGCTGGCGCTGGTCGGCCTGTCGATCTGGTTCGCGCTGCGCTTTGCCGACCGGCAGGTGAAGCCGCTCTATGACCTGGTCGATGCCGCGCGCGAGGTGGGGGCGGGCAACTTCTCCATGCGGGTCGAGGGGCGCACCGGGGCGGACGAGGTCGGCCTGCTCAACCGTGCGTTCAACCGCATGACCCAGCAACTGGAGCGCCAGACCCAGGCGCTGGTTGGCGCGAACCAGCAACTGGATGAACGCCGCGCCTTTATCGAGGCGGTGCTGGAATCGGTCACGGCCGGGGTCATTTCCACCAGCAACGCGGGCGAGATCCTGCTGATGAACGGGTCCGCGCAGAAGCTGCTGCTGGAACCCGGCGCGCCCGCGCCGATCGGCGCGCGGCTGGTCGATGTCGCCGCACCGATCGCGCAGCTGATCGACAGCGGCAACAATGGCGGCATTGTCCAATATTCCAAGGGGCCGGAGCTGCTAACCCTCGCGGTCAAGGCAACGCGCGAGCAATCCGGCCACGTGATCACGTTCGAGGACATCACCCGCCAGCTGATCGACCAGCGTCAGGCCGCGTGGTCGGACGTGGCGCGGCGCATCGCGCACGAAATCAAGAACCCGCTCACCCCGATCCAGCTGGCGACCGAGCGGCTGAAGCGGCGCTATCGCAAGCTGATCACCGCCGACGGCGAACTGTTTGACGAGTTGACCAACACGATCATCCGGCAGGTCGGCGACTTGCGCAAGATGGTCGACGAATTCTCGTCCTTCGCGCGGCTGCCCAAGCCGGTGTTCCGGGGCGAGGATCTGGTCGATCTGGCCCGGCAGGCCTTGTTCCTGCAGGAAGTGGCCCGGCCGGAAATCAACTTCACCTTCAACGCCGATACCGGCATCGGCATCATTGCGTGCGACCGGCACCAGGTGGGCCAGGCGCTGACCAACGTGCTGAAGAACGCGACCGAAGCCATCGAGGCCCGCCAGAAGGGCGCCGATGCGGACTATCGCGGGCGCATCCGCGTGACGCTGCGCAATACGGGAGACAGCGTCGTGGTGACCGTGGCCGACAATGGCATCGGCCTGCCGCAGGACCGCGAACGGATCGTCGAGCCGTATGTCACCACGCGGGAAAAGGGTACGGGCCTCGGCCTCGCCATCGTCAACAAGATCGTCGAGGAACACGGCGGCGACATGACCTTTGCGCCGGGCGATCCGGACGGAACAATCGTGACCATGCGTTTCGCACGCGACCCGCTGGGAGAGCGGCGGTCGAGCGAAGCGGCTGAATAGATGCGGGAAAACTGAATATGGCGCTCGATATCCTGATCGTTGATGACGAACGCGACATCCGCGATCTGGTGGCTGGCGTGCTCAGCGACGAAGGCTATGAATGCCGCACGGCTGGCGACAGCACCACCGCGCTGGACATGATCGACCAGCGCCGGCCCAGCCTGGTCCTGCTGGACGTCTGGCTGCACGGCAGCCCGATGGACGGGCTGGAAGTGCTGGACGCGATCAAGCAGCGCGAACCGGAACTGCCGGTGATCATCTTCTCCGGCCACGGCAATATCGACACCGCGGTATCCGCGATCGGGCGCGGGGCGATGGACTTCATCGAAAAGCCGTTCGAGGCGGAGCGGCTGCTGCTGCTGGTCGCCCGGGCGACCGAGACCGAGCGCCTGCGCCGCGAAAACGCCCGGCTGCGCGAAGGGTTCGTCACGTCCGACGAATTCACCGGCAACAGCACCGCGATCAACCAGGTCCGCGCCACTCTGAAGCGGGTGTCCAACACCGGCAGCCGCCTGCTGATCTCCGGTCCGGCCGGGGCGGGCAAGGAAGTGGCCGCGCGGCTGCTCCACAGCTGGAGCCAGCGCACCGGCAATGCCTTCGTCACCGTCAATTCCGCCCGCATCACCCCCGAACGGTTCGAGCAGGAACTGTTCGGTGAGGAGCAGGGCGGCAAGCTGGTGCGCGCCGGTCTGCTGGAAATGGCCGATGGCGGCACGCTCTATCTCGATGAAGTGGCGGACATGCCGCTCTCCACCCAGGCGCGGATCCTGCGGGTGCTGACCGATCAGGCCTTCGTACGGGTTGGCGGGCACCGCCAGATCCGGGTGGACGTGCGGGTGGTGTCTTCCACCGCGCGCGACCTGGAAAAGGAAATCGCCGATAAGCGCTTCCGCGAGGACTTGTTCTACCGGCTCAACGTGGTTCCGGTGACGATCCCCTCGCTGGCCGAACGGCGCGAGGACATTCCGGCGCTGGTCGATCATTTCTTCGCCCGGTTTGCGTCCGACCAGGGGGTTGCCCCGCCGGAAGTCTCGGTCGAGGCGATGGCCGCGCTGCAAAGCTATGAATGGCCCGGCAACGTGCGCCAGCTGCGCAACGTGGTGGAGCGCACGATCATCCTGACCCCGCGCGAACGGCTCGACCGGATCGAGGCGGACATGCTCCCGCCGGAAATCCTGAACGGGCGGATCGCGGGCGATTCCGGCATTTCGGCGCTGATGGGCGTGCCCCTGCGCGAAGCGCGCGAGAACTTCGAGCGGGAATACCTGCGGGTGCAAATCCGCCGGTTTTCCGGGAACATCTCGCGCACGGCGGCCTTCATCGGGATGGAGCGGTCCGCACTGCATCGCAAGCTCAAGCTGCTCGGCATGGTCGATCGGCGCGAGGACGAGGAGGATCTCGACGGGTGAGAAACCGCGGCTGATTCCGCGTTGCAGCATGGCCCGGTTCGGGTTACTCTAGGCTTTCGAATACCGGTTTGCGGGGATTTTCCGATCCGCGCAGCCAGAATGCGAACCGCACAAGCGGTCGCCAACAAGAAGGAGCTGAACCATGACTTCCCGTACGCTGACCGCGCGCCCGCGCCCGCCCAAGCCTGAACCTGAAATCGTCGAACCGGCCGAAGCTGCGCCCGTTCCGATCACCGGCGGCGCCAAGGGCCAGAACCTTCAGGACCAGTTCCTCAACCTGCTGCGCAAGAACAAGGTTCCCGTCACCATGTTCCTGGTGAAGGGCGTGAAGCTGCAGGGCATCGTTACCTGGTTCGACAATTTCTCGATCCTGCTGCGCCGCGATGGCCAGTCGCAGCTGGTCTACAAGCACGCCGTGTCCACGATCATGCCCAGCCAGCCGATTGACGCGGGCCAGTTCAGCAGCGCCGAAGGCGGCAAGAAAGTGCGCCTGTTGCAGGACGTGTTCCTGTCCAGCGTGCGCAGTTCGGGCGTGCAGGTGACGATGTTCCTGGTCAACGGGGTGATGCTGCAGGGCCGCGTGGCGGCTTATGACCTGTTCTGCATGCTGCTGGAGCGCGAAGGCTATGTCCAGCTGGCCTACAAGCATGCCGTTTCGACCATTCAGCCGCTGTCGCCGGTCGACCTGACCGGTGACTGGGACGGCGAGGAAGGCGACGCCTGACCCTCACGTTCGGAGAAGACCTCGAAGGCGAGGTTACGCGCGGTGCCCGTGCGGTGGTGGTCTATCCGGAATTCCGGGTACGCGGCGGCCACGGCACGGACACGGCCGCGCGGCTTGAAGAAGCGCGCGGGCTGGCGCTGGCCATCGGGCTCGAAGTGGTCGATGCCTTCGCGATCCCCATCCGCGAGGCGCGCGCAGGCACGCTGTTCGGGGAAGGGCAGATCCAGAACATCGACGTCGCCTGCAATCAGGGCGATGCGGAACTGGTGATCGTCGATGGTTCGCTCAGCGCGATCCAGCAACGCAACCTGGAAGACAAGCTGAAGCGCAAGGTGATCGACCGGACCGGGCTGATCCTCGAAATCTTCGGGGAACGCGCGGCAACGGCCGAGGGACGTCTGCAGGTCGAACTGGCGCACCTCGACTATCAGGCCGGCCGCCTTGTGCGCAGCTGGACCCACCTTGAGCGTCAGCGCGGCGGCTTCGGCTTCCTCGGCGGACCCGGCGAAACCCAGATCGAGGCCGACCGCCGCCTGATCCGCGACCGGATGGCCAAACTGCGCAAGGAACTGGAACAGGTCCGCCGCACACGCGGGCTGCACCGGTCGCGCCGCGAAAAGGCGCCCTGGCCGGTGATCGCGCTGGTGGGCTATACCAATGCGGGCAAGTCCACGCTGTTCAACCGGCTGACCGGGGCAGGGGTGATGGCGGAAGACCTGCTGTTCGCCACGCTTGACCCGACGATGCGCCGTATCCGTCTGCCGGGCGTGGAAAAGGCGATCCTGTCGGACACGGTGGGCTTCATTTCCGACCTGCCGACGCAGCTCGTCGCCGCGTTCCGCGCCACGCTGGAAGAAGTGACCGCCGCTGATGTGATCGTCCACGTCCGCGACATCGCCAATCCCGATACCCAGGCCCAGAAACGCCAGGTGCTCGACGTGCTGGCCGACCTTGGCCTGCTGGAAGCCGAAGCCGGCGAGCCGACGGTGCCGATCATCGAGGCGTGGAACAAGTGGGACCTGCTGCCCGCCGACCGCGCCGAGGAACTGCGCGAGCAGATTGCCGCGCGCGGCGAAGAGGTGGTCGTGCCGCTGTCCGCGCTGACGGGCGAGGGCTGCGACGATCTGCTGGAAACGGTCGGGCGGCTGCTGACGGCGGGGGCCAAGGTCCACACCTTCGTGCTGCCGGTCAGTGATGGCCAGCGGCTGGCCTGGCTGCATGCCCACGGCGAGGTTCTGTCGGAATCGGACGCCGGTGAGGATGAGCGCGGGCCGCTGCGCCGCTTGCAGGTGCGGCTCGACCCGCGCGAGCTAGGGCGCTTTACCCGGCTCTGATGCCTTGACCGCATCCCACAGCGCGTCCTGCTGATCGAGTGTCAGGCTGGAAAACGCAGTGCCGCGGTCGGTCGCCAGTTGTTCCATCGCGCGAAACCGGCGTTCGAACTTGGCATTGGCTCCGCGCAGCGCGTCCTCCGGGGCAATGCCATAGGCGCGCACGACATTGACCGCCGCGAACAGCAGGTCGCCGGCCTCGTCCAGTCGTTCCGCATCTGTCCCGGCGGCGGCGAGTTCATCGAGTTCCTCGCGGACCTTGGCTGCCGGGGCTGCCACATCGGGCCAGTCAAAGCCCTGCCGCGCGGCCCGCTTCTGCAGCTTTTCCGCGCGCATCAGCGCCGGCAGGGCGAGGGCGACCCCATCGAGCGCACTGGTTGCGCCCTTGGCCGCGCGTTCCTCGGCCTTGAGGCGCTCCCAGCGTTCTTCGCGCGCGTGGTCGTCGCCGGCAGCGTCACCAAAGATGTGCGGGTGGCGCGCTTCCATCTTGGCGCCGATCGTATCGGCCACGGCGGCGAAATCGAATGCGCCGAGTTCTTCGGCCATCCGCGCGTGAAACACGACTTGCAGCAGCAGGTCGCCGAGTTCTTCCTTGAGCGCGGCCAGATCGTTGCGCTCGATCGCGTCGGCAACTTCGTAGGCTTCCTCGATCGTGTACGGCGCGATGGTGGCGAAGGTTTGCGCGCGGTCCCAATCGCAACCGTGCTGCGGATCGCGCAGGCGGGCCATGATCCGGAGGAGGCGGTCGAGTGGCGGCATCGGTTCGGCGGCTCCGTGTTTCTGCTGTTTAGAGAAGACACTATTTCCGCCAAGTAGAGATGTCAC
>VFQS010000931.1_pt1 | contig 28990 bp, 23 predicted proteins | sample 3512361 | NCBI WGS metagenome assembly VFQS01 (sample SAMN10412375, study PRJNA504923) | tailings metagenome | isolation source: Relicate 1 Philex TSF3 active mining | place: Philippines
AAATGTAATCCAACTATCCTCACTACGCAAGCTTTTTTGAATTTTTTTTGAAAAATTCTTGAATACTTACCACCCCCAGAAGGAGCAGAAAGCCGTAAGCCGAGTCTTCCAAAGGAATAGTGGTAATCCGCAACCCTATGAATTCTTGTGGATTATACACTACAATCGGGCTTTCTGTCGCTACACCGGTCAGGATACCGTTACACAATAGAAAGGGGATTAAGATGATCAGATACGCCCGAAAAAACAGGGTACGGTACGTATTCGGTATATATATATAATGGTATAGCAAAAATCCACCTGTAAGAATAAACGTACTGGCTGTATATAGGCGGTCGAGATTCCACAGCGCCGAAAGAAGTAGAATAACTACTAGACCCAAGGATATCCACTTATCATAGGCCTTAAACGGATCCGCCGGGAAATACGCATTGAGGCAGGCATATATAAAGAAACTGGCAAACGGCACGGTCACGAAGAACATCCATTCTTCCCACGGCAGTCCAAGCAATCGGCGGCCTGTAATATATAGATCGTTGAATCCCCACACACCGAGCCAGCCGAAGTATGCGTCCCACACAATAAACAACACCGCCATAATACCTATGGCCGGAAACAGGCTGCGCCAATAGCTAAAATACCGGACGCGTGCATCGAAACTGAGGAGGAAAACAGGTACGAAAGCGAATAGGTGGATATAGCTGTATGCCCACTTAGTCTCTAAAAGCGAGATTTTGCCTATTCCTTCTACTGAATAATCCAGATTAGAACCGGATACCGGGCCTGAGAGCCAAAGTATTCCCGTGGCGAGAAATGGCCAGAGAAAGAGCACCCATCTCAACCCGCTCAACTCAAAAATGGCTTTCCTCTCCACTTACAGTAAGTTAAGGCTGCTCCTTACTGCAGAGCTAAACAAGAGGAGCATTTTTTTTCCATCATTGACCCGGATACGCTTTTTCTTGACCTGGTGCGCAGGTTCCGCGATAATTGTTTTGAACAAGTTGGTATAATATACATACGCGAGATACACCCCGAAGCGGACACCTTTAGGCAACTGAGCAATCCCCGTGAGGGCAAAATCGAAATCCTTTTTGATATCTGCTTCTATCGTCTTTTTGTCTTCGTTCGTGAAGTGGGTAAAATCAACCCCCGGGAAATATACCCGCCCGCGGTCGTCGAAGTCGCTTTTCATGTCCCGCAGAAAATTGATTTTCTGAAATGCCGAACCCAAAGCACAAGCTGGTTCTTTGAGATGTTGGTACATCCCTTCGTCTCCTTCGCAGAACACGCGCAGGCACATTAGACCCACCACTTCTGCGGATCCGTAGATATATTTTTTATACAAATGCTCCTCGTAAGAAGCATGGTGGAGATCCATTTCCATACTCTCGAGAAAAGCATCTATCAGTTCAGGTTCGATTTTATAGGTATTTACCGTTTGCTGAAAGGACTGCAATACCGGGTTCAGACTTATTCCCTCTTCAATCGCCTGGTAGGTTTCCTGTCGAAAGCGATCGAGCAGTGATTTTTTAGGGAAGTCATGAAACGTATCCACTATTTCGTCAGCGAAGCGCACAAATCCGTAAATAGCGCAAATAGGAGCTCGGAATTTCCGATCGAAGACACGGATACCGAGGGAAAAAGAAGTGCTGTAGCGCTGCGTGATGAGCTGGCTGCACTCTAAGCATGTTTGGTTGTACAATTCGAGCATAGTGGTGATTGGGTGTTTGTGGTAAAATCTTAGGGGAATAATTTTTGGATCTCTTTGGCCACCACTTCGCCTGATATCAGAGAAGGGGGCACACCTGGGCCAGGTGTGGTAAGCTGGCCCGTATAGAAGATATTCCCTACCTTTCTACTGCGCAGCTTGGGTTTGAGGAAGGCTGTCTGCAGCAAGGTATTTGCCAACCCGTACGCATTACCTTTGAACGCATGGTAATCGCGGATAAAATCCTGGTGGGCATACGAACGCTTGTACACGACATGTTCTCTTATATTCTGGTTAGTATGCCGCTCCAATCGCCCCATCACGATATCGTAGTACTTTTCCCTCAACTCGTCATTATCTTCCAAGCCCGGTGCCAATGGAATGAGTACAAACAGGTTTTCCATGCCCTCAGGTGCGACAGAAGAATCGGTTACCGAGGGCACACTCACATAAAACAGGGGCTTGGAGGGCCATCGGGGTTCATCATAGATTTCGACGGCATGTGCGTGGAAATCTTCATCGAAAAACAGATTATGGTGGTGCAGGTTTTCCAACTTTTTCCCTACCCCCAGGTAAAAAAGCAGGGAAGAAGGTGCCATAACGCGTTTTTCCCAATACTTTTTTGAGTACTGACGATAGGGGGGCTCCAATACTTCCTGTTCAATGTGGTGATAGTCCGCACCTGCAACCAGTACATCGCAATCAAACGCCGCATCCTGCGTACATACCTGCGTAGCACGGCCACTCGTCATTTTGATTCGTTTCACTTCCTGCCCAAAGTGAAACGACACCCCTAATTCCTGTGCCAGCGACACCATGCCTTCCACGATTCGGTGCATACCTCCCATAGGATACCAGGTCCCCAGCTTGATATCTGCATAATTCATCAAACTGTACAGCGCGGGGGTATTTTCGGGAGTCGCGCCCAGAAAAAGTACGGGAAACTCCAATAATTGGATTAGCTTTTCATTTCGGAACAGCTTTCTCAAATAGCCCGACATGGAACTGAACATCTGGAGCTTGAAAAGGCTTTGCAAGATTCGGATATCTGCGAATTCCAGGATAGAGTGGCTGGGCTTGTGGACAAACTCCGCCATACCTACTTCATATTTGTATGCAGCCTCCTTTAGAAAACGCGTTAAGTTTTTGCTACTCCCGGGTTCATAGTGTTCGAACATAGCATACAGCTCATCCAAACTAGCCGGCACGCTCATTACATCGCCCTTACCAAAAGTGATGGTATAAGATGGGTCAAGGCGAACCAAATCGTAGTAATCTGATACTTTTTTGCCAAAAACGCCGAAGAAGCGCTCAAATACATCGGGCATCCAATACCAGCTCGGCCCCATGTCAAATACGAACCCATCCGTTTTCATAACACGGGCGCGCCCGCCCGGCGTCGTATTTTTTTCCAGTACAGTTACTTCATATCCCACCGAAGCCAGGTGGCAAGCTGCCGAAAGTCCCGCGAAACCAGATCCGATGACTACAATTTTCTTTGCCAATCCAGGGAATTTTATGTGCGAAAGATGGATTCAAAACAGCACTTCCTGCCTTTTGTTTAAAAAGCAACGACGGATGTCGCCCAAATAGAAAGGGGTACCCGGCGCTGTAGCCCCAAGTGAAACCTAAATTTGCCCAAGGCCCCGGTATCCCCCTACTTTTCTGCTGTCCAGGCTGTGTACCCTCCTTTCAGGTCATAAATTTTCTTGAAGCCCATTTCTTTTAGGATGAGGCTGGCGTTGTGGCTCCGCCCTCCTCTTCGGCAATACACCGCTACCGGCTTATTTTTATCCAGGCCGGCTACTGCTTCCTTGAAGCCCGCCGCTTCCACGTCTATATTGGCGGCTCCTTCGATATGGCCTTGTGAAAATTCTCCCGGTGTACGTACGTCAACCAGCTGTACCCCTTTTTTGTCTATCGCTTTTTTAAAGTCGGAAACAGCCAGTACCCGAACTGCGTCCGCACCCTTCCCTTGGGCACCTCCACCGGCCTGGCCGGTACAGGAAGCTACTACTCCAAAGAACATCAGCGCAAAAATCACCTTTTTCATAATCTACTTTTTTAAAAAAAACAATACTTATGTAAAATAGGAAAAATACGCAAATCGAATATCTATTTTTGCGTCCCCGCTTTGAGAAAAACCTAAAAGTACTCTTATTGGTTTTCTATCCGTGAAACAACAGGAACAACTACTCCATCTTTTCAAACAGGATTCTCGAATCCTCAAGATGCTGGGCGATCTACAAGACAATCCGGCGAGCCGCATCCTTTTATCTGGCATCGTTGGATCCCAGGATGCATTTGTTATAGCTGGTCTGTACAGCGCAAAGCCAGCCCCTTTTCTGATTATCGCAGAAGACCGGGACGCTGCTGCGTACCTGCAGAACGATCTCGCAGGTTTGCTGGAAAAGAAACCGGTTCATTTTTTTCCCGATTCTTTTAAAAGGCCCGGTTTCTTTGAGGAAATCAATCCTACTCATGTACAGATGCGGGCAGAGGTAATTCACTCCCTGGCCGTCAGCAGATCAGCGGGTGAAATCCTGGTCACCTACCCGGAAGCCCTCTTTGAGCAAGTCCTTTCTCCCAGTGTACTGCAATCCAATCGATTAGATATAGCTATAGGAGAGCAACTGAGCATAGAAGACATGAGTGCGTTCCTCGTGGATTTTGGCTTCTCCATGGAAGACTTCGTCTTTGAGCCTGGGCAGTTTTCTGTGCGGGGAGGCATCGTTGATATTTTTTCCTATGGCAACGAACTGCCCTATCGCATCGAGCTCTTTGACGTCGAGGTGGAAGCTATCCGCACCTTCAATCCTTTGACCCAGCTTTCCATGCAAAACATACAGCGGATATCTATCATCCCGAATATCAACAAAGGGTTCCATAAAAAAGATAAAGTCTCGTTCTTCAGCATTCTCCCGCCTGGAAGCATCATTTGGATAAAATCACCGGGCATGCTGTCGGATAAACTCGACGCTTGTTTTGAAAAAGCGGAGGCATTTGCCAAGACTATTTCTATCCTGGACGAGAGTGAAATTGCAGGGCTTTTTCGGGAAAAACCCTTTTTATCCTCTAAACAAGTATTACAGGACATTCTCAGTAAGCCACTGATTTCTTTTCAGCAGGGATTGCCGGGTATTTCCAGGACTATTTCTTTCAATACCAAGCCCCAGCCTAGTTTCAACCGAAACTTTGACCTGCTCATCCAGGCCTTGAATGACAACACGAAACAGCGGATTGAAAATTTTATTTTCTCCGATAGTGCCCGTCAGATTGAACGTTTTTATGCCATTTTTGAAGATCTAAACGCGCACGTTCAGTTCCAGCCTATACCCCAAACGATTCGGGAGGGCTTCACCGACCCCGACCTCAAAATCGCCTGTTACACGGATCATCAAATTTTTGAGCGTTTCCACCGCTACAAACTCCGCCAGGGCTTCAGTAAGGATCAGGCCCTCAGCCTTCGGCTGTTGCGAGATTTGCAGCCCGGTGACTTTGTCACGCATATTGACCACGGCATTGGAAAGTTCTCCGGGCTGGAAAAAATCAATATCAATGGCCATGTCCAGGAATCTGTGCGACTGATTTATAAAAACAACGACATGCTGTACGTCAGCATCAACTCCCTGCATAAAATCGCCAAATATACCGGGCAGGAGGGAACCCCGCCCCAGTTGAGCAAACTCGGATCCGATGCCTGGAAAAACCTAAAAAACAAAACCAAAAAGAAAGTAAAAGACATCGCCGGGGAGCTCATAAAGCTGTATGCCAAACGCAAGGGCGCACCCGGCTTTGCGTTTTCTCCCGACGGCTACCTCCAGGCTGAACTCGAGGCATCTTTCATATACGAAGACACCCCCGACCAGCTCAAGGCAACCAACGATGTCAAGGATGATATGATGAAACCGTATCCCATGGATCGGCTCATCTGCGGGGACGTGGGCTTTGGAAAGACGGAAGTAGCCATGCGGGCAGCTTTCAAAGCGATTTCCGACGGAAAACAGGTCGCTGTGCTGGTACCCACCACCATCCTTGCCCTGCAGCACTATAAAACATTCTCCGAACGCCTCAAAGCATTTGACCTGCGCATTGATTTCCTGAATCGCTTCCGTTCGGCCAAAGAGAAAAAAGCCGTACTGGAAAATCTGAAGGATGGAAAAATAGACCTTATCATAGGAACCCATGCGCTTTTGGGTAAAGAAGTAGCCTTCAAAGATCTCGGATTGTTGATTATTGACGAGGAACAAAAATTTGGGGTCAGCGCCAAAGAAAAATTGCGTACCCTCAAAGTCAACGTAGATACCCTCACCCTGACCGCTACGCCTATACCCCGCACCATGCAGTTTTCTCTGATGGCCGCACGAGACCTATCGGTTATCCGCACCCCACCGCCCAACCGACAGCCCATCCATACCGAAGTTCGGCCTTTTGACGAAGCACTCATCCGAGATGCTATATACTATGAAGTAAACCGGGGCGGTCAGGTATTTTTTGTACATAACCGGGTCAAAAACCTCCCCGATATTGCCGCCATGGTACGCAGCCTCTGTCCCGACGTCTCTGTAGGCACCGCACATGGCCAAATGGACCCCGAAGATTGGGAACAAGCTCTGGTGCGCTTCATTGATCGGGAGTACGATGTCTTGATTTGTACAAACATCATCGAAACCGGGTTAGATATCCCCAACGCCAATACCATGCTGATCAATAACGCCCACCAGTTTGGCATGAGCGACCTACATCAGTTGCGGGGCAGGGTCGGCCGCTCCAATAAAAAAGCCTTCTGTTATCTGTTCAGTCCCTCATTGTCCACCCTGACCACGGATGCCCGCAAGAGACTCCGCACCCTGGAAGAATTTTCAGACCTCGGGAGTGGATTTCAAATTGCCATGCGCGATTTGGATATCCGGGGAGCGGGGAACCTCCTCGGTGCTGAACAGAGCGGGTTCATTGCCGACATAGGGTATGAAACCTATCAAAAAATATTGGAAGAAGCCGTTCAAGAACTAAAAGAAAACGAGTTCCGGGGCTTGTTTGAAGAGGAGCTCAACAAAAAATCATACCAGTACATACGCGACGTACAAATAGATACGGACGTAGAAATGCACATACCCGATACCTACGTCAGCAGTATACAAGAGCGCTTGAACCTATATACGGAACTCGATAAAATCGAACAAGAAGACCAGGTAGCCACGTTTAAAACACAGCTCCGAGATAGGTTTGGCAGGATTCCGGCACCTGTCAGCGAACTGTTTGAAGGGCTCCGCCTCCGCTGGTTTTGCCGCCGTTGGGGTATTGAGCGCATCATCTTAAAGAACGACAAGCTGCGCGCCTATTTCATCGAAAATCCACAGTCGCCATTTTACGAAAGCACGGCATTCAAGCATATCCTTGCGCAAGTAGCCAGCAGAGGTCCAAAAACCGGGATGGCGCTGAAACAGTCCGGAAACAAGCTCTTGTTGGTGAAAGACGAGGTACGGGGGCTCAAAAAAGCCCTGGAGGACCTGACAGTACTCCTGGAAGCTGATTGAGTTAGCGGACCGATCTAATAGATTTATTGCGAGGGGGATCATCAAGGGGTCAAAAATGCCCTTTTCTTCCCACCTCGCTGACCCCTCGCAACAAGTCTAATGATTATGGAACAGCCGCAGTGCCTCTTCCTCCATACTTCTCATCCTGGACTGTTCTTCTTCCGACTTATCGCCAAAACCACACAAATGCAAGACGCCATGGGCCATGACCCGGGATAACTCTTCCTGGAAAGAGACTCCGTACGTCCGGGCATTTTCGCGAACGCGGTCAATACTGATAAAAACATCCCCTTCTATGGTCGGATAGTCCTGGTAGGGGAACGTTATGATATCGGTCAAGGTATCGTGGTGCAGGTATTCCACATTGAGCTTATGGAGATACGCATCGCTGCAAAATATGAAGTTGAGAAAGGAGAGCAGGCCGCCGTGGTGATGCACGGTACGCTCGATCCAGGATTGAAAGACGATTTGGTCAGAGAGGGTAAAGTCGATATCTTCCGAGTAAAACCGGACAGGTTCTGAGGGTTCTTCTAGAGAATCCAGGTCAAAAAAGTCCTCTTCGTCGTGGCTCATAGTTTGAATTCCATTTCTACGGTTCGCCCATTGTCTTTGAAATGGATACAGTCTGAGAGTTCCCGCATGACCAGTACACCGCGGCCGCCGCATTTGGTGAGATTTTCGGGTGCCGTGGGGTCTGGCAGGTTTTTATAGTCGAAGCCTCTGCCCTCATCGCTTACACAAATAGACAGGCAGTTACATTGTTTCCGCAGGTGGATTTTGACATTTTTGGAGGCATCCTGTCTATTTCCGTGGACAATGGCGTTGGTAACTGCTTCGGTCAAGCTAATCAGTATATTGGGATACAAATCAGGGCTGATCCTGTACCGGGATACGATAGTATCCACATAGGTGCGTACTTCAGCCACGTTTTCCAGGTTCGACGGTAATTTTAACATAACCTTTTTACCTAAATCTTAAAAACCATACAAATATATGCCTATTGGGCTCGTCTGTCAAGGGCAAAGAAAGGTTCCTTGAAGAGCCCCGTTTGAGGTCTTATTTAGAGTTTCCCTTCAGCGTATTGAAATACCCTTCTACCAGTGATTTATAGTATGGCTTAAGCGTAGGGGACACCATTTTGTACTGTTCTACTTCTGCTTTGCGCTTTCGGATGTATTCTTCCAGAGCGGGGGGCATTTTTCGTTGGAGGTCTTTAGCGACTTCCGACTTCCGTTTTTCGTCGAATTCCTGTTGGCGTTCTGCTTCTTCATGTTCGAGGAGGCGGGACACGATGTCCTGTTGCCGCTTGAGCATTTCATTTGTCAGGCGCTTGTTGACGAGATCTATTTCGGTTTTGTCCATTTGATCGATTAGTTCCTTAAGACCTTGATTACCCCCTTTGCCCTGTTCCTGGAGTTTCCGCTGTTTTTCCTGGAGTGCTTTGCGCATAGCAGCCTGTTTGGCTGCCATTTGGGCAAATTCTTTGGCGGAGGGGGTCTCGCCACCATTTTTCTGCATTTGGTCGCGCATCTGGCGCATTTCGTTGTTCAGCTTTTGCTGCCCTTCCGAGATTTTATCCTGGGGTTGCCCGCCTTTATTTTGAGGGACGGTACACATTTGCGCACCGGCCATCATCCGGGACATTTGCTGCTGCATCTGGTTCATGACTTCGCTGAGCATGAGGGCAAGGTCATTGAGATTTTTCATGGTGCGTTGCTGATGGTCAGCCGCCTGGAACTTGCGGCGTTCCTCGAGATCTTCCAGGCTATAGCGCATGTTTTCTTTGATATCCGATACTTTGGAAGTAATAAAAGACTCGATTTGGAATACCCGTTTCGAGAGTGCCTGGAGGCTATCTTCCACGAGGCGGAAATCGTCTTTTATTTTGAACTGTTCCTGTACCAGTTCCACATAGCGCGGCGTATTGATTTCCGTTTGCTCCATCTTTTTCACCAGGTCTTCCTGTTCAAAAGAGAGGCCTACCAGATTTTCGAGGAGCTGGCGCAGGGCCTGCATATCTTCCATCATCTGCTGCATTTCCCCGGATTGCATCTGCATTTGCATATTGTTGGACATCTCCTTCATTTTCTGCGCTGCATTTTTCTGCGACTGGGCGGCCTTCTGGTTTTTGTTTTGGTCCAGGTTCATTTTGCTTTCGTTGATATCCCTTTGGATATCCTGCATTTCCTCTTCCGGTTTACCGAGGTTTTTAGAGTTTTCCAGTTTCTCATTTTTCTCCTCGATTTCCTTCATGTCCTGTTTGAACTCTTGGAATTCTTTGTCTAAGGCTTCCTGTTTTTGCTGAAGTTCTTCTCGTGTATCCTCTCCTTTTCGGGTTTCTTCGCTCAGTTTTTCCTGTTTATCCCCTAGTTCGGAAAGTTTTTCCATAGCCTTATTCAGTTCCTGTTCCAGCTCGAGTTGTTTGAAGAGTTCGAGCAGGCGGTCGAGTTCCATTTCTGTTTCTTCATCCTGGGACTGCATTTTTTCCATCATATCCAGGGCCTCGTCCTTTTCCATTTTTTGGAGCATTTCCTCCAATTGCTCCATGAGCTTTTGCATCTCCTCGCTCATAGCTTCCTGGAAGAGTTTTTCGAGTTGTTCCTCCTTTTGCTCTACGGTTTCGCTCTGCTCCTCGGAGAGTTCTTCCTGGGTTTCGCGATTTTCGTCGAATGCTTTTTTAGCCTCTTCGATTTGTTTCTGCAGTTCTTTCTGCCTTTCGAGCAACTTTTCCAGCTCCTTTCGATTTTGCCAACTCAGTTCTTTTTCCTGGAGCAATTTTTCCCGCATTTTTTTCATCTGTTGCTGTACTTTCCGGGATTCTGAGAGGGCATCTTTGAGATTTTCCTTGATTTCGTCATCATTTTTCTCTGCGATGGCCTCAAGTTCTTTCACGGTAGGCATCGCATAGGACATGAGGTTTGTCCTGGAAGCTTTCGGGCCGCTGACTCCATCGTTATCATAGACTTCGAAGTAGTAGATTACCTCATCCCCTGGGGAGAGACCTATCTCGCGCAGATCAAAGGCATATTCGAATCCAGCCTGCTTACCGCCAGGACGGGAAATGGGTATATTGACCAATTCTTCCTGTTTACCGCCCTCTTTTCGGATCCGGTAGTTGAAACTGATGCTGCGAAGGCCATAGTCGTCTGAACATTCCCCGACAAAGTACTGTACCCGCACATTGGAACTATCGAGGAAACGCTCTGCATTGATGTTGGGATACTGGTCTGGGACTACCGTGATGGAATAGCCCACCGAGTCTCCTTTCGGCAGGTCTCGATTTGAAAAAAAGAGGCGATACAGCTCGTCCTTCATCACTTTACGAGAGAAGCTGAACAGCTCGTCACCGAAGCGTTCAGCTGGCGAAGCAGCCGTATTCCCAGAGAACCAAAGGCGGATTTCGTCTGTGTATTGCGCCTTGAACACCCAGTTGACCCGTGTACCCTGGGGCAATATTAAGTCGCCTGTATTTTCCAGCGCTTCGTCTTTCCTGCCGATATAATCGGGATAATTCAATTGCACTTCGAAAGATGCCAGATTGGGTTTGCGCAGCACCTTGAGTTCGTATTTTCTGGATTCCACGCCGGCTGCCATAAGGCGGAACGACACGTCTTCCTGGACATTTTTGAACAGGTAGGAAAACGAGTCCACTCCCTCCTTTGACAATCTATACTGATACCCATTGATTTCAATGAACGCTTCGTTGGGAAGCTGGGTACCTTCGACCGCGATGGGCAGGGAAAAGTCTTCGTATTGAACTACCCGGAGTACTGCTTCGTCCAGTGCGAACGAGAAGGGAGCGGGCCTGAGAAACTCTTTGGAGTTGTAAATGAGCCGGTGAGCAGATTCCTGGATTACGCTGGGGGCAGCCAGCAACAGTACCAGCAATACCAGCAGGGGGGGCAAGGCGTAGCGGAGGTATTTTTTATTTTGGTTCAGGTTGATGGCCGATTTAAACGGCAGCAAGCGGATTTCCTCGGTCTTTTGGTTGATTCCCGCCAGTATCAGTTCTGTTTCGCCGGATTGTTCAGATTGCTGTTTGAGTTGCAGGATATTCAGGAGCTTATCCTTGACGCCGGCGAAATGATCTCCAATAATGACTGCTGCCTGCTCGTGGCTGATGGCTTTCCCCAGGCGAAAATAGCGCAGCAACGGGTCCAGTACCCAGTACCCGAGGGCCAGGGCACTCGTTCCCACAAAGGAAAAAAAGAGAATCTTTCGGCTTGTCGTTCCGAAGTAAAAGAAGTACTCCAACAGGCTACCTGCCAGAAAGAGGCCGAGGATAAGTCCTATACTATACAAAGAGCCTTTCAGCAGGCGGTTCACATAGTACTTCCGTATGAACTCATCCAGTTTCTGAATCAATAGTTGGTAGTTATTTTGAACAGCCATAGGAGGCAAATTTTACAGGCCTAAAAAATATGGAGTTCCCTTTGCGAACCCTTTATTTACGGGGTGTGATGTCGAGCTGTTGATAAATAGACTTGAGTTCCGGATTCTTTTCGAAGGTTTTAATCTCTTCGATCATACGGCTCAAGTCGGATACCCTTTTATCTAAAACCGTTTTTTCGTTTGTCTGTTTGGCACCTTCGGCCTGTTCCATAAAAATACTCCGCAAATCATTGAGGGCCTTGGTCGCTCCCAACCGATGCCAGGGAGAATAACCCTCATCCAGGGCCATGGTGCGCAGGGTATTCACGGCCGCTGAAAGATAAGGCTCGCCGAGGCTGTACGCTACTTCCTGATAGTTTCCTATAAACAGGATAGCGTCGAAAGTATTGATTCTTTTAAAGTTTTTTTCAAAAAAGGCAAGCCGGCCCGCAAGGGGATTTTCTCGATATATTGTGCTGATTGCCAGTAAAATACTTTCATTTTGTTCGTTTTCCAATTTAGCGGCATACTCCAATCCGGCCTGGGGGTCGGACTGATGCAGTACTTCCAGGGCTACGCCTACGACGTTGAAAGAGGAGTCCTGCGTAAGGAGTTTTTTAGCCGATTCCAGTGCGAGACGCTCATTCAGTTCGCTCAGCCGCACCAGGGCGGAGGCGCGTACTTCGGAGTGCGCATCCCTTTCCGCCATTTCTTTTAGCAAATCCTCCATACCCGACGCCGTTTTTTCATCGAGGCTGCCAATAGCCATCGCGCGAATTACCCAAAAGGTATCCTTTGCGGCGAGAGGGAGTAGTTCTTTTACACGAGGACTTTCCAGTTCGAGGAGATCGTTCAAGGCGCCGTAGCGATCCAGAAAGCGGGGGGCGTTTCGAAACTGGAAGACCAGTTCGTCCTCCGTTCGGTTGTCTTTGATTTCCGCCAACAGCATGTGCTCTGCATCGAAGTTGATCAGGTCTGGTCTTTGTGCTATAGGGAGCCGGATGGTTTGCACGCGCTCATTGACTCGGGCCGGATACCGGCTCACTTTTCCTGCCGCATAAATATCTATTTGAACCGGGAGGTCGAAGATGGGGGGATTCCGGTCCGGGTTTTGAAGTTGTTCTACCCGGATGAGTGCTTCCTTTGTATTTTCATCGTAGCCATACTGGATATCCAGCTCCGGATGTCCCTGGTTAAAGTACCACTGGTTAAAAAACCAGTTCAGGTCCTCGCCGCTCACCTCCTCCATTTCGAGGCGAAGGTGGTGTGCTTCCACCGAGGAGAACGCGTATTTGGTTAGGTAGCGGTTCAGCGCTGTGAAAAACGCCTCATCGCCCACATATTTGCGCAGCATGTGCAAAACGGCACCACCTTTATTGTAGCTATGCGCATCGAACATAGCTTCGTCGTTGTCGTACCCGAAATGGATCAGGGGGTGCATTTCCTCCGGGGAGGAAGCCAGATACCCTGCCCATTCCTCCGAGAGATGAAAATCGGCCGCATCGCGGCCATACTTATGTTCGAACCAGAGGTATTCGCTGTAGTTGGCGAATCCTTCATTCATGGTGAGGTTAGCCCAGCTTTCGCAAGTCACCAAATCCCCGAACCAGTGATGGAACATTTCGTGTGCGACGATTTTATCGTTGGGGTCATCAATCAGATCCCGGCTGTGTTTTTGGATGAATTCGCCAAATACGACAGCCGTGGTATTTTCCATGGCCCCGGACACATAATCCCGCACGATGATTTGGGAGTACTTCTGCCAGGGGAAGGGCACTCCGAGCTTATTGGAAAAAAACTCCAGCATCTCCGGAGTGTGGCGAAAGATATCGCGGGCCGAGGCGGCGTAAGCTGGTTCTACATAATAGGCGATTTCTTTATCCCGCCAGGAATCTTTTACGACGGCAAAGTCGCCGATGGCCAGCATAAATAGATAGGGTGCGTGGGGCATGTCCATACGCCAGTAGTCCGTTCGCATCCCGTTGGGGCGTTTCTCTTGTGAGACCAGTATCCCGTTGGAAAGCGTTTTATAGATATCCGGAACCGTCAGGAACATTTCCTGAGTACAGCGTTCGTTGGGTTGGTCAATGACCGGGAACCAGCGGGAGTTCCAGGATGTTTCTCCTTGGGTCCATATTTGGGTGGGCTTTCCCTGTTCTTCCCCCCTTGGATTGATAAAAAACAGACCCTGGTCGGAGGTGATGGCACTGCTCCCCCCTTCTGCTTTGGGCCTGGCGACATATTCCAATTCGACCTGATAGCGCTCGTTGCGGTTGAACGCTTTTCCCAAATCAATAGTGATGCGTTCGCCATTGTAGTCGTACTGGAGTGCTTGCTGTCGGCCCGGAAGACCGACGTACTTCCATTCAAAGCCTTTTGCGTCCAGTACCAGCGATTGAGCGGGGTGAAAATAGGGTTTCAAATCCAGTACGGCCCGACCGTACACTTCTTCCTTTTCAAAGTTGAAACCCAGTTCGAGGCGCACATGCAGCAGGTCGTGGGTTCTTTTCCCACTTGGGTTGTACACCGGCAGGCTGTATTCTTCCTGCGTTCTGAGGGCATTGGGTTTCGGGCCTTCCACCTGGATAGTATCCAGCGTGCGTTGTTCCAAGCCGCTCTTACCATCCTTTGCCATTTGGGTGGGAGCAGCACAGGCGGCCATCAGGAAAGCACAGGCACCAATAATCAGCGAGGTCTTGTTCATGTTAGCAAGAGAATTTTTTGTCCATTACCACGAAACCTATACCCGACACAATATCCTCTAAACCGGAGCATCGGATAAGGATCAGGCTTATCGCGAGAGGGGTTATTCAGGGGGCTACCAAGTCCTTTTTCCCTGGTGGAAACCCTCGTAGCGAGTAGATTAGACTTGTTGCGCGGGGGATCATCAAGGGGTCAAAAAGGCCCTTTTTCGCCCACACTGTGCCTTTTTTCGGTCATATAGCACCGCTATACTCCCTCAAAAAGACTTCGTGTGGACAAAAAATGACTCTTTTTTCCCTCCTCGCTGACCCCTCGCAACAAGTCTAATCTTGTTTTCTGTATCCGGTGATTGTTTCGCGTCATTTTTTTTCCGGAGATATTGCATTCAGGAAGTCCTCCAATAGCTTATTAAAAGTTTGCGGATGCTCCATCATGGGAGCGTGTCCGCACTCCTCGATAAAAAACAACTGGGCATGGGGAATGAGTTCCTTGAATTTTTCGCCCACAAAGGGGGGCGTTATAATATCCTGCTTGCCCCAGACCAGCAAGGTGGGGGCCTTAATTTCGTGAAGTTTGTCAGAGAGGTTGTGGCGGATTGCAGATTTTGCAGTGGCCAGTACCCGGATCGCCTTATTGCGATCGTTTACCGTATCAAACACCTCATCTACGAGTTCCTTTGACGCCATTTCCGGGTTATAGAAGGTCGCTTCCGTTTTTTGCTTGATGAACTCATAGTTACTGCGGGGGGGAAAGCTGCTGCCCATAGCGTTTTCGAACAACCCCGAACTACCGGTCAAGATGACAGAAGCAATCTTTTCAGGATGTGCGAGGGCAAAAAGTATGGCGATATGCCCTCCCAGTGAATTGCCTAGTACATGGACTTTTTCAAAGCCCATGTATTCCACAAATTCCGATACGTGTTCCACAAGGCCGGAAACGGATACTTTGCGCAGCGGCATTTCATACATGGGGAGGATGGGCACTACCACATTTCGCCTGGCACCAAAGTACGACAGGATATCTTCGAAGTTGCTCAATGCTCCAAAAAGCCCGTGTAGAAGCAGGAGCGGCTCTTTGTCCTCCCCTGTTGCTATAAATTTAAACTTCCCTTCTGAACGAATTGCGTATTCCATCTAGTTTCCCCCATGGCACGCGCTTTGCGCAATGCCTTTATAAATGACATGAAATAAAACCCTTTTGCAAAAGTAGCTTTTTTCCCCATAAGAGCGTATTCAGGATTTTCCCGCCCGTTCAAAAATGGTTCGTTATTCGCTATTTCCCCTCTTTTTGAAGAGCGGTGACCCCGGTCTGGTTCATCAGTCTTGTTGCGGGGGGAATCATCAAGGGGTCAAAAAGGCCCTTTTTCGCCCATACGGTGCCTTTTTTCAGTCATATAGCCAGCGTAGACTCCCTCAAAAAATCTTCGTATAGACAAAAGAGCACTCTTTCTTCCCTCCTCGCTGACCCCTCGCGACAACTCTAATAATTTTGGTATTATCTTTGTATAATTCAGAAAATATACATTGTTTTGCAATGGATTAAAAAAACGCCAAAAATATTTTCATTAATCAAATTTTTACAAACATGCGTCTCGTACTCAAATCGCTGATAGTACTGCTTTCCCTGGGCCTTGTCTCCTCTTGTGTTTCCAAGAAAAAATACGATGAGCTGGCTGCCAGCAAACAGCAGAGCGATGCTGCCCTCGCCGATACCCAAAAGCGCGTGAAGGCCCTCGAACAGGACAACAGCACCCTCAAATCTGAAATGGAAGCCGAAAAGACCCGCCTCAATGGGGAACTTTCCAGCCTGCGCAAAGATTTGGACGCCACGCGCGGCCAGATGAGCTCTGTTCAGGAAAAACTGAACATGACCCAGGCCGAACTCAATAAAATTAAGGATGAAATCAACGGCATTTTTGCAGCGTACGAAAAAAGCGGCCTGAAGCTGGAAGAACGGAACGGTTCATTCTACGTAATGACCTCTCCGATCAACTACCGCAGCGGCTCTTACAGCCTCACCAAGGCTGAAAAGCAGGCCCTTGCAGAGCTCGCCATGACGCTGAAGAACAATCCCGCCGTCAAAATCCAGATCGAAGGCCACACGGATAACGTGAAAGTCAACCCCGGCGCTTCGTATCAGGACAACTGGGAACTCTCCGCACGCCGTGCCTTAGCCGTAGTTCGCGAACTGGTAAAGAAAGGTGCTTCTCCGAGCCAAGTTTCTGTAGCCGGCCGTGGCGACACCATGCCCAAAGCAGAGAATACCTCCAAAGATGGCAAAGCTCAAAACCGCCGTACGGAAGTAAAAATCGATCCCGCCCTCAAAAGCATCATGGACGCTGCTAAGAAAAATTAAGCGCCCTCCCTTGTAAAGTTCGTACAAGGCAAAAAAAAGCCGGTCCAAAAGATGGACCGGCTTTTTTTTGCCTTGTACGAACCTCTCTTATCGTTTCACGATGGTAAAGACTCGGTCGTATCGCAGACCGGTAAATATGCCTATCGCGTTGGCGGTGCCCTTGAGATTGGATAAAATCGTACTGGGCTGGGCAAAAGGGTTTCCATTGGAAGAAACAGCGCCCTGTACACTTTGCAGATACCGAAAATAAGGCTCTTCAAGGTGGTAAATCGTATTGATGAGCGTATCCCCTTCTGCAAAATCATAGCCGGTACCAAAGACAAATACGTCCTGTACAAAACGGTCGTCAGACGAGAAATCCTGTTCGGGAACACGATTCAGGTTGCCTCGGTGCAACACCCTGCGATAGTAGTTCACCTCGCCTGGTCGGTCGGTAAAATAGGTCAAAGCCCTTGCCAAGGTATCTTTTTCTTTGAACTCTACCACCACGCTGTCTATGCCAACCCGTACCGGAATACGCGCACTGGCTTCTATTGTTCTTCCGTCGGCCGTCAGGATATCGAGGTAAAACGCCTGGGTAGTGTCCAGGGGCACTGTCTCCGGGGAGAGATAGTTGTAAAAGCGCTGGCTCTCCGGATCTACGCCCAGGCGGTTAGTCAGTTTGATCGTCTTGTTGCCCTGCCGGATACTGACTTGTGCCCCGTTGACCAAAATCCCCTGCAAGTATGCCAATACACTATCTGGTTTGCCCGGCAACAGGTCGAAATAAGCCGTGCTGCGGGTAAGGGTGAGGCGATACGGTTTCCCCGGTTCCAGATAACATTCCAAAGCGATCTGGCCCCCGTACTCCGGGAGTTCGATTTCGATTTCTTTTTCCAGGTTGCACGCAACCAACAAAGGCAGCAACAGCCAAAGCGACTGCTTCCAGAAGCCCGTTCTCATAGCACTTCGTTTTAAAATTTAAAATTCCAGGTAAACGCGGGGAGGATTGGGAACAAAGACACCTGCTTTGCCTTAACCCCCAGAGGCACATTCAAGCCGACTCCGTTGTCGTCTTGATCCTCTGCGAATACAGGGTCCAGATATATGAAAAATACGTTCCGCCGATCGTATGCATTCACGATACTGAGGGTCAGGTCGCTTTCCCCCCATTTCGGAAAGAACCGACAACTCAGCCCTAGGTCCAGACGATGATAGTCCGGCAGTCGGAAATTATTGCGGTTCTCATATACGGGAACTACCGACTGGCTCGTTGACCCGGCCACATCCTGGAAAGTAAAACGTCCGGAGGGCAGCCAGCGCAGGTCGCCTGAGCCATAGACGAAGGTTCCCGACGCCGTCCACCTCCGGTTGATTTCCCAGAATAGCACGACCGACAAGTTGTGTCGGCGATCGTAGATGGGGGAGAAAGCACCCTGCTGCAAAAAGACGCGCTTTGGGTCCAGGGGGCTGAAATTTTCCCGGAAGACCCTCGCCAGAGTATATCCGATCCAACCGGTCAGCGGGCCTTGTTTGCGTTCGATGCTAAATTCTGCACCGTACGCCCTGCCCTGTCCGATGGCAAATTCATTTTCCAGGTTATCGTTCACAAACAACTGCGCTCCATCTACAAACTCCAATTGGCGATCCATCCTTTTATAGTAGGTTTCAAATTCCAACTGCCAACCGGGGGCAGGGAGAAAGGTCAGTCCCAGGGCTACTTGTTCGGATGATTGCGGGCGTACCCTTTCTGTGGACGGGAACCAGACGTCGGTCGGCAACGCGACCCCTGCATTGGCCACGAGGTGCAGGTATTGGTACATCCGCGCATAGCTCGCCTTTAGCACCGCCTTGTCGGAAAGCTGAAAGCGTCCCGAGAAACGCGGTTCGAGTCCGGCATAGCTTTTTCCATCCGTCAGGAATCCGCTCAACCGAAGCCCACCCTGAAAGGAAAGCCGGTCGGATACCGTCCAATCGTCTGAAAGATATCCCCCCCATTCCAGCGACTGGTAGTCCCGGCCTGCCGAAAACGACACAGCCCCGTCGTCGCTGCCTGCCCTAAGGCGTCCTACCGTAAAAACATGCCGTATAGCCTGCGCGCCAAAGCGAATTTGATGGGTATTGTTCAGCGCGTAGTAGAAGTCCGTTTTGCCGCTGACATCCTGTATGCGCGACCCCAGACTGGAACTGAATCCAGTGAGGTCGTTTCCGATTTCGTACTGATAGTCCGAGAACGTAACCGTTGTGTTGGAAAAAAGACAGGGTGAAAAAACATGGTTCCAGCGCATGGTACCCGTAGCATTGCCCCAGTCGAAGTTAAAGGCAAAATCCTCCCCGGGGAAGCTGAAGCGATCCCGGCCGAAATATGCACTTATATACAGGCGATCCTTTTCTCCCAGATGAAGATTGACTTTGCCATTCAGATCGTAAAAGTAATAATTGGGTATCGGGTTGGCATCCGAATTGTTTCTTGCCTGGGCCTCGTTGATACCGCGGGTAAACAAATCCACATAGGTTCTCCGGCCCGACACCATAAATGAGGAACGGTCTTTTTGGATGGGCCCTTCCAGGGTGAGCCGGGATGCCAGCAACCCGATGCCGCCGGCCCCGGAAAAGCGCTGGTTGTTGCCATCTTGCAGGCGTACATCAATGACCGAGGATAGGCGGCCACCGTACTGCGCGGGGAAGCCCCCTTTATACAGTTTCAAGTCTTTTACAGCATCGGTATTGAACGTGCTGAAAAACCCGAAGAGATGGCTGGGGTTATAGACGACCGCCTCATCCAGAACAATGAGGTTCTGGTCGCTGCCTCCGCCCCGCACAAAAATACCGGAAACCCCTTCTCCGCCCGAGGGAATACCGGGCTTTAGCTGGATAGCTTTCAGAATATCGGTTTCGCCCAGCAACACCGGAATCATTTTCACCTCTTTGGCACTTAGCACTTCCGTGCTCATCTGGGTACTCTCAAACACTTCCTTGAACCCGTCGGCTACCACATCTACTGCTTCCAGTTCCACGCCCGGAGTCAGGTCAATGTCGAGCCGCAGGTCAGAGCGGAGCAACAGGCGCTTCACCAAGGATTGGAACCCGACGAAGCTGAAGGATACCTCTACCGAGTCGCCTGCCGGCACCGTAAGGGAATAAAAGCCATATTCATTTGAGCTGGTACCCGCGCCGGACGCAGGTAAAAGCACGGATACCCCCGGCAGCGTTTCCCCGTCTTCGGATGACCGAATAATACCGCTGAGGCGATATACTTGTTGCGCAAACAGGAACGGGCCGGTCCAGAGGACCAGAGCAATAGCTATAGACCAATTTTTCATAATGTGGTGGAGTGTGCCCTTAGTTCAGGAGAAAAGGGGCGACCAGTTGAAATTCGGGTATAGACACAGAGAAGGTATCCCCTGTATCACAGTTCAGCATTTGATATGCACCCTTCATTTTGCCGATGCCGGTTTGAAGGTGTGTCCAGGAGACGTACTGATGAGTCTCTCCTGCATTGAGAACTGGCTGTCGGCCGATAACGCCTTCCCCTTCGATTTCGCGAACGACCCCGGTTGATTCATGAATATGCCAGTGCCGTCTCAGGAGTTGCACGGTTGCGTCGCTTAGGTTCTCGATGGTGATGCGGTATGCGTAAATAAACTTGTGCTCCAAAGGATTGGAATAGTTGGGCTGATAAGAACACTCAACCCGGACCTGAATACCGTTCGTGGTCATACTTTCCATGATACCCTGGATGTCTGTTTTAATCAGGAGGGAGCGAGCCAGTTGCGGACTACCTGTTCTGCTTCCAGCACTGCTTCATCCAATGCATCATTAACCAGCACATAGTCAAATTTGTTTTCAAATTTGAGCTCTTCTTCTGCTTTTGCCATTCTTTCCTGCAATGTTTTCGGACTTTCTGTCTTCCTGCCTTCCAGGCGCTGGAACAAAACCTCTTTAGAAGGTGGTTTGACAAAAATAGCCAGGCTGTTTTCGGGATAAGCCTCCTTGATGCGAAGGGCTCCCTGCACGTCCACATCGAATACGATATCCTTTCCCAGAGCCCAGAGGCGCTCCAGCTCGCTTTTCAGCGTACCGTAGAATGTACCGGGGTACACCTCCTCCCATTCCACGAAATCGCCGGCTTCCACTCGCTCTTTGAAGGCAGGAGGGTCCAGGAAATAGTAGTCTTTGCCTTCTGTTTCGTAGGCGCGGCAGGATCGGGTAGTAGCAGATACGGAGAAGGAGAGCTGATCAAAAATTTCCAGTAGGCGCCGAACTATAGTGGTTTTCCCCGCCCCGGAGGGAGCGGCGAAGAGAACGAGTTTTCGCATGGTTTACAGGCAATTTGCAATTTGCTCTTTGATTTTCTCTAATTCGTCTTTCATCACCACCACCCTCTTTTGGATTTCCGAAGAGTAGGCCTTGGCGCCCAGGGTGTTGATTTCCCGGCCGATTTCCTGAGCTATGAATGCCAGTTTTCTACCCTTTTGGGAAGCGTTCAACCCCAGTTCGTCCAGATAGTACTGGCAATGCTGTCCGAGTCGCAATTTTTCCTCGGAGATATCGATTTTTTCCAGGTAGAACAAAATCTCCTGCTCGAACCGGTTTTCATCCACCTTATCTCTGCCGAGATACTCTTCCAGATTTTGGTAGATTCTTTGACGGAGCTTATCCACGCGCTCCATCTCGAAAGGAGCTACTTCGAGCAGTTTTTCGCGGATAATGGCTATTCGGTGGAGCATATCCTTTTCGATTACGGCGCCTTCTACTTGCCGGAATTGCTCGAAGGCTGCGATTGCGTCGCCCATCAACTGTTGTACGACGGTCCATTCCTCTTCGCTGACCGCCCCCCGCACGTTGGCCACGACATCGGGCAGTTGGAGTACAGACTGGACGATATCGCCGGGGGCGATGGTGAGTTCATCCATCAACGCCTTGATTTCCTGATAGTATTTCCGGAAAAGAGGCCCATTGATGGCGGGAGCGTCATCGGCCTGCATATCTTGTATATCCAGGGTAAATTCTATTTTTCCCCGCTCCAGGCGATCGCTCAGGATGCGCCGGATTTCGTGTTCCTTTTCCCGGTACACCTGCGGCGTCTTGATCCGGATATCGGTAAACTTGCTGTTGAGAGAGCGTATCTCTATGGTGAAGTTTTTATTATGCAGCGATTTGCTAACCCGGCCAAAACCGGTCATGGAAAATAGCATGGGAATCCATTGATTTTATAGTGGAATGGCAAATGGTATTTCAACGCGCAATACGCCCTTTCGGTTTGCGCCGTTAAATATAGGCAAACTTATTAGACTTGTCGCGAGGGGAATCCGCAAGGGGTCAAAAAGGCCCTTTTTCACCCACCTTGCCGAGCCCTCGCGACAAAGCCAACTACAGACTAACAAGGCCTATGCGGGTATCCCCAAAGTGCCCCCATACCCCTCATTTTCCTAATCATTTGAATATTAACCCGAATCAAAAAAGAATTTTTACGTTTTCTTTAGTATTATCCAAAAAATTCAGAAATTTGCAATTCTTTAAAATATCGATTTAAATCATAATTGTCTATAAACCAAATACATAACGATGAGAAAAGCTGATCTCGTTGCCGCGATATCCGAAAAGACGGGGGTTCCTAAGGTAGATGTGCTGGTCGCTCTGGAAGAGTTCTTCAAAGAAGTGAAGGGTTCTCTTTCCCATGGGGAAAACGTTTACATTCGGGGTTTCGGCAGTTTCGTCATCAAGCGCAGGGCAAAGAAAATAGGTCGGCATATCAAAAAGAACGAAGCCATTGAGATCCCTGAACACTTCATCCCTTCGTTCAAGCCCGCCAAAGTATTCGTTGAGCAGGTCAAAAGCCAGGTCTTCTCGATGCCTAAGGATTCGAGCGACGAGGACGACGAGTAGTATCTCCACAATCTAAACCATCTACATGACCAGGCTCCAAATCGGTTTTATCGGTTCAGCAATTGCTCTGACACTGGGCATGTACGCAGGTTGTGAAACGGTGCCCCGAACTTTTAAAGACCTGGAAAAGTCCAGGTCCTTTTCTATTGAACAGACGGACATAAACGTGCTTTTGGCCGAAGCCAAAGAAAATCTTTCCGCTACAAGGGTAGCTTCTTTCGAGGAAATCGAACGTTCCCTGGAGCAACTGCCTGCGGATGACCGCTCAAGGATCAAGTTACTGGAGCAGCTTTCCGGCCAGTGGTTTGAAGAGGGCGGATATGGTATATCCGGTTATTACGCTCAGCAAATTGCCGAAACCCTTCAGACGGGCGAGAGCTGGGGCATTGCCGGGGCTACGTATGCTATCGGGATTCAGCGGAGCGAAGCCGAAAAAACCAAAGCGTATTGTACTGGCCGTGCTGTTCAAGCTTTTGAAAATGCAATCTCCCTGGAGCCGGAAGAGTTGTCGCACAAAATCAACCTGGCTTTGATTTATACCGACCGTCCGCCACAGGACAATCCGATGAAAGGGATTTTGATGCTCGTCGATCTGGACAAAACCTTTCCGAACCAACCGGGGGTCCTCTTTCACCTGGGCCGTCTCGCCTTGCGCACCGGTCAGTATGAAAAGGCCATTGCCCGACTGGAAAAAGCCATCGCCCTGGATCCCGAGCGCACCGAAGCCTTCTGCCTTCTCGCCCAAGCCTACTCGGAAACGGGAGAGCAAGAGAAGTCGGATGCCGCCCAAACCCGCTGCGAAACCAATATTCCCCCAAAAGAGGGGGTACAATAGGCTGATTTCGAGGAGTCTGCAAGGTGTACAAGAGAGTCTTTTGATCCCTTGGTGACTCCCCTCGTAAACAGTCTGATAAACTTTATCGTTTTATACTCATAAAATCAAACGCATATGCCATGTGGTAAGAAGCGTAAGCGCCATAAAATCGCTACGCACAAACGCAAAAAACGCCTGCGCAAGAACCGCCATAAGAAGAAAAACCGGTAGTCATTGTTCAAATGCCTTCGGAAGCACTTGTTGTTCCCTGGTAACTTTTTAGGCAACACGTCCAGTGTAGCAGCGCCATGTACGACAAGGGCAGGGTCTTTGGGAGCCACCTGGTGAACAAGATGGGTACGTCTCGTTCGCCAGGTGGCACCAAGCGTTTAAAGACAATAAGATGGGTTGGCTCCGAAACGGAGAACCGGCAATCATCCGATGCCTCTGTTCGGCCTGTTTGTTGGCCTGTACTGCGGCATTCTTTTGCCGGGAAATAAGGCCTGCTTTCCCTCTTCGTAAAAAGTCTGGTGTGTCCCTGCTCTTGACCAAACGGCGGGTCTATGACCTGCTCCAAAAATCTCATGACCAAACCCCGTAAAGATTTGAGCTTTTTCCACTGCAGATTGCGCTTCGCACCTTTTTTCCCACTGGCCGTTACGCCTCAGGAATGACCTTCCCGGGCACTAAATCTATTTTGCTGTGGATAAAGAACTCATCATTTATTCTACTCCCACAGACGTCGAAATTGCACTTCTGGAAGACTCCAAGCTCGTAGAGCTCCACTACCAGAAGACCAATACCAATTTTACCGTCGGGGATATTTTTTTAGGCAGAATCAATCGCTTGATGCCTGGGCTCAATGCTGCTTTTGTCAACATTGGCCACAAAAAAGATGCCTTTCTGCACTATACGGATCTCGGCCCCAAGCTGCGTTCCCTCCTCAAATTCACCAACAGCGCCGCAGCCGGCTCGCTCAGCTCCTCCAGCCTCGACCATTTTCAAATCGAACCGGAAATTGTCAAAACCGGCAAGATTGACCAGGTACTGAGTAAGCGGCAGCAAATCCTGGTACAAATCCTCAAAGAGCCTATCTCTACAAAAGGCCCCCGCCTGAGTTGTGAAATCACCATACCCGGCAGGTTTCTCGTACTGACTCCTTTCACCGATATCATCGCCGTATCCAAGAAAATCGCCAGCCAGGACGAGCGCAAACGGCTCAAAACCTTGATAGAGAGCATACGGCCCAAGAACTTCGGCGTCATCGTACGCACCGCCGCAGAAGGGAAAAAGGTGGCCGAACTCCACGAAGAACTCACGCTGATGTACCAGAAATGGGACGAGATGTTCAGCAAAATGGTCAATGCGAACGCCCCGGTCAAACTGCTCAGCGAACTCGATAAAACGTCCAGCATATTGCGGGATTTACTCAGCGACTCCTTCAACCGCATCGTCGTAGACGACCGCGACCTGTACCAAAATATCCGGACCTTCCTGGCGTCCATCTCCCCCGACCAGGTGGATATCGTGTCGCTGTACAAGGGTGCTAAGCCCATCTTCGAAGCCTACGGCGTCACCAAACAAATCAAGTCCTCCTTTGGGAAAACGGCTACTATGCCCAGCAGCGCCTATCTGGTCATCGAACATACCGAAGCCATGCACGTCATTGATGTCAATAGCGGGCATAAAATCGGAAGTACCAGCGCCGACGACGCCGTGCTAAAAGTCAACCTCGAAGCAACAGAAGAAATCGCCCGACAGCTCAGGCTCCGCGATATCGGTGGCCTCATTATCGTCGATTTCATCGACATGAAAAACCCGGACCACAAAAAAGAGCTGCTCCGCGCCATGCGCGAAGCTATGAAAAAAGACCGGGCACAGCACACCGTCCTCCCCCTGAGCAAGTTTGGCTTGATGCAAATCACGCGCCAACGGGTGCGCCCGGAAGTCAAAATTGATACAACGGAGGTATGCCCGACCTGCAATGGTTCCGGCAAGATGAACGCCCCCATCCTCACTATAGACGATATTCAAAGAGATCTGGTCTATATCCGCCAGTCCCGCCCAAAGTCAAAACTGAAACTCGTCGTCCATCCTTTTGTGGAGGCCTTCCTGAAAAAAGGATTCCCCAGTATCCAATGGAAATGGTATTTTGAGCACTTTAAATGGATCAGCGTCAAGGCCGACGCCAACTACCACCTGACCAAGTACCAGTTCTTCGACCGAAACGACGATGAAATCCGCCTGAACTCCTGATTTTGCCGTGTAAACGGCAAAATCAGGGATACTCCCTTTTCAGGACATAGGGCAGGCGCAGGTCTTGCAACCGTACGTCAGTATCAGTATAGTGCCAAAAATTAACCACAAAATAATATTGTGGTAACATCTATTCTTCCCGGTTATCATACTTTTGCCGCTTATTTTTATGCAATATGGCAAAAAAAAAGATATTGGTTGCCCCTTTGGACTGGGGCCTTGGTCATGCAACCCGGAGCATCCCGGTCATTCAGGGCCTGCTGGACCGAGGCGTGGAAGTCATGCTGGCTTCCAACGGACGGCCTTTGTCTTTGTTGAGAAAGGAATTCCCGCAGCTCGAATCGCTGGAGTTCCCGCCCTATGACGTGCGCTACCCCACCCGGAGCATCTACTGGAATATCGCCACGCAAATTCCCCGCATCGCGAAGGCCGCTGCATTTGAGAACCGTATAGTAGCCGATTTGACGGAAAAAAAAGGATTGGACGCCATTATTTCCGACCATCGCCTCGGATGTTACAATGCCCTTATTCCCTCTATCATTATCGCCCACCAGCTGCACCTCAAAGTAGCCCACGCCGTTATCCAGTACCCGGTGCGCAAAATCCACTACGGGCTGCTCCGGCAGTTCCAGGCCTGCTGGGTGCCCGACTGGGAAAACCCGGCGCATAGCCTGGCGGGTACCCTGGACCATCCCGCCTTGCAAAGCCCCCCTACCCGCTATATCGGCCCCCTATCGCGGCTCGGAAAAGTACAGGCAGCGCCTAAATACGACATCCTGATGCTTCTATCAGGGCCGGAACCACAGCGCACCCGACTGGAGCGTACCCTTCTGGAACAAGCGGCCGGGCTGAAGGAACGCATCCTGCTGGTACAGGGAAAAACAGATGCAGAACTCCCGGAATCCCAGAACGGAAACCTGACCGTCCTGCCCTACCTCACCTCTAAGGACCTGGAAATAGCCCTTGCCGAAAGTCGCATCGTCGTGTGCCGCTCCGGGTACAGCACTCTGATGGATCTCGCCGCCTGCGGGAAGAAAGCCCTGCTGATTCCCACCCCCGGGCAGACCGAGCAGGAATACCTGTCTGATTACTTGTGGCAAAAACGCTTCTTCCTCTCCCGACAACAACACCAGGTCAACCTGGCACAAGACATAGGGGAAGCACTGGAATATCCGGGATTTCCGGAGAACCCGCCCGGGAGATCCCTGCTGGACAGCGCGTTGGACGATTTATTGGCGCAAATCGGGGCGTGATTTTCTACTGGTTATTGAAAGCGCTCATCGTCAAGGAGAGCCCGATGGCACCAAAGCTCTTGACGATTTCCATGGAAACAGCGAGTACTTCGGGGAGTTGTTTTTTTTCCTCATCCGTCCATTTGCCCAGTACGTAGTCCGCCTGCCGGCCTTTGGGGAAATCGTTCCCTATGCCTATCCGAAGGCGGGCATAGTCATTCCCGCCCGTACACTGGTCAATGTCTTTCAATCCATTGTGCCCACCGTCGCTACCTTTCCCGCGCAAGCGTTGCTTTCCGAAGGGGAGATTGATATCATCGAGGACGACCAGGAGGTTTTCTTTGGGGATGCCTTCTTTTTGTAGCCAGTACTGGACAGCCTTCCCGCTGCGGTTCATATACGTCGAAGGCTTCAGCAGTACGAAGGTCCTGCCTTTGTGCTTCACCCGGCAAAGAGCACCAAGAGTGGCGGTCGCAAAGGTCTCTCCCGCTACCTCGGCCATGGCCTCCACTACCCGGAAGCCAATGTTGTGCCGGGTGTCCTCGTACTCCTGCCCGATATTGCCGAGGCCCGCTATCAAATATTTCATGGTTGGTTCTGTATAAAAAGTCCCTTTACAATAAGTCAATCCGAGCTATCCTGAGTTTGCCGCGACGCTCGCTGGGCACCAGGATGCGCTGGGGGCTCGTCTGCACGGCATCCCTGAAGCGTATGCGCAGTTCCAGCCGCTCCGTGCTCAAGATACTGTTTCGGTCGTAATCGCCCGTGCCGCGGAGCACATATTCGCTCACTGTGTTCTCCAATTTGATTTCGTCGTTGAACACCAGCCGGAGGTAGGCGGGGGTTTTGAACAGGAAATAGGAGGAATAGGCTCCCTCGTCGTCCTGGGAGTACTGTTTTTTATGCAGCACACAAGACCAGTGGGGTTTTGCATCCGGATGGACAGCGATGACGAACACATCGTCGTAGAAATAGTCCACGATGTTGCGGTTTGCGTTGTCGAAAGCCATGCTCCGGTTCACGGTGGTCATACGGCGATAGTAGTTTTTCGTTTCTTCTCCGATGATCAGCAGGCCTCCGTCGCGGCGCAGCACCAGGTCGCGCACCTCTATCTCTTCCAGGCTGCGGTGGTTGTTGCGCATTTCTTTACCGGCGACCCGTTCGACCAGGTCTTCTTCAAAAGGGTAGAACTGGAGTTTTGCCTGGCTGGCATCTTCCGGGATGAAGAGTGCGAAGTAGCCTTCGGCGCGCTCTACGTTTTTTTCGGCATAATACCCTCCGCCACAAAGCCTCCGGTTGAGGTTGTCGTAGGCAAACGCGACGTCGTAGGTCGTTTTTTCCCGTATCGGCACCGTATAGCGCTTGACCTCAGCTTCGCCGGGTGAGAAGCGGAACAGTTCGTAGCGGTGCCGGTCCCGCCGGCTGTGGAAGTGGTCTTTCTCCATGACCACGTGCATCCCTCCCTGGTTATCCAGCAAAAGATGCAGTTCATCTTCCGCTTCGTTGTAGTCCATGTCTTGAAAACGAACATCCCACAGCACCTTCATAGAGGCATTATCGAAAGCGATGGCGCGGAAGACCCCTTCGCGCTCCGGGTACAGGAGCAGCGTCCTGGATTTGTCTTCTGAAACCACAAATTCAAATTCGGGGGTGGTGAACAGGAAGCCCAGGTCGGTCAGCAATACCGAATCGCGCAGGTTGGCGGAAGCATCGTAGCGCGCTGCCTTGACGAAGGTGCTGCCCCTTTCCCGGTAGAAATAGAACAAGATAAAGGTATTGGTGTCGGATGCCGTCAGGCCCAGCTTATAGACCAGCCGTTTGTCGAGCTCGATGTCTTTTTCCCAGGAAGAGCGCATATTGGGGTCAAAGGCCTGGACGCTGTAGCGGCTGGATTCCTCTCGGAACAACAGCACATGGCCACCCAACTCGCCGATAATGTCGTAGGAGAGGTCTGTACGGATAGGCAGTTCATCGGAGATCGTGATTTGCTGGCCGTGTGCGACCGTCAGGAACGCAGAGCAAACAAAGGTCCAGAACAGTTTATACATATCGTTCATGATTAGCGTACCCATTAGACTTGTTGTGCGGGGGATCATCAAGGGGTCAAAAAGGCCCTTTTTCGCCCACACTGTGCCTTTTTTCGGTC